>Ga0209631_10002301_pt1 | contig 23014 bp, 35 predicted proteins | sample COG_08_FD_184752 | JGI IMG/M metagenome (GOLD analysis project Ga0209631, IMG submission 184752) | Pelagic Microbial community sample from North Sea - COGITO 998_met_08 (SPAdes) (version 2) | ecosystem: Environmental > Aquatic > Marine > Neritic zone/Coastal water | place: Helgoland, sampling... | reverse complement strand
GGAATTTTAGGTAGTAAAGAGTTTTTAATAAATTATGATGGAATTAATATTCCAACAGGCACAGCAAGTGTAACAACTTCAGGAGCTACTTATCCTGACAACTCTTATTTACAAGATTATCAAGACATTGAATACACAAGTTTTAGTGACGTTAATGGTCCGACAATTAAATATAATCAAAGTATTGTGACGAACCAAGCAATTCCGAGAGCAGAGTCTGTTCAGCCGAACAGATATTGGGTAGTCGTTAATAGCGTAGAGTTAGAAGTTGGAGACACAATAGAGACAAATTTAATAACAGAACTCTACAACGAATATTATCAACTTAGAGGTTACAACGGTTTTGTAAGAGGAGGCGGTGGAAGTGTTGCTACAAATCCTATATTTGTGAAAAACCCTCCTGGCAGCATTGTTTCAACTGCTGACTTATTTACTGGAACAATCGCTTTAAACGTTTCAAACGGTATCTTTAAAAATCAGGTTGCTAATAACAACTATATTGAAGGTGATACAATTAATTTTAATAACGTAATACCTAAGAAGATAAAACAAAAAAACTTCTTTATGTCTATTGTAAAGATGTTTAATTTATATATTCAGCCTGACGAAAACAACGATAAAAACTTATTGATAGAACCAAAAGAGGACTTTTATAATAACACTATTGTTGACTGGTCTGACAAATTAGATAACTCTCAAGTTATTGAGTCTTTACCTATGGCAGCAATTGACTCAAAAGAATACTTATACAAATACAAAGACGATAAAGACTATTATAACGACCTTTATTCAGCAACGTGGGGAGAGAGCTACGGTCAAAGAGAATACGAAATTAACAACGAGTTTTTAAATAAAACAAATAAGACAGAACTTATATTTTCACCTACTCCGTTAGTTGGTCAATTAGACCAAGACAGAATAATTCCATCAATTAAAAAATACGATGAAAACAACGGACAGGCGAGAACAGAGTCAAATATTAGAATCTTATATTACGGAGGTTTAAAAAGTTGTAATTCTATTTGGGAGCATAGAGGCTCTTTAGTGTCTTCAACTTTCAACACAACTTATCCGTATGCAGGTCACTTTGACGACCCTTACACTCCGACCTTAGATATAAATTTCGGATTAACAAAAGAGATTTATTACGATGACACTTTCTATCCTATAACATTAACAAATAATAACTTATTTAATAAATACTACTCTAAGTTTATTGAAGAGATAACAGACGTTAACAGTAAGATAGTAAACGCTTATTTCTACTTAACACCTGGAGACATAAAAACACTGTCGTTTAAAAAACAATATTACTTTAATGGTTCTTATTTTAGATTAAATAAAATAGAGAATTACAATCCGTCAAACCCTGTGACAAAATGCGAGTTTTTAAAGATTAAACTAGCAACAGTATTCCAACTGACTACAGCAATAATAAACGGAGGGACTGGCGTGTTAGCAGGAGAAAACACTCCACTCTATCAAAGCGGAATGATACAACACTCAAATAATAATATTATAAACTCTGAAAGCGTTCGAGCTTTTGGTTCAAATAATCACATTGACGCATCAGCTAAAAATGTGAGTATCATAGGTTCAAATAATTATGTTACAGCAGGAAGTGAAAATGTAACAATTAACGGAAATAATAATTTAGTCTCAGGAGCCAAAAACGTTAGTTTAATAAACACAGACAATACAGAAGTTATAAATAGTAATATATCTTACATAAATAACGAGATACAAGGAACAGGAACTATAAGAACTGTTAACATAAATGCGAGAGTTTTAGAGAGTGTAAGAACTTACTTAATTGACACATCTGTGGCAAATGTTACTTTGACTTTCCCAACAACTGCGACTTATGGGAAAATTTGGATATTTAAAAAACTACACTCATCACATCAAGCAATTATTAACGCAGGAACTAACTTAATAGACGGAGCATCAACTTACACAATGACAGCAGCATATGACACAGTTGAGCTTCAATGGGATGGAGATACATACAATATTATAAGCACTAAATAAAAATGGCAGAAAAGATAGCATTAGAATTAGACGTACAAACAGGCAAGGCTGTTAGTAATTTGGGAGAGTTAGAAAAGGCAACGAAGCAACTAAATAACACTATTGATAAGTCTGACAAAGAAACACAGAGTCTTCAGCAACAATTTGACTCATTAAACAAAGAGATAGAGGAAGCTCCTGTTAATATCAGGGCAATGAATAAGCAAATACAGCAGTATCAAGCTATTGCTTTAGAAGCGGGAAGAACATCACCTTTAGGAAAAGACGCAATACAAAAAGCGGCAGCCTTAAAAGACAGATATATTGATATTCAGAACGAAGTTAATAGACTCGCAAATGACGGAGTCAAACTTCAGGCAGCTCTAGATATTGGTACAACTGTAGTGGCAGGGTTCACAGCGTTTCAGGGTGCTATGGCTTTAAGTGGTGTTGAGAGTGAAGAGTTGAGAGAGACGATGGTTAAGCTGCAAGGGGCTCAGTCTGTCTTAATGGGTGTTGAAACATTAAGAAAAAATTTAGAGAAAGAAAGTACTATTGTTCTCGTTGCTAAAAACACAGCAGAAAAGGCAAACCTAGCACTAACAAAAGCGACTACAATAGCAAACAAAGCTTTAGGACTTTCAACAGATACAGCGACAAAGTCGTTTAAGTTAATGAGGGGTGCTTTAATAGCTACGGGGATAGGTGCTTTGGTTGTGTTAATAGGAACTTTAATAGCTAACTGGGATAAGGTGACTAAGGCTTTAGGAACTACAACAGAGGCACAAAACGCATATAATGACGCAACAGCAAAAGCAATTGACAGCATAGGAAAAGAATTAGACGCTGCTGATAAATTACAAAAAACGTTAAAAGACGATACAGCAACGAGAGAGGAAAAAGTTCAAGCTGTTAAAGATTTACAAAAAGAATACCCTGGACTACTAGACAACGTTGACGCAGAGAAAGACGGTCTAGACGCTGTAAGTGTAGCCTTAGAAAAAAACATTGAATTAATTACTATTAAAGCACAGTTAGAGGCTTTAGCAGAATTAAGACAGGAGAAAACAAAAGAGAATTTAAAGTTAGAAATAGAAGCACAAACTGGCGTTAATAAAGGGTTGTTTGAATCTGTTCAGGCTTTTGCTTTAAGACGGACAGGAATAGCGGGAGACATTTCGTCTCAGGAATTAGCTAATCTAAAAACAGACGAATCAATAAATAAAAACAAAGAATATATTGATAGTATTGACGGACTCGTTAAAGGATTAGAAGAAAAGAAAAAAATAGCAATTGAGGGGAACGCTGTAGACGCTGAAACTGCGGCAGAGGAGGCTGACAGACAAAAAGAGGCAGATGACAAAAAAAAGAAATCGGATGCAAAAGCCAAAAAAAGAGCAGCTCAAAAGAAAAAAGATGACGAAGCACAAAAGAAAGCTGACGCTCAAGCTTTAAAAGACCTTATAGAAAACAATAAAAAAGAGCAAGAAATTGAAGATGAACAATACAATCTTTTACAACAAATAAGAAACTCAGCTCAAGAGCAAGAGATTTTTAAACTAGCTCAAGATTATGACGAAAAGTTTTTATTAGCTCAAGGCAACGCTGAACTTGAGAAAGCTTTAGAAGAACAGCAACAAATTGATATTTTAGCAATAAAAGATAAGTACATAAAACTTGAGAAAGACAAACAAGATAAACTTGACGATGAGAAAGAAGCAAAGGCACAAAAAGAACTAGAGAGACAAATAGCTTTAGAAGATGCAAAGTTAAGTTTAGCAGCTGACGGAGTTGCGGCTCTAATTAATTTGACAACAGCGTTTGCAAAGGACAACGAGAAGAGTCAAAAGAGAGCTTTTGAAATAAATAAAAGACTACAAATTGCACAGGCAATTATTCAAACTTATCAGGGTGCTAACGCTATCTTTGCGGCACAAGCTATGAACCCTCAAAGTATTTTATTTCCCGCTCAGCCTTTTATTGCGGCAGGGATTGCAATTGCTAACGGATTGGCAAACGTTGCGACAATAAGTAAACAACAGTTTCAGAGTGGAAGTCCTGGTGGTGGTGGGAACAAAGCTCCTGACTTTTCAGGCGGTGGAGGAACAGCTCCTCAATTGTCACCTGTTACAAATACGAGTACAATTGTTCCACAAGGACCGACTCAAGTTTTCGTAACTGAGACAGATATTACTAACACACAAAATCAAGTGAATGTCATACAAGGACAGGCAACACTAAGTTAAAATTTATATTATGGAAAAAAGCGAATTATTAGAACTAATTATTGACGAAGAGGACGAGTCAGGAGTTGACTATATTGCATTGGTTGACAGTCCTGCAATTGAGTCAAATTGGATGGCATTTAATAAAGAAGATATTAAACAAATATTTCAAATTCAAGACGAAGAAAAAAGAATTGTAAGCGGTTACTTTATGAAGGCTGATTTACCAATCATAAGACTTAACGATAAAAACGAAAAGTATTATGTAGTATTTCGTAGAGAGACAATAGAGAAGATAGTAAACAAATTCTTTAAGAACGGTTACAACGCAAACGTTAATTTAATGCACGACAACAACCTACAGGCGAAAGGTGTTTATGTTATAGAGTCTTTAATAATAGATTCTAAACGAGGAACAAAAGCTCCTGAAGGTTTTGAAGACGCACCCGATGGAAGTTGGTTTGGTTCAATGAGAGTTGAAAACGATGAGGTGTGGCAAATGGTAAAAGACGGAACTTTCAAAGGCTTTTCAGTTGAAGGAATGTTCGGTCAGGATAAGACTGTTAAATACCCGACTAACTTAATTAAAAAGATTAGAGACGTAGTAAAGAGATATAAAGAAAATTTAAAATAAATATCACTTACGTTCAAAAATTGAATTATTTGTTATATATACTTAATATAAAAAAGTTTTATTATGAATGAATTAAAAGAATTGTTTAACGACATCAAAAGCATTTTCAAAAACGAAGGCGTTGAAGTTGAAGCAAAATCTGAAGTTCAGACAGAAACCACCGAAACGGAACAAACGGAAGTAAGCGAGGAGACTGTAGAGTCTACGACTGAAAAGTTTGAAGACGTAGTATTAGCAGACGGAACAGTCGCTCAAATTGAGCCTGAAGTAGTTGTTGGTGCTGCTGTTGTAGTTGAGGTTGAGGGAGAACTTTTACCCGCTCCAGACGGAGAACACGAACTTTCTGACGGTCGTAAGATTGTTACAGAGGCAGGTGTTATCGTTGAGGTTGTAGAGGTAGAAGAAGAAGAAGCTCCCGAGGTTGAAGCTGAAGAAGAAGAGGAAGCGGAAATGTCAGCACCTTTGACTGAGTCTCAAGAAAGAGAAGCGAAGAAAATTATTGAGAGCATTGTCACAGAAAGAGTTTTCGGGATGGAAGCTACGCTTTCTGAAGAGTTCACAGAACTAAAAAACGACATTGCAAACCTTAAGGAATCTTTCGCTAAACTTTTAGGACTGACTGAAAAGCTTTTAGTCGAGCCAACAAAAGAAGCTGTAAAGAAAAGAAGTTCAGCTTTTAAGGCATTAAAAAAGGAATCTAATAAAGATATTATTAAGATTCTAAAATCTAAAAAAATTATTAACTAAAAAAAATTAAATTATGAGTTTTGATGTAACTGCGTTACCCGCGTATACAGAACAAAATGCAATGGACTTAATAGTTAAGTCTGTAGCAGGTGGAAGATTAGCTGAATATGCTAACATCCAAGACGGTGTGAAAGGACCGACTACAATAAACATACTTTCAACAGACGTTGTTTTTCAAGCTGACGGATGTTCTAGAAGTGCTAGTGGTTCAACTACTTTGTCACAAAGAACAATTACTCCAGGAGCTGTAGCAATACACGAAGACCTATGTATGACTGATTTAGCTGCTAAATATACAGCAGTAATGTTAAAGCAAGGATTAACAAACGAAAAAGAAGAGATTCCTTTCGAAGAGTTATACTTCGCTGATAAAGTTGCTAAACTACAAAAAGCTATCGAGGTAGCTGATTGGCAAGGTGACACAACTTCAGGAAATGCTAACTTATCAAAGTATGATGGTCTTAATAAGATTATCGCTGCTGCTACAGCAGTTAACGGAAACCCAACTGGGATTACTGTTGCAACTGGTATCACAAACGCTAACGTTATTGGTATCTTAACTGGTATGGCTGAGCTAACTCCTGAAGATATTATGGACGCTGACGACCTTAAACTATTTGTTGGAATGGATACTTTCTTAAAGTACCAAAAAGCAATAGCTGACGGAAACTATTTCCATTATGTTGTAGACGGTGACTTTACTGCTGAGCTTCCTTTAATTGGATTCCCAAACATTACAGTTTGTGCTACTCCAGGACTAACAGGTCTTGCAGGTGGTGAGTCTTTCTTAATGAGAGCTTCAAACATTTATGTAGGTGTTGATTTACCAAACGAAGAGTCTAACGATGTAAGGTCTTGGTATGATGACAACGACAGAATCTACAAAGTCACTATGGCTTTTAGAAGAGGTGTAAACGTTGCTTTCCCTGACCAAATTGTTGAGTTTATCTTAGCATAAGAATAAAAATTAAGGGAGTGTAAAAGCTCCCTTTTATTAATTAATTAAAAAAATTTAAACCTATGAGTTGTCCATTAGCTACAGGATTTTCCAGAGATTGCTCCGATTCAATCGGCGGCATCGAAGAAATTCTTATATCAGAAAGGGACAATGTGTCAGCGTTTACAGTAGCGAATCACGATATTTCAGCAATCACACAAGTAGCAGCAACAAACTTCTACAAGTATGAATTAAAGAAAGAAGCGGGTTCTCTTACTTCAACGTCTACCATTGACCCAGTTGGCGGAACATCGTTTTACGATAATGTTGCCGCTTTCACAATAAATAAATTATCAGCCGCAAAGTCGAACGAATTGCGTTTAATGATTTTAGCTCGTCTTTTTTGTATAATAAAAGATAACAACGGCCTTTACTGGGCGTTGGGAGCAGACGCTTTCGCTGAAGGTTCTTCACTTGTTGCACAAACAGGTCAAGCTTTCGGAGATGCTAATCAGTATCAAATTGAAATTACTGATAAATCAAAATTTAGCTGTTACGGAGTTGAGGCTTCAGTAATAGCAGGATTGACTATTGCATAATAGTTCTTTGTTGTTTGGAAGAGGGGGTGTTTTAAGTAGCATCTCCTTTTTTTTAAAAAAATAAGTTATGATAAAAAAAGAATTTTTAGGTCACACACTACACATAAAAGGTTTTAAAGTAGAAGTAAAAGAAGAAAATATTAAACTACTTAAACAACTAGGAGCAGAGCATATCTTTGAAGAAAAGAAAAAAGCGAAGAAGAATGATAGTGCTAAATAAGAACCAAACTACTAATTTTGTAGCGACACTTTATGAGTTAAGTACTTTAACAAATCCGAATTATTTGTTTAAATTTACGAGCGACCAAACAAAAGTGAGTTACTTTACAATAATAGCAGACATAAGCACCAATAAGACTCGATACAATGAGTTTAATTTTATTGAGGGTGTTGACGATGCTGTTAACGGTAGTTTAATCCTTGGAAAAGGTGGTTTTTATTCCTATGAGATTTTTGAGCAGGTTAGCTCTACAAACTTAGACCCGACAGGGTTGACAAAAGTAGAAGAGGGAAAAGTAAAACTATTAGATAGCACTTACACTCCGTCTTATACACAACACACAAACGCAACAAATACTAATATAGTATACAATCCGTCATTATGAGCATTAAATTATTACCGTTAGATTTTGGAGGTTATGAGCTACCTCAATTCAAAGAATCAAAGAAAGGTGACTGGTATGAATACGGAACAGAAAGACCTTATAAAAATACTTATCCTGATTACTTAACTAAGTTATATAATGAAAGCTCAAAGCACAATCAAATAATTAACTCTAAGGTTAAGTTTATAGTTGGACAGGGGTTTAGTATAGAAGGGAATTTATCGTTTAAAGAGAGAGCTTATATAGATGGATTCTTAAGGATGCCAAACGAAGACGAAAACCTAGACGATTTATTAACTAAATTAGCAAAAGACAAAAAGGTTTACGGAGGTTTTTCTCTACAGGTGAGAATGTCTAAAAACGGTAAGATTGCAGCAGTTAATCACATCGACTTTTGTGACATTCGTTGCGGTGTTGATAATAATCTTTACTATTATACTGACGATTGGACTACTAGAAACCCTGAAAATAACGAAGATTTTAAAATATTAATGCAGTTTCCTTATGACGATACTGCGAAGAGTGATGTTGATTACTTAATTTATTACAAAGAATATAGACCAGATGTGGGTGTTTATCCTTTGCCTGACTACGTTTCAGCAATACCTTATTTAGAGTCAGACGCACAGATTGCTAACTTTACTTTACAGAACATAAAAAATAATCTTTCTGCGGGTTATGTAATTAGCTTTAATAACGGACAGCCTACAGAGGAGGAAATGCACGAGATAGAGAGAAGGTTTAAGAACTACGCTACAGGCTCAGACAATGCAGGGAAGCCTCTTTTGTCTTTTACAGACCAAGCTTCAGACCATCCTCAAATTATGCCTATTCCAGTTAACGGACAGGATGAAAGGTTTATTAATTTAAACAACCAAATAAGAGAAGAAATTTTCACAGCTCACGGTATTACGAGTCCTAAATTATTTGGAATAAAAGATAACTCAGGACTAGGAAACAACGCCGACGAGATAGCTGTAGCATCTCAGTTGTATCAAAACTTACAGATAGACCCTGAGCAAAAGATATTTAATGAGTTAATTAACTCAATACTTAATTTTAACGGTGTTGTAGGTTCACCTGTTCACATTGTTAAGATAGAGCCAGTACAAAGACAATTCTCAGAACAGACAATTGTTAATGTGATGACACCTGACGAGATTAGAGAGAAGATAGGATTAGCACCTTTAGAAGTAGGGCAACAAGTGCAGATGAATAGCAGCGAAGATGAGATTATTTTAAGTCAATTAAAAGACACAGGTTACAACGAGACAGATTTAGAGGTGTTAGATACTTACATAAAGCCAATAACGTCCTTAGAAGACGCTAAAATGTATGAGGAGCAGATTAAAAAAGAGTCTTTCGCTATAACAACAGTCTTAAACGAATTAGAAAAAGACGTTTTAAGTCTATTAATTAAGACTCCTGACCTTCCTATTACAGAATTAAGCAAAGGATTAAACGTTCCTATAAGTGATATTAGCGAAGCGGTGTCTAACTTAGTTGATGCAAAAGCCTTAGATAAAGATTTTAAGCCAACAGCAGACGCTAGAGACACAATACAAAAACCAAAAGAAGAGACTTTTATTGTTTATCAATATATTGAAAGACCTGACGCTCCGCCACTAAAGACAGAGAGTAGACCTTTTTGTCGTAAAATGATGTTATTAGCAACAACTAAACGCTATACACTTCAGCAATTGGAATTGTTAACTAATGACTTTGGTCAAACGGGAATTTCAATATTTACTAAACGAGGCGGATGGTATCACAACCCTGAAACTGGTCAAAATACTCCGTTTTGTCGTCACATTTGGGAAATGCAAGTTGTAAAATTAAAAAGATAAATTATGGCAGTTTTATTTATATCAGAAGCATATGTTAAGAACACAACTTTAATCGACCCTAATGTCGATATGAGGTTGATATTACCGTCAATTAGAGACTGTCAGGAGTTGAGAATCCATCCAATATTAGGGACTCCTTTATATAACGATTTAAAAACAAAGATAACAGCAGGAACGTTAAACTCAGACGAGACTAATCTATTAGACAACTATATTGCTCCTGCAATGGGTCAGTGGACTCTTTATGAGTGTTCTGCGTCAATGTTGTTTAAATACAGAAATAAGTCAGTAGCAACAAAATCGAGTGAAAACAGTCAGCCTATAAGCTATCAAGATTTACAGTTTTTGAGAGATGAGTGGAAGAACAAAGCGGAAGAGAGAGAAGCTAGACTAATTAATTACCTATGTGACAACGATAGTTTATTCCCTAAATACAAAGAACACTCAGACGACTTAAACCCTAGAAAGACAGCTTTTCAAACGAGTTATTATTTAGGTTCTGCAGGTTCTTCGTATTGTTGGAGAGACGAATACAACAACGCTAAAAAATGATATTGACTTATAATCAAATATTAAAAGAATTTTCTGACTTTGCTTCAGCACATAAGCAAATTCAAAACTTTGGTAATGGTGACCTATGGGAGATAGTTGAACATAATCAACTTTTAGATTTTAACTATCCTCTGTTTTGGGTAGTTGACCAACCTGCAACGTTAGGAGAAGGAACGTTTACCTGGAACTTTAACGTTTTAGCAATGGACTTAGTGAAGAAAGATGAGAGCAATGAGAATGATGTTAAGTCTGATATGTGTCAAGTGTTGCTTGATTTAGTAGCATACTTTGAACAAAAGACCTCAACGACAAATAATTCAGATTGGTTAAAAGTTCAATTAGTACGTTCGGGAACTATGTCGAGTTTTACAGAAAGATTTGAAGACGAGCTTACAGGATGGGGGATGAATATAGGTCTTAAAATACCGTTTAACTATAACAATTGTAATTTACCAATAACTTAAAAGATGCCTACAATATACAATCCAAATAAAAGAAAAGGTTTATTTTTTATCCCGTCAGGAGCTATAAAGTCAGAGAGTGCCGCTTTTAGTTATTCTCAGAGCAGTTATAGAGTTGACGAGTCTAATCCTACTCCAACGATTACAGGAGACACAGGCGGAACGTTTACAGCAACACCTGAAGGGTTAACGCTAAACAGCTCAACTGGAGAAATAACTCTTTCTTCGTCTGTTATTAACTCCTATGTAGTTACTTATACTTTACCTAGCGGAACGTTTGAAAATCGTTCTTTAGGTATAGAGTCCGCAGCGTTTGCAAGTACAAGAAGCTTTTCTTTCGATGGGGTGAATGACTACTTTAGTATAAATCCTTCATCAAATTTTACATTTGGAACTGGTGATTTTAGTATTTCAATTTGGGTATATAGAAATTCAAATTCATCAAGCTTTCCGTATTTAATAGATTTTAGAGATTCAGATACTGAGAATACAATTGCTTTTTATTATAGACAATCAGACGCTAAACTTGAATGTTGGATAAATGGTTCAGCAGTTATAAATGCTAATAATGCTACAAGGTCAATCCCTTTAAATAATTGGACTAATGTAATGTTAATTAGAAATAGTGGCACATTAAGCACTTTTATTGATGGAAATCTTGACCAATCCGTATCAAATACTACAGATTTAATTTCAACTACAAGTGTTATTTTAGGCGCAAGATTTAATAATGTAAATTATTTTAATGGAAACCTTGATGAAGTAGCAATATGGAAAGGAACAGGATTAAATTCAACCGCAGTAACGGAAATTTGGAATTCTGGAGTTCCTAACGATTTAGATACTTTAAGCAATGCATCAAGTCCAACCGCTTGGTATAGATGTGGAGAGTAAAAAAATGATTAATTAAAAAAAAATATGGCAACAGAATTTATATCTAATAGTTGGCTAATGCCAACGAACGCAAATGCAGAAGCAAATAGAGTGTCAAACTATTCTTTGGATTTTGATGCTGGAAGTAGTCAATATATAGATTTAGGAAGTACAAGTGACTTAGATTTTCAAACAAGTGAAATGTCTATTTCTTTTTGGATTAATTCAGATACAGCTTCAGGATTAAAAGCTATTTTAGGAAATACTAATTCAAGTGCAAGTAGTTATCAATATTTAATAGACATACACAGAACAGTTGGTAAAATAAGTTTTTTAACGTCTGGGCCTCCAATTTTAACAAGCAGCTTAACTATAAACACTAATACTTGGTATCACGTTTGTATAACAAAATCTGGAACAACAAGCAACTGGGTTTACACTATGTATATAGATGGAAGTTCTTCAGATGGCGGTACATTAAGCACAACTACTAACCCACCTGCAAATCAAACTACAGCAATAGGAAGATATGGTGCTTTATCTGGTTATTATTTTAGCGGCAAACTAACAGAGGTTTCATTTTTTGATTACTCACTTTCAGCTCCACAAGTTACAGAACTATACGGAACTGGCTCAGCTATTGGAAACCCTATGGCAATTACAAACGGTAGAAAACCTGTTGCATATTACCCTTTAGGAAATTCAGCTTTTAACGGTGAGTTTTTAACACCTAACGGAGCAGAACAAGATTATGTATTTGATTTTGATGGAACAAATGATTATATAAATTGTGGAAATGATAGTAGTTTAAACATCACTAATAATATAACTATTTCAGCTTGGATAAAAGCAGATTCATTTGGTACTTATAATTTAATAATTGGAAAAAGTACTAACAAAGATTATGATTTTGGAACGGCTTCTATTGGTGGAAATAATGTTATTAGATTTCATACTGGTGATGGCACGCAAGAATATGTGGACAGTTCGGGTATTTCTTTAGTTACAGGGCTATGGTATCAAGTTGCAATAGTAAGAACAACAACACCAAACCAAGTAACATTTTTTGTAAATGGTGAGCAATTAAATACAGTTTCTTTAACAAGAACGCCTATTGGCTCAACAGACATTACAAGAATTGGCAGTCGGTCTGGTAGTTTTAGTTTTGATGGCTCTATTTCAAACGTTTCAATTTTTGATTCAGCATTACCTGCAACAGGAACAGAATCAGTTGCTTCTTTATATAACTACGGTACACCACCTAATATAGCTTCTTATAGCAACTTACAAGGATGGTGGGAATTAGACGCTTCAGCAACCTTTGATGGTTCAAATTGGAGTATTCCTGATGCTTCAAGTAATTCTAACACAGGCACATCGTCAGGAATGACTGCTGCAAACCTAATTTTATCGGATTTGGTAATCAATCAATCCTATGACCCTTTTTCACTTTTATTTGATGGAACAGATGACAGAATAGAAACTTCATCTATAGATGTTACAGGCGATAAATCTTTTTCGTTTTGGATAAAAAGAGCTGTTGGTTCTGCAAGTAATGATGGAGGTATTTTAACAATAGTTCCAACAAGCGGAACAAGTGATTATATTAGTATTGCATTATGGCAAGATTATATACAAGTTCAAACAAGTAATACCTCAACTACAAGAAGAACAGTTGAAGAAACAATAAGTACTGATGTTTGGCATCATATAGTAGTAATTAAATCTACTAATTCTATTGATAATATTTACATAAATGGAGTTAACAAAACATTATCTAACTTTGGAACTTGGACAGGGGCAATAGCAAATCCACAAAATAAAATTTCAGAAGCTGTTTTTGGCGTTACTAATTACAATTTTAATGGTTCTCTTTCAAATGTATCAATTTATAGTTCAGAATTATCAGCAGCACAAGTAAAAACTCTTTACAATGAGGGTAAACCTTTTGACTTAAACACCTTTGCAGTTACACCTGTATCTTGGTGGAGGTTAGGAAGTGTAAATTCATCATTTGATGGAACAAACTGGACTGTATTGGATGAAATTTCTACAAGTGGAAACAATGGCACATCGGCCAATATGACTCAAGCAGATTTAGTTGATGGAGTTGGAGCAACAGGTTCTGGAACATCTTCAGGTATGTCAAGCGGAACAAATAGAACAGGTGATGCACCGTATTCTGAAAATAATGCAGTATCTTACAATATGAGCGTAACCGCAAAATCAACATCAGTACCAACATAAAATATTAAAATAAAAAAAAATGGCAACATACATAGTAATAGAATTAACAGAAACAAGCAAAGTAGATTACTCACAAGTAAATCAAACATCTGCACAGACAATGCGAAGAAATTTAGCAAACACACAAGGGTTGCTTTCATATATTACAGAGCCAAGTTTTGTAACAAGTGGAGCTTTGCCGATTGTAGGTGATAAAATGAACCACGAGCAATGTTTGCAGCTAATGAGTACGTCTGACTGGTCACAACCGATGCCTGAAGAATAATAATGAATAAAAATAATAACATAATAATGGAAGACCACAGCTTAATAATGATAGTTAGCACCTTAGTCGGAGCGTTAGGAATTAAGGAGATTTGGAACATAGTTAAAAAGCGTATGGACATCAACGCAGCTAAGGAAGAAAGAGTTGACGGTCTGTCTATTAAAGTTATTGAAGAGTTAAAAGATAAGATTAGCGAATTAGAATTAAAAATTGATGTATTAATAACTGAAAATACACAATTAAGAGTTAAATTAGCGAAAATGGAAGAGAGACTTATATTAAACGCTAAATCAAAAGTTTCAAGAAAGCGTCCAAATAGTGGAAATTAGACTCAAAAGAATAGCAGACAACGGAGACACTTCAATCAGTCTATTTTATATAGACGATGAATTTCAATGCTTTGTAATAGAAGACGAGCAAAGAACGAAGAAAGTCTACGCTGAAACTCGTATTCCTGAAGGTGTGTATAATATAGACCTAAGAAAAGAGGGGGGTTTCCACAATAGATACTCTAAGAAGTTTAAGAACCATAAAGGAATGTTGTGTTTATATAATAAGCCTAACTGGACCTTAGAAAATAAAGGACTAAAATTTCAGTATATTTTAATACACACAGGAAACACAGACGAACATACTGCGGGGTGTTTATTATTGAATGATGTTGTAGACGCTAAAAAGTTTACAGGCAGTTATTCGACACAAGCTTATAAAAGAATTTATCCAATTATTGCAAACCATATTGAAGAGTGTGGAGCAATACAAATAATAGTAGAATGAGCAAATTAAAAAACAGTAAATTAGGGAAGTTATTAGCTGAGAAAGCTCCAAAAGTGTTAGATATTGTTGGCGACTTATTACCCGACAAAGGTGTTATGGGAGTAGTAAAGAACTTAATAGACTCAGACCCTGATTTAACACCTGAAGAGAAAGCACAATTACATCAACAGACAGTCGAATTATATAACTTAGAGGTTCAGGACAGAGACTCAGCGAGAAAGAGAGAGGTTGAATTGACTAAAAATGGCGGTGTTGATTGGATGATGAATGTAACGGGTATCATAGGACTATCGAGTTTTGTATTTTTAATTATTGCAATTGTGTTTGTTACAGTTCCTGAGCATAATAGTGAGTTAATGATTCACACAACTGGAATTGTAGAAGGAATCGTTTTATCAATTGTAGGTTATTACTTTGGCTCTGTCGCCAAAAAGCGTAATTAATCAAAGTGAAAAACAAAAGAATAAGAGGCAAGGGTGCCGCTAGGTATCGTCTAAAAGAGGACGAGGAAAAAATACTTCTTAAATATAGACGTATTAAGCAAGAGGCAGAGAATGAAGGCTTAGACGTTGAGACAGTTCATAGTGGATGGATTAAGAATAAAAACGCCTCTTTATACTTTAAACAACCCAACCCAAAAGAAAAAGACTTTTTTAAATTAGGAAAAGACTTAATAAAAGAGTTAAAAGAATTTTCTCCTGAATATCCTAAACTAGATAGAGATAAATACAAAGACCCGCATCTGTTCTTTTGTTCTCCGTCTGATTTACACATAGGGAAGCTCTGTAAGTCGTTTAATGCAGACCAAGAGTATAACTCACAAATCGCAGTTATTAGGACCTTAGAGGGTATAAGGTCTTTAATTAAAAAGGCTCAAGGCTTTAATATTGATAAAGTAGTTTTATTATTAGCGGGAGATTTGCTGCACGTTGACAGCTTCAGCAATACTACAACAAACAATACTCCGCAGGATGTTTCGGGATTGTTTTCAGACAATTTTATGATAGCAAAACGCTTAATGGTAGAAGTAATTGAAACACTTTTACAGGTTGCAGACGTTCACTGTATGTATACGCCTGGGAATCACGATTTAGTAAGCGGTTGGATGTTAGCTCAAATACTACAGACTCACTTTAGACACAACAAAAACACTTCTTTTGATGTTAGTTTAAGAATGAGAAAATATTACAAATACGGTACTAATGAGAACGCTTCTTTAATTGGTAGCTGCCACGGTGATAAGATTAAATTTGACACACTACCTTTAATAATGGCTGACGAGTGTAGCGATTGGAGTAGCTGCAAGTTTCGCTATATGTTCACACAGCACATACATCATAAATTAAGTAGCAAACAATTTCCAGGAATTCATATCGAGTCACTTATGTCACCTTCCGAATCTGACAACTGGCATCATAAGAGCGGTTATCAAAGCTCAAATAATAAAGGAATTGAAGGCTTTCTTATATCTAAAAACTACGGTCAAGTAGCAAGGCTGACACATTTATTCTAATTATTTTCTCGAAGTAGCTTAAAGTTTTGTTAAAAAAAGTTATAGTAAAATGTAATTTGTATTATATTTATATATATATTTACAATCATAAACTTAAAACAAACACAATGAAAAATCAAGAAATTAAAAAAATTAAAATAGGTACAATATTAATTTGGCAACCAACAGGCGAACTATTTAAAGTAACAGGTTTTAATGAGTTTAAAATAAAAGAAGGTACAGAAATAAAAGTTTCTGGTATTGAGTGCGATAGTCAAGGTTTATTTTCTATTGAATCAATGCCAAGTATTTACAATTTAAACAAATCAATTTTTTATTCTATTAACAACTAACAACAATGAAAAAATTACTATTACAATCACTAACATTAATCGGAGCTATATATGTAGCTTATAACTTAATAATAATAATAATTTTAAAAATAGCATAATGGTAAGAACATTTTACATACCTGAAGACAAAAGAGAAACAATGACAAAATTTGTAGAGAAAGCTGAAGAGAACGGAGTAAGCTATTCTAAACTACTAGTCAAATTTATGGAAGATTATATTAATAATAAAAACTAAAATAATGAAAGCAACACCAACAAAGAGAACTTATCAATTTAAAGACCATCACACAGACGTAAAAGTCTCAATAGACAAAAGAGATGGCAATCCAACTATAATAGAGTTTACTAGCTTTAAAACTAATTACCACTTATTAGTAGAGACAGGAGAGTTTATGGAGCTTTACAACATAGTAAACAAAATAAAAGAACTGTTATGAGTTGGGGAAGTTATAGCGAATACCTAGAAGAGTGGGAACGCTTTGAGGCATCAAAAGACTTATACGAAGAACTTAGATTTTTAGTAGTAAGAATTAATTTTAATAAAAGACTTTTAAGCTCTAAGACCTGGACACCAACTCAAAAAGACATCATAAGACACAAAGAACGATTTGAAGAGTATCTTGAATTATTTAAAGAAATAAGCTCAAAACTTAAATTAATTAATTATAATTACTTTCCCAAACGACTTAAAACAATAAAAAAATCAATAGTTAAAATCAAAAATTATGACACGCAAAGAACAACTAAACAGGCTCTTCATAGAGTTTAATCTAACTGAAGAGGACACTTTTAAACACTCTCATTACCACATTATAACGAGAAGCGGAATAGACAAAATTCAGGCAGATTCAGGAATCTTAATTGAATACACACTTAAACACTACAACCCTGAAACTAAAACCTGTGTAATTAAAGCCATAGGACAATTAAAAGACGTAGTTATTGAAACATTCGGAGAGGCAGCTCCCGACAATAATAGAAACGCTTATCCTGTAGCAATAGCAGAAAAAAGAGCAATGTCGAGAATAGTCTTAAAATTATCGGGACTATATAGTTTAGGCGTATTCGGAGAAGATGAATCTGACGACTTTAAAAAGAAATAAAATGCAAGACAACAAAGCAAACACAGACGAAAACAACAATTTTTTAGACGAATTATTTAATAAAATAGATTATGCAAGAATTCAAAATAAGATGTTCGGCAATAGGTCAGATAATGACAAAGCCACAAAGGAAGACAGACACAATATCAAAAACGACTAAATCTTATTGTCAGGATTGGCTAAAAGAGCAAATCTACGGACGTAAAAAAGAGTTTAGTAGTAAATACACAGAGAAAGGAAATAAAGTCGAACAGGAGTCTCTTAATTATATAGCTAAAAATTTATATTATAAAGAGATAATTAAAAACGAAAAGAGTTTTGAAAACGACTTTTTAACTGGAACGCCTGACGCAATACTCTCAGACCACTTAATTGACGTTAAAAACAGTTGGGATTGTTATAGCTTTCCTTTATTCTTTGACGCAATACCTAACAAAGCTTACTACTATCAAGCTCAAGGATATATGGCTCTAACTGGATTAGACAATTATAAATTAATTTACACTCTTATGGACACTCCTGACGAGTTGATTGAGCGAGAATATAAGTTTAGTAATGCTGATAATTATGACTTATTTTGTCAGCATTATAAGTACAGTAATATTGACTCAAAGTATAGAATTAAAGTATTTAATATTGAAAGAGATAACGAAGTAATTGAAAGCATTTATAAAAGAGTTATAGATTGCAGAATGTACATAAAATTTGAATTAAATAAATAATTATGGAAGACGAAGAACAAGACTTTTTTGACTTAATAGACGAAGCCTATGACAGGCTAGTCGATGAAAGACTAAATAACGGATATTATAAAACAAATAAATAAATAAATAAAATGAAAGTAACAGGAAAAATAGAATTAGAAGATTATGAAATTGAACAAATAATAAATTGTGTAAAATACACAAGAGAAGAGACACTATGTTTTCATAGTGGAGAACATTATAATGGTGTAAGAGATTTATTTGATGATATACAATTTAAACTAAAAAATATGCTAATAATAACAAATAATAACAAATAAAAACAAATAAAAATGAAGAAAGAAGAAACAATATACTGTGGAAGCGGTAAAGCAATGAATGACAAGTGGTTAAAAGTAACAATTAACCCCGCTAAAATTAAAGACTACATTCAAGAGTATAACGGTAATAAGTTTATTAAATTAAATATAAACGTAAAAGACGAAGCTGACCAATACGGAAAGAACGTAGCTGTCTCTGTTGACACTTGGAAGCCTGACACAGAGCAAAAAGGACAGCCTGTGAAACAAGAATCTGACTCCTGGGAGTCGTCAAATGATTTACCCTTTTAAGTTTAAACAGATAATTAATGACTTCAATAAAAAGGAATTCGATATGGTTTTCGAGTCTTATACAAGATTTAATAATTGAGGGATATACAATCCCTGAACTAGCGGAGCAGTGGAATGTTAATGCTGTTTATTTATGTCAATTGTATAAGCCTATAAAAGTAAATCAAATACCAAACTACAAAAGAGAGGCATATTATAACGAGGAGTGGGACTACGGTTCTACTCCTACTTATAAGTGGGAAGACATAAGCAAAGAAGAAAAGTCTTTTTATTACGATAACTTAAAAGCTAATAACATATGAAATACATAGAAAAATCAAGTAATATAATAAATGATAAATATACAAATTACATATATGAAGCATTTGACATACAAAACAATGAGCAAACTTCAGTTAAAATTCCAATTAATTTTTCTGATTGTAAAACTTTTAAATGGAATATTGGTGTTATTTATGGAGGTTCTGGAACGGGAAAAACAACATTATTGAAAGAATTTGGTACTTTAAATAAATGTGTTTTCAGCAATGAAAAACCTTTAATAAGTAATTTTGATTGGTTAGAACCAAACGAAGCTACAATGTTACTAAGTTCAATGGGTTTAAGTTCTGTTCCGACTTGGTTAAGACCTTTTCATACTTTATCAAACGGTGAACAATATAGAGCAGAATTAGCTTATAAAGTTGGAAACGCAAAAGAAAACGAAACTATATTAATTGACGAGTATACATCTGTTGTAGATAGAGACGTGGCAAAAGCTATGAGCAACGCTTTACAAAAATTTATAAGACGTAATAATAAAAAAATAATATTAGCAAGTTGTCATTTTGATATTATGGAATGGTTATTACCAGATTGGACTTACTCACCATTAAAAGGGAGGGTTGAAAAGCCCTCCTTACTTCGGCAATCAAGACCAAAAATTAAATTACAGATATTTCGATGTCGATATGCGACTTGGAAAATATTCAAACAACATCACTATATAAGCGAAGACTTGAATCCCGCCGCTAAATGTTTTTTAGTCACTTGGAACGACAGACCTGTTGCCTTTTTTGCATTTTTACCAATGCCTTCAGGGACTATTCAAAACGCTTGGAGAGGTAGTAGAAGCGTTGTATTGCCCGACTATCAAGGTTTGGGTATTGGCTATGCTTGTTCAAAGTATCTTCATTCGCTGTTTGTGAAAACAGGAAAACTTATGTATGTCAAAAGCGTTAACCCAGCATTAGTTAATAAACGTATGGCTGATACTCACTATCATTTTAACGGAAAAACAAAGTCTTCAGAAGAGGGCGGTAAACTGAAAGGCAGAAAGTTACGAGATTCCGCCGCTTATAGTTTTAGATACGATGGCCCTGAGTCAGAAGACTCAACAGATATTATTCTTTTTAATGCTGACGCTTGGAAAGATGTATCACAAGACCAAATATCATTATTTTAAATTTAAAACAAACAACAATGAAATACAATGAAAAATATCACAATAATAAATTAAACTTTTTACTTAGTATTAATTCAGACAGATTAAGAACTATAATGGATATTGATACTTTAATTACAAAATACAATACAAAATATACTTTTATAATTGACCATAAAAATAAAAACGATAAATGTAGTATTAACTTATATAAACAATTAAGTAATTTAAGCAACATAAAATTAAATGACAATACAATTATTAAATGTTTTATTGTTAAAAGTGAAATAAAAATTGATGATGATTTTTTAAACGCTAAAACAATAAATGGAATTACATATATACAAGAAATAAAAAATAATAATTACGGAAAAGAACCAAAAGATTTTATAGAGAACGAGTATAATGTAACAAATGATAAATTTTTAATAGATTTTTTTAAGCCTGAGAAACACGATGAAACTAAAATTAAAATATCAGCTTATGAACAATTAAAGTGCTTTTAATTATAAACAAATAAAAACAAACAACAATGACAGATTTACCTTGGTTTAAATTCAATCCTAATCAGTGGCTCACAGGCACAATCAGTTTTCTCAGCTTAGAACAGCAAGGAGCATTTATGAAAGTCCTATGTTACTACTGGAGCAAAGAATGTAAAGTACCTCTAGAACAATATAAAAGAATAATTCCTAACGACTATAAAAGTCTTTTAGAAGTTGGAATAGTAAAACAAAAAGGAAAAAATATTGCAATTGATTGGCTAGATAATCAATACAAAGAGCGTAAAGAATCTCACTCTAAACGAGTAGAGTCAGGAAGAAAAGGCGGTAAGCATAGCTTAAGCAATGCTCGAGCATTAAGAAAAGAAAAGAACAGAAAAGATAATTACGAAAACGACAACGTCTTAAAAGTATCTGAAGAGGTTAAAAAACTTCTTAAAAAATGATAGTTGAAGACGACAACGCCTTAAAATACTTATACGACTATAAAGACGGTAAGATTAAACAAGGTCTTAAAATTGATTGCTTATTAGACGAACATTTAGTTTTAAAAAGAGGAGAGTTTAACCTTTGTTTAGGGTTGGACAATGTAGGTAAGACGTTTTGGTTATTATGGTATTTTACAACACTAGCAAAAAAACACAAATTAAAGTTTATTATTTGGAGTGGTGAAAATAGGTCCTCACAATTAAAAAGAGATATTATCGAAATGTGGTCAGGCAATAAAATAAAAGACTTAACGAAGTTTGAAATACTAAAATTTAATAATGAAATAAGTAAATATTTTAAGTTTATAGATAACGAAAAACTTTACAGTCCTATTGATTTGTTTAACATCTTCGCAAAGTCTGACGCTGATGTTTGTGCTATCGACCCCTACACTGGATTGAATCACGACAGACGAGTTAATCAGTTTGACAGGAATTATAACTTCTGTAATAGTGCGAGAAAGTTTTGTAATAAGACAGGGAAGACTTTATTTGTGAGCATACATCCTATGACTGAGGCAGCTCGTAGAGTCTACCCTCCTGACCACTTACTAAACGGACACATACAAAATCCTAGAAAATCTGACTGCGAGGGAGGCCAGGTGTTCCCCAACAGAGTCGATTCTCTATTTGTAGTTCACAGACATATTTCACATAAGGAACTTTGGCCTTATACTGAAGTTCACGTTATGAAAATAAAAGACAGAGAGAGCGGAGGAAAGCCTACAATGTTAGGAGAGCCTTTAAGATTTGATTTTAACAACGGTTTAGGCTTTACAATCGGAGGCATAAACCCACTAAAAAACACAGACAATTATGGATGAATTAGAGCTATTACTTAGAAAGAACAAACTACATATTTTAATTATAAAAGCAATGCACGATTGCGAGAATGGTAAACCATCTAAAAATAGATTAGATGCGTTAGACACTCTTAAAACGTCAATGGAGACCATTCACGAGTTAGCTGAACACAATAGAAACTTATTAAAAGAAGTAAGAAAGCTTAGACTGAATAATGCAGTACAGACAAAGGATATAGTAGAACTTAAACTAAAAATAAATACTTTAGAAGAATGGAAGTAATTACTCTTTATTTGTTAGTATCTCATTTTGTTGCTATATTGACTGGAATGTTTTTATTAAGATTAATTGACATATATTTTAAAGATGAAGAAAAGAACGCTTAACGAATACCGACAAGTTAAAGACTCAGTTTATACTCACATTTACGAGGACGAGTTAAAGACTAATAGAATACTTAGTTATATATTAAAAAAGTATTGTGATAAATTTCCAAACGATAAAGACTTAGGACAACAAATAAGAAAACTAATAACAGATGGCACTGAACGCAAATAAAAAAGGAAAAAATTTCGAGAGAAAAATAGCAAACGAATTAAGCAAAGAGTTTAACTGTAAAATTCGAAGGACTCCGCTTTCAGGCGGTATGGATTTTAAGGGGGATATTTTATGCATTGACGATAATTCTATTATGTCAGAGTTTTCGTGGGAGTGTAAGAATCAAGAGAAATTAAATATTTGGAAGGCTCTCGCT
>Ga0209631_10002300_pt1 | contig 23027 bp, 48 predicted proteins | sample COG_08_FD_184752 | JGI IMG/M metagenome (GOLD analysis project Ga0209631, IMG submission 184752) | Pelagic Microbial community sample from North Sea - COGITO 998_met_08 (SPAdes) (version 2) | ecosystem: Environmental > Aquatic > Marine > Neritic zone/Coastal water | place: Helgoland, sampling... | reverse complement strand
GGAGATAGTTATACTTATATGTTAGCGCTATAGTAGATACATAATGTGCATACCCGTTACCCTACAGGCACAAAGGTTTCTGTAACTGTTAATATCGTATCTATATGCCCAGCACCTGTAGGGGTAACTCTTATTTGATCGTTAGGTTGAAGTACTAAATCTATTTGGTTGAAGCTTATGTAATCACCGCTCCCTATAGATTTAGCACTTAAAAATTTAGAAACATAAGTATCTGCAGCTACGTACCACCCTACTTCTACTGTGTTAGTAGATCCACCACCATTAACTACATGAATAAAGGTAATCTCAGCAGTACAGTTTGCAGGACACGTATAAACATTCTCTGTAGTCGTACCTGTATTGTGACCATAAACAGACTTAATACGTGCTGGCTTACCTTGATTCACAAAAGACATTAGGTTGCTTTCTTAGCTTTTGGCTTAATAGCCTTCTTCACTTTATTAAATATACCTGATGACTCTGCATCCTTACAGATCTGAGTAACGTTAGGGTCTTTACTCTGTACGTTACCAAAACGATCCTCACCTGCAGCTTGGTTGCCATTAGCATCCCAAACCATGCCATCACCATCAATAGTGTAACCTGCAGCATTAAGCTGCTTCTTATACTTATCGTAATACTTAGCCATTAAGACTTACCACGCTTAACAGGATTCTTTGCTGGAACGTCTGCACCACAAGCTAAGCCACCATGCTTGAAGCCTTTTTTCATCATCCCACCGTATGCCATACCTTTTTTCTTTTTAACGTCACCGCCAGCACCCATCTTCAAAGCGTTAGAAATGTCATTCAATGCCGCCTTTGCTTTTTTCTTTTCCTTAGCAGTTAATACAGCCTCAGAATTAGGTGTATCCCTATACCCAACATCATACTGTTTAGTTTTACCTTTAATACCTATCTTCTTTTGTTGCTTCTTATTTAACATCACTTCTTTCCTTTTTTATGATAACCTGTACCCCCACAATGAGAGCACCCTTTTCCTTTACACTTAGGACACATCTTTTTTGCCATTATTTTTTAGCCTTTTTCAATAATCCACCCTTATTCAGCTGACGTTTTTTAGCTACAGATAGGGTTCCTCTATTTATAGAGCTTGCTGTATCACCTATTTTAAACATACCGCCGCCGCCAGATACTTTAGGTTTTCTTGCTTTATTTTTACCACTAGGCGTCACAGTCTTTTTCAAGTAGTGCTTAATCTGATTTGCTTCACCTCTGGCTTGTGCAACAACTTGGGGGTATTTTAGGTTATTTTTCTCTGCATAACCTATTATTTTATGCTTTAATTCTTTTGCATTATAGCTTTTACTACCTTGTATATATGCATCAAGTAACCACTTAGGTGTCTTTTTTCCAGTGTAGCGCTCTTGAAACTCTCCTATTTTAGGGGGTCTTTTATCAGCCATTACGCATTCCTCTTTCTACCTGATGCAGTCGTTGACCACTTTACTTTCTTGGGGCCAGTTTTCTTAGCGGCCTCTTTCTTACTAATCTTACTAGCTACAGCTTTAGGTCTACATGCAGGATAAGGTCTACCTGAGTCTTTACTACCTGAGCGACCACATTCTTTGCCTGTCTTTACGTCTGTCCACTCTTCACTGAACCACTTACCTAAGCCACCCTTAGAATAACCTCTACGGCTTTGTATCAGGTGGCCTGTCTTACGCGACTTTGTTTTTGCTTGAGCCACTATATTTGCCTCCCCTACGCTTATATTCCTTAACTAACCAGGCTGATGCATAAGCGCTAGGCCATTTTTTAAATTTCTTTTTAGCTGCCGCCTTTACAACCGCATAGAGTTTTTTGTTAGTTGGTGTAGCCATACTTAGATTTTCCCTAAATAACTCAGCAGAATTATTAACGCAAAACCACAAATAAATAATAATATTAGACCTATACCACCATACAGAAGTATATTCTCTACCATCTTTTGCGTTTTCTTGCGCTTCTCTTCCCGTTCCTTCTTATTACGTACACGTATCTCTTTGCGTAACTCTACCAATTCACCCCAAGCGGAGAAGCCGCGTGTAGCTATGACGATCTGCCTTAGCTCCTCTTCCATGTCTGCGGCTTTTTTACGAGCTACAAAGGTAGATAAAGCTTCCTCATTTGAGTTAGCAAAGACACTATCTCTTTTCTTACTGTGGTCATCATTAATGTCATCAATTGCTTGGAATAAACTACCAATGTCTTTAGCTAGAGACGTTATTTCTTTCCCGGCAGAAACCCCTGCTTTAACAGCACTGAAACTCGCCATAGCGATTGTAATAGGGTCCATAATGTCTCTCTCTCAATTTGCATCGCCTACCCCTAAGCAATGATAAAGTCTACAATCTGACCATCAGGCATTCTTAGCTTATTAGGATCAGGGTGGTATGCATACTTTTGATTAACTAACTTGAGATCCTCTACTGCAGTGTCAGGCGTAACCTTGTTAGGTTCTGGCTTCTCTTCTACGTTAGCTTTATGTGATCTGTCTTTGTCTTGGCTTGCAAACACAATGTTATCATGTGTCTGAAAAGGCATACTAGGCAGCGGAAGGTGCGATATAAGTGTCACCTCTATCAAACTCCTTGTCTTTCTTCTTTTGTAAGTATCTTTGTTTCTTGAGTTTCTGAATAGGGCGTTTACGTTTAGGTAACTTCTTATTCTTAATCAAGCACAGGCTCCTTAGTACCAAAAGATCTTTGATAAGTCATATCTTCAGAATATTCTTCAGCCCACCTATTCTCTGTAAATGTAGCAAAGTCTATTAGTGCCTCTAAGTCTAAATCCATATCGTTTATGTAGGTTTTTATATCGGTAACGTCTTGCTGCAATAAATCAATAGTGTGAGCTTGCTTAGATACCCACCATACAGCAGCTACAAGCTGTACAGCCATAGCAATAACTAATGCTACAGGTAATTTTAAATCATTCATGTATTAACACTTCCAACGTTTACGGGCTTGTCTCAAACGAGAGTTAGGATCTTTAGCTGCTGCAGGAAACTTCTTCATCTGCCCAGCGCTTCTAGCACAGTAAGACTTACGCCGCTTTGCAGCCTTACTACCCTTCTTGACTTCTCCTGTTACAGCACCCTTTAGTTTAGATTTTGGATTAGCTCTATTATGTGCAGCTATACCTCTAGGTGTCATACCTGCACCATCTTCTGTCTTACGGTAATTAGCGTTCTTACCTTTAGTGGTCTTACGTATAGCTTTTTCTCTACGAGTCTCGTTAGCCATGTGTGCTACACCTTTTTCTTGTTGCCACTGGTACGGGCTACACTACGGTTCTTAGCCTTAGTCTGTACACGTAAGTTAGAACGCTTGTTGTTACGAGGGTTGCCATCCTTGTGGTCAACATCCTTACCGTCACCCTTCTTAGCTAAACCACCAGATACCATAGCTTTACGTGCAGCATTACGAGAAGCTCTATCCTTCTTTACGGATGGCTTACTGTCATACTTAGCGTTCTGCTTCTTGTAGTCACGCTTACCGTTAGTCATATAAGGCATTAGCCGTAGCTCCGCTTTCTGTCAGGATCTAATACGTCTCTTCTAGGTAAGTGGCCCTCTAAGTACATAGCACGTTCTACGTGATCTAAAGAATACTTGATGCCAGTGTCAGCCTCTATAGCTGCCCTTACATAGAATACGTCACTCTTAGGAATGTGTACACGTTTCAAACGTGCTGCGTCACCTGATACAAGAGCATCGTAAAACTCTTCTATTACATTATCAGATGCATATAGTTGTATGTTTTTATTTTTCATTGTCAATACATTAATATACGTAAAAAAGTGGTACGTGCCGCAAACTACAAGTATTGAGAGAGGAGACAAGGGGGAGAGCAACACTAAGAGTTGCAACACGTACCAGTTTGTAACACAAATTATGATTATTACTTATGAGAAAGTGTTACATTAAAGAAAGTATATCACTTACAAACATGTTATACAAGAATAAAGTGTTACTATAGTGTTATAACTCTTCCTATGTCCACTATCCCATTTACAACACTTTATATAAAGTTATAACTCTTCTAAAGTATTACTTTACTTTTAAGTATTACTCTTTTTTAAGTGTTTTAACTTAAAGTGTTATAACTCTGCTGCTACTGCTACGCAGTTATACGCAGAAAAGCACCCCTGTCAATACCCCAGGAAGCAATTACTTGTAAAATGTTACATATATTGCAGGTTTGTAACAATATGTGATAATACATAGGTGCGTATACACGTAAAAGTTGTGGCTTAAAAAAACACTTCTGTGTGCTTGTACATACACGTATACCGTGGATGGGGGTACCGGCCCTCGCAGGGGGGTAGCATGATACCTTTTTATGTTTTTTCTGCTGATTTGTGCTGGTTTTATTGCGTAAACCATTGAAAAGACACGTTTTTATAACTGATATGCAGTCCTTGAAATGCTGAAAACGTGAAATTTTAAAGGCTTTTTTCATATGGTGCCCGTTTCGCGAATTGGATGGACAAAAACCCCTACCCGTCACTTTCTTGTGATCACAAAATAGCCACCCCTCTTCTTAGTGTGATCACAAACCGGCAATAGCTTTTCAAATGTGATCACAAAAGCAGCACCTATCCCAAACCTATCCCTTCGGATATAACATCTATCCTTTAGCCGGGCAAGCTATCCTTTAGCCTGGTTGCGCTATACTGTTGTATATACGAGTGGCACAACAGGTTAGCTCAACCTATATCCGCTGGTATATATAGCGCTCAGAGACGCTAAAACAGCCCGTACAGCGCCGGAAGCGCTTTCCCTTGTGCTGATACCTTAAAAAGCTTTACCCCAAAAACATACCTATCGGATACACAAACTATCCTTTGGTATAGTGCTATATCCTTTTGGTTATAACGTTATATCCTTTAGCCGGGCGGCGGCTATCCGTGAGCTATCCAAAGGTGTTGGCTTAGGCAATCGCGTATATAAAGCAAGGACATGCGTATAGTTTGGCGTTTGCTGGGCTGGACAATGGCGCAAAACGGACCAAATAATTCGAAACAATTTAACTTTAAAGAAAAGGAAAAACTAAAATGCTTAACGAATACGAATTTTGTTTTGAAGGTGAATCCGGTGCTGAATTGGGCACCATTGAAGCAAGTAACATTGCTGCAGCTACAGCCATTTTGAAGCGCTTATTTCCTAATGATCACGGCGCAGATGGAATATGGGTAAATGCCGATGGTTTCACTATCGGCTCAATCAATTGGTGAGAGGGAAACTAAAATGTATTACATTGAAGTAAACACGACGCGCGGCAATGGCTTGTTGCAACCTATGGCAAAAACGCTACGCGCTGCAAAGTCACATTATTTTAGCCAAATGAAAAAAGAGCCTTTTGGTTTAACCATAAATGACGTCGAAGAAATTACCGTATTCAAAGGACGCAAAATTTACGGCTTTTATGACGGGCAATTTAAGCGCAAGCAAAACGTACCCGTTGAAATACATAATATCTTGTATGGACTGTCATAAATTATGCTCTCAATACGCCATTGTAGCGGGTGGCGTATTTTTGGCACAATTGCCAGCAACCCTAGCAAACGAGGAAAAACTAAAATGCTTATTTCAAAATTGACAAAAGGTTTTAATGTAAACGGCTTCACTTCAAAGGCTGCAGCAATCCGCTATTTAAAAAGCAAAGGGCACAATATTTGCACCTTGCTTGCACAGCCCGAAAGCAACCCTAAGGTTGCAAAAAATGGCAAGGTTGTCGAAGTGATGACATGCGCGCTTCACCTTGCGCCGTTTAATTTGTCCGGTTTTCAAGTTTGCGCCAAAGCTTCACAAGGTTGCGCTGCAGCGTGTCTACATACTGCAGGCAATCCAGCATATATGGAACAGAAAGAAAAAAGCCGTATAGCTAAAACCCGTGCGTATTTCTTAGAGCGCGATGCTTTCATGGCCGTTTTGTTCTTTGAAATGCTGGCGCATTATCGCAAGTATTTTGTTAAGCAAGGTGTTGAAATTGCTTTCCGCTTAAACGCTACTAGCGATTTACCTTTTGAGAGCCGCAAGGTGATAATAGACGGTAAACCCGTTTTAATCATGGATGCTTTTGGGGCAATACAATTCTATGATTATACGGCTTTTGATAATCGCGCTATTAAATTTGCAAAGGGTGACATGCCGAAAAACTATCATATTACGTTCAGCAAAAAAGAAGATAACGATAAAGAAGTTGCTCGCGTTTTATGGCATGGTGGAAATGTTGCAATGGTGGCAACAAAAGAAGTTTATAAGCACGTTTTAGCGCAAGGTTATATTTCATTGCCAAGCCCAACGGGTGCACCGATTAAATACAAAGCCGTTGACGGTGACGCGCATGATTTTCGCCCCATTGATCCAAGTAATAGCGTTATTGTTTTGAAAGCAAAAGGTGACGCTAAAACCGACACAACGGGCTTTACTGTTCGCAAGCTTTACACTGGTGAAGCACAAACCCTAAGCGCTGCAATTGCTGCAGCGTAAACCTTAACCTATCAAAGGACATAACATCATGGATTTAACATTTTCAACATATTGCCATATTGAACGCCGTGCTGGTGGCGTAGGTCAATCACCAAAGCGCTTTATTGAAGCCGTGCATGATTGCTTAAAACCCCATAGTAAAACGCGGGTTGCCCGCGATCAACGCCATGCATTTATCCGCGCCGTTTTAGAAAAGCGCGAGCAATTGCTTGGCATGTATGTAGACAATAGATTTTAAAATAAGAAAGGAAGCACAATGCAAATAGCGTTTAGAATAACGGGCTTATCAAACCGCGAAACCACACGCGAAGAACAAATAGAATTTGCTAAGATAATTGCGGCAAGGTTTAGGTGCCCCGAAAAAAGCTTGCACACAAGCGCACGATTAAACGTGGTGCGCATTGTATCACACAAAAAATGCTTGGATGATTTATTGGCGGCTTTTCCAGAAATTGATTTTGTTTCGCGCACAATTGACGCGCATGAAATAAGCTTAAACGGTTTAGTTAAGTTTAAGCTTGCAACAATGGGGGCAGAATAAATGCAGAATTTGACCATTTATTTACACAAGCAATATGAGCACGGCCAAGCGCTTGCAATATTGGGAAGCAATATAAGCGCATATAACAAGCTTAAAGAGGCGAAACAATTAGCGCGAAAACTTGATTGCGTTATTACTGGCCGCGATTGCTTAGGCGGGTTGCGCTTTGAGATAAACCTAAACGCGCCGCGCCAACATCAAGTAAAGGTGACAAAATGAAAACCCCGTTAAAAGCAATTCGCAAAGCGCAAGCATTAGAGCAAGCAATTGATAGACAAGAAACAATGCTTTATTTGTGGCGCTATAAAAAACAAAAGAGGCGAGCGCGTTTAGCGCTACGCTTCACCGATAAACCCAAAAAATATGGTGGGCATCTTGGTCTGTCATATGGATTGATGCGTCAACAAACTGGAGAAATAAAAGATGCAATACTTTAAAAGAAAATATTTGATGCAAACGTCAAACAATCCCGACAACCCGCGAAAGAATGCTTGTGGATTGGCTATAGCTAAAATTTTAGGCGTTGAAGAAAAGACGCTTTATCTTCACACATGGCCGGATCTTAAACGTGCTATTGGATCTTTGTATAGTTTTCGCAGCGTAAAGACTGCAGTGCATTGCAAAAAAGATAGTACGGTAGGAAGCTTGCGCGGTGAAATTGAAAAGCATTTCAAGACGCATGGTGATGTCGTGCTTTATGTTGTGCGTGTCGAGGGCCATGTATTAGCGCTGGGGCCACAAGGGCAAACTTGGGTTGATACTGCAGCGCGAAAGCGTGACAGGCGCAAAGTTATAGATGTTTACGGTGTGTATTTACCCGTAGGCAACGAAAAGAAATTGGCTGAAATTGCTAAAAGATGGGGCATGGATAGATGAAAACATTTACTTTTGAACAAGCCAAAGCGGCTTACTTTAATGAAGACGCAGCGGAGCTATCCCTTGCCAGTGAACAGATGATTGACGATCTGGCTGTATGGCTTGAGGATAATGGATATAACAGCGATTACGTTTATCGGCTGCACGATTATGGCTTGGAAGAAATGCGCTGCTTGATGGCAGAGGCAGCGGTAGAATTTGCGGAGCATTTGAAATGAGATTGACAGGTAAAAGCATGTGGTACGTTGCAACCACCAATGTTGCAAATGAGCAACACAATCAGAGTTGGTATCTTGATCTTGAATTAGCGCTTGAACGTGTAGAAGAATTGGCCCTTAGTGGCTACAGAGTTATCATTGAAGAGGAAATTAATCATGTCGAATATTAATGTAGATAAGTATGTCATCAGCCTTTACGATTACACAGGCGAGGCTCTCAAGCCTTGGGCAGAAGCAGGTTATAGCTGCCTTGCCTTTGATATACAGCACGATGATACAGTTACAGATGTGTATGGTAGTGGTGGCAGCATCAAATATGTCAAAGCAGATCTGCATGACCAGAATGTGCTCAACAATATTGCTGTCAACCTGCAGTTTGAAAACGTTGTCTTTGGCATGGCCTTTCCTGTTTGTACAGATCTGGCTGTATCAGGTGCAGCACACTTCAAGCGCAAAGCAGAGAAAGATCCCGACTTTCAGATCAAAGCAGCAAACTATGCAAAGATGTGTGCACAGCTATTTAATGAGCTTGGGGTGCCGTTCTTTATTGAGAACCCTGTATCACGACTAGCAACTCTTTGGCGCAAGCCTGATCATTGTTTCCAACCGTATGAGTATGGTGGTTACATCTGCAAGAGTAATGCTGAGCACCCAACATGGCCTGAGTATATTGCACCCCGTGATGCTTATCCTAAGAAGACATGCCTGTGGACAGGTAATGGCTTTACTATGCCCGCCCGCTTGCCAGTAGAGCCAGAAGAGGGTTACAGCAAGCAACACCGCAAGCTTGGCGGTAAATCAATGAAGACTAAGAACATACGCAGCGCAACACCCCGTGGTTTTGCTAGTGCTGTGTACTATGCAAATGGAGTAACAGTATAATGAACATATCTAATCAAACATTTCTTGAGTTATCTGCAGAGATTGCAGAAGCATGGATGAATGACGCATATCTTGATGACATCTATGTTGAGGATGAGAACGGTGATGAGCGCTACACAGAAGAGGCGCAGGATCGGTTCAACGATATATTAGATGAAGTGCAAGCCATCTTAGAGGGCTATGTAAGAGGGGTGACAGCATGAAAACGTATGATCTTAAATTGACGCTTGCACAAATGATAACACTTCAAGCAATTATCAGTCAGGATTTTGAAGATACTATTATTTCTGAGCCAGAGCTTGATGACTTTTTCTGTATTAAGCAAACAGAATATTGGCTGCACAGAGCAGAAGTATTCTTTGCACTCGCAGAATTAACAGATGAGATTATTAATGAATAGCTATTTGTATAGGCTAGGCATTGCCACCTCTGTCTGGTTTAACGTACTGCTAGGAGGTTCCTCGAACCAAACTTTCAGTGCACGTAACTATCAGTGGCAAAAAGATCACAGGTTTAACTTGGTATTTTTGATCGACTTGATCTGTGGAAAAGGGCATTGTATGACATGTTGGTCATATTGGATGATTAGAAAAGGAAAATGGTAATGACTAATCAAAAACAAACTATCTTGAAGCACCTTAAAACTGCAGGTTCAATCACAGTGCGTGAAGCGCTTATTGAATACAGCATCAGTAGCTTGACTAAACGTATTCAAGAGATGCGTGAAGAGGGCTACGACATTTTATCTATGAAGAAGTGGCACCCTGTCACCAATCAACGGTATGTTCGTTACTACCTGCAGGGTTCACCTAAATGACCTATCGTATCTGGCTTAGTGATGCTAAAGGTTTTGAATTCTGTTACATCAGCACGAAGAACCATCTTGAAGTAGATAAACTATTGGAGAAGTATTCTAAATGGGAAAACGTCAAAGCAAGGGTGGAGAAGTATATACCCCGCGAAACTGCGTATCAGTGAGGAAGCTTATGTATTCTTTGAAGAGGCAGATAGATGATCTAGAGTGGGAAGGTGACTTTAAGCGCGCTGATTTCCTACGCACAGATCTAGCACACGTAACTGGGTTAGATAAGAAAGGTGATGTATGGTTTCCTTTATTTTAAAGTATAGCATCGTGTTATTAATCTGTGCTGCTTACATAATTGGCTTTGTTGCTTTGATGTTTACTAGCCATGAGGAGCTAAGCTGTGCAAAGCGAAAAGGATTGCGATAACCCTCACGATGATGCATCACATTGGGCGGGCAACATGCCCCCCAGTAAAAAAGGAGACAAGGACGATGAGAAAAGTAAAGATCCCAAAGGCGACAGACAAGGTAAGTAAACTTATTGATTACTACCTGCACAGCCCTGCCTTTGCTAAGCTCAGCCCTCGCAGCCAGAAAGATTATGAGTATCATTTGGCTAGAGTTAATAAATCTATCGGTAGTAAATCTATCGAAGATGTTACAGCAGGTATGCTGAACAGAGCCTACGAGAAGTGGGAACAAGAGCATGGCATCCGCACAGCTAATTACACAAAGTCTGTGCTATCTAGGGCATGGAAGTACAGTATGTCCAAGGATGTCATGCGACATAACCCTGTGAGCCTCATAGAGACTAGCACAGAGCGTAAAACAAAGACTAAGTGGGATCGGGCATCTGTAAAGGCCTTCCTCACTACAGCGTACAGCCAGTGGCGGTGGCGCAGCATTGGGTTAATCGTTCACATGGCGTATGATTGGGGTCAACGTACTGGTGACATGCGTACCCTGACATGGGATACATTGGATCTGGATCAGTGCCGCATGGATCTGACGCAATCTAAGAGGGGTGCAGATGTGCACCTGCCTATTAGTCAGAACCTGTGCAAGATGTTACGTGAGCAACATAAAGATTTTGGCTTTCAAGATTACGTTGCACCAAAGGTATCACTGGATCGAGGCCAGGTTAGGCGCTATGGGTTGAATGAAATAGCCCCTCTTATCAATGAGGTACTGGACGAAGCTAATCTACCTAGAGAGCTTACAGCTATGTCTCTGCGCCGTACTGCTGTGACTGAGATGATGGAAGCAGGGGTTGACCTAGTGGGTATAATGCAAGTAACAGGTCATGTGAACCCTGCATCGTTGAAGCCTTACATGGTTAATACATTCAGTGGTGCAAGCAGAGCTTTGGCAGCAAGGGGTAATGATGATGAAGATTCGTAAGTATGTCGGTGATCTATGCCTGACTACGGGTGAGAACCATCGTGGTAACTGTCCTGTGTGTGGTGGGCGTAATACGTTCACTGCAACCAATGACAATGGTGTAGTAAAGTATAATTGCTACAAAAATACGTGTACTATCGGCGGTTTTATCCACACTGATTTGACTGCTGCAGAAATAATGATGATTATGCGACAAACTGCAGAGCAAAAACGACATAGGGAGAAAGAGACTATGGAGATACCACAGTACGTGGTGAAGCCTATGCCTACGCACCTAAAGTTTAACAGGTTTGTAAGGCGCTGGGGCTTAGCAATAGATAATTTACTTTACGATGTTAAAGATGAGCGTGTTGTATTTCCGATACACCACAAGGGGCGCATGGTAGACGCTATCGGTAGGGCTGTAGGTAATACACAGCACCCTAAATGGTATCGCTACACTGGCAAAGCTGACTACTACACGATAGGTACAGGGTCTGTCCTATTCATTGTTGAAGATGTCGTGTCAGCAATCGTTGCATACCAAGAGTTTCCGCATATAACTAGCATGGCTATTCTTGGTACTCAATTAACAGACAAGCATATGGAGAAGATAGGTGAATACGATAGGGTTGTTATTGCTCTTGATCCTGATGCTATAGATAAGACTATCAAGTACAGATCAGAGATACAGGCATGGACAGGGCTACGCACTATGGCTTACATGCTAAACGACGATGTTAAATACAGAGTAGAAGATGACATGGAAAAGCTAGAAGGAATGTTGAACAATGAGTAATAAACTGAACCTTGCTAATGCAGAATTTGTTGATGGCGAATGGTGGTACATGTTACATGGTAAGCCAAGGCAGCGGCTGTCTACACACAATAAAAGAAACAAAGGAAGGATGTACGTAGCAGAAGCTAAGCCTGAATATAAGGATGGTTACATACCTAAAGGTACAAGGAAAGATCGTGACCCTCACCCCTTTGTGTTGCTAGGATACCACACGCCAGGATATTTTAAAACTTGGGCAGAAGTTGTGGCTAAGATGAATAAAAATGCAAAGATTATAGTAGGTGAATTTACTCAGGAAAGTAAAAGAGTAAAATCATCAGAGGGATATGTGTATGTCGTGACTACACCTTGCTTTGAAGGTTGGGTAAAGATTGGGATAGTTGAAACAGGCTATGAAGATAGAAGAATTGGTCAGTTTCATACATCAACGCCATATAGAAACCATGAGTATGCCTACATGAAAAAGTTTTCTGACAGGCATGTCGCAGAAAGTATTGCACATGTAGAAGCTCAGAAGACCCACATAGGTCACGACAAAAAACAAAACGGTGAATGGTTTAAGATGTCAGTAGAACAAGCAATAGATATTATTAATAGGATAGAAGAATGAGTAAAAACTTTTTACCTGAATCAAGTACAACTTATATAGCTTTCGTGCTTGACCCTTCTTACAGTGAAGATACAGTTTATGTATCCAAGGGTGGAAATAAGTGGGATGTTATTGACAATCTAAAAGAACGTACCACAGAAGAGCAACAAAAAAGTTTGAAGTTATATAGTTATGTATCACAGGATGCATCATGGTTTACAGAACATCATATAGGTAGCTTAAAAGGCCTTAATGAGTGGTTTTTAAAGGCAGAAGCTAAAGAGGAGAAATTATAATGATTAAAGTAACTTACAAAGGTAGTATGGGTAATGATCTTACAGTCTGTAACGCTGCGAGAGTTTCATTCGGTAAAGAAACTGAGTGGGATTATGAAGAGTCAGATGCTTACAGCTTTAAGCAGCACCTTAAAACAAAAGATAGGAAGCTTATACAATACCTAGCTAAGCATAAACATCTTAGCCCGTTTGGTCATTGCTTTGCATCTTTCCATGTTAAGGCTCCAGTATTTGTGGCTAGGCAATTAGTCAAGCATAAGTTTCTACGTTGGAATGAGATTAGCCGTAGGTATGTGGACAGTGAGCCTGAGTTTTATGTGCCTGATACGTATCGTGGACGTAGCCTTGATAAGAAGCAAGGTAGCGCAGGTAAAGTAACTGTATCTGACAATGGTTTTAACGAGATTGCATTGACAGAGTATGAGTTTCTTCTAGATTTAGGTGTATGCCCTGAGCAAGCACGTATGGTACTGCCTCAGAGCATGATGACTCAGTGGTACTGGTCAGGTAGCTTGGATGCCTTTGCTGATATGTGTAAGCTACGTTGTGCACCTGACACACAAGCTGAGACTGCAGAGGTAGCTTGGGAGATTGATCGTGTAATGACTGACTTGTTTCCTGTGTCGTGGAGAGCACTCGCATATGAATTAAGGGAGAATGGATGATGAGTGAAATAAAAGTAACAGACATAGAAGAACACGAGGATGGCAGTGCTACACTACAAGTAGAGTGTGATCCAGAAACGTTTATGGCTATCTTTGATGTAGGCTTTTTGACATTGGTAAAAAGAGGTCTGGAAAGTGAGAAGTGGCAGAAATGTGTAAGTTGTGGTGGCCCAGCGCAGAATGACATGTGTGGCTTTTGCTTAGAGGAAGAATGATATGAGTATGGTTGGAACAATAGAAGACATGCGCTGGGAAATAAAACTGTTGAAAGATGAGAACAGTAGGCTTAGACGTTTCATTAAGGACCACAAACTGATTCGTGAGTTTGACGATGAAGAACGTAAGAGAGCCTTAGAGAGAGCAAGAATAAATAAATAACTACACTTGTAGGAGACAAGGATGATTGAATTAGCACTAATAAAAACTCTACTGAACAAAGAGTTTTACGATCAACACAAGGGCATACGCTGCCCTGATAAGATCTTTACGAAAGACACACGTAAGATCAAACAAGCATTAGACACGGCAATGCAGACGTATGAAGAAGATATGTCTGTGTCGGATCTTGAGGCTGTGTTCATGGGGCTTAATCAGACCATGACAACGGCTACCAAATCTGCATTCCAGGATTTGTTTCAGCGTTTAGATAAGGCTGAACCTATCAAGAAAGACATTGCAGAAGATACCTTGAGTCACTTGTTTCAGCAGTACGTTGGGGAGCAGGTTGCCAATTTAGGTTTTGACTTTGTGAATGGTAGTCAGAATAGTCTTGAGCCTTTACGCCGATTATTAGAGGATTACAAAGATGATTTTACTCCTAACCTTCGCATTGATTGGGATGATATTGACATTGACACACTGCTTGCTGCGAATAACCTTGAAACGCAGTGGAAGTTTAACATACCAAGTCTCCGTAGGAAGGTGGAAGGCGTTAGTAATGGTCATCTTCTTGTGGTTGGCGCTAGGCCCAATACTGGTAAAACTTCTTTCCATGCCTCTCTGGTAGCAGGTATAGACGGTTGGGCGTCACAGGGTGCCAAGTGCATCGTGCTGTGTAACGAAGAGAGCTACGAGCGTGTAGGTGCACGTTACCTAAGTGCTGCAACCAACATGAGTATGGATGAAGTAAAAGAGAATGTATCACTAGCACGTAAGCGCTATGATCCAGTGAAACAAAACATCCGTATCAAAGACAGTACCAACAAAGATATGAAATGGGTTGAGGCGGTAGTAAAGAATGAAAAGCCTGATATTGTTGTGTTGGATATGGGTGACAAGTTTGCAACCAAGAATAGCGATAAGTCAGACATATATCTCAAGGATGCAGCCATCCATGCACGTAACATTGCAAAGCAACATAATTGTTGTGTGATATGGATGTCGCAGCTATCTGCTGTTGCAGAAGGTAAGGTCTACGTTGATCAGTCCATGATGGAAGGATCTAAGACAGGCAAGGCAGCGGAAGCAGATCTTATGGTTTTAATCTCTAAAGATCCTATAGTAGAAGGGCAGTCAGAAGAGTCAACACGGCGGCACCTAAACATTGCCAAGAATAAACTAAAGGGTGGATGGCATGGGGTTGTCCATTGTGAGTTAGATGGTGAGCGTTCACTCTACACCGCTTAGGAGAATAGATGAGACTTGTATTAGACGTAGAGAACAGCATTACATGGCGTGATGGTAAGACGTTCATTGACCCGTATGAGGTAGGTAACCACCTTGTGCAGGTAGGCATGGTAAATGCTGACAACAAAGAAGAGCTTATGCTTGTTACATTGGATCACAATGAGCATAAGGACTCAGACGGTCAAGGTAGAGCCTTGATACAGAAGTTACTTGATAAGACTACACTTCTTATTATGCACAATGCCAAGCACGATCTTATGTGGTTGTGGGCTAGTGGGTTTAAATACGATGGTGACATCTATGATACCATGCTGGCAGAGTACATATTGTGCAGAGGGCAGAAGCCCAAAGAAGGTATTGGCCTATCAGCCTGTGCCATTAGAAGAGGTCTAGCAGAGCAGAAGGAAGACTACCTTACTGCGTGTATAAAGAAAGGAATAAACACCCATGAGACGGATCTCGATTCTCTTAGCATTTATCTTCGGGCTGATATCCTCACAACTTGTGAGTTGTTCCACAGCATCGAAGCCGACTACGCAACCCCTGAGTCCAGATCCCTTTATGCAGTCAGAACCGTCACCTTTCAAACATGCAAAACCCTCACCGAAATGTACATGTCAGGACTAAAGGTAGACCTTGATGTATTGGAGCAGGTTAAGGAAGAGTTTGAGCTTGAACAGGCTCAGATAGAAGAGCGCCTACAGAGCAAAGTACGTGACCTTATGGGTGACACACCTATCAACTTAAACTCACCTGAACAGCTATCTCAGGTTATCTTCTCACGTAAGCCTAATGATAAGAAAGAATGGGCTGACATATTTGAGTTTGTAAAAGATAAGTCTGAGTTTAAAGCTGCAGTAAATGCTAATTCTAAGATGCTGTTTAAGACTACAGCTTTCACTTGCCCTACATGTAACGGGGCAGGTCATACGTACAAGACAAAGAAAGATGGTACACGCTACGCTAGACCCAACAAGTGCACTACCTGTGACTCAAGAGGTTATGGCCTGAAAGGGTCAAAGCAAATGGCAGGGCTGGGCTTTAGTGCACCAAATAAGAAGTGGATAGCGCATAGTGGTTTTGGTACAGGAAAGGATAACTTAGATGCACTGGTGGCAACAGCTAGAAACAATAACATGGAAGATGCGGCAAGCTTTATTCTGGATGTTAAGCGCCTTAATGCTATCACTAGCTATCTTTCTAGCTTTGTTAGCGGCATATCTGTGCATACTAAGTCTAACGGATACCTTCACGCAACTCTTAGCCAGCACATAACTGCTACAGGTAGATTTAGTAGTAAGAATCCTAACATGCAAAACATGCCTCGTGGTGGTACATTTCCTGTTAAGAAAGTATTTGTGTCACGTTGGGAAGGCGGTAAAATTTTAGAGGCCGACTTTGCTCAGCTTGAATTTAGAGCGGCTGCGTTCTTAGCTCAAGATGAGGTTGCAATGAAAGAAGTTGAGACAGGTTTTGACGTACATGCTTACACTGCAAAGGTTATCTCTGATGCAGGTCAGCCTACTGCTAGACAGGCAGCAAAGGAGCATACGTTTGCCCCACTCTTCGGCGCTACTGGGTATGGACGCAGCAACGCTGAGAAGGCTTACTACGAGCACTTCAATGAGAAGTATAGAGGTATAGCAGCTTGGCAACAAAACCTGGCTGACGAAGCAATGCGCTTCAATAAGATAACTAACATCAGTGGTAGGCAGTATGCTTTTCCTGACATTGAGCGCAGAGCTAATGGTAGTGTCACACACTTTACTATGTTAAAGAATTATCCTGTACAGGGTTTCGCTACGGGTGATGTTACCCCTGCTGTACTTAATGAGTTTCACAAAAGATTAAAGCCACTAAACTCTGTATTGATCAACACAGTACATGATTCAGCGGTGGCTGATATACACCCAGATGAAGAAGAAGAGGTATTACAAATAGTTACAGATCTTAATGATAACCTTGTGGACCTGATAGAAGATGTGTACAAAGTACGTATGAATGTGCCACTATTATTAGAGGCAAAAATAGGTCCAAATTGGCTTGACACAAAAGACGTATAATGTATAACTACAATTTCATGAAACGCTCATCGAAAGGAAAAGATATGAGCCAAGAGTTAGCAGTAGCAATAGACCGTGGACAATCAATGGCAGAGCTTATGGGTGTGTCTAACAACACACAACAGAGCGCAACGCCTAGCGTATCACGGCTCAACGTCAACCAAGAGATCCTAGAGAAAGAGGTATCTATGGATGGCGAAACATTTATGAAGCCAACCGTACCAAAAGGAGCTTACAAACTAACTACAGGTGATGATGTAGTATACAGTAAAACAGTTACTGTGCGTATCTTTGCTGTGCGCCAACAGTGGCAGCGCTGGAATGGTGATACTACTGAAATGGAGAAAAGCGTTTTAGCTAATAGCCTTAACAAAGATCTTAAAGATAACTTAGGTGGCTACAACTTAGGTAGGCCATCAGGTTACATCGAAGACTTTAATGCGCTTCCAGAGGCAACAAAGTCTCTCATTCGTAGTGTAAAGCGGGTCAAGGTATTCTTTGGCTTGGTAACACTAGACAGCCCTACAGATGCTATGGGTGAAAAAGTAGACGGTAATTTCACGGATATCCCATTTGTGTTTGACGTTAAGAACCGTGACTCACTAAAAGCACTGGACGGTGTACTAGCACAGATCAACAAGAAGAATCTGCTACCGCCTATGTCCACTATCAAGCTGTCTCCTGCTGTAGGTAAGATCCCTACGGGTGCTACCTTTGGTTATGTCTCTGCAGCAATTGGGGATAAGGTTGAGCTATCTGATGATGACAATGATGTACTAGGAAACTTCTTAGACTTCATTGAATACATCAACGGCTCACTCTTAGATAAACATGAAGAGCGTAGCTCTGATGGTCTGTCACACGCCGATAAAGAGATTGTAGCTTCAATCGTAGAGGTGGAAGAGTAATGGAACACCCTGCTGAATTAGCAATCTTCTCTTACTTACAGAAGGCTATGGCAGGTGAGGCATCAATGTCAAAAGAGGTGGCTTCTAAAGTCGCCTCTGATGTTGAGGCTGCTATGCTAAAGCAGTTTGCTAGTGGGCCTCGTGACGAGTTTCGTATGCGTATGTCCAATCTTGGTAAGCCTAAGTGTCAGTTGTGGTACGAGAAGAATGACCCAAAGGATAAGACTCCTTTCCCACCCCACTTCTTAATGAATATGATATTAGGTGACATTGTTGAAGCTGTGTTTAAGGGCGTGATGCGTTCTGCTGGTATAGACTTTAAGGACAATGATAAAGTCACACTAAAGCTACCTCACGGTCAAGAAATAAATGGTGAGTATGACATGGAGTTGGACGGTAAGATTGATGACGTTAAGTCTGCCTCTCCTTGGTCTTACCAAAACAAGTTTGCTTCATTTGATGCACTAGAGAGTGGCGATAGCTTTGGCTACATCCCACAGCTTGTAGGGTACGCAGAAGGCGCAGGTAAGGGTGTTGGTGGCTGGTGGGTTATCAACAAAGCTAACGGTGAGTTTAAGTACGTATCAGCCTCTGATGTAGACAAACAATCTGTGTTAGATGATATCCAAGATACGGTTAATTACATTGACCAAGACCAACCTTTTGAGCGTTGCTTTGAGCCAATCGAAGAAACGTTTTACAAGAAGAAGACAGGCTTTAAAAAGTTAGGTACTGAGTGTGGTTTTTGTGCATTCAAACATAAGTGCTGGCCTAATTTAAGTACAGAGCCTTCTAGGTCTTCTAAAGCTAAGAATCCACCTATGGTAGATTATATTAACGAAATGGTATGAAAGGAAAAGATATGCCAAAACTTACTATCAACGACAAAGAGTACTACACTGATGACTTTAACGAGGATCAGATGAAACTCTATCAGGAAATTCAAATTGCGAGTGCTGAGATGTCTCGGCTAGAGTACACCTTTAAGGTACTTGAGAATCGTGTAAATTTCTTGGCAGGTTCTATTGAGAATGCTTCTAAAGAAGTTGAGTTAGAGCTAGAAGATACTTCTAATACTGATGCGTCCTAAGAAAAGGACTCATAATTCTAGAGTGTATCGTAGCGGTCTTGAAAGAGAGGCCGCTGCGTTTCTCAAAGAACATCAAAAGAGGGTGTTGTACGAAAAGATAAAGGTAGAATGGGAAGACCTACGCTATCGTACATATACACCTGACTTTGAGTTAGACAACGGTATCTTTATAGAAACTAAAGGTATCTTTGACAACGAAGACAGGCGCAAGCACTTAGCAATAAAGGAACAACATCCAGAGTTAGACATACGCTTTGTATTTAGTAATTCTAATGCCAAGCTGTATAAAGGTGCCAAATCTCGCTACTATAACTGGTGTGATAAACATGGCTTCTTGTGGTCACATAGGTTAATACCTTTAGAGTGGCTAAAAGAAAAAGGTAAAAGGTGTAAGCTTGAAAGAGTTATACTAAAAACACAAAGGAAGAAGTGATGTCTTACGAAGTAAAAGATGATGAAGTTGCTGTTATTGTAAAGCCTGTAATGGATGAAGAAGGTAAATGGACGCTTGAGTTAGCTACAGGATTAGCTTTTGGAGAAGTTATAAATGCGCCTATGCCAGCCGCCCATGCAACTTTCGAGGCTGCACTTTCTATGGCAGCATCTCTAACGTTTTTATCAGATTATCCTGAATTTGAGGAAGAGCTTGTTGAATATAAACAGGAAATGTTAAAAGATATCTTTCCTGAGCAATATGCTGCGGCTGAAAAAGAGCTATCAGAAGCAGAAAAAGAAGAGCTTTACAGCAAGAAAGGTAACGTATATACACTTACTGCATTTACTAAAACACAAGGAAGTGCTTAATGGTAGACCCTGTAAATAAACCTGTACACTATAATCAAGCGGGGATAGAGTGCATAGAAGCTATACGTGCTATGACCTGTAAGATGAATGGTACAAGTGCATATATGGCTGGCAATGTGTTGAAATATGTTTGGCGTCACGAGTATAAGAATGGTCTAGAAGACTTAGAGAAGGCGCAGGTATACTTAGGTTGGCTGATAGATAACTACAAAGAGAACCACAAATGAGCATTAAAAAATTTAGTGTTATGTTTATGTTAAACGTAGAAGAAGAAAATAATATACTATCATCGTCTGAGGAACACCACCAAGAAGATGTGTATGATCTAATAACAAACGTTATGTATGATGTTGATGATGTAACAATACAAAACTTAATAGTTAAGGAGCGGCAATGATTAACGAGACAGACTTAGAAGCATTTGGTTACTTTGATATGTTTCAGAACAGCCCTGATTGGGATAATGACCCCTTACGTTTCTACAGTCAATTTGTAGAGGATAAAGTTTTTACTAAGGGGCGAGAACGGTTAATAGAAAACACTTTGGGTCTTGTAGGTGAATCAGGTGAAGTTGCAGAAAAAATAAAGAAACTGTTTCGTGATAAAAATAAGTTTAATGATGAAGATGTACTAAAAGAGTTGGGAGATGTGTTGTTCTACGTTGTTGCATTATCAAACATTTTTGGTGGTAACTTAAAGAAGACTATGGAAATGAACATGGCTAAGCTGGATGACAGAGAGCAGCGCGGAAAACTAAAGGGTTCAGGAGACAATAGATGAGCAACCTACTACCAACAGACTACCAGACATTTATACACAAATCACGTTACGCTAAATACTATGACGGTTACGGGCGTGAGTTTTGGACAGACACAGTAGAGCGCTACATGATCAATGTAGTTAATTCACTGTTAGAACCTAAGATTTGTAGAGCGATTGAGTCTGCCATACTTAACACAGATATCATGCCATCTATGCGAGCTTTGATGACTGCTGGCCCAGCTTTAGATAGAGATAATACTGCTGGTTATAACTGCAGCTATTTACCCGTAGATGACCCTAAGTCCTTCGACGAGGCTATGTACATCCTCTTGTGCGGTACTGGTGTCGGTTTCAGCGTCGAGCGGCAATACGTTAGCAAGCTCCCTGAAATACCTCAACTCTTCGACAGTGAGACTACAATCGTTGTTAAGGACAGTAAGGAAGGTTGGGCTAAAGCTTTCAGACAATTGCTGGCACTCCTTTGGGCTGGTGAGATCCCTCAGTGGGATATTGGATTGGTACGCCCTGCAGGTGCTAGGCTCAAGACGTTTGGTGGTAGAGCAAGTGGCCCAGCGCCTCTAGTTGAATTGTTTAACTTTGCTATCACAACCTTCAAGGCTGCACAAGGACGCAAGCTGTCTAGCATTGAGTGTCACGATCTTATGTGCTTCATTGGTCAGATCGTTGTCGTAGGTGGTGTACGCCGTTCAGCCATGATCAGTTTGTCTAACCTGAGTGATGACCGTATGCGTCACGCTAAGTCAGGCCAGTGGTGGGAAACAGCGCCGTGGAGAGCCTTAGCTAACAACAGCGTAGGGTACACAGAGAAGCCTGACATGGAGACATTCATGCGTGAGTGGACAGCCCTTGTAGCATCTAAATCAGGTGAGCGTGGAGTGTTCAACCGTCAAGCTTGTGTTGACCTAGCAGTTAAGCATGGACGCCGTGACCCTAACCATGAGTTTGGGTGTAACCCATGTTCAGAAATCAGCTTACGCCCGTATCAGTTTTGCAACCTAACGGAAGTTGTTGTACGCTCTACAGACACTATTGATGACCTAGAGCGTAAGGTACGTCTTGCTACTATTCTTGGAACAGTACAGTCTACCTACACTAAGTTTCCTTACTTGCGTAAAGTATGGCAGAAGAACACAGAAGAAGAGCGCTTACTTGGCGTATCACTTACAGGTGTTATGGATAATCCTCTAATGACGCCTAAGAATCAAGGATTGGAGCAGACTCTTGAGCATTTACGTAGTGTGGCTGTCAATACTAACGCTGAATTTGCTGGTATGCTTAATATACCTGTATCTGCAGCAATTACGTGCAATAAACCATCGGGTACAGTATCGCAATTGGTGGATAGCGCCAGTGGCATACATGCTCGCCATAGTGCCTATTATATCCGTACTGTGCGCGGTGATAATAAAGATCCGCTAACACAGTTTATGAAAGATAAAGGCATCCCTAATGAGCCTTGTGTTATGAAAGGTGACACAACCACAGTGTTTAGCTTCCCTGTAAAGTCACCTGAGAATGCGGTTACACGTAATGATATGACAGCTATTGAGCAGCTAGAGTTGTGGCTTACCTATCAGCGACATTGGTGCGAACATAAGCCAAGCGTGACAATCTCAGTACGGGATGCTGAGTGGATGGAAGTAGGTGCATTTGTTTACAAACACTTTGATGAAATGTCAGGTGTATCTTTCTTGCCTCATACAGACCACACTTATCAGCAAGCACCTTATCAGGATTGCACTAAGGAAGAGTACGAAGAGCTTTTAGCTAAGATGCCTACCAGCATTGCTTGGTCAGAGCTTACTCAGTACGAAAGCGAAGACAATACTGCAGGTAGTCAGACTATGGCATGTACTGGCGATTCCTGTGAGTTGGTAGATCTGACATGAGTGTGTATACATTAGTGGGGCGGCTTGACTGCCCTCACTGCTCCAAAGCTATGGGTTTATTGAGGGATAGTGGTCTTGCTGCTCAGTACTACTCTCTCAATGACTCTAAGTGGTTACTTGACTTGTTTAATAAGTCAGGTATAAAGACTGTACCCCAAATATGGGATATAGAAGGTAATCACATAGGTGGTTACTCAGACCTGAAAAAACTCTTGAAAGGAGAATGATATGACAGGTATTGAATTTATGGCTGTTGCTACTATTGGTATGCTTGCTGTTGGTGAAGTTGTTGCTCTTACTGCAGAGTACGGCCCTG
>Ga0209631_10002299_pt1 | contig 23029 bp, 22 predicted proteins | sample COG_08_FD_184752 | JGI IMG/M metagenome (GOLD analysis project Ga0209631, IMG submission 184752) | Pelagic Microbial community sample from North Sea - COGITO 998_met_08 (SPAdes) (version 2) | ecosystem: Environmental > Aquatic > Marine > Neritic zone/Coastal water | place: Helgoland, sampling... | reverse complement strand
GAACTCAGCGACGAAGAAAAGCTCAGGCACACGTGGACCGAGTCCGTGCGGACGAGACTCCCGTGGCTTGCCCTCAACCTCCTCACCGCCTCCGCTGCGGCGTCCGTGATCCTGATCTACGAAGACGTCATTGATCAGATCATCACGCTGGCCTTCCTGGCGCCGATCATTGCGGCGATGGGAGGGAGCTCGGGGACTCAGTCGCTGGCGATCACGATCCGTCGGCTGACTGTCGAAGGGCCGGGCAGTGCTCGTGGCTTCGTCATGAAGGAGTTGTTGATCGGGCTCGTCATCGGAGGGGTGCTCGGTCTCGGGATCGCGGGAATTGTGCTCTTCATTCCGGGCGGTAATCCTCGGCTCGGGCTCGTGGTCATGCTCGCGATGTGGGGTAACCAGATCGTGGCGGGCTTTGCCGGAGCCTTCGTGCCGGCAACTCTGGACCGCATAGGGGTAGACCCATCGGTAGCATCCTCGGTTTTCGTCCATACGCTTACGGACCTGTGCGGATTCTTCCTCCTCCTCGGTCTCGCCTCGAAGTTCCTCCTCGGCGGCTGAATCCATGAAGCGCTTGGCGCGCACCTTTTCCATTCTGCTGCGCTTTGCGCCGTTCGCGATCGCATTCATGCGCGATCGCCGATCGTTCTTGATCTTCGGTCGTCCCGCGCGGCGCAACGCTGAGCATCATCAGAAGCGGGCGGTGCTGCTGTCTGCACGACTGGCGCAGTTCGGGCCTGCCTTCATCAAGCTCGCGCAGCTACTCAGCGCCCGAGCCGACATCCTGCCGGAGCCATACCTCTCGGAGATCGGGAAACTGCAGGACCGTGTGCCCGCTGTCCCGTCGGACGCCGTCCGTCGCGTCATCGAGAGCGAGCTCGGTGCATCGACGGACGAGTTGTTCGAAGACTTCCAGGACGAGCCACTCGCAGCCGCGAGCCTCGGGCAGGTCCATCGGGCTCACGTAGAGGGGCGGGAGGTCGTTGTGAAGGTCCTGCGGCCGGGTGTGGAACGCTTGGTTGCGCTCGACCTCTCGGTCTCATTCCGGCTGCTCTTCTGGCTGAACATCCTTTTTCCAAACCACCACGTCCGTGGACTGACGAACGTGGTGCGGGAGTTCTCCGTTCGAGTGAAAGCGGAGATGGATTTCGAGCAGGAGGCGGCCAATATCGAGCGCTTTCAGTCCGTGTTCGCCTCGGATTCGAGCGTTCGCGCGCCAGAGGTCATTCACGGGTTCACGACCAAGCGCGTTCTGGTGATGGAGTACTGTGCGGGAACCAAGGTCGATCGCCTCCACGACCACTTCGCCTCAGGTCGACTTTCCTTCCGCCAGCTGATGAACGCGCTTACGAAGGCGTACATGCGCATGATGATGGTCGATGGTTTCATGCACGCCGACCCGCACCCCGGAAACCTCCTGGTTCAGGACGACGGCACCTTGGTGGTCCTGGATTGGGGTTCGGTCCTGGAAGTGCCACGCTGGACCCGCGAAGCGATTCTGGGGATCGCCCTCGCGCTCGGCCGAGAGGATATCGACGGGGTCATCAACGAGATGTACCGTCTCGGGATGATCAGCGCGGATGCGTCCCGCGGTGAGATTCGCGAGGCCGCCACCGAGATCCTCAGGATCGTTGAGCGGGCAAAGACGACGAACCATCAGATGATCGTGGAGGACGTCATCGCGCAGCTTCTGGACACGTTCTACACCTGGCCACTCGTCCTGCCTCAGGAGCTGGTCTACTTCTTTCGGACATCCGCGCTCATCGAAGGTCTCGCGTTCCGGTACGATGCGCGCTTCGACGGGCTATCGTTCATCCGCGAGTTGGTGAAGGAAAACCGGGCAGAGCTCGCGAAGAGCGCCGGCCAGCAGCCGGCTCAGATCGCCAGGAACTTCATGGGCGAATCGCAGCAGGTCATCCGTTCCCTGCGGGACCTGGTCACCCGCGCTGAGCGAGAAGAGCTGAGGGTCCGTGTTCACCCGCGGGACATTCAATCTCAGGAACGCTTTCTGCACCTTCAGGCGCGCCGTCTGCTCCTGAGCATCTTCGCGTCCGTGACGGCGGTCATCACCTCGATCCTGTTCATCGCGCTGCGTAACTGGTGGCTTCTCGGCACCGGCCTGGCTGCGGCCCTCATCATGTTTATCGTCGTGCTCTTCATCCCGACACACCTTCTCGAGAATCCCCTGCGCCACGCGCGTGGGATCGACGCCCGATGACTCCGGTTACGCTCTCATCCGAGCATGAGGCGCTCTTCGAGCGCTTCAGCGACGGAAAGGTGCTTGGTCTCGCCCGCGCGATCAGCGTGGTAGAAAACGAGCGCCCCGGCTTTCAGGAACTCCTGCATACCGTCATGGCGTCCGGGCCGCAGGCCAGGCGCGTCGGGTTTACTGGCCCGCCAGGAGCAGGGAAGTCGAGCCTTGTCGCCGCGGTCGCCACGGAATATCGAAAGCTGGACGAGCATCTCGGTGTCGTAGCCGTCGACCCGACGTCTCCGTATTCGGGGGGAGCGCTGTTGGGTGATCGCATCCGGATGAACGACATCTCTATGGATCCCGGGATCTTCATCCGGTCGATGGCGACCCGAGGGTCCCTGGGAGGCCTCGCGGCTACGACCAAAGAGGTCGTCGATCTCATGGACGCCTTCGGCTTCGATCGCGTGCTCGTCGAGACGGTTGGCGTCGGTCAGACTGAGCTCGAGGTGACCGCGGCGGCTGACACGGTCGTCGTCGTGCTCGTACCGGAGTCCGGCGATGCGATTCAGGCAATGAAGGCCGGGCTGATGGAGATCGCCGACGTATTTGTCGTCAACAAAGCCGACCGTCCCGGTGCACCGAGGCTGGTGAAAGAGCTTCGGCAGGCGTTGCACCTGCGTTCAGGAAGCGCGCTCAGGGACATCCCGGCCCACCACGGTGTCGATCTGGGACAGGTGGTGAAGAAGGAGCGCACGACCGAAGCCCCGGCAGAAGCACCGGAGGGGTGGTCGGTGCCAGTCCTGACCACAAATGCCCTGACGAACGATGGTGTGGACACGCTGCTCGAGACGATTCAGGAGCACCGAATCTGGCTCGACGAGGCTGGGGAGCTCGAGCGACGACGACGTGCGCGTGCGGAGATCCGCATCCGCGACGTCGTCGACCGTGAGATGCGGCGGATCGCGTGGAAGTCGTCCGACGTACGCGCGCTCTTGGCTCGCGGCGTCGACGACATTGCCAATGGGGACGGGACACCCTACTCGGCGGCAGAGGTCATTCTCGAAGCGCTGATGCGGTAAAACTCTCCGCGTGCAGGCAGTTACCGGCTATCTTCTGGGCTGTAGGTGCAGACCGCATGAAGCGGTCGATGGGGACGACGCGCAGGGAGCCACATGATGTCGACAGTCGAAAAAGACGTGCTCAGCCGGACCGATCTCGAGGGTCTCGTTGACGATCGGGATCAACAGATCGCTGAGTTGAAGGCGCGCCTCGCGGAGTGGGAAGAGTCCTACGACGGCATCGCCCGGCGCGATGTGCTCTTCTCGACCGTCTCCGGGCGCGAGGTGAAGCCCCTCTACACCGAACTGGATCACGCATCAGACGACCAGTCGGTCGGATACCCCGGTATGTACCCGTTCACGCGCGGACCGTACGCGACGATGTACCGCACGCGTCTTTGGACGATGCGTCAGTTCGCTGGCTTCGCGACGGCCGAGGAAACGAACGAGCGCTACAAGTATCTCCTGGCCCACGGTCAGACAGGGTTGAGCGTCGCGTTCGACTTCCCGACGCTTATGGGATACGACTCGGACCATGATCGTTCTCTGGGTGAGGTGGGCGTCTGCGGGGTCGCAATCTCGTCGCTTGCCGATATGGAACGTCTCTTCGAGGGCATCCCGCTCGATCAGGTCTCCGTGTCGATGACGATCAACGGGCCGGCGATCATCCTCTTCTGTTTCTACGTCGCCGCGGCTGAACGGCAGGGTGTCGACGTGAGCGTTCTTCGCGGAACGGTCCAGAACGATATCCTGAAGGAGTACCAAGCCCAGCACGCATGGATCTACCCGCCGGAGCCGGCATTACGTTGCATCATCGACATGTTCGAGTGGTGCAGCGAGCACACGCCCAAGTACAACCCGATCTCGATTTCTGGCTACCACATCCGGGAAGCCGGTGCGACGGCGGCGGAAGAGCTCGCGTTTACGTTGCGTAACGGGTTTGAGTACGTCGAGCGTGGCATCGCACGGGGGCTGGACGTCGACTCGTTTGCACCACGCCTCTCCTTCTTCTTCGATGTGCACAACGACTTCTTCGAAGAGATCGCGAAGCTCAGAGCGGCTCGCCGTATCTGGGCGCGCGGAATGAGAGAGAAATACGGAGCGAAGAATCCTGACTCGTGGCGCCTGCGTACGCACTGCCAGACAGCCGGGGTGACGCTGGTTGCGCAGCAGCCTGAGAACAACATCGTTCGCGTCGCGTACCAGGCGATGGCCGCAGCACTCGGCGGTACTCAGTCGCTTCATACGAACTCGATGGACGAGACGCTGGCACTACCTACAGAGAAGTCGGTGCGCATCGCCCTTCGAACGCAGCAGGTTCTCGCATACGAATCAGGCGTCGCGAACACGATCGACCCGCTCGCCGGCTCGCATTACGTCGAGGCGCTCACCGACGATATCGAGCGCGACGCCCTCGCCCTCTTTGAGGAAATCGACGAGATGGGCGGTGTGGTCCCCGGGATCGAACAGGGGTGGTTTCAGCAGGAAATCGCCAACTCCGCCATGCGCCAGCAACGTGAGGTCGAATCCGCTGAGCGCGTGGTCGTCGGCGTGAACCACTTCACCGAGGGGTCGGGCGATATCGAGATTGAAACCCTGCGGATCGACCCTGAGGTTGAAGAACGTCAGGTCGCGAAGATGGCTGATATGCGCGTCGGTCGAGATGATGCCGCGGTGAGCGCGACACTCACGGCACTCACCGAGGCATGCCGCGCCGACGCAAACGTCGTGCCTTACATCCTCGAGTGCGCTCGTACGTACTGCACGCTTTTCGAGATCCGTGCCGCCATGGAAGAGGTATTCGGCTCGTATAAGGAGCCGGTGTTCTTCTGATCCGCGCGGTCCTGTTCGACGCCGGAAACACGCTCGTATATCTCGATCCTGTGCGGATGGTCGATATCTTTCGGGCTGAAGGCATCGACATCGAGGTCGACGTCTTTCGTCGTACGGAGTTGAACGCCCGTCGTATCCTTCACTCCCGAATCGAAGAGGGGAGCAAGGGCACTGAGCCCGCGCTGTGGAGCCAGTACTTCACGACGCTGTTCACCGACTGTGGCGTTCGTGAAGAGCGGATTGCAGCCGTCGGGGAACGGGTCCGCCGCGAACATCGGTCGGACCACCTGTGGACGTTCTCACTGCCTCATACGCCTGAGGTGATGAGGCGGCTGACGGAGGGTGGATACCGGTTGGGTGTCATCTCTAACGCCGACGGCCGCATGGAAGGTGCGCTTGAGGTCGCCGGGATTCGGGAACACGTGGAATTCGTGATCGACTCCGAAGTCGTCGGGGTGGAGAAGCCCGACTCGAGGATCTTCGAGGCCGGTTGCGCTGCATTGGACCTCACACCCGAAGCATGCGTCTACGTAGGCGACCTGTACCCCGTCGATTATGTCGGGGCCAGAGCGGCTGGCCTGCAGGCCGTCCTTCTGGATCCGCTAGGGCTCCACACCGAATGGGCCGATACCGTGGCCGATCTCGGAGAGCTGCCCAAGTGGCTCGCCGGGCGTTCGTGAATCGACGCTGCTCGGCGGTTCTTCTAGATTTGGAAGGTTCGGGCACAAGATGAAACGGCTGCCTGACTGACACGTGATTCCAACGCAATCCCTGATATGTCTGACGAACGGAAGATCCGGGTACTGGTCGCAAAGCCAGGACTCGACGGCCACGATCGAGGAGCCAAAATCATCGCGAGCGCATTTCGCGACGCCGGCTTCGAAGTCGTGTACACCGGGTTGCATCAGACCCCCGAAATGATCGTGAACGCCGCCGTGCAGGAGGACGTCGACGTCGTCGCCATGTCGGTCCTCTCGGGCGCGCACATGACGCTCTTTCCACGAGTGAAGAGCCTTCTGGACGAGGCCGGGGCGGATCACATGCTTCTCACCGGGGGCGGTATCATCCCGGAGGACGATGTGGTCGAGCTTGAACAGCGGGGTGTCGGCAGACTGTTCGGCCCGGGCACCTCGACCCTAGATGCGATCGCCTACGTCAACGAGTGGTTCGCCACGACCCATGCCAACTGACGGAACGTCGTCGGGCCGCCTGAGCGATCTTTCCAACGAGCTGAAAACGCTCCGCGAGGAGTTGCGTCTGGGCGGCGGTCAGAAACGAATCGACCGTCAGCACGATCAGGGGAAGCTGACCGCTCGTGAGCGTATCGACCTTCTTCTCGACAATGGGGAGCCGTCGGTCGAGATCGGTATGCTCGTCGCCCACGACCTCTATGACGGTCAGGCGCCGGGGGCGGGAGTGGTCACGACCGTGGGGCGCGTGCACGGACGTGAGGTTGTAGTCGTCGCCAACGACGCGACCGTGAAAGCCGGGTCGTGGTGGCCTGAGACCATCACCAAGATCCTGCGAGCCCAGGAGATTGCGATGCGCTGCCGCATCCCGATCATCTACCTGGTCGATTCCGCTGGTGTGAACCTCCCTTATCAGGGTGGCGTCTTTCCCGGGCAGTATGGTGCAGCGCGGATCTTCTACTACAACTCGGTCATGCGCCGGTACCTGCGGATTCCACAGCTCGCCGCGGTGATGGGGCCGTGCATTGCCGGTGGCGCATACCTGCCCGCGCTGTCCGACGTCATTCTCATGGTCGAAGGGACGTCGTTCATGGGGCTCGGTGGCCCAAACCTCGTGAAGGGTGCGACCGGTCAGTCCGTGGGTGCGGAGGAACTCGGTGGTGCGAAGATGCACACTGAACTCAGCGGCGTTGCGCACTACATGGTGCCGGACGATGAGACGTGTATCTCGCGACTTCGTCAGCTCGTGGAGGAACTCCCCGAGGAGGTCGCTCCCTCCAACCGGACCGCCACGCCGCCACGTCGGTTGGCATACGAGCTCTACGACCTCCTGCCGGGGGATCACCGTCAGCCGTATGCCATGCGCGATGTGATGGAGTGTATTCTCGACGGTGAGGTGCTCGACGAGTTCCAGCCCGAGCACGCCGGTGAGATGATTTGTGGGACGGGTTTTGTCGATGGTCTGCCGGTCGGGGTCATTGCCAACGCCCGGGGTATGTTCAAGCCTGCAACGGGCGGCGCGCCTCACTTCGGCGGGATCGTGTATACGGAAAGCGCTCGCAAGGTGGCGTTCTTCATCGAGACGATGAACCGGCATCGCACCCCGCTTCTCTTCATTCAGGACGTCTCCGGTTTCATGGTTGGACCCGATGCTGAGCATTCCGGCATCATTCGCGCCGGAGCCGAGTTCGTCGAGGCGATGGCAACCGCGACCGTGCCCAAACTGGTGCTGACGCTCAACCACGCCTCCGGTGCGGGCTACTACGCGATGGCAGGGCAGGGCTTCGACCCAGATTTCATTCTGTCGCTGCCGACGGGCCGGATGGGTGTGATGGAGGGGTCGAGCGCGGTCATGGCGCTCTTCGGGGGCCAGCTGGACAAGCTCAAAGAGTCAGGACGAGTCCCCGACGAGGACCTGACTACGAAAATGGACGACGTTCGAGCAGAGTATGATCGACAGCTGGATTCACGCTTTGCGGCCGCACGAGGCTTCGTCGATGAGGTCGTGCTGGCCGAGGAGCTCCGTTCGGCGCTTGGTCTTCTGCTTCGGGCTTCTCTTCGGAACGAAGGGCCGCACATCGGTGCCTTCCAGATCCCGCAGGAGTTGGTATGAGCGAGAGCCATCTAGTCCGTATCGCAAGCGGTCAGGGCTTCTGGGGTGACGACATCGAGGCACCGGTTCGGCAGGTCGAGGGAGGTGGTATCGACTATCTCATGCTCGACTACCTGGCTGAGGTCACGATGTCGATCATGCAAAAGCAGCGTGCACGAAATCCTGGTGCCGGATATGCCCGCGACTTCGTCGAGCTGATGGAACGGATCTTCCCGCGTTGCATCGAGGATGGCGTCCGGGTCGTTACAAACTCCGGTGGTGTGAATCCAGAGGGATGCGCCGCTGCACTCGTTGAGGCCGGCCAGCGAGTCGGCGTGGGTGGTCGTGCCAAAGTGGGTCTCGTGCGCGGTGACGACCTGATGGCTCGTCTCGATGAACTGCTGGATTCCGGGCACGAGCTGGCGAACATGGAGACGGGTGCACCGCTGGCCGAGATCCGTGATCAGGTCCAGAGCGCCAACGCGTACATCGGCGCCGCACCGATCGTCGAGGCTTTGAAGCTCGGCGCTGACGTCGTGGTGACGGGGCGGAGCACGGATACGGCCCTCACGTACGCACCATTGATGCACGAGTTCGGATGGGCTCCGGATGACCACGATCGTGTGGCGGCCGGTGTGGTCGCCGGACACATCAACGAGTGCGGCGCTCAGTGCACCGGTGGAAACTGTCTGATCGACTGGTGGGACATCCCTGACATGGCGGTCGTTGGCTTCCCGATCGTCGAAGCGAGCGAAGACGGTTCGTTCGTCGTCACCAAGCACGACGGGAGCGGTGGTCGTGTGACTCGGGCGTCAGTCGCGGAGCAGATCGTCTACGAGATGGGTGATCCGACGGATTACATCACGCCGGACGTCGTAGCGGACTTCACCACGATCCACCTAGACGACCTCGGTAATGACCGCGTGCGCGTGCATGGAGTGAAGGGTAGTCCGCGAACCGATTTCCTGAAGGTTTCGATCGCATACTCCTCTGGGTGGAAGGCGACGGGTACGCTCACGTACTCTTGGCCGGATGCCGCGGCGAAAGCGAGGTCTGCGGATCGCGTCCTGCGGGAGCGCCTGAGCCTGCTCGGCCTCCACTTCGACGAGATCCGCACGGAGCTCGTCGGTTGGGATTCGACGCACGGACTGCTGGCAGGAGCCCCACCAGCTGATCTGCCCGAGGTACAGCTTCGCGTTGGCGTTCGGTCCTCGGACCGGGCATCCGTCGAGCGCTTTACCCGAGAGATTGCGCCCCTGGTGCTGACCGGACCTCCTTCGGTGACCGGATTCGCCGGTGGACGTCCGCGGGTTCAGGAGATCATGGCGTACTGGCCAGCGCTCATTCGCCGAGAGGCAGTCGAGTCCGAACTTCGTGTGGAGGTACGGGACGTATGACCACGGTTCAGTTGGTTCAACTCGCTCACGCCCGCTCTGGTGACAAAGGGGATAACGCCAACGTCGGCGTGATCGCGTATGACCCGGAGCACTACGAGCTCCTGCGCGAACATCTCACACCGGAGGTGGTGAAGGCTCACTTTGGCGAGATGGTGAAGGGCGATGTCGAACGTTTCGAACTGCCCAACCTGGGGGCCCTCAACTTCCTCCTTCACGGGGCGCTCGGCGGTGGCGGTACGATGTCTCTCATGAATGACGCTCAGGGCAAGGTCTTCTCCACGGGCCTCCTTCGAATCGAGATCGACGTCCCCGATGAGGTCGCGACCGCCACGGCTGGTCAGGGTCGGGTTCCGGAGGGATGGTCGCCGTGAGCGACCTGCTCCTCTACAAGGTCGATGGCCGTGTAGCCTTGCTCACGCTCAATCGCCCTGCGAAGCGGAATGCTCTGAATGGGGCACTGGTTGCTGCTCTGAAAGAAGGACTGAGGCGCGCTGCGGACGATCCAGAGATACGCGTCGTCGCCCTCACTGGGACGGGCAAGGATTTCTGCTCCGGTGCTGACCTCGCCGAGCTGGAACGCATCGCCGCGATGGGCGAGAAGGAGAACCTCGAAGACGCGCGCTCCCTTGGTGCACTCTTTCAGCAGATGCGGAAACATCCGAAACCCATCGTGGGAGTTGTCCGGGGGCGAGCGCTCGCCGGAGGATGTGGCCTCGCCTCTGCGTGTGATCTCGTGCTGGCGAGTGAAGACGCCGAGTTCGGCTATCCGGAGGTCTACCTGGGTTTCGTGCCGGCACTCGTCATGACGATCCTCCGCCGAAAAATGGGTGAGGGAAGCGCCTTCCAGCTGGTTGCTCTGGGTGATCGCTTCGGGGCCGAGGAAGCTCATCGCCTGGGCCTCGTGAACCGGGTGTGGCCCCCGGGAGACTTCGAAACCGAGGTGACTCTCTACCTCACCGCGCTTGCAAAGAAGCCGGCCTCCGCGGTGCGCCTGACCAAGAGCCTTCTGTACGAGCTGGACAGTCTCGACTTCGATGAGGGCATCGAACGAGCTGCCCAGGTCAATGTGGACGCACGCATGTCGGAGGAATGCCGGGTCGGTGTGCGCCGCTTCCTCGACAAGTCGAATGGCTGACAGCTTGGCGCTCTTTTCCTATCGTCGCCGGGGCAGCGACCAGTGGCTCGAATGGAAAGTGCGGATCTTCTCGGTCGCCGCCGCACTGACCCTCGGGGGCATCTACCTCGATGAACGCTGGGTGACCGGGGCCGCGATCATGGTGCTCGCCGGTGGCCTCGCTCTCCGGTTTCTGCCGGCCTCGGACGAGCTTGGTGCGGACGACCTAGCCGCAGCTAGAGCTTGTGACGTCGAGGACGACGACACGTAGCAGCATTCGGGTGCCCTGAGAGGCGCGCGATCGTCTTACATGGACGATTCGCCTGTCACGGCCGACCCCATTGCCATACTTCGTGGTCGGTTCGGCTATCCCTCGTTCCGCCCGGGTCAGGAAGAGCTGATTCGCTCGGTCCTGGCGGGTCAGGACACCCTCGGTGTGCTCCCCACGGGCGGGGGAAAGAGCGTCTGCTATCAGATCCCGGCGATGATGATCGACGGGCTCACTCTGGTCGTAACGCCTCTCGTGTCGCTCATGCAGGATCAGGTCGTCCGGGCCTGCGCCGTGGGCATCAATGCGCACTGCCTCACCGCCGCACAGACGCGACGCGAGCGCTCGTTGGTCATGGGGGCTCTTCGGACCGGGCGGGTTGACCTCCTCTTCGTGTCTCCTGAGCGGCTTCCGGCGGCATCGTTCATGCGCGCAATCGTTCGAGTGCGTATCGGCCTGATCGCGGTCGACGAAGCACACTGCATCTCTCAGTGGGGTCATGACTTTCGGCCCGCTTACCGCATGATCGGCGCCTTCCGTGAAGGGCAGCGTACACCGGTGCTGGCTCTTACCGCTAGCGCGACGCCTGCCGTGCGACGCGACATCACGGCGTCTCTGGGCCTGGAGCGCCCCAAGGTTGTTGTGCATTCGTTCGATCGGCCGAACCTGTGGTGGGCGATCAAGACGGCTCGGAGTGGCAGAGGGCGCCTGCAGCGGCTGGTCGAGATCGCGTTCCGGACCCATGGGACCGGCATCGTCTACGCCCCAACCCGCACGTCGGTTGAAGCAGTCCGTCACCGCCTTTCACGGGCGGGGATCGCCGCCGAGGCCTACCACGCCGGCCTCCCGGGCCCGCTCCGTTCAGCCGTGCAGGCTCGGTTCATGAGCGGGGCAAGCAGGGTCGTCGTGGCTACGAACGCCTTCGGGATGGGCATCGACAAGCCCGACGTCCGGTTCGTCCTGCACCTCCAGCTTCCGCCCACGCTAGAGGCCTACTACCAGGAAGCGGGGCGGGCAGGGCGCGACGGTGAGCCGTCCGTGTGCGTGGCGTTCCATGCCATACGTGATCGCCGACTAGGGGTACGCTTCATTAACCGGACGCACCCCCACGAAGCCCGTTTGCGGGCGGTGCACTGGCGTTTGTTGCATCTCGCGGGTCGCGCCGGTTGGCTCGCGTGCGACGATCCACGCCTCAGGCGACTCGCCGGGCCCGAATTCGATGCGTGGCAGTCGGGAGAGGGCTCCGGGGTTCTCTCTGCACTCGAGCGAATCGACGCCATCCGTCAGGTGGGAACAGGCTCGGGCGATGGAGTGTCTTCAAGGTCGAGGATCTGGCTGCTCGATCGTCCGAACTGGAGTCGCTCGAGAGAGTTGCGCCGCTGCGCGCTCGTCCGGCTCAGGGCCGTCCAACGGCTCGCTAGTGGGCCGGGATGCCGTAGAAATGGCCTGTTGCGCTATTTTGGTGAGTCCGTGACGGTCAGATGTGGCCGCTGCGACTGGTGTGGATGGGACTCTGGAACGGAAGGCTCATGCCTTGATGGATAGATATCTGACCTCCGACCACATCGCTCTTCGGGAGCGTGTGAACCGGTTCGGCCGTGATGCGATTGCGCCCGTAGCCCGGGAACTGGACGAAACCGGCCAGTTCCCCTGGGAAAACGTGAAGGCGATGGCCGACATGGGTCTATTTGGCATCGCTGTGCCGAAGGAACTTGGCGGGCTCGGACTCGACCAGCTGAGCTATATCCTCGTCATCGAGGAACTCGGCAAGTTCGACGCGAGCCACTCGATTACGGTATCTGCCCATACGACGCTGGGAATGTCGCCGATTCTGAACTTCGGGACCGAAGAGCAGAAGCAGCGTTTCGTGCCATCATTGGCCCAGGGTAAGGTCCTGGGTGGATTCGGGCTGACCGAGCCTGGCGCCGGGTCTGACGCGTCCGGAACCCGGACCCGTGCAGAGCGCGATGGCGACGGGTGGCGGATCAACGGTTCCAAGATCTTCATCACCAACGCCGGTGTGGGTGAAATCTTTGTCGCCACTGCGGTTACCGAGCCAGGAGAGGGCTCCAAAGGCATCAGCAGTTTCATCGTCTGCAAGCCGACGATCGATCCTGAGCGGACAGCAGCTGTGGGGTGTGGACACCTCGATGATCTGCCGTTCTCCGAGGGATTCCGTGCGGGCGAAAAGGAAGACAAGATGGGCTGGTGTGCCTCGGACACCCGGGAATTACACTTCGAGGATGTACGAGTGTCCTCGAACCAGTTGCTTGGGGAAGAAGGCCGAGGCTTCATCAACTTCATGAAGACGCTCGACTCGGGGCGGATCGGGGTGGCAGCGCTGTCCCTTGGCCTCGCGGAGGGCGCGTTGGAGACGGCGGTTCGCTACACGACCGAGCGCGAGCAGTTCGGTCAGCGCGTCTGGGACTTCCAGCAGGTCCAGTTCAAACTGGCGGAGATCGCCACTGATATCGAAGCTGGTCGACATCTCACCTACCACGCTGCCTGGCTGATGGATCATGGCCAGCCGTACGCGAAAGAGGCAGCGATGGCGAAGTACTTCTGTTCCGAACTGTCCATGCGTGCCACGCTTGGCGCGATTCAGGTTATGGGTGGTGCCGGCTACACGAGTGAATACCCGGTCGAGCGGATGATGCGCGATGCAAAAATCTGCGAGATCGGCGAAGGAACGAACGAAATCCAGCGGTTGGTCATCGCACGGAAGCTCCTCGAGGAGCTCCAGGCCGATCCGCTGACAAGCATGGAGCCGGTGCGGGAAATGGAGACCGCAGGCGCCTAGGTAACTCAAACACGTCGGTCCGTTGCGGTCGGGAGCGGGCGTTCTCATGACACTGGTCCTGGAACGCCCCTCTGCCGCGCCCGGATCTGTCGGAGCCCCGGTGGTCGCCGGAATTGCTCGTGTCGCGCTTCGCGCCGAGGAGTTCAGGGTCGCCCGGGGGCGCCGGAGGGGTAGACTGGAACCGACATCACAAATTGGAGAATCACTTGAGGAGAGAAATCCTCGTGAGTTCGAACCCACAGGAATCGTGGGTCGCACTCCGTGAAGACAAGCGACTCGCCGAGGTCATGTTCGACCGCCCAGATCAAAACCGGGTTCTCGGCGACATCTTTCTCGGCCGTGTCGAGGCCGTATTACCTGGTATCCAAGCCGCTTTCGTAGACATCGGGACCGGTAAGGCCGGTTTCCTTCACGTCTCGGACCTCAACCTCGAAGACGATGGTGAGGACGACCACGAGAATGGAAACGACGAGGTCGACACCGGTGGCAATGACAAGGCGTCCGGAGACGAAAAGGGCGGTGGCGGTGGCAAGGGCAGCGCCGGGAAAGGTGGTAAAGGTGGCGGCGGTGGGCGCGGCAGAGGGCGAGGGCGGCGCCCGCGGCAACTCCCACCGATCCAGGACCACATCAGGAAAGGCCAGACGATTCTGGTGCAGGTCACGAAGGAGGCGATCAGTACGAAAGGTCCCAGGCTGACCGCGGATATTTCTCTGCCCGGTCGCTTCCTCGTCTACATGCCCTATGCATCGCGCGTCGGTATCAGCCGCAAGATCGAAGGCCGGAACCAGCGTGCGAAGCTGCGCAAGATGGCTCAGAAGATCCTGCCCAAAAACAGTGGTGGCCTCATCGTTCGCACCGTTGGCGAAGAGGTGACCGCGGAGAAGCTCGAACGCGAGTTCAAGCGACTTCATGAGCGCTGGCAGAAGATTCGGGGCGATGCGGACTCCCTGAGCGCGCCCTCTCCGGTGCATCGCGAGGCGACGCTGATCAGTGGCGTGATTCGTGACCTGTTCAGCGACAAATTCGAAGCGCTCCGTGTGGATTCGAAGCCGGCGTACGACGAGATCGTCAATTATGTGAAATCGGTCGATCCCGACTTGGAGGATCGTGTTCACCTCCATCAGGGCGAAACCTCGCTTTTCGACGAATTCAGCGTTGAGGAGGACATTCAAAAAGCATTCCGCCGCACGGTACGACTAAAATCGGGCGGAAGCCTCGTCATTGAGCCCACCGAAGCGCTGGTTTCGATCGACGTAAATACCGGCCGGTTCACGGGGAAGGGAAAGAAGGACCCCGAAGAGACGATCCTCAAGAACAACCTCGAAGCAGCTCGGGAGATCGCGAAACAGCTCCGTTTGCGGGATGTCGGGGGGATCATCGTAGTCGACTTTATCGATATGGAGTCGCAGGAGAACCGGGACAAGGTTCTCCGTGAGCTCCGTTCGCACCTGGGGAAGGATCGGGCGCGAACGAAAGCATTCGAGGTCTCGAGTCTTGGATTGATCGAGATGACACGGCAGCGTGTTCGTCCGTCCGTCTTCAACTCTCTGACCTCGATCTGCCAGTCATGCGGCGGTATTGGGCGCGTTTATACGCCGGCGAGCGTGGTTCGTCAAATTGAGCGGACGCTCAAGCGGGCTGGGGCAACGAAGGAAGAGAAGAGCTTGGTAGTGCGCGTGCATCCGGAGGTTGCCCTGCGCGTTATCGAAGAGGAGCCGGGATTTCTGAAGCGCCTGGGAAGCCGCACGAGTCTCCAGCTGAGGCTTCGCGATGATCCACTCATGCGCCTCGACGAGTTCCGCCTGCTATCGGGGCCAGCCGAGACAGACGTCACGGACAAGTATGCGGCATAAGAGCATCTGCACGCCTTGACCGACCCGGCGCACCTGCCGACCTTTACGGGCTAGACATCGAAACCGATTCCACCTCGGTAATTACCATATGTATGCGGTTTTTCAGACAGGCGGCAAACAATTTCGGGCTGAGCCCGGCGGTCGCCTTCGCATTCCTACGCTCGAAGCCGAGCCAGGGGAATCGGTCACATTCGACTACGTCCTCATCGCCGGCGACGGCGACGAGAAGGTGCAGATCGGCACGCCAGTAGTCGATGGCGCGTCGGTGAAGGCCGAGGTCATTCGGCACGGACGCGGTGACAAAGTCATCGTGTTCAAGCGCAAGCGCCGGAAGACCTATCGGAAGAAGCAGGGCCACCGACAAAACTTTACGGAGATTCGGGTCGACGAGGTCGCGCTCGGCTGAGCAGCGCTCCGACCCTTCTCGATAGAGGGACAGCCTCATGGCACACAAGAAAGGTGTTGGCTCCAGCCGAAACGGGCGAGACAGCAACCCAAATCGGCTGGGAGTCAAGCGCTCCGGCGGTCAGCCCGTCAACGCGGGGAGTATCATCCTGCGTCAGCGTGGGACGAAGATCCATCCGGGGCGGAATGTCGGCCGCGGAAGAGACGACACTTTGTTTGCCCTGGTTGACGGTGTCGTGACGTTTGAGCGCATGCGTGCGCGGAATGTCGTTTCGGTCTACGCCGCACAGTAGTTCCCTGAACCCTCGAGGCGTGTCGGGCGACTGAACACTCGCCTTCAACGGCTTCTTTGCATGCCTGCGCGGTTCGTGCGCGGGCGGAACGCTCTCGTCTGATTCCGGCTCAAGACCCCTTTCCCTGAGCTTTTCGTGTTATTTTTTTTCGGACAAGCGGGGCGACATCCGAAGGAGGTAGACCTTGTCTGCCGATGACCTTCGCGGGCTCAGTGCCCGTGTCGACAGACTGGACTCGCAGGATGAGTCGTCGCAGGACCGGAAGAAGCCGCTTTGGCGACCCGTCCGATTTCTAGTTGGCCTCGGCGTCGTCTCACTCACGGTCTCTCTCTCATGGGTAGGCCAGCAGGCCACGACCCGTTCGGCCCAAGTCGAGACGGTCAGCCTTGAAGCGCTGATGGTGTCCGACGCGCCGCGGCGCTCGATTCCTCTCGATATGCATCCACGGGTTGATAAGTGGCTCGAGGCATTTCAGACGACCCATCGGGATCATTTCGCATACCTCCTGATCAAGAAGAAGCGGTTCGACGAGGTCATTCAGTCGAACCTCCGTATGCGCGGTATGCCGGAGGAGCTGGTATACATCCCGATGATCGAGTCGGAGTACTCGCCGCTCGCGGTCTCGCGTGTGTCAGCTGTGGGCCTCTGGCAATTCATGAGTCCGACGGCGTTGCAGTACGGGCTTCGTGTCGACCCGTATGTGGACGAACGACGTGACCCGATTCGCGCTACAGACGCCGCTCTGGATTATCTGGACTATCTGCACAACCGATTCGGTGGCTCATGGTACCTCGCTGCGGCCGCCTTCAACGCGGGGCCGGGCCGACTCGAGAGGGTTCTGAACCGGCGAGCGGAGGGCAAGGAGTGGAACGATGCTCTCTTCTGGGAAATCGTCGACTATCTGCCTCGTGAGACCCGGGAGTATATCCCGAAGATGATTGCGGTGACGCGTCTAGCGAAACAAGCTGAAGCTCAGCGCGAGGCGGTGGAGTTCGCATCCCATACCGTCACCCCATATCGTTACGACAACATCTTTGTGCCAGGCGGGACCACGCTTCAGAGCGTCGCGGATGCGCTTGACGCGAATGCAGGACTTCTGGTCGCGCTCAATCCTCACCTGACGCAGAGAATGACTCCACCGGGTGAGATGTACGGCATTCGGGTGCCTGTCGGCAGTGGTGCCGTCGCTGTCGCCATGTTGTCTCTGGGTCTCCCGGCGAGACGCGCCGACGACTGAGAGTTCAGCCACGACGGCGACTCATTTGCGGCTGACCCAAGTCTTTCCATTGTGCAGGTGCGGACCTCTGAAAGGCTCGCCCCTCATGCACGGCTCGGGACGCTCCCATCGGGTCGAGTCCCCGAAGCTGGATCTAGTTCGGGCCACTCACCCGAAGAAGTGGTCCAGGTGTTCCTCTGATTGTGCCGGTGTTGCCAGGCTGACGCCTATCAGAACGGGTACGTGCACCAGAAGGCCGACAATGCCTTCGTGCATGTCGAACGGCTTCAACTCTGGATTCTGCCAGAAGAAGAACGCGGTGGCTGTGCCCGCCAGGAGTCCGGTGATCACGCCGCTGGTCGTTGCCCGCTTCCAGTACAGCGCGGCCACTACCGGTGGCGCGAACTGTGCGATGATCCCGTACGCCGACGCGAGCAGCAGCACGAGTGAAGAATCTGGATCCTGAGCGAAGACGTAGGCGACGGCACCGGTGAAGAGCACCAGGGCCTGCATCAGTCTGCGCTGTGTTCGCTCCTCGAGGTCGACAAACTGCTGAATACCGTCTTCGACCACGACGGACGCTGATGCGTGGAGTAAGGCATCCCCAGTGGACATCGATGCGGAGAGAGCGCCGGCACAGAAAAGACCGACGATGACCGCCGGAAGATTCGTTTCGAGGATCATGAACGGTAAAATGAAGTCGCTCGACGGTGGCGATCCGGGAAAGAGCACGCCCGAGAATCCGATCAGGAAGACCGGGATCAGGAACAGCTGGAAGGTCGGAAAGAGGATCACAGTGCGGCGGATCGTGTCGTCGTCTTTCGCCGTGAAGGCCTTCATGAAGAGATGGGGCCACATCATCAGCCCTACCGCGCTCACCAGGATGAACGTGGAGTATGCACCCCAACTCCAAGGCTCTCCGTTTGTCGCCAGTCCAGGGCCAGTCAGGAGTTCAGGACGTTCCGCAATGATCTGTGTGAACATCTCACCGATGCCGCCATACAGGGCGTGGGGGAGATACAGCCCTAGTGCCCAGGCGATCACCACCATGAAGATGCCCTGAAAGGTGTTCGTCCAGCCGACGGCCATGGCGCCTGCGGAGAGTACGTACGTGATCACGATTCCGTAGGAGACGGCCGAGCCCAGCCAGATGGGCACGTTTCCGTCGGTCACCGCTTCGATCACGATGCCAGCGCCGCGCATCTGGAGTGTGACATACGGGACGAATGCGATCAGGCTCAGGAGCGCGATCAGTCCGGACAGGTTCCGGGAAGGGAAGCGTCCCGTGATGAGCTGAGCCTGCGTGACATAGTTATGCCGCCGGCCAAGGCTGGCGATGCGTGGCCCAATCCAGTAAAAGGGAGCCATGCCCAGCGCCCCGTACGCAAGGATGTAGAACGCCGCCGCGCCCCGGGAGTATGCCCATCCCGGTCCACCGAGGAATGCAAAGGCGCTGAAGACCGAGGCGCCGGTAACGAAGTACATGACCAGGAGGCCAAAGCTCCGGTCCGCGGCCACATAGCCCGTCACGCCGGACGTCTGCTTCCGTCCGGCCATGAGTCCGATGGTCAGCGTCAGGGCCAGATAAGCACTGATGATGATGGTAACGACGATCCACTGTTCCATCAGTCGTTACTCCCGTCTTCCACTCTGAACCGCTTTTCTACCTGGTCCAGAAGGGCCAAGACGATCACGCTTCCGGAGATCCAGGCTGCGATCCACGCCATCGAGAACGGAAGGCCAAGGATCAGGGGCTCCGCCTTGGCGAAGGGCAGAGTACCCGGCCAGGTAACGAAGAAGAGCATGAGTAGATGGTAGGCACCTGTAAGGAGGCGCGCAGTGCGCAGATTCATGGGTTTTCCCTGGATCCCTGGATCCGTCTCTTTACGTCGAGTGGCACGCGAGTGCCGTATTCTGTGACGCCGGAGAGGCGGCTGAAGTAGCTGTATGCGGCGGTCTGTGCGGCCTCAATAACGGCGCCGCCGTTGCCGCCATAGTTTGACATGACGGTGATCACGTAGGGCCGGTCGGGTACGTCGACGATGGCCCAGACGGTCGCGACACCGGTGATGCCCCCTGGCTTGAACGCGATGGGAATCGAGTCTGGTACGGGCGTTCGGATCGGGCCGCCCTTGGGCAGAGTCAGAATCTCTCGGACTCGTGCGCACGACGCTTCATTCATTGGCACGTCGCATGTAGCGATCCGCTCCATGATCCGTGCGGCATCCCGAGGCGTCGACAGGTTCTCGTTCCCGCGGGCTGATTCCTCGGGCTGGATCATCTTGCGCTGCAGCAGCGTGTTCGGAGCGCCAAGAGAAGAAGACAGCGCGTTGATGGCATCCATACCCAGCTCGTCGATCAGCACGTTTGTGGCCGTGTTGTCGGAGTGAAGGATCATGTAGATCGCGTAGTCCTCGAGAGACAGAGTCGAGCCGCCGTCGGTCAGGACCTGGAGGACTCCGCTCCCCGCGGTCCTGACTGCATCGGTCATCTCGATCCGTTTGCTCAGCAGCCCCGGCTCCGACTCTGCCCGTCGAAAGAGCTCTAGGAGGATCGGTACTTTGATTGCGCTGGCCTGCGGAAAGACCAGGTCATCCCGAACCGCAAAGCGGTCACCAGTCGACAGGTCCAGCACATGTAGCCCTGCTACACCTTCATACGCTTCGACGACTGCGGTCAGTTCAACCAGAAGGTGACTGCCGAGTAGATCGAGCTGCAGGGACTCTTGGGCTGCGATTGTCGTCGGAAAGGACAGTAGCGCGCCCAGCAGGAGCGGCGTTCGAGCGAGTTGCATGACATTCTCTGAGAGTGACGCAGGCAGCGATCTTATCGCTCTGTGTCCCTCAACGCATCTTTGGCCCAGGTCGCTGCCAAACGCTGTCGCTGTTCGGACCTGCGGTCAGCGCCCTTTGAAGTCCGGCTTCCGCTTCTCCACGAAGGCGGTGACACCCTCACGGCCATCTTCCGACGCGAATGCGTCCAGGAATCGTTCTTTTTCGTAAACGAGTCCTTTCCCTAGGGGCATCTCGTAGGCCGCACGAATGGCATCCTTGGCAAGACGCAGGGAGACAGGACTCCAGCGTGTCATCCGAGCGGCAAGGGTCAGAGCACGTGCGAGGTGTTCGCCTTCCTCAACGAGCACGTCGATATAGCCGATACGATATGCTTCTTCGGCCTCGATGAAGTCTCCCGTCAGGCTGATGATCGAGGCCCAGCCACGACCGACCAGGCGCGCGAGACGTTGTGTACCACCCCCTCCGGGGATTAGCCCGATGCGAATCTCGGCCTGACTGATGCGTGCCGTCCGGTCTGCGACGCGGATGTCGCATGCGAGAGCGAGTTCAGACCCGCCCCCGATACAGAAGCCGTGGATGGCGCAGATGACCGGCTTTGGAAAGTCGGCGATGGTCTCGTAGATCCGCCGGTGGGAGTAGACCTCCCGTTGCTCCTCGGGAGTGCGGGCGGCGAATTCGGTGATGTCTGCACCAGCGACGAAGGCCTTCTCACCTGTGCCGTGGATGACGACGGCTCGGACTGTGTCGTCCCGTTCGAGTTCGTCGAACGTTTCTCGCAGGATCTGACGAACTTCCGCGTTCAGGGCGTTCAGCTTGTCAGGACGGTTCAGCGTTATGACCGCGATGTGATCGTCACGCCTCTCAATCAGGACCGGTACGTCGGTCATCGGGACTCCGTTCATAAAAGGAATGGGTTCGCGAGCCGCCGGCCGCTACCACGTATAGAAGCCCTGTCCGCTCTTCTTGCCCAGCTTGCCGTCGGCGACCATCTGGCGAAGCAGGGCGGGGGGGGCAAACGCATCGGATCCGAGGGTCTCGTGCAGGTATTCCGCGATGCCCAGGCGCACATCGAGACCGATCAGGTCGGTAAGCTTCAGCGGCCCCATCGGATGCCGGTATCCGAGCTCCATTGCCTTATCGATGTCCTCCGGGGAAGCGACGCTCTGTTCGACCATCCGGATCGCCTCCATGCCGAGTACGATCCCGAGCCGAGAGGAGGCGAAACCGGGAGCGTCTTTCACCACGATCGGCTCTTTGCCGAGCCGGCGGGCGAAGTCGACAGCGGTGTCCCGCGCTGCATCTGACGTCTCCGGACCCCACACGACTTCAACCAGCGCCATGATGTGCACGGGGTTGAAGAAATGCATGCCCACGAAGCGTGTCGGATCCTTGACCACGGCGGCGATCTGAGCAATGGACAGGGATGACGTATTCGTGGCGAGGATCGCGTGATCTGGTGCCGTGGCGTCGACCTCGGAGAAGATCGACTCCTTGAGATCCATCGATTCGGGCGCGGCTTCCACGACGAGATCCGCCCCCGTAACGGCCTCAGAGATGGTCGTCACGGCTGAGAGATTCCCCAGCGTGGTCACGCGCGCCTCCTCGGTGACCTTCCCGCGGGCAATGCCCTTCTCGAGGTTGCTGAGGATGCGGTCCAGTCCTCCCTGGACCGCATCCTCATTGACGTCGTACAGGCGGACGGTACACCCGATCGCGGCGCTTACCTGCGCGATGCCGTGCCCCATGGTGCCGGCTCCGAGTACCGCGACCGTGTCGATGGTGCTCATGCGCCCTCCAGCAGGCTCGTGATGCCTTGGCCGACGCCGATGCACATCGATGCCAGGCCGCGGTCGGCGTTCTGTCGGTTCATCTGGTGGATCAGCGTGACGACGATACGGGCGCCGGAACACCCCACCGGGTGCCCAAGCGCGATCGCTCCACCGTTCACATTGACGCGTTCCGGATCGAGCCCGAGTTCATTCATGCACGGGATCGTCTGGGCAGCGAAGGCCTCGTTCAGTTCCGCGACATCGACGTCGTCGATGGACCAGCCGTGGCGAGCCAACGCCTTGCGAGTAGCCGGTACCGGGCCGATCCCCATGCGGTGTGGCTCGACACCTGCTACAGCACCGCCCACGATGCGGGCCATCGGCTCCAGGCCGAGTTGTTTTCCCCGCTCGGCCGAGACGACCAGAAGGGCGGCGGCGCCGTCGTTGATACCCGACGAATTTCCTGCGGTAACCGTACCGTCCTGTCTGAAGACCGGGCGGAGACGTGCAAGCGACTCAGCGGTCGTGTCGGCCCTCGGGTGCTCGTCGGTGTCGATCACGATCGGATCCCCCTTCCTGCGGGGCACAGATACGGGCACGATCTCATCGTCGAAGACCCTGTCGGCTATCGCCCGCTCGGCACGCTGCTGACTTTCGGCGGCAAACGAGTCCTGGGCCTCCCTGCTCACGCTGAACTCGCTGGCAATGACTTCGGCGGTCTCACCCAGCCCGATGGTCCACTCGGGTGTGAATGCCGGGTTCGGGAAACGCCAGCCAAGGACAGTATCTGCGGTCTTCGGGTGGCCGCGGGAGTACCCGACCTCCGGTTTGAGCATTACGAAGGGTGCCCGACTCATGCTCTCGACTCCACCGGCGATGAAGACGTCGCCCTGTCCCGCCTGGATTGCATGGAACGAGGAAAGCAGCGCCTGCATCCCCGAGCCACAGAGACGGTTCACCGTCTGGCCCGGCACGTCTACCGGTAGGCCGGCTCTCAGCAGGGCCATCCGCGCGACGTTCCGGTTGTCCTCACCGGCCTGATTGATGCACCCGAAGAGCACATCGTCGATCGTTGCCGGATCGACGTCGTTCCGTTGAAGAAGGGCTTCGAGCGTGACGGCCGCGAGGTCGTCGGGCCGCACTGGAGCGAGCCCCCCCCCATGCCGTCCGATCGGGGTACGCACGCCATCTATGATCCATGCTTCGCGCATCTTGTCTCCTAGCCGTCTATCGCGACCCAGACGCTCTTGGTCTGCGTG
>Ga0209631_10002294_pt1 | contig 23036 bp, 19 predicted proteins | sample COG_08_FD_184752 | JGI IMG/M metagenome (GOLD analysis project Ga0209631, IMG submission 184752) | Pelagic Microbial community sample from North Sea - COGITO 998_met_08 (SPAdes) (version 2) | ecosystem: Environmental > Aquatic > Marine > Neritic zone/Coastal water | place: Helgoland, sampling... | reverse complement strand
CTTATTATTAATTCCTTAGCAATATCAGTTACAACAACCTCCTCTTTTCTTAAATCATTTATTACAACCGAACCAGCGCCAATTTTTACTCCATCTCCTATTTTGATATTTCCTAAAATTTTTGCACCAGCACCGATCATAACATTATTTCCTATCGTTGGGTGTCTTTTTCCAGATTTATTATTTCTACCGCCAAGCGTGACTCCTTGATAAATAATGACATTATCTCCAATGATGGAAGTGGAGCCAATGACAACTCCCATTCCATGATCAATAAAAAGATTTTTTCCAATTTTTGCTGCAGGATGAATCTCTATGCCAGTTAAAAATCTAGAAATATGAGATAGAAATCTTGGAATGACAGGAATTTGTAATTGATACAAATAATTAGATATCCTATAGAAAAACACTGCATGGACCCCAGAATAGCACAAAATAATTTCCAGATAATTTATTCCAGCTGGATCTTGTTTTTTGATATTTTTTAGAAAATTTATCATGCCTCAATATGATCAAATAAAACACTACTCAGATATCTTTCTCCAAAAGATGGCAAAATAAACACAATTAATTTTCCTGAATTTTCTTTTCTTTTAGCAACTTCCTTGGCAGCCCAAAATGCTGCACCAGATGAAATTCCCCCCAATATTCCCTCTTTTAAAGCAAGTTGACGAGCATAATAAATTGCATCATCATTACTAACTTTCAACACCTCGTCTATTAAAGACATATCCAAGATATCAGGAACAAATCCCGCTCCAATTCCCTGAATTTTATGAGGAGAGGGCGCTCCCCCAGATAGAACGGGACTAGCTTTCGGCTCAACTGCTATGGCCTTAAAATTTGGATTTCTCTTTTTTAAAACAGATGCAATTCCGGTAATAGTTCCTCCCGTTCCAACCCCAGAAATTAAAATATCTATTTTCCCAGCCGTATCTTTCCAAATTTCTTCTGCCGTAGTTCTTTGATGAATTTCGACATTGGATTGATTGGAAAATTGCTGCAGAATCACAGAATCCGCAATTTCTTCAGATAATTCCTTTGCCTTTACGATAGAACCTCCCATGCCTTTTTTGGCCTCGGTTAAAACCAATTCTGCTCCATAGGCTTTTAGTAATTTCCGTCTCTCAATAGACATTGATTCTGGCATTGTAAGTATGAGTCTGTAGCCCTTAATTGCAGATGCAAAGGCTAATGCAATACCAGTATTTCCAGAAGTCGCTTCAATTAAAGTGGTTTTACCGGGAGTAATTTCTCCATTCTTTTCCGCAGATTCTATCATATTTACTCCTATCCTATCCTTAATAGAATTTGATGGATTGTAATATTCAAGCTTCGCCACAATTGTTGAGTTTGTATCATTAAGTTTGTTAATTTTGACTAAAGGAGTATTCCCAACTAATTCAGTTAGATTATTATATATTGTCATAATTTTTTGATTTACAGTTAAAAGTTAGTTGGTAATTAAGCCACAAGCCAAAGTCTCATTACTATTTTTGTCAATAATCAGAAATGATCCGGCATGATGGTTATTTTCGAATAAATCAAAGGCAGTTTTTTCTGAAAAACTAATATCAATATTTGCTATTTGATTTTGCTCGATAAAATCTCCATGATTTTTGGACAGATCGTCAATACTTATTAAGTGATTAATTTTTGAAATTTTCGCCTGTAATAAATTGTGATTAATTTTAACTAAGATTTCTTGAATACCTCCTATCTTGAGTTTTTTATCTGAAAACCAAATTAAATCTGCCGTTAATTTATCATCAAATGTTATCTCACTATCGATCTTAGAATCAGAAAAAATAGCACCACGATCAATATCGATATTTTTATTTAAAGAAATTGAAATATTATTTTCACTCGCATAAATAATATCTTTTATAGTAGCATTTTGATTTGCTGGATAAATCTTAACCTCATCACCAATGGATATTTTTTTGCCAATAGATTTCCCTTGATAATATCTTTCATCTTCATGCTTAATAACATTTTGAACCAAAAATCTTTTAGAAATTACATTTTCTAACTCTAGGTTTACTGAGGATAAATGATTTAAAAATAATTTTCCTTTGTACCAATCCATATTGCTACTTTTTTTGACAATATTATCGCCATTAATTGCAGAAATTGGAATAAAATATGAATTATTGATGCCAATATCTTCTATTTTACTCAAATAATCATTCTTAATTTTATCAAAGATAAATTCTGAATAATCTACCAAATCCATCTTATTAACTAAAATAATAAAATTTTTAATCCCGAAGGAGTTTGCAATGTAACTATGTCTAATAGTTTGAGTTTTGACACCATCCACAGCGTCAATTAATATTACCACAATGTCAGAATTGGCAGCGGCCACGGCCATATTTTTTGTGTATTGATCATGGCCGGGAGCATCTGCGATAATAAATTTAGTGTCATTGTGGGAAAAATAGCGATATGCAACATCGATAGTAATTTTTTGCTTCCTTTCAGATTCTAAACCCTCCACAAAGAGAGAATAATCAATATCTTTATCACTTAATTTTTTGATTTGCTCAATTTGATCATCGTACAAAGATCCTGTGTCATACAGCAATCTTCCAATTAATGTAGATTTTCCATCATCAACATGCCCTGCGGTTGTAAATTTTATTATGTTATTCGTCATTTTCTAAGTTAAATATTTTTGTAAATCACTAACTTCAATGTTAGTGGGCCGTTGAAAATTTTTGTCTTCAGCAATCCACTAGAAGTATCCCTCTCTCTTTTTTCTTTCCATAGAAGCATTTTGATCTGAATCAATAATCCTCCCCTGCCTTTCTGAATATCTAGATTTTTTCAATTCATCAATAATTTCATCTAAATCCTTTGCATCAGATGAAACTGCACCAGTCAATGGATAACATCCCAAAGTTCTAAATCGCACCATTTCATCACTAACATTATCAAATTTTATCCTCTCATCATCCACCATAATCTTTGCGCCATTTTTTGTTACAATCGGCCTTTTTTTAGCAAAATAAAGTGGAACAATTTCAATATTCTCTTGCCTAATATATTCCCATATATCAATTTCATTCCAATTTGATAACGGAAATATTCTCATAGATTCGCCAATATTAATTTTATTATTAAAATTATTGAATAATTCTGGTCTCTGGTTTTTTGCATCCCATGTATGGAATTTATTTCTAAAAGAGAAAATTCTTTCTTTTGCTCGAGATTTTTCTTCATCCCTTCTTGCACCACCGAATGCTCCATCAAATTTGTATTTATCAAGAGCCTGTCTTAATGCATTTGTCTTCATAATATCGGTATAATTTCCATGATCTATCGGATTAATGTTGTCCCTTAAACCAATTTCATTTTGATGAATTATAAGATTCAGACCATGTTTTTTTACAACATGATCGCGAAATGTAATCATTTCTTTAAATTTCCATCCTGTATTAATATGTAATAATGGAAATTTTGGTTTTACGGGATAAAGAGCTTTTAAAATCAGATGTAGTAAAACTGAAGAATCTTTTCCAATGGAATAGAGAAGGACAGGATTTTCAAATTCTGCCACCGCCTCTCTGATGATATAAATTGATTCCTCCTCTAGATATTTTAAATATTTATTCATTTTTAATTTGATTTAGTTCGATTATAAAATTTTCCAAAATTCTCTTTATTTAAACGCTCCTTTTTGAACTTATTAAAAAGAGAATTTAACTCACTTAAAATCTCTTCTTCATTCAAAGACTCTCTGTATAATTTGTTTAGTTTTCTTCCAAGATAATCTCCTCCCAAATACATATTGTATTTGCCAAGAGATGTTCCAACAAAGGCGATTTCCGCAAGATATGGGCGCGCACAACCATTTGGACACCCCGTCATTCTAATAGAAATATCTTCATTTTCTAAATCATGATTAGACATAATTTTTTCTATTTTAGTAATTAGAGATGGCATATATCTCTGAGCTTCCGCAAGTGCCAATGGGCAAGTATTTAAGGCAACGCAGGCAAGTCCAGAATGGCGAATTTTAGATTGCTCATTATTCAAGCTATATTCATCTAAAAGTTCTTGAAACCTATTTTTGTCATAAATATCTGTAATTATTACATTCTGATTGTTAGTAAAATTAAAATTACCTAAATTTTCTTTGGCTATTTTGAGTAAAAAATCTTTTACACCTCCTAAAACCCTGCCATTTTCTACAAATAAGCAAAATTTATTGTCATCAAAGCCAAATTGATCTGACCTTTTCGTAAATTCAAAATCCTTTTCTTTTTCCCAATCAAAGCCGAGTCTTTTTCTCAGTTCAATTTTAAACCAATCCAGACCAAGCTTGTCTATCGTATATTTTAACCTCGCTTGTTTACGATTCTCACGATTTCCATGATCCCTCTGAATTAAAATTATTTGCCTCACAACTTCCAGAATTTTTTCTTTTTTGACAAATCCAATCAAACTTCCTAATCGAGGATAAGTATCTTTATTTCCATGAGTCATTCCCATTCCGCCACCAACAATCACATTAAATCCATTATCAATTTTAATTAACCCAATATCATGAGCATAAACATCAACATCATTAAAAGGAGGGTTAGCAATTACGATTTTAAATTTACGAGGCAGATAAGTATCTCCATAAATTGGCTCGACATCTTTCTCAATTCTTTCTCCATCAAGCCAAACCTCCTTATATGCATTGGTCTTTGGCAAAAATTCTTCACTAATATCAACAGCTAATTTATGTAATTCATCAATATCATTACCAAAAACAGATGACATTACATTACGATTTACATCTCCACATGCTGCAATTGAATCTAGACCGTATTTGTCAAAATATTGCATAGAAGGTTTCAATTTAGATTTGATGATTCCATTTAATTGAATAGTCTGTCTGGTTGTAATTTTAACACTCTTCGAATAACTATTATCCACAAGATCATTGATTGCTACCCATTGGTTTGCGCTTACTCTTCCGCCCGCAATTCTCAATCGAACCATAAAGGAATAATCCTTTTCCAACTTCTTTTTTGCCCTAATATCTCTGCGGTCTCTATCATCTTGCTCATAAATCCCATGAAATTTAATCAATTGATGATTGTCGGAAGTTAAGCTTCCTGTAATTTGATTGTTTAAATCCTCAGATAATGTTCCTCTGAGATAATTGCTATTTTTTTTTATTTCTTCCGTCATTTTTTAATAGATATCTTTTAAGTACCTGTTTTCCTCGAGCATTTTATTCAAATAATTCTTCCCAATAATTTCTATCAGAGATTTTTCTACCTCTTTTGCCATACCATGCTTATCTCCACAAATGTAAAAATAAGCTCCTGATTCAAGCCATTTTCTTAACTCATTTGCATTTTCTTTTATTTTATTTTGAACATAGATTTTTTCTTTCTGATCTCGAGAAAATGCCAAATCTAATTTTGTTAATAGCCCAGATTCCAAATAAGCCTGTAATTCACTCTGATAAAGAAAATCCTTCTTCGCATATTGCTCACCAAAAAAAAGCCAGTTTTTTCCAGAAACATCGTCAAAATTTCTTTGCATCAGAAATGATCGAAATGGCGCAATTCCCGTTCCAGCAGAAACCATGATCACATCCTCATTTTCTTCGGGTAATCTAAATGAATTATTTGGTGAAATATAAAAATCCAACTTATCATCAATTTTTAAGTCCGACAAAAAGGGGGAACATAATCCATTTTCAAGATTTTTAACAGTCAGATGAATTTCGCCCTCATGCTCATCTGGAGATGATGATATTGAATAGAGTCTAGGTTTTTCATTTCCTAATTTTATTCCAATAGAATCTCCAGATAAATATTTTGCATCCGTTACAATTTCAATATGATGAATTTCCTTATTCGAACCTTTGTCATTTAAAATCACATTATTTGATATTTTACCAACAAAATGATTAGATTTTTTCTTTTCTAACAAAGAAATGATTCCACTTTCCCATTTTTCAATCTGATCTTCAAAATCTAAATCAAACTCTGTAATCTTATTTAATAACTCACCGCCTAAATCTAAAAATTTATTATTTAATAATTTCCCAGCCTCACAAAATGCAGGATAGTTTGAATCTCCAAGCGACAGAATAGAATATTTTAAATCAGATAATTTTGGATTTTCTCTTTCTAAATAACTCCAAAATTCTCTTGCAGTCTCTGGTAATTCTCCATCTCCATGAGTTGATGTAACAAAAACCACATATGATTCTTTTACTAGACTCGTAGGATCATATTGCTCAATTGCTTTTATCTTTGTTTTAATCGGAAGTTTTTTAAATTTTGCATTCAATGAGTTTGCTATTTTTTTGCAATTACCAGTCTCTCCTGCATAAATAATTGTTAATTTATCACAAATAAATTCAGAATTTCTATCATCCCTTAAAGGCAATTTTACATCTCGATTAATTCCTGATAAATATCCATTTATCCAAATAATGTCCTCCTTAGATAAATCTAATAACAGATTATCTAATAATTTTTGTTTTTTATCATTTATCATTTTTGCTTCTAATTAATTTTCCATTTTCTAGGTGTAATCCACATTCCTTATGTCCATCTTCCCACCACCATCTACCTTCCCTACCCTTTCCTTCTCTACTACATGGAGAACATCCTATTGAATCAAAATTTTTGTCATATAAACAATTATATGGAATATTGTCTCGTTTGATTACATCCCATAATTCATCTTTTTTCATATCTAATAATGGATAGAATTTGGTAATATTTAGATTGTCATCTCTTTCAAAAAAATTCTTATCTAACCTTCCTTCTGAATGATCTTTTCTGACTCCGCTAATCCAAATATTTTTATTTTTTAAAGCTCTTTTTAGAGGCTCAACTTTTCTGATATTGCAGCAAGACAATCTTAGGTCTTTTGATTCATAAAATGAGTTAATTCCTTTGTTTTTTACAAATTCCTGTAACTTATTTCCATCTGGGTAATAAGCATCAATTACAACATCATACTTGTCCAAAACCCCTTGCCAAATATCGTAAGTTTCATTAAATAACCTTCCTGTATCTATTGTAAAAATTTCAATATTGAGTTTATTTTCTGCAATAAAATTAGTGATAATCTGATCTTCCAAACTAAAACTTGTTGAAAAAATCACGTTTTCTAATTTACCAACTAATTTTAACTTTTTTTTCCAAGATAAGTTTTTGGTCTCTGTTAATAATTCGTCATATTTCATGTCTAATTTTATTTAATTTTGAAAAATACTCTCCTATTTCACCCTCTTCTTTCCATTGATATTTTTTAGACAAATTTACTACATCACCAATGATTATAAGAGACGGAGATGAGAATTTTTTTTGCTTAAAATCTACTAATGTTGAGATATTTGTCTTTTGATATTTCGTAGTTGCCTGCTCAATCACCGCTATTTCTATGGACGGATTTTTTCCATATCTAATTAAATTCTGCGTGATTAATAACGCATTTTGTGAAGACATATAAAATATCAAAGTATCATTTGTGTTTGCTAAATCTTTCCAATATTTAGAATTTTCAGAATCTTTTTTGTAAAAAGTTAAGAATCTTACTGATTTTGCAATATTTCTTGCAGTTAATGAAATTGCGCTACTGGCAGACGCTCCAGATGCAGCACTAATTCCGGGAACTATCTGATATGGAAGATTTAAATCTTTTGCCACGTCAATTTCTTCATATAAATGAGCAAAAATTGAAACATCTCCACCTTTCAAACGCGCCACAATATTTCCTTCCTTCAAATATTTTGTGATTAATTGATTTATCTCATTTTGAGAATAAAGATGGCAATCCTTAGTCTTTCCTACATTTATCATCACAGAATCCTTTCTTGCATAATTAAGAATCTGCTTTGATACAAGTCTGTCATGCAAAACTACATCTGCTTTAGATAATAATTTTATTGCTTTTAAAGTTACTAAATCTGGATCACCAGGGCCAGAGCCTATTAAATAAAGTTCAGATTTATTATGATTTTCATTTATGGATAACTTATGATTCAGTTTAGATTGAGCAGTTGATTTGTCATAATTCAAAACATCTTTTCCAATATCGCCCTCTAAAATTTCTTCCCAAAATAATCTTCTGGGTTGAAGATTTGTTAATTTATTTTTAACCTTATGACGATTTATTTTAATAAATTCACCTAAATCAGATAAATTTTCTGGTAATATTTTTTCTATTTCACGCTTTATTAATCGAGAGAAAACTGGAGATATTCCTGAACTAGATATTGAAATTGAAATATCACCTCTTTTTACAATTGCTCCAAAAATAAAATCTGAAATATCTGGATTATCAACAATATTAACTATCTTACCAAGATCTTTTGCGTCTTCTGATATTTGATTATTGACGATTCTATCATTTGTTGCGCCGATTATAATATCATATTTTTCTAAAGATAATTTATGATATTTTGATTGAATTAACTCAACACCATTCTCACTGGAAAATTTTAGCAATAAATCACTAAAATTATCTGATAAGATGTGGACATCTTTAGTAAATTCAGAAATTATCTGCAATTTGGACAAAGCAATTTTACCAGCACCAATAATTAGCACGGATTTTCCTTTTAGCCCTAAAAATAAGGGGAAATAACTCACGATAATGTAAAATAAACTCTTCTACAAAGAAAAGTTTGGTAAAATTATGAATCTTTAGGATTCTTCAAAGGGGGGTATTGCTATGAATTAGCAACAAGAAAATGAGGCAGGACAACAACAGGCAGAAACAAAAGATAAGGAAATATTTGATGAAAATCTAGATGTGCTAAAAATATTTTTATTTTTTACCATTGTTGAGTTATTTTTAATTACACTAAAATTCACTTTAAGATAAAATGGATTTTAGTAATATAAAAGCCGATTTTCAATATAAAATTGTAATTGTCAAGTTCCTTTGATAATTTCTTAAAAATAAGATATAGATGCATAATCCTCTTGAGTAGTGCGATTTGAATAAACGGCTCCAAGATTCTAGAGTGACATGACTCATTCCTTTTAAGTCAATTATGCTGGCCTCGGTAATTGCTAGTTTATTGACCATTCTAGATTATACCAATTACAGTCTTAGAAAAATTATTAAAAAATGACGTTGCCATTTCTAAACTTTTATATTTATTTTTACGAAATATAGAAAAAAATGAATAATACTAATCCACAATCGGAAGTAAGAATTAAGACAACTTGCTATCATTTTTACTAACAGATTTTCTGGGAATTTTTAAGAAATTTAGGGATAAAAGTTAGTTAAAAATTTATTGATTATTATTCTTTTTGAATATTAGCTTCCGAAATTCTTGTCAGTTCTTTTCCAACTCTGCTTTCTTGATAAATTAAATATATGCTAGACAAAAATACCATCATTGACCCTATCAATGTATTTATTTTAATGATTTCACTAAATACAAAATATGAAAGAATTGCCGTAAATATCATTCCACTAAAATCAATTGGAGTTAGGATGGTTAAATCGGCATGTTTTATTGCTAAAAATACCACAAGTGAGTTAACCAAAAAGATCACCCCTATAAATATTAACAAAAATATATCAAAAGGATTTTCTGGCATTTTCCAGCTGTAAATTGAAAAAGGTGCAGAAAATAAAGATAGGAAAAAAACAAGATAAAGTAATTGTTTTACAGCTGATTCTGTTACACTAAGTTTTTTGATTATTAAATCAATTATCGACCACATAATCATGGCCACCAATATAAAAATAGACATCATATGCAACGATGCTCCTGCGGGATTAATTATGACATATCCACCAATCAAACTAAGAATAAGTGCCAACCCCTTCTTTAAATCCATCTTTTCTTTAAAGAAAATTACTGCAAAAATAAATGTGATTACTGGAGAAAATAAAGCAATCGCCCTTCCGTCAGTTAATGGCATGGATTTTAGGGCAAAAAAATACAAAAATAATGATGCTACCCCAAGAACACCTCTTGACAAGTGAAGAGAAAATTTATTAGTTTTCATCAGTTTTTTTCCTTCTTTTGCAATGGCGAATGGCGACAAAACTAAGAGAGCCACAAAACTATGAAAAAATACTATTTGCATCTCTGAAAATCCCCTTTGTCCGAGTAATTTGGCTATCGTAACCACAGATGATATTAAAAAGCAGTGTGATATCATCCATAATATTCCTATGATTTGATTATTGGTTTTCATGCAACATAAGGTTCTCATTGTTATCTGGCTCTTGAAATAAACTTTTTGCTTTCTTTAGATTTTATTCTGTCGTCTGAGATTTTGGTTAAAGATTTTTATTTCTCTCGATTCTTCTTGAGCTCAGGGCAGAAAAATCTACCTTCAAATAATGTAATTCAAAATTTACATTAGAGTTTTAATTACATTCTTTAAATTATCCCCCATCCATTACAACATTAACACCTTTATAAACAATCTAGATGAAATTTTTCTATGTAATCTAGTAATATCACATTGTATTTTATCAGTTACAAAACTCTCTTAAGTCCCTAGCTAAATAAAGAGAGCCACAAATAATAATTCTACAAGATTTTTTAGATCTTTGTGATAAAAAATTAATTGCATCCGATATGTCATCCTTGCAAGAATTGTTAATATTAATTATTTTATTAGCAATAATTTCAGCATTTTCAGGATTAGGTTCTCCAGCAACCCTTATAGAACAAATAAAATCAATCATTTCTTCAAAAAAAGAAAAAAACTCCTCACGAACCTTACCTTCTGTAAAACCAACAAGCAAATAATTTTCCCTCTCTATGTCATTCATTTCATCATCCACAATCTGCTCCTCAAGCCACCTTGCTAAAGCATAAAATCCACCAATATTATGAGCGCCATCAAGCCAAATTTCATCATTTTTACCTAAATATGGATGAATAATATCAATTTTTTCTAATCTTCCAGGGTTTTTAGCATTTTCAAGTCCATTCCTAATGTGATCTTCGTTAATTTTAAATTTATTTGGATAAAATTCTTCTAATGTAAAAATTGTAGCAATCGCTAAAGAAGAATTGATATATTGATGCTCCCCCTCTAAAGAGGGTTTTGGCAAATTTTGCAACAAACTATCTCCATATTTAAAGTTAAATGAGTTATTTTCATTAATTTCAATATCAAAATCTTGATCAAAATGCCTTAAAACATTGTCAATTACTAAAGACCTAATCTCAATTGCCTTACGAGCATCTAATGCCTGAGGTCCAATAATAGCAGGAATATTTGTGCGCATAATATGAGATTTTTCACTAGCAATCGCATAGATTGTTTGTCCTAAAAATTTTTCATGATCAAAAGAAATTGGCGTAATAATACTTAATATCTTATCATCAATAGCATTGGTTGGATCAATTCTACCTCCCATCCCAGATTCTATGAAACAAATATCAGCATCATTCCTTGAAAAAGTCAAAATTGCAGCAATTATCATTGCCTCTGAAAATGTTAGGTTGATGTTGCCTGAGTTTAAGCGAACTTCTTCTAGGATTTGATGAAGATAATCGTCAGAAACTTCTTCACCAGCAATTATAATCCTCTCATTACAACGATGAATATGAGGCGACATATGAGCATGAATTTTATAATTTGCAGAAGTAAAGATTCCTTGTAAAAAGCTAATGGTGGAAGCTTTGCCATTAGTACCTGCTACATGAATAATAGGAGGTAAAGATTTTTCAGGATTACCTAAATTATCCAGAATTTTTTTAATATCAACAAGATCATTTCTATTACAACTTATCAGGGGCGACTTTGGCCAATGCGGCATCAACACCATTTCTTAGTTTTTTTCAACCAATTTAGGTAGTAATTTTTGTAAATCCTCTTGCGGATTACTAGAAAATATTAAAGTATTAGAATCAGATTTTGAAGCGTCTCTAATTGTATCTCTGTAATCAATTCCTGCCAAAAATTCTAATACAGCATTAGGGTTTATAGCCTTCCCTTCAAATTCTCCTAAAGCATCAACAATACCCTGACTTATAACCTTTCTTTGAATTGCGTAAGATTCAGCCTTCAGCTCTAAACTTTTTGCCTCAGCCTCAGCTTCACCAATTAAAAGAACTTTTCTAGATTCAGCCTTATTTCTTGACGACTCTAACTCTCTCTTAGATGCAATGACTCCATTATAAGCATCTTGCACCTCAGAGGAGGGTTCTGGCTCATCTACCAAAACATCAATAATTTGATAACCAAAGTCTGCAATTTTCTTCCCCAAAGTACTTTTAACGCCTTCAGCAATTTCAGTTTTCTTGGTATAAATATCTTCAAAAGTTAAGCTTGCAGCATTTGACCTAACAACATTTAAAACAAAAGAATTAATCTGAGTAATTGGATCGTCTAATTTATAGAATGATTCCTTAACTTTTTCCTCAATAATTTTAATTTGCATTTTGACAGGAAGCTTAATAAAGGCGTTATCTTTAGTTTTAATGCCCAAAACATGTTCTGATTGCATAATCCTTAAATTTGCAACTTCTGCAATAACACTTATCGGAGCAGGTAATTTAAAATTTAAACCTGGATATGCCAAGTCAACAAATTTACCACATCTTTCAACAATAGCAACATTCTGCTGGTCAACAAAAAATATAATGCCAGAGACAAATAAAAATACTACAAAGGCGAAAATCACAACCAAACTTATTAAAATCTGCTCCATCTTTAAATTTATTAGAATTATATATTACCTAATTAAAATATTATATAGATAGTTTATTTACAAGTCATTTAGATTAAAACAAAGCCGTTGAAGAACCTAGAATGATCGTAGTTTTTTAAGTTATCGTACAAACTTATAAAAATTTTATTGATAAATAATATATCGTGCTTTACCATCTGCTGCTTTACTTTGGAAATTATAAGATATTTATATGAACTACTACGAAATTATCCTTTTAATGAGAAAGGATTTAACTGCCGAAAACATAGATTTGCTATTTGAAGATATTAAAAAAATATCAGATACTGGCGGTGGAGATATTACTGTCAGAGAGTATTGGGGCTTAAGAACTCTTGCATACAAAATAAACAAAAGCTCTAAAGCTCATTATGTGTTGTTAAAAATTAAATCTGATATCAAAACTATAAAAGAAATTGAAAAGTTTGCTAGATATAATGAAGATATCGTTAGAAACAAAATTTTTAGATCAGACGACAGTACCGAGAATTCTCGACTGTTTGTTTCGGTCAAAGCTTCTGATGCAAAAGGAAGTAGAAAAGAAACCGACTTAGATGCAAAAATAACAGCAATCAATATCGCAAGCTAAATTTAATATGATAGATAAAAAAAACGAAGATAATTTTTTAAGAATCTCTTTAATTAATCAAAATGTAAGATTAAAAAAAAGAAAATCTTGCCCTTTAGCAAATATTCCTGACGAAGAGATTAATTATAAAAATATCGATCTGATATCAAAATTCATTTCCGAAAGAGGAAAGATGTTATCAACTAGAGTAACCGCCGTTAGTAGAAGAAAGCAAAAAAGACTCGCCACAGCAATTAAAAATGCTCGTCAGTTAGCTTTACTATCTCCCGTAAAGAAAATTAATGTTGAATAATTAAAGATATGCAAGTAATCCTAACCTCAAAAATAAAAAATCTTGGTGATATCGGTAATATCGTAGAAGTAAAGCCGGGTTATGCAAAAAATTTTTTGTTTCCCAGGAAAAAAGCTATATACAATTCCAGCGCCAACCTAAAAACCTTTGAATTAAAAAAAGGTGACATCGAAAAGGGAGAAAAAGAATTGTTGTCTCTTGCTACCGAGAATAGAAAAAAATTCAACAATAAAGAAATCGTTATAATTGAAAACGCCTCTGATGATGGAAGGTTATACGGCTCAGTAAATGCCTCTACCATTATATCTAAATTAAACGATCTTACTGGCCTATCTCTAACTAAATCAGATATAAGGATTGAAAAACCAATTAAAGAAATTGGCATATATGACATGAAAGCCAGCCTTTATAGTGACATCTCTATCAATATATCCCTAATAGTAACTAGAAATGAGCTAGAAATCAAAACATTGAGAGAGGCCTTAATAGTCAACGACAAATTAGATAATCAGCCTCAAGAAGGAGAGGTAGAGGAAGAGATCAGTCAAAACTAAATTAACTGACTTTTGTCCTGGTATTGTGCAAGATACCTCTTCCTACAAGAACCTTTAAGAAGAAAAAAGTAATTCATATTCTTAAACTACTTAGGGTAGAGAGGTAATTTACAAATTACATTGGCAGTTTTTTTAGAGACTTCCTTTAATTTTATATATTTACATTACATTTTGGACAGGATTTAAGGATCAGATAACTTATTTTAAATACCTCGTTATCAATCACTTATCTAACTGATAAATATTTATATCAACCCAAAATCTCGTCAAAAAATACTAGATTTTGAGTTATAACAAAATCCATCTTTACATATTGTGATGGATGATTTAAATTTTAAGATACTTTTTTTAAAAGGGTGTCTGGAGTCAAAATATCTATAGAGATTTTTTTATTTCTTATAAATTGAGAAGTGCGGTTTACTTAAAGTAAATTAGCGTCACAAAGTTAAAAAATAGTAGAATATCAAAGGAAAATTTTAGATTCCAAGTAGACCCTTGAAAGGTGAATTATATACCGTAATACAAAGATGGGTCTTGGCATATCATGAGTATAAGTATTATTATTCTGGCGAAGTAGCTCAGTTGGTAGAGCAGCGGGATCATAATCCGTTGGTCGGGGGTTCAAATCCCTCCTTCGCTACCACAATCTAAAGTTCTTAAATCATCAATAGTGCCAATCCCTATCTTTGTGTATGTGGCGGGTGATTTGAATTTTAAATAAAGCCAATATGTTGTTTTATTTTTACATGATATTTGTTATTAATTAATATCGAAGCTCATCTACAATGATGTATTTAAGTTAATTTAATTTAGGTCAAAATTTATTATTAAACTTATGCTTAATATCGTAATATATTTAACTAAACTTTATGATAATTTTTGGCCAAAAATAAGAAACATAAATGTTAAATTATGGGTCCATCTGGAATCAAAACATCTATAGAGATTTTTTATTCTTTTAAATTGAGAAGTGCAATTTACTTAAGGTAAGTAAGCATCAAAAAATTAAAAAATAGAATAATATTAAAGGAGATTTTAGATTACAGACGACCCCATTATAGATAAATTTTGGTATAACACTATTTAAATGAGTAAAAAATACTTAGTTTCAGCCTTAGGAAATGCTATTGTCGATACCTTAATATTAGTTGAGGACAGTTTTCTTCTGGAAAATTCAGTTACCAAAGGATCGATGACATTAATTAATAAAGATACTGCGGACCAACTCTCTAACCTTGAATATCAAAAAATTTCCTCTGGAGGCTCGGCCTGCAACACCGTTGCAACGATATCCTCTCTTGGAAAAAAATGTTCATTTATAGGTAAGGTTGCTAATGACAAATTTGGTGAAATTTTTAATACCGACCTAAAAGAGTCAAACTGTGATTTTCACTTACAATATTCTAACATATCCAACTCCACCTCAAAATCATTCATCCTGGTATCAAAAGAAGATGGAGAGAGAACAATGATGACTTACCTCGGAGATTCTTCTAAAATAGATCAAATCGACGATGAGGATATTCTTCAAAATTCAAAAATAATATATATCGAAGGTTACTTGTGGGACAAAACAGAAACCATCAACTCTTTAAATAATTTCATTCAAAACGCTTCAAAGAAAAAAATTACAACAGCATTTACCTTGTCCGATAGCTTTTGTGTATCTCGCCATAAAAATGACTTCTTAAATTTAATTAAAAATATTGATATTCTGTTTGCTAATGAAGATGAAATTAAAATATTAACTGATAATAAGGAGTCCCTATTAAGCCACAAAAAATACAACCACCTCTTTAATATCAATCCAAATATTACACTGATTATTACAATGTCAAAAAGAGGGTCTATAATTGTTACACAAAACAGTATAAAAGAAGTTAAAACAAAACCAATACAAAACGTTGTCGATAGCACAGGATCTGGAGATGCATTTGCATCAGGATTCTTATTAGGATTATCTTACGACCTAGATTTAGAGCAAAGCGCTAAACTTGGTAACCTTATTGCTTCTAAAATAATAAAAAAACTTGGCGCAAGGTTTGATAATGACGAAATTAACGAAATTAAAACAGAATTATGTCAATTTGGAATATAAAAGATATTAGATCGGCTCTGGAATCTGAAATTGTAATAGACAATTCTTCAGACGATACCAATGTAGATTTAATAGAAATTGACAGTAGAAGAGTAAAAGAAAATACTCTTTTTATCTGCATTAAAGGTAGAAATAATAATGGCCATGATTATATAGAGAGCGCCCTCGACAATGGAGCAATTCTTATCCTATCTAGCGAAATACCAGAAAAATTTTCTGATGACAATAGGGTGTTGCTAGTAAAGGATGGTACGAACTGTCTTAATAAATTAGCCACATTCTCTCGAGCTAGAACTAAGGCAAAAATTATAGCAATCACTGGCAGTGTTGGAAAAACAACGGTGAAAGATATGTGCTCCTTCATCTTATCCAAAATATCAAATTGCTACTCCACTTACGGCAATTTTAATAATCATTTTGGAGTTCCTATAACATTGGCAAATTTAGGTAAAGATGTCGATTTTGCTGTTATTGAGGTGGGAATGAGTCATGCCGGAGAAATAGAGTATCTATCAAAAATGATAAGACCTAATGTTGCAGTCATTACAACCGTAAACTCGGCTCATATTGGGAATTTTAATAATGAAACTGAAATTGCCAAAGCAAAATCTGAAATCTTTTTAGGGTTAGAAGAAGGTGGGCACGTTATTATCAACAGAGATAATCAATATTACGACTTCATCAAGAATGAAGCTTTGCAACTAACCATACCCGAAGATCATATTGTTGGATTTGGTTTTAACGAAACTAGCGATATCAGGATTACATCAATAGAAGATATAGAGAATCAATTATCATCAAAAATTTCTATTCTATTTAACAAGGAGAGGGAAAATATTAGTTACAAAATTAACACCATACATCAAGGAGTAATCTCAAACTCATTCATCGTAATCGCTATCTTAAAAATTCTAGACATCGACATGGGTGAAGCTAGTCAATATTTCTTAGATATTGAGCTTAGAAATGGTAGAGGAAATGTTATAAAAATATCAAAAAATGATATTATCTTAACCATCATTGATGATAGCTATAATGCTAACCCTACATCAACCCTTGCTGCAATTGACTATCTAAACGATATCAAAAAAGTAAACAAAAATAACAATGTAACCATTATCTTGGGAGATATGTTTGAACTAGGAGAAAGAGGAGTAACGGAACATATTAAAATCGGCGACAGTCTAGCAAACTCTAATATTGATAAAATTTTATTAGTTGGAAATTTAATGAAAAATGTCAATAAGAGCTCCCTCAACAAAGAAGTATTTTACTTTGACAATTCAGATCAAGCTGCAGAAAACATCAGCTCTATAATAAAAAATGGAGATATAATATTAATCAAAGGTTCTCGTGGCATGAGAATGGAAAAAATAATTGAAAAAATTAAATACACTAATTAATATCAATTATCAAATTGAATTATACATTTAAGGGGTTCGAATTCTAATCGTACAAAAACGAACGCTAAGGAATTTTTACCCCTTATTGAGCCTTATATCGCAAGGCTTAATAAATTTTACTCCGGTTTAGAGTTTTACTCTTTATTTAATAATTTCAGCCTTACTAACCAAGAATCCAGATATTAAAAAACTTCTTAGCGTGCGTTTTTACACTACTAGACCGAACCCCTTTAACAAAAAAATTTTCTTTTAGATTTTTTTAAAAAATTCTTAAACTATTGCTGGTGTTCTGAGTTGTTTAGACAAAAAATAGGGGGAAATATTACGACTAAATGTGCAGTTAAGTTTCATAATTGATATAGAAAGTTTAGGTCTCATAAGGCTGGTAGTAATACCGATTGTCACCCAAAATACTAGATGAGCTAAGGAGAAATTTAACTTTATCTTTGTAAGGTAGGAATTGGTATAGTTAAATTTTCCCTGATTTTTTTGTTAGATAAGCCATGTTAACAAAAGAGTTAAAAATATTTTGACAATTTTCATGATTTTTTTTACATTTTATTTCAACCTCTTGCAATCTCATTAACATCTTTTCGATTGATTTTATTTTCCATATTTTATTATGTTTTCGACAAAAATCCTGCTCTTTGAAGAATATTCTTTGAGTTTTTATTTCCGCCTCTATATTACTACCCCCTTCAATATTAGCGGCAATTTTGTATAATTTAAAAAAATAATTCTGTAGGTAACGAATAATAACGATTGGATTAATTTTTTGATAATAAATTTGATCAAGAATTGATATTGATTTTTGTAAATCAAGTACTGCAAAATAATTAACAAATTCATTAATTGACACTTCCGAAATGTCTGATAATAAGTTTTGAGCAGTTTTTAAAGTTAGGTTCTTTTTATCACCTAAATAAGTAATAATTTTGTGAATTTCATTAAGTATTATAAGGCGATTCTTGCTAAATTTACTATTAATATACTCTACTACCCCAGATTCAATCTTGATACTATATTTGGCAAACTCAGATCGTACTATATTAGAAATTGTAACTATATTATCTTCGTAACAGGTGATTGTAGCGATTTTTGGACTTTTTTCAGAGAATTTACGAAGAGATGATGAGCTATCCAACTCACCAGCGATAATTAAAATGAAATTATCACTTTTCGACTCCACTTCAAAGAGAGCTTTAATATTCTTAGTGATTTTATTGTTGGCTTGGTTGACTTTAATTAACTTTTTTCCTCCGAACATAGAGATTGAAAAAAATTCATCAAACAAGTTGTTGCCATTCTCTTCGACTTGTTTGACCGAAAATTCTCTAATTAAAAGGGGGTCAGATAAATTTGGTACAATTTTTGTAGTAATTTCTTTTGACCTAATAGAAGTTAGGCCAGATTCTGGGCCAAAAATTAAAACCCCGCAGATATCCTTATTTTGACCAATATTTTTTATAAATTCATCTGTTTTAAATGGCGCAATTTTCATGTTCTAAAATAAAGATGTTGGGTTTAATTCTGGTGGGATTTATGATTTAAATTTTTTCTAAAATTAATGTTATTCAAAGATTGAATTTTAAATCAGATTATTTATGTTTACTAGATAATTTAATATTATTTTATGAGTTTAATTGTTCAAAAATTTGGCGGAACTTCAGTTGGTAATGTAGCTAAGATTCAAAATGTAGCCAAAAAGGTTGCCGCTGAAATAAAAAAGAAAAATAAGGTAATTGTTGTCGTTTCCGCCATGTCTGGAGTAACAAATCAGTTGATTGGCTATTGTAACGAAGTATCGGAGTTAAAAAATAACGAAGAATTGGCTGAGTATGATTCTATAATCTCTAGTGGTGAACAAGTTACTTCTGGTCTTCTGGCACTGGAGTTACAAAGGTTAGGATGTAAAGCCAGGTCCTTTTCTGGCTGGCAAATCAAAATAAAAACAGATGACCGTCATTCAAAAGCTAGAATAAACTCTATTGGCAAAGATATTCTACTAAAAGAGTTGGAGGACAAAGATGTTGTGGTAGTTGCTGGATTTCAGGGTATTAACATTAAAACTGAACGTATTTCGACTCTTGGCAGGGGAGGATCTGACACCACTGCTGTTGCTATTGCCGCGGCCGTAAAAGCTGATATATGCGAGATTTATACTGATGTTGATGGCGTGTTTACTACTGATCCACGAATCGTTGATGAGGCTAAAAAAATTGATCGAATTTCTTATGAAGAAATGCTCGAAATGGCTTTTAGTGGATCAAAAGTTTTACAAACTCGTTGCGTAGTAATGGCTATGAATTACAATGTAAAGGTTAGGGTTTTGTCGACATTTAAAGAAAAAACAGAAGATTCCGGCACTATTTTAATTAACAATAATGAAATTATGGAAAAGAGACTTATAACTGGCATTAGTCAGAGTAAAAATGAAGCGAGGATTACTTTAAGTGGCATGTTAGATAATCCAGGTCTTTCTGCAGATATTTTTGGATCTATTGCTGATAAAGGTATAAATGCTGACATGATTGTGCAAAATGTTAGTCAGGATAATAAAACTGTTAATATTACCTTTACCGTTAATGTTGATGATTTAAATCGTACTAAACTAGCTTTAGAGCAAAATCAAAAATTGCTAGGATATAAAAGCATGTTAATCAATGACGATATTTCTAAAATTTCTGTTATTGGTGTTGGCATGGTAAGTAATGCTGGCGTTGCTCATACTATGTTTAAAACTTTAGCTGATGAGGGTGTAAATATATCTTTAATCTCTACATCAGAGATTAAAATTTCTATTTTAATAGCAAGATCTTTTGGTGATAAGGTTATAAAATCTTTACATAAGGCTTTCGATTTGGGAGCTGTAACAATTTAATGGGACTGACTCATTTTTTTATATTATTTAGAGAATCTTGAAATTACATTACTAGGTTTTTTAAGGATTATTAAAATAAGACAATGGTCAAAAATAACATTATCAAAATATGACTATATTTATCAAAATATTCTTTAATACATTATTGAAGATTCAGACCTATGTTTTTTTGACTATACTTATCGCCCACTCTTCTTTTGCCATTGAAGTTGGTTATGTTGTCAAGAATATAACCATAAATGAAAGTGCCGAATCTGCCAGTCAGGCTAGGGAGATAGCGAATGTAAATGCTAATAGGGAGGCTTTTTTAAGATTACTTAAAAAATTATCTGTTAACGAGTCTTTTTCTGACTACATAGAAGATGAGCAAATTGAAGAGGCTGTGCATTCCAAAAATATTTCTAACGAAAAAATAGCTGATGATTGGTATAAGGCAACTTTTGATATAGAGTTTAATAGGGATTATATAGACAGTTTATTAGAAAGTAAAGATTCTGGCATAGAACTTAGCAAAAAATACCTAGTGTTTCCTCTGGAAACTAAGGATCAAAAATTACAAATTTGGCATGATAACAATAAGTGGTTTAATGCTTGGAGAGAGGTTTTACTAGAAAAGGAGTCGAAAGATATTAAAATTCCTAAAGGTGACATAAGTGATATATCTATTTTAGAATCAATAGATCTCAAGACAATAAAGTATCCAGATATCAAGGATATTATAAAAAAATATGATTCAAAAATAGCTGTTTTCATCGATATTTATCTTGATCATATAGAAAATAATGCCGCTATTAATATAACTATAGTAAGAAAATTTACCAAAAAGAAGGTTAAACTTAGTTTTGTTGACATTAACGATATTAAGGAGGATAGGTTATATCATATTATTGCTCAAAAAATTATTGAGTATTTAAATAAAAAAGATCTTTCGGAAATCGACAGACAATATCAAAAAGAAAATGATGATAATATTAGTATAGATATTCTACCCTCATCATTGAAATCTTGGGTTGCTTTTGAAAAAAAATTAAAGAGTATTAAGGATATTAAATTTAAGGTACTATCTATATCTACAGACTTAATTAAACTTTCTGTAGAGCCAAAAGATGGCGTGGACATATCTAAATATTTAGAAAATTATGGTATTTTTGTTGAGAAAAATACAGAAGATAAAGACACTTACTATATCTCTTTATATTAGACTGCAATAGGATTATTACTGAAGTAACTTTTTGATTTATCTTGAATTTTAAATTAGATGGCTCTTCTGGAGTATCTATAAATACCAAATTATTTATTATTTAAATATTTATCAGAAATTACCAGATGATAACAATTTTGACAAAGAGGATGTCGAGTTCTTGAGGTCAGGGATAGAAAAGAAATTTTAAAACTTAGTTTGCTATTAATCATTTGCAAATTACAAGATCTGTACTAATATAACATTAGAATTGATTTTAAAATAAACAATACATCCCACATTAAAATTATGACTAATAAAAAATTAACCTTATCTATTATATCAGCCATAATTATAGTGGCAATTACGACTGTGTCATATAATTATTTTTACTCAAATAGTGGGTCGGGATCAGAAAAAAAAGACAGTAAAGATACTATCGTTGCAACTTTTGGCAATAACAAATCTATAAATCAAGGGCAGTTAGAAACGGAAATAAATAAATTAACTATTCAGAATCCGTATTTAAAAAATTTAAATTTTGACAACTTACCTCTTGATCAAAAAGAATCTATTATTAGGCAAATTATCCTTAAGGAAGCTTCTTATGAACAAGCTAAAAAAAGAAATATTCATAAATCTGAGGAATATAAAAAAGCTAAAAGATTATTTGAAAGAGAGCTTTTACAGCAAAAATTATTTAGCATCATATCTCAAGAGGCAGTTTCGGAAGAAAAGTTAATGCAGGAATATGAAGAGTTAAAATTAGACTTAAAAGATAAAAGTGAGGTTAGGATTAGATATATAGCCCTAAAAACAGAAAAAGAAGCAAAGTCTCTCTATAGAACTCTGAAAAAATATCCAAAATCATTTGCTAAGCAGGCGAAGAAAAAATCAATTGACGAATCAACAGCTAATAATGGTGGTGATATCGGGTTTGTTGTCGAAGATAGTTTGCCAGAAAGTGTTTTGGAGCAAGTTAAAAAATTAAAAAAAGGCGCAATATCAAGACCCTTTAAGCTTACAGATGTAAATTGGATAATTATAAAATTAGAAGGTAAGAGGAAAGCTAAGACCCCTAAATTTGCAGACGTTAAGGAAAGATTGACTAGAGATTTAGGTAATAAGGCTATAGAAGAATTTGCTTTAAAATCCTTAGATACATTGGATGTTAAAATATTGTTAAAATAGTTTTTTCGGTATTTAATATTATTTTCTATCTAAAATATTATATAAAAAGTCTTCGAGGACACGCACTAACTCAAACTCACCCTCACTAAGTGAGATGGAGGTAGTCATTCACAGAAAATGGCCTATCAACAGCCTTACGGACACTAAATTTAAACAGATTTTAA
>Ga0209631_10002293_pt1 | contig 23037 bp, 16 predicted proteins | sample COG_08_FD_184752 | JGI IMG/M metagenome (GOLD analysis project Ga0209631, IMG submission 184752) | Pelagic Microbial community sample from North Sea - COGITO 998_met_08 (SPAdes) (version 2) | ecosystem: Environmental > Aquatic > Marine > Neritic zone/Coastal water | place: Helgoland, sampling... | reverse complement strand
CGAGCTCGACCTCGAGGAGATCATCGCGGCATTCGCGCTCTTACCTTTAACCGAGGTCAACGAGGACGACGTCCGAGCCAAGTTTACTCGCTTCGACGCCGACCACAGCGGCGCTCTCGACTTTGAGGAATTCACCGAGATGATGAAGGAACTACGGGCGCAGGACGCCAAGGCTGTGTCTGTTAAGAACGTGCGACTGGACGCCGCGGAGAGACGCGCGGTGCGTAACTTGGTGTCCATGGCGGAGGTGAAGCTGTGCAAGCTGCTCCCGGCGGAGCGCGAACGAGCGTGCGCTAAGATTTTGGCGTGGGTCAACAACGCGAAACTCTCCGAAGTCTCCGGCTTGGTCCGACAGCTGTCACAGAAGGGCAGCGGTCTCAACCTGAAGAGCATGAGCACGCGTGATACCCCCGAGCCGCCGTCGCCGCGCGAGGTGAATGAACCCGCGGCGGTGACGCGCGGCGGCGGACGGCTTCCGTCGCCCCGCGGCGGCGTCAGCCAGCGATCCTCGCTGGCTCCTCCCCCCGGCCCCGGGCCCGCCGCGCTCCCGCCCGTCCGCCCGCCGTCGCACGCCGCGCCGGGCCACGGCGGCGGGTCCAAGACGCAGTCCAAGGACACGTCCCCGACGTCCACGCTGGAAGCCGGCGGCGCCATCTCGCACCGAGCGAGCGGCATCGTCGGCGGCGACGGGCGGATCGTCCCGGGCGGATCCGCCGGCCATCGCACGCCTCGCAGTTTCACCGAGACGTCCGAGTACGCGCAGTACATCTCGGAGCGGTTGGTGGGTATGCCGGCGATGCGACGGAACCAGGTGGTGCAGATCGTGGACATGTTATCGGACGCGTTCGCGTGCGGTCAGTCGGTTCCCGCGACGCGGCTTCTCGGGGTCATCTCGTCATTTCAATCGATGCCGAGGGAGGGCGGGATGGTGCCGGGCGGACCCGCCGCGATGGCACCGGGCGGTCCCGGGCCGTTCACGCCCATCGGCAGGGGCTCGCCGCAGTGAGGTAGTTATGTTAATGTTAACGTCGAGTCTGAGCTATTCGTTACACGGCGATTCGCGCTATTCGTTCTCGGCCACCCGTTTCCGAGCTAGCTAAAAGTATTCCCTGATGTGCTTCACGGGCACGACACTGAAGGACGGCAGCGCGTGTCCGCCGGCTGGGTATGTCTCCATCTTCCGCGTTTCCGGTTGGATGTTCGGGTTCACGCCCTGCAGCGACACCAACGTATCGTAGAAGCACTTCTCCATGGCCATCCCGCAGAATGGAACCGCGAGCAGCCCCGCGGGCCCGATGGGCGACTTCACGACAGCCTTCACCAACGACTCCAGCTTCCCTTTGCCCCGTATGGCGCCGTACCACATCATCGCGTTGGGTATGATCGTGAGGCACGCGCCGATGACGCCCGGGGAGACGTACTCACTGTCGCTCGTGGACGCGTCGGCCGACGCATCGCTCCTCACCGAGCCCATCTCTCGCGCTATCGCGAAATGACTCACTCGCTGATTTCGTGATCCGGGTTCCAGCGAGTCGTGCTGGACGGTGAGGGCCCGGGTGGCGCAAGCACAGCTCAGAGGCGCGTGGGCGGAGCGGGCGCCGATATGAAAAACAGGTGAACCGGCTCATTCGAGATGGCACGCGATAAGGCGCAGCTCCCGCGGCATGTGCGGGCGCTCGATTTCGCCGCAGCGCGCGCGGCCGAGGTGCGCCGCCGCCCCGCCCGGATGGGATGTCAAATCACTTTACTCGCTTTCCCGGCCGCCCCCGCCTCTCGTCTCTCTCTCCTTCGAGTCCCTGCCGATGAGGACTTAACAACGCACCCAGCCAAACCGAGAACTAACACGATGGCGACAAGCGTAACCGTGGGGTGACACCCACACGCCTAAGGCCTGAGGCATGCGACTCGGAAGAGAGACACGGACACCCATCGCCCGCCCCGAAAGAAAACCTAGAATCCCGCCCACAACCCGACCCCCAATCCTGACCCTCGCACCGCCTCCTCCCCCACCGTTCGCAGATCGCCGTCCTCACCGATGCGCTGCACGCGCGCACCGGCGGCGAACTCGGCGCGGCGTCGCTCCCGCGCCATCTTCGCAGACGCGCCACCAGCCACAAACCGTACCGCGGATCGACCAAACACAGGCCAAACGCCAAACGAAGACGAGCCGTCGACGCCGCGGGTCTCGCCGCCGCCGACGTCGCATCACGCGTGAGGACCGCGACGGGCGCGGGCGTCAAGATCGGAAACACCGGCGTCGTCGTGCACTGGTGCAGACGCGCGAGGAGACGACCCGCGCGGCTTCAAGCCAAGCACGTGGATGCCGCCAAAGGGTCCGATCTTCAATCTAAAACCGACTCGGACGACGACGACGACGCGCTCGCGCACATCGACGACCTCTGCGACACACACGAGGACACGATGGATACCTCTCTTCGGGGAGTCCATGTTGAGAGGCTGGAGACGCACGTGTGGCACGCCAAGCGGTTCGAGATGCGAACGCGGTGGGGGTTCGCCGTTCCCGAGCGTCGGCCCGGGCGCGGGCGAGGGTATCGGTCCACGTCGAAGTGGACGCGGGACGCGTGCGCCGTGCACGACGGATCGTACAACGCGTGCCTTCGTCTCGAAGCAGCTCTCGGACCGGATGAAACGTCCCTTCTTGAAGCGGTGCTCGCGCGGTGCGTGGAGGGAGGGGCGCGGGGCGTCAAGGTGGACGACGGCGCGTTCGACGCGGTCATCGTGGGTTCGGCCGGCGAACCCATCGCGCCGGCGCAGTTGATATCGATCGAACGCGGCCTCTCCGCGCTGGTTTGGGTGCACCCCGACGCCGTCGATGCCGTGTCCGATGTGTTGGTTGGTACGTGCGTCGGCGCGGTACGGGTCACGCGGGTGCACAGCCTCTGTAGGCTTGAAATCACGGGCGAGACGGCGTTGGCTTCGCTCTCCGCCGTCGCTGACACGCTCGGCTTTTCAGAGACGAAGTCGCGGGTGCATCGGTGCGGAACTCGCGGCGATCCCCGGGAAGCGGCGTGGTTCGCGAAGAAACGCGGTGCTTTCACGGGTACATCACCGACCGATGGATCGGGTCAGACGCCGATGGAATACGTTGTCCGCCCCGCGACTGCGCAGGAGCTCGGCGCTCGGAGGCGAGCGGCGAGACGAATCTCGGGCGACTTTTACAAAGAAGGGGCCCCCGATGCCGATTCCGTTCCACCCCTCCCCGGGTGTCCCCTCATCGTCGTCCGTCGCCCTCGCGGGCCCCTCGCGACGTCTCACGATCATGGGTTCACGATCATCGCCCCGCGCGGCTGGGCGCAACCGCTGCTGTTGGCGCTGGTGCACCTCGGCGCGAGAGCCGCGGGGCGACTCGAGTGGGGCTGGCTCGCGACGGCGGCGGGGAGTGCGCGGTTTCCGGAGGACTTTCCGGACACCGACGCGGGTAGGCGTTGGCAGGGCGGCATCGAGGACGAGAACCGAACGCGCGCGAGTGTCGTGCCGAGAGGGAAACTGGTGACGAGGCCGAGCGTCGACTTGGCGAACCTCGTAGTGCGCCGAAGCTCGAGCTCGAGCTCGAGAGAAACTTCGGGAAAGTCAAAAAAATCGGGTCACTCGAAGAAGCCGTCTGGAAGTAAGTGGCGACCCGTCGGCGCCGGGTTCCCTAAGAGCGTGGACACGCTGGTACGATGCGTGGTGCGGTGCCCGTGGGGCGGACGGCCCGTCGCGGGTGCGACGGTGCTGGATCCCACGCCGGAGCAGGAGTCCGCGTGGCGATCGGGAAGCGGCGCGAGACGCAACCGGCGCTTGGGGCTTCACGAACTGTCACACAACGAGTGGATCGGTGCCGTGACGTCCGCGTCCCCCGCGGCTGCATCCACGGGGACGGCATCCGCGCTCGTGAGCGTCGCCGCGCTGCAACGCGTTCGCTCGCGCGGGTACTCGCCCGGAGTTAGAGGCGGAGGTGTGATTGGAAAGAAAGCCTTTGTGTTTCTCACGGTGCCCGAGCACGATGGCGTGGATGGCCCGGCGGTGGTACCGGCTGAGCTCACGCCGGCGCTCGAGACATCCCCGGACGGCGTCGACGCCACCTGGTGGTAGATATAGGTCATTTAGACTGTAGCGTACGCATACAAGTAGGTAGCGAAGCGTAATAATTTTAGTCGATGTTCACAGCTTGATGTTCACATACACTCGTGATTACAAAAGGCGTCACCTCGGGGGCTGGACGAATTCCGCGATGATCTTTTCCGATACGCTGAGGAGGTGCGCGGTGGCCTCCTCCTCGGTCCCGCCCGGGTGCTCCAGCTGCCAGTCGATGAGCCGCTCCGTCAGCACCTTCATCACCGGTCCCTTCGCCCCCGTCAGCTTCATCACCTTCCCGCCGTCCAAGATGGGCCGCATGTCCCACACGCCGTCCAGGTCCATGGCGCCGATGGCATCCTCCACCGTGCGCACTCGCAGCGCCAGATGCTTAGCCGCGACGCGAACCTTCGCCGCGTTGGTCTCGTCGTTGAGCACGCCATCCTTAGTGCGCTCACCCTCGCCCAGCGACGTCGCGCTGAACGCGTGAAGCGGGGACCCTTTGCTCTCCAAAGGCTCCGCGGACGGCGGCCCTTTGGCCAGTTCCACGGCCCATGGCTCCAGCTCTTCGCCTTCGCCAAGCATCACAACCCCGGGCATCTCGAGCACGGCTCCCATGATCAGCGCGAGCCGCCAGTACTCCTTCCCGCGCCGCAACAGCTTACCCGCGCGTACTCTGGTGAACGCTGGAAGCTCCGCGCCGTCCCTGCCGATGAGGGACCAGCGCATGTCAGCGGCGAGTTCGAGTATCAGCGAAACCGCCTCCGCGTCCTTCACCCTCCACTTCAACGCTTCCTTCACGACGGTGTGAACCACGGGGATAAACTTGGTCTTCTTACCCGCGGGGTGGCCGAGCGCCTGGAACTCGCCACCTTCCAGTGGCGCGAGGAACGCGCCGAGCACGAGCCACTCGCGCTCCTCGCACGTGAGCTCCTTGGTGAAGAACGAAGCGCTCCCGCGCGAGTTGGCCAGCGAAGAGAGAACCGCGTCGAGCGACCTCATGCTGTGGAGGCACCCCCACGCCACCGTGTTCGGCAGCCTGCTCGTGAGCGTCTCCGGGAAGGACGTCGCGAAGACGGTGTCGAACAGGTTGAACCTGCACAGAAGCGAGAGCGCGTCGCCGGGCGACGGCCCTCGGAGCATCCCTTGCACCTCCTTCCCGACCCTCTCCCTGGAAACCTTAGCGCGGAGTTTTTCCTGAACCTCGGCATCCGTCGCCGCGTGGACGATGGCGTCGTCGAGGGAGAACCCGAAGCGTGACGCGAACCGCACGCTGCGGAGAATGCGCAACGGGTCGTCTAGGAACGTCGTCCGAGGCGGCAGCGGCGTCCGGATGATCCCCGCCTGGAGATCTTCCAGACCCATCCCGGTGAAGTCCTCGACGCATCGGAGGTTGATGTTGTAAAAGAGCGAGTTGATGGTCAGATCGCGCCTGAACGCGTCGTCCGTGGCGCTCCCAAACTTCATCTCCGGGATCCGCGACGCCTCCGTGTACTCCTCGCTTCGCAGGTTCACCAAGTCGAGCCAAGTGCCGTGAACTCGCATCGTCGCCGTCTCCAAATGTTTCGACTGATCCGGGTTGCTCTGGATCACCCCGACGCCGTGCGTCTCCTCACCCTTCTCCTTGAGGTACTCGTTCACCTTGCCCGCGAACTCCTCGCCCATCATCGTATCCAGCGCGATGTCGATGTCGGAGGAGTGTTTACCGAGGAGTTTATCTCGCACCCATCCGCCCGCGACTCGTAAAGTCACCGGGAGGTCGTAGCGCTTGACGACGTCGAGCAGCGTGGTGAAGATCTTCTCTTCTTCCGCGGTGCACACGACGGACGCGCCGGGTTCCATGACGACGATGCGCCGAGCCTGCACGTCTTCCTCTTCGCTGATGTCGCAAAACTCGGGTTTCACCACCGGCCCGTCACCGCCGCCCGCTCGCGAGATCTCGGTCGGGTCCGTCGAGTCGCTGACCGCGTCTTGCGAGGGCGGGGTGGCGACGGAGGATACGGCGCGCGAGACCGGGTTGTTTCGGCTGGTGCGCGCGAGGACGTCTGTGAATGTGTGGACGTGGGCGGGGTAGCGGGTGCGGTGAGCGACGGCGGCGGAGGGGACTCGCGCGAGCGGGTTTGCGGAAATTCGGGGGGCCGAACCGGACTCGCGAGGGGGTTTCCGAGAAGGGAAATGGGGGCCGTGACACACGGGGCGAATTGAGCGACGCGGGGGACTCACCCGCGTGTCTCCTGTGGAGCGAGACGAGTCCGCCGCGCGATGTGAACGCGGGAGCGTTCCTGAACGCCAGCGGGGGGCGCGAGATGCACCGCCGCCCCTTGACCGCCTGGAGCCTCGACGACCCGGTCGAGCTCGCGTGGCACGATAAGCTGAGCTTGCCCCCTCTGCGCAGGAGCCCGAAGGCTGTCCTGGTGGCCGCCGTGCAACCGGACATGCACGGACCGACGCCGTTACCGCTCCCTCTGCCCGAGCGCGGAAAAGCTCGCGACCTTCCGAGGCGCCTTGAACCGCGTCTCGTGGGTCGTCCGCTCTCGTGTCGGGGGTGCGTCACCTTCTGAATGCCGAGCGTGACGAAGGCAAGTGACACCGAGGCTCGGCTTTTATTAGTGACCGTCGGGCTGGTATTTGCCGAGATTTCCCACATGCAAACAGTTACGTAACACGACTTATACCAATTGTAGTTGATAATTGTGCACATGCTATCAGTCAGGAAATGATCCTGAATGAATTATTTTGGAGGACTCCCTCCGCTGCGGGTCCTTTCCAACTCGCTCATCAGCTCGACCCCCTTGTCTCGCAGCAGCGAATTCGCCTTCGCCACCGCCTCCCCGATCGTGAACGCGTCACCGAGAGGTATGCCCACCAGCTTAAAGTCCGTGTGCGACATCTCCGCCACCTGGTCGATCGTCTCCACGCGCTCCGCGACGAGAGTCTCGAACCAGACGCTCATGCTCCTGTTCTCCTCGTCCACCGTGCCGTTTAACAACGACCGCAGATCCTGCACCTTGCTCTCGAACTCGACCATCTTGCGCATCGACGCGTGCCACGTCACCTCGTGCGGCTCGAACGACTTCAATTTGTCAGCCAACTCCGACCCGACGCACCCGCCCTTGACCAGCTCCTCGGACACGAGCCGTTTGAGGTGGAACAACAGATTATTCGCCTTGTTCCGCGCCGGATCCTGCTGAAACAACACACCCTTGCCGAGCCGTTCCTCGAGATAGCGCACACCGGCGTCGGCGTCGCAAACGCCCCCCGGGGCGTGCAGCACCTCCTCACGCGCCTGCGTCATCGTGGACGACAGCCGCAGGATGTTCCGCGTCATCATCACCCGCCATCGAATACCCGTCTCGGCGAATTGCTCGATGGCTTCGTGAATCACGCGCCCGCTCACCGCTAAGAGCACAACCTCGGACGTGCACACGGCCGTCCGGGCACGGGGCGCGCCGAGCCTGTAGATGACCTCCTGGCCGAAGGGTTCGCCGCCCTTTCGGTATAGTGAGAGCCCGCGTCCCGTCTCCTTCGCGGGCATCATCACGGTGCCCTTCAAGGTCCAGTAGAGTTCAGTCGCGGGCGCGCCCACGTCGTACACCCTGTCGCCCCTGGCGAACACCTGGACGTCCATGCCGACCGCGATGGCGGTGATGAGCTCGTCGGACGCGTTCTTGAAAACCTCGCACCCGCGGATCACGTCCCCGTACATGGCGTCCGCCACGACCATTCGCATGTCGGGCGACACATTCTGGAGAACGCTGTGAAGGTTGTGATACTCGCGAACGCTGTTGAACTTGAAGATGTAAAACTTCCGCAGGCGTCTGCAGAACTCGCGGCCGGGCATCAAGGTCCCGCGCCAGGCCATCTGCCTGTTTGCCACGTCCTCGGACTTGATGTACTGGTTCAGCGCGTTCAGGTTGCTGTGAAACTCCCGGGACGCCAAGTTCATCTCGTCGACGATTGTCATCACGCCGCCGATGATGGCGGCGTTTGCGATTGCGCCGATGATGAGCAGGAATACAAAGAAGGTCCGCATCCCGCTGCTGACCAGGGTGTCGTCGTGCCCGGAACCCTCGCCGGTGGCGATCCACTGAACCCCCCACGTGAACGCGTAGAGGTAATGCTTCAGCTTCGTGGGCGACTCGGCTTGCGTGACGAGGTTCGGGAAAAAGTCTTCCAACTCTGGGGACGCCTCGTCGTACCTGCATATGATCGCCACGAGGCACGCGATCCAATGCGCGGTGACGAGCAACACCACGAGCAGCATCGATATGTTCAGCGCCTGATAATCGACCGCGAAGTCGCTCTCGTGCTCGCGAACTATCCGCAAGCCCCGGAAGATCCGGAGAACCTTCAAGAGCCTGAAGAGCTTGAGGACGCGAAACGCTTTGAGGTTCCCTATGTCATCCGTGGATTGCCCGCCGGCGTGCAAGCGCTCGATGATGTCGAAGGGCGCGATGGACATGAGGTCGATGAGGAACATGCTCTTCAGGTAGCGCCAGAAGATTTCCTTCTTGTCCACCACCCACTGCCTGTCTTCGCCTTCGAAGGGCGAGAGGCAGATGATGAGCATGTCGAACACGAACGAGAGGTTGATGTATTGATTGACCCAGAATAAAATCTCGACGTTCACGCCCCTCTGTCCGTCCATGTACGCGATCTCGTACGGCGTCACGAGGCACGTGAACACCAGCAGTATGAGCGTGTTCAGGTCCCAGTACTGAACGTATCGGTGCCGGGGGTTAACGACGCCCCACCTTTTGTTCCACAGCGGGTCGTTGTAAGTGAACACCGGGCGCACGCCCGCTTTGGTGAGCTCGCGATCGGCGGCCAACCTCGACGTGTGCGTGTTGATGTATTTGGCCAGAGCCACTGAATTGTGTCGGGGTTGGTCGTGGTCGACCCGGGAGTGGCCCTCCTTGGCGCTGGATGCCGCTCGCCAGAGACGAGCGTGCTTGCGGAGATCGGGCTCAGATGCAACCGCTTTTTTTCTCGGGCTTGTCCAGCTCCAGCTGCGCCATCCCGTGCTGTTGGGGCTCTCCACGCTCTCTTGTATCGTGACATCGTCTAGCCCGGCTTCTTCTTCTCGCGGCTTCTTCTCGCCCTCCATGATCGGCAACTCTCCTAGGGCGCAGCCCGCTTCGTGTCAGCGGTCGATCACTGTGTCGATCACATCACTTTATTCGGCTCTGTCAGTCTGTTATTTTTGCCGACGGCCTTTTTGACGTCGTGCGACATAACCCGCGCTCAGAACCGGGAGCCGGGGAGGTATCGGCGCGCGACGCGATCTTCGCCTCCCTCGATCCTCGCATCGTCACCGCCACGTCCACGATGGCCGAGGTGGCGACGCCGATCGTCGGGTCCCAGGCGGCCGACGACGCGGTGGGCATCGGGGATCATCGAGCTGCTCATGCGTCGAGCCCCGGGGTCATGACGCGGGTGCGGGAGGAGGACATCACGGAGATTGTGACCGAGGAGGAGGCCAAAGCCGGCGGTGGGTTCTTCAGGACCTCGCGCGGCGCGCTGCGATGCGCGCGATGCAGGTCCTGCCTCAACCGGCAAATGAAGCGGCGTTGCGACATGATCATCACATCCTCCTCGACGGGCGCCACGCCAAAGCCCAAGCGCGCCCACGCGTCGTCAAAGCCCGACGCGAACGACGCCAACGGGGCAGACGCCGACGGCGACGACGCCCCACACAAGGCATTCGCCGTGTGGCAGCGCCGAACCCTCTTCGCCGTGGGTGCCGACGACGACGGCGAAGGGACCAAGTTCCCATGGCGCAGGGTGACGACGCAGAAGGGATCTCGGTCCAAGATACCAAACGCGATCGAAAACGAACCCGCGGTTCGAACCTACGGCAGGAATAAACCCACGCAGGGCACCGGCGGGGACCCGGACATGGTGTCGACACTCGCGGACGCGGAGAACAAGGGCGTCGCGGTCGTCGCGCCCGCGCCGGACCTCCATCCCTTGGGCGGCTTCCGCGGCGGAGCCGAATCGCTTCGACTGGCTCGAGCCGTCATGGCGGGACTCGAGGGCCGACCGGCGCCCACCGTGGCGTCGTTCACCGAGGACGTCGACGACGCGAGCGGCGCGAGTGGCGTGCGCCCGAAGCCGAGGTATTCGACGTTGAAGTGCGGGGTTTGCGCCGGGTGCAGGGGATCCAGGCGAGCGCACCAAAACGCGAAAGACGTGGCGCTCCGAGCGTGTGAAAACTACCCGGCGGATCACGCCGAGCCGGCGAATGACGCGGCGAGGAAACGGGAACGTGAAGCGCGCGGGGGAGGAGGCGAGGCCAAGCGCGCGAGAGAGGAGGCGGCGACGGCGGCGGCGTTGAACCCTAAACCGGGAATGAACGCGGGCCTGCCGTTTGTTTGCGATGCGCCCGGATGCGGCAAGAGATTCGCGGAGAAGAGGAGCCTGGCGAAGCACGTCAAGACGCACGACACCGACCGGCCGTACAAGTGCCTGTTCGCCGGGTGCGAGTCCATGGGGTTCCTGGACTCGTCAAAGCTGAAAAGGCACTGGCTCACGCACCCGGGTTGCTCGCACTTGATTCACATGTGCCCGTATCCGAAGTGCGGTCAAGCTTTCGCCGCCGCCGCGGAGAGGGCGTCGCACATGGGTGAACACACGGAGGAGAAGTACTACTTTTGCTGGCACGTGTCGTGCAACAAGCGGTTCAACAGCAGAGAGGCGCAGGAGACGCACACGCGAGACGTGCACGATAACCAAATCGGGGGTGAAGAGTAGAGTAAGAGCGACGCTCACGAACGTACGGACTACTAGTATTAGTTGCAACTTTGGCGCGATAATCTCACGTACTCGGAGTTACTCACACCGCGCGCCATATATACGCGGTGGACCCGCCCGCGCGTTCGCTGTCCGGACCGTTCAATCGCATTTGAAGCTCGAACCCGTCGGCTTCGTCTAGGACGTTGTTGACGGTCACCGCGACGGCGCCGACTACAAGCGCCTCCCTCAACGCCTTGGACACCTTCAAGCACCGCGATGTTTCGTCCACGCTGAACTTGGTGCTGAACATGAACACCAAGGCCGCGCCCTTCGTCACGCTTTGGAGCGTGTGTGGATCGTACATGTCCCCGCGGGTGAACGTGAGCGGCGCGGGGGAGTCGAAGCGTGGCCCCAGCGCTTTTCTCAGCGATTGTTTTCTCGATTCGTCCGTGGCCCTCGCGAACTCATCGCGTAGCCCCGGCGCCTGCTCCGCGATGGCGTGCAGCACGGGCATGTACTCCAGCCCAGTGCACCGCGACCACGGCCTGAGCGCGGCGGCCAGCACCGGAATCTGGCCCCTTCCGCTGCCCACGTCCACGAACGCCCCTGGATCGCCGCCCCCGTCTCCTTCGAGCAGCGGCTCGCACGCCTCGACGACGGCGACGAAGAACCCCATGTCGAACTCGCCGTACCTCAACTCCTCGTCCTCGTCCTCTTGTTTGATGTACTCGCCGCTCGCCTCGAACGCGTCGGCCGAGGACATGACCCGCTCGTAGTCCACGTTCTCGAAGACATCGGCGATCCACTCCCGGGCGAGCTCACCCGTCTCTTTGTGCGTATCGGTGACTTGGAAGGATCCTTGGGCGTCGCTTTTTGAGCTCGGTATCGATGCGACTCGGGCGGACGATCGCGCACGGGGGACACGAGTGGACCTGAGGAGGCCATGGGGCGCCGCCCTGCCGGCGGCCGCGCTCATGTTCTGGTGAAAACGCATGAGGTTTTGTCCTCGTTATTTTCGTTTGTGGGCTAACTGATTCGCATACGTGTTACCCTAATCAAAATCAACTGACAGAGCAAACAGTCTGACATTTCTGTTATTTAGTGCCAAACTGTAGAAAGGGTGTTTCAACCAAGGGAAGCGTTTCAGGCGAATCTCCACGACGCGGCCCGCGCGCTCCGCCCCACAGCACGTCGCACGCTCGGCTCCACAGCGCGAGTCACGCCCCGCGCCGGTCGTATCGGATCTACGCGGTGACGTCAGGTCGCCAGGTCGCATCGACCCGCTCGGCCACCCCGGTGCGTCAGGCTCGACGTCCCATCGCCTCACGGGCCGCGTCCCGCGGATTGTTTTTTTGTGAGCCCTCGATCCCCGCGGCACACGCGACATGAGCGGGTACGGCTCCGCTCCCGCGCCCAAGGGCGACGATAACGGCAAGCCCGTCGATCCCAAGTGGGTGACGAGCTTGAGGGAGTTCACCGGCGCCGGGACCACCTCCTCCGAGCGCCTGGACGTCGCCAAGTTCGTCTTCATCATGCTCGTGAGCAGCGGACACTTCTTGGAGCCATTCTACAAGATCGGTAACCGCGGCGTCGGCGCGTACATGCACGCCATCTACGGCTTCCACGTCCCGGCGTTCGTTCTCATCTCCGGGTACGTCTCCGGTGACCTCAACCCCAAGCGCAGACGGGCGCTCATCGCGGGAACCATCGCGCCGTACGTCATCATGCACGTCATCTTCTCCCTCTTCTACACGCGCGCCTTTTGCGAGGGCGAGTGGACGGACGAGCGCGGGCACGCGGAGTGCGAGTTCGTCAACAAGTGGGCGCTCATGGACCCGGTGGTGGGCCGATGGGACGGATGGGATAAGTGGACCTTCGCGTACCCTTTCGCGCAGATGTGGTACCTCGTGTCGCTCTTCACCAAGCGCCTGTGGAGGCCATTCGCGCTCGAGATGAGGTGGACCCTCGCGTTTCACGTCTGCCTCGGCGTCCTCGTGGGATACACCACGATCGGACGGTTCCTCTCCATCCACCGATCCACCGTGCACATGCCGTACTTCCTCTGCGGGTTCCTCATGCGCAAGCACCGGTGCTTCTTCCCGAGCGCCAAGACGCCGTTGACCAAGGCGATGGCCGTCGCCGCGCTCGTCTTCAACGTCGGCTGCGCTCTCATGGCGTCGTTTACGTACGGCATGAGGGTGGAGGTCTGGTTCCAGAGCGACCCGCACGATGAGGTGTACGGCAGTGATTGGGCGTACGGCGCGCTGTACCAGCTGTGCCTGTACGCGTGGACCTTCTTCACCATGATGACGGTCTTCGCGCTCATCCCCGAGCCCGAGCAAGTCGGCGTCAAGTACGAGTCCATCGAGGAGACGCTGCCGCTGAAGGGCGCCGACGTGGAGGGCGCGCCGGCGTCGGCGTCCAAACCCCAGAGCGCCGCGAGCTCGCGCGGTAAGTACGGCAAGGAGCGCGACCAGGACAGCGTGGTGGCGAAGGTGTACCTGCGATGCGCCAAGTGGGGAGCTCGAACGCTGTACCCTTTCGTCATGCACATCGCGGCGCTGCTGTTGGTGGCGAGGTACACGGGTTGGTACGACATCACGTGGACGACGGACGGCGCGGATCCGTCGGTGTCGATCCACGCCGTGTGGACGCTGTTGATGGCGTACACGTTCACCATCGTGCTGTCGCTGAAGCCGGTCGTGGGTTTGTTCAAATTTCTGCTCGAGCCGAACATCACGCCGTTGTTCTCGCCCGAGCTGCAGAAGCTTTAGAGTCCGATCCCCAGGGCGGTGGGGGTATATTTTATTGGTACATATTGCTATTGATTGAAATAGATAAACGCGTCATTCATCTAAGGCTTGACTACGGAAGGATGGGGTACTCGTCCTTGGGCGGCTGCGCGGGCGGAGAACCCAGGGGCTCGGCGCTTGGCGAGGGGGCGGCGGTGGGCTTTGGGTTTACGTTATTTCCGCCGCCGCCCGGGCCTTTGGCGATCATCGCCTGCATCGGCCTCAGCCGCTTCTGAATCTCCAGGAAGCTCGGTCGGTCCTTCGCGATTCCCTTGAAGCAGTCCTCGCACAACGATTTGGCCTCCGGGCGCGCATCCTCGGGAATCGCGAGCGAGTTGCCCGAGAAGCCGACGGCTCCGACGACTTGCATCGGGTTGAGCCCGTTCCACGGCTCTCGCAGCGTCAGCAGCTCCCAGAAGATGACGCCGTAGCTCCATATGTCGCTCTTCTCATCGTTCGGTTCGTTTCGCAACACCTCCGGGGCCATCCACTCGGGGGTCCCGGCGTTGGACTTGGAGGACAGAAACGTTTGATTCTTCATTCGCGACAAGCCGAAGTCGCAGACTTTCACCATCCAGTGCTTGTCCACGAGCAGGTTAGGCGACTTGAGATCCCTGTGCACGATGATGGGATCGCACGAGTGCAGGTAGTGCATCCCTTTCGCGACGTCCAAAGCCATGCGCATGCGCCGCGCCTCGCTCAGCGCCGCGGTCACCGCCGGTGGCTGCGCCCGGTGCAGCAGCTTGTACAGAGACCCCCTGTGCAAAAACTCGGTGACGATTGACAAGTTCGGAGTCTTGGTCACCGCGCCCATCAACAAGATGACGTTCGGGTGACGGAGCCGTCGCATCAGGTCAACCTCCGTCTCGAACTCGCGCATCAGGTGCTGCGAGAGGTCCTGGTCCAAGAAACGCTTCACGGCAACCTCGGTGCCGCGCCATAAACCCCGGTGAACCTCGCCGTAGCTCCCGATGCCGATCCTCTCGCCGAGCTGAATCTCATCAGCGGCTATGCTCAGGTCCACCGCGATGGACAGCAACGACGCGGGGGATGACGACTCGGGTGAATCCACGGCGGCGCCCACGCGCTCAGCAGGGGAGATCCGTCCAGCCGCCGCCCGGGGTGGTGACTCACCAGGCGGAGGAGCCGGCATACGCCGAAAGCCCCCGGCGTCGATATTAGCCTCGTGCCCGGGCAAGACCCCAAAGGACGCACCCGCGTGTGAGTCCTCCCCACGGCCGTAGTACTTCCAGTCATCCTTATCCTTATCCGTACCGTTGGCACTGTCGCCCGTGACTCCCACGCCTCCCACGCCTCCGGTTTCCATGAAGCGCGTGTGCACTAGCCGCTCCGCAGGGTTCATCCCCCGGTTCATCCCGCTCGAATCGACTTCACCGAATGGGACTTCACCGGGTGGCCCGGAATTCGGGTCGCCGCCGGCGTACGCCGCGAGCAGCTCGGACATGACACCCTCCATCCTATCCCGCGTCACCTGCCTCGCCGCGGATGACTCCTCGAACATGCTCCGCTGCCGTCTGTGCGTGCCCCGTCGTTTCGCCTTGGTCGCGAGAACCTCGCGGGCGGTCATGCGCGGCGTCCTATCGCTCTCGTCGTCGCCGACCCCGTCCGCCGCTCGATCGCCGTCGACGGGCGACGCGGTCCTCCCGAAGCGCGCGCCGCGTCGATCGAACCCGAGCTGTGAGTCCAGTCCCTTCTCCGTGGACGACGACGGCGTGAGGTCGGGGCACGAAGCCGTTCGTACCAGCCGCGGGGTTGGGGTTTCGCCGCTATCCACGGTGAGGTCCGCGAACTTTGGGTTATTCGTCCCGCTTACCCTCTCCTCCTTCTCCTCCTGATTCAGCCTGGGCGTGGCGACTTCGTTCACGCGCACGGGCGATGGCGAGAACCCCGCGAGCCCCGCCTCCATCGCAGCCTCCAACTCCTTCGGCACGTACGGCGCGTGAAGCTCCTGGTACGACGGATCGTCGGGGGAATAAATCACCCCCGGCTCCCGCATCACGTCAACGAACAGCTCGCTTCCCCCGACAACCACCACGTTCGCCGCGGCGTCCTCGCTCCCGCAGTAGTACCGCCCACGTACCAGCCTCGAGGGTACACCGACCGCGTCCGCGACAGCCTTGAACAGCAGCGCCCGGTGCCTGCGTAAGCCGCACCGAAGCGACCCGATTGGAAACGTGATTCGACCGAGCTCTACCCGTAAGTCGTACGCCACCTCCGCCCACCGCCCCGCCAATGCCGCATCGTTCGGCGCGGGCCCGCCGAGCCGAGCCGCGACGGCGCGCGCCAAGGACGCGGCGCGCTCCGTCTTATCCTCCAGCGCGCCGATCGTCACCCGCGTCCGATCAACGAACGAACGCAAATCTTCATCCGAGCTCGAATCCACCACGACCACGTCCCGATCGTCGCTCGCGTCCGGCTCGATGCTCTCCAGCAGCGCCAGCGGCGGGATTCGAAACTCACCCGTCAACGTCGCCTCCGGGTACGATCCGTGCGGTAGATAAAATCCATCCGGGACCTTCTCGGTGAAGTTCAACGAACACGACGACTGGAACCGAAAGGAAGCCGCCTCGGCATCCAACGCTGCACTACTCGCGCTTCGAGCCGCCGCCATGTCTGCGTCGTACCCTCGGCTCACTGTTTGCCCGTACGGGACGCCCGCTGATGAGTCCCGTGACGTCGATGCGGTGTTCGTGCCAGTCAACTCCGTTCCCATTGAGGTCCGTCCGTCCCAGTCGGGGATGGATTCGTTCGGAGAGGTGTGAACTCTGCGAACGAGTTGAGCCGAGTCGTAGGGCCCGGGTGGTGATACCGGGGTGAGGTACGGTGACACGCCGCCGGCGTTGGCGGCGACGTGAACCCCGGGCTCGGCCATGGAGGCGCGCATGGCGGCCGCCATGTCCGCCTCGTACCTCCGCTGCTCGTCGTCGGGATACCGGTACGTCGGCCCGCTCGCCGTCGGGTTCGTCGGGTTCGCCGGCGGGGCCCCCGCGGGTGGAGAAGATGTGCCCGCGGCGCCTCTGACGCCCGGTATGGACCGCATGGCGGGCAGCAGCATGTCGCCTAGCGAACCCAACGAGGACCGTCGAACGTGCCCCTGTGTGGGTGGCTGCGCGACGGGTACCGTCGTGCCCGGGGGCGGGTACACCGGATGCCCATGCGGCGTCGTGTCCACCGTGCCCAGAAGCGGCGACCCGACTGGAGTCGCGGGTGCATCCGAGAGCGTCTCGAACGGTCCGTCGCCGTCGGACCCACCGGCGAGGGAGTCGCCGTCGTCGCCGTCGTTCGCATTCGCGCCGGAACGCGGGCTGAACGCCCGGTTGAGCCTATCGCGGACCCAGGACGTCATGCCCGGACCCGCGCCGCCCGCTCCGCCGACAAGGAAAGTGGCACACGCCCCGAGAAAGTTCTTTCCGAGACTGACTGACGCGCGTGTCGCCTAAAAAGCGACGCTAACAACCGGCGCCGGCCAGTGCGCGCGGCGCGTGGCGGTCTCCGGGATGTCGGCGCCCGGTTCGGCGACGGCGATGGCGCGAGGGTGTCGAGTAAACGCGAGAGGGCGCGCACCCGCGGCGTGGCATGCCTCGGGGATGCACACCCACGCGCGCCCCACGCGTCGGGCGCTCGCTGGGCCATTTGGGAAGAGGGCACCTTCAAAAATGGGCTTCGGGGCGAGTAGGGATCCACCCGCGGTCGTGTCTGGTCATCCACGCGGTGTGGAGTCGAACCCGCGCGCGATACCGCCTCGCATAGAGGACAGCGACCTGCTCGCGGGCGACGTCGCGGTGCTGTGGCTCTTCGCGCTCACCCAGAAGACCGCGTCCGTCGCGCTGTCGTCCTCCTTCCCGGGGTGGCTCGCCCCAGTCGCCGTCAATCCCGCATCCGCGGCGTCGTTCCTCGGCGAGAGCACCTGGCTCATCGCGACCTGGATCGCGGTCAACGCCGTGATCGGCGGGTACGAACTCGACCCACTGAGGCTGGGCAAAGAGGAGGGCGAGATGCGCGAGGCGGTCAAGGGAGCCGCCGTCGCGTGGGCGGCTTGGTGCGTCCCGGCGTTTGGCGGTTTAACGTGGTTCGAGAAAGCCACCGGCTTGTCCCCCTCGTTCCCGGTCGGGGTGACGCTCGGTACCGCGCTCGGTGTGATGATCGCGTGGCGCGCGTTCGTCAAGGTGGTGGGGTTGATGGGGTGGTGGAGGGAAGGGCGGGTGCGGAGCGCGAAGGAGGAGGAGGACTGGTCGTTGTTGTTCCAGTCTCTCGGCGGCGCCACAGCTGTGGCGTTTGCGGCGGCGGTGGCGGACTTTGTGGGGTCCGGGGGGATGGACCGCGGGGGGATGGACGCGTGGTGACGTATCCGTCGGTGCCGCGCGTGTGTTGACGTACCTTCTGCGCGTGTGTTGAGGTAACTTATGTAGACTATACGAGGAGTGAGTGGTGACTTCTTCGTCGGCGCATTTTGCCTGAAAACTTCTTCAAGAGACGCCCGCCCGTTTGCAGATCTGGCACTTCTTCGGTCGCGACCCCTCGGTGGTCCACGCTTTAGCCCTTTAGCCATGGCGGACGAGGACGGCAGCGAGGAGCCCAACGTGTTCGTCAAGCTCCCGGACCCGAGCACCGGCGCGTTCGCCACGCAAACCTTCCGCGCGCAGCTCAAGAAGTGGGACCTGCTGACCAACTCGCGTCTGTGCCGCTTTCGGTACACCAGGCCGTTCCATCGCATGTCCCCGAGCGCCTTCCTTAAGGACCTGTTCGACTCCGACGCAGGGCGAACGCACCTGCGATGCATGAACGGCAAAGGCGAGTGGACCGCGATCTTGCCGGACGGCGGCGCGTGCGAGACGGTGACGCACGCCATCGTCCCGTGCGGCGCGACGTCCATGTCAATCTTCGATCGGCTCTACGACGCCGCGAAGCCGCCCATCGTGCGCGAAGACACGCAGCTTCTGATGCAAAAGGTGGACGAGGTCAAGGACGGGTTCACGATCGCGGACAGGCTACGCGAGTTCCTGTTGACCGACGACAACTCCGGTGACGACTACGACCCGTACGGCATCGACGACGACGACGACGACGAGTCAAACTATAAATCCCTGCTCACGCCAGGAGAGCGCTCCGAGTTTCTGTTCAGGGTGTTTACGCACATGGCCCTGGGCGGCGCGATGTGCCAGTACGAGGAGCGCATGGACGTGTACACGGACGCCGCGAAGATGGCGTACAAGTCGCTGGTGGTGGCGAGGCGGGATAAGGCGGCAGGCGGGAGCGACGGAGTCGCCGTCGCGAGCGACTGCTACGAGGTGACGGGTATGAGCGCGAGGGGCGACGATGCAGACGGATGTGCGCTGTTCCCGGGGCGTAGTAGGCAGAATTTTTGCTACGTCGTCGTGGACCCGCGGAAGAGGCACGTGACGGTGTGGTACCACGCGTACCGGTCGTACTGGTAGCGTGAGGTGCGTGTACTAGGGCGACCTCGGTCGGCGTCGCCGCGTATATTGACAAGATTGATTGGCCGTTTGGCCTCGCTTCGCCGAGATATTTTCGTGTTAACATGCGGTCGTCCGCGCCACTTCGCGCCGCGCCGGGTTCGACTTTGACATCCCCGCCGCAGGCAGCGCGCATGCCTCGCGAGAAGGGCGATTCCCGCGAACGGAGCGACCGTGCGGTCGCGACTCGCGCGCCGGATCTTCCGGCCGGGGATGAGCATCGTGCCGTCCGAGGCCGGGGCGCTTCGACGTCCGTCGGCGAGGCGCCCATCGCGGCGTTCTCCGCGGGTCGTCTGGTGGGACTCGACGGGCTCATTTCGCTCTCCTGGGCGCTCGATGCGGTGCGTGCCCGTGGCTCGACATGAAAAGCTCTCCCGCGCCTCTCGCCTCCAAGGATCGCCCCCGCCAAGGATCACCTATCGTTCTCCGTCGCCGACTCACGCGTTTTCTCGTCTCCCACCCAACAGCTTCCTCACAAGGTGAAGGCCCGCAAGGAGATCGCGGCGTGGCCCCTCAAGGTCAAGCTCGGCGCCGAGTACGACCTCATCGCGAAGAAGTTCAGCGGCCACGCGGACTGCCACGACAGCCTCCTCGGCGGCGAGCTCTCCTTCGACGTCCTGCACAGCAACGTCGAGTACACCAAAAGATTCGACCTCGGCGACGTCTCATCCATTGGAATTCGAGCCAGGTGCGACCTCAGCAACCTCGGTTCACACTCCGGTTCGCGTACCCGTATGGACCGATGGGACGCGTCGTTCGGGTTCACGATCGAACCCAAGCAATCGCGAGGGCCACTCGGTGCCAACACGCGCGTCAGTAACACCCGGGGCAGCGGGTACGACGTGGTGACGGAGGTGAGTTTATTTTAATCTGTGTACGGGCAATTTGACTGACGTCGTGTTTTGTTAACAGGTTCCGGTGTCGAAACTGGTCTCCGCGGAGGTGTGCGGGCACCTGACGTTGCCGCTACCGAGGGCGGAGTTTCACGCGCACACGGGGGGTGGGGGCAGGCTGACGGTCGGCGAGGGTGGGCTCGGGATGCACGTCGCGCAAATCAACGCCGTCATCGACCTGTGACCTGGGTAGCTGGGTAGATACATTCCGCGTTTGCAATCTTCGTTTATTTTTTGCTTCGACGCACTCGACGTCCTTCGCCGAGGTGAGGTGATGCGCTTGCCACTACGTGGATAGTCTACTTTTAATTGATACAACTTACGCTAATGCGGTGGTACTGGGCTACGCGTGCCACCTCAGTTGCCGTCCATGGCGAACTTCTTGGCGGGCCTGCCGTACTTGGAGTCCGCGACGTGCTGCGCGAAAGGGGGATGGGTGAACGTCAGTCGGTGGACGGTTTCGGGCCCCAAAGGAGGCTTGAAAGGGATGAAAATCGGGTGATTAGGGTTCCCCTCCTTCGCGGGGTGAGGCCCGCGCGGGGACGTGAAAGGCGCCGGTTGGTCACGCGGATCGCGTCCAAACGAGTGTCCATGACCGATGGGTCGCGCGTGGATGCTCCGAGCGCCCGAGCCGGCGATCGATCGGGGAACCGGGCGGGCACATCCGAGATGGGGGCGCACTCACAAACTCCTGGACGCATCCTTTGTAGATGAGCGCCGGCACCGCTATGCCGAAGATGGCGAACTTGCCCAGGTTCTTGGGCGAGAACCGGAAGGTTCGCTCCACCACCTCGCGCGCGTACCCGTTCGCCTCGACGAACTGGTTGGGCTTGACGTCCGTTGGGATGCGCGGTCCTGCCATCGCTCCCGTTCGTGCGCAAACACACTGGTGACTGAACGATCCGATTTGCTCTTTGTGCATCACCAATCTCGAGATTGGTCCTTGACTAAATTCGCATACGGTAGAATTAGTACATTAGGGTCAATTATACACATTCCTATGACATGCCGTATCCATATTCGAGTTTATTTATGATTAAACCTCCCTCTCGCGGTTGTTGCTTCCAAGAGTGAGTCACCTCTCGACCTCTCACAGTCGAGGGCGCGGGCGGAGGGCGACGGCGAAGAGGCTCGATGGGCATCAAGCTCCGCGTGCGCGTCGTCGGTGGATCCGGCGATACGATACGCGTCGAGGTTCCCGAGGTGTGCACCCTCGCGCAGCTCCGAAGCGCGCTCGCGACGAAGGTCTTCGAGGGAAACGTCGAGCCCGCGAATGTCGCGGTGACGCTCAACAGGACCGACGACGTCTCGACGCAGGGGAGCGGGGAGGGCTCGACGCTCCGCTCGTGTGGCATCGCGCGAGGCGACCTCGTGTACGTCTTCGTCAGAGATGCCGCCGCGGCTACGACGAACCACCCGGCCGATACGCCGTCGCACGCGCCCACGAGCGGCGCCCCGCGAGACGAGCACGAGCGCAGGCGCAGGTGCCTCGACGCCGCGGAGCAGCGCGGTAACATCGCCGCCGCCGTCAACACCCCAATGGCGGCGTCGACATCCGCCCCACCCGACGCACCGACGCCCATGGACGACGCACCGTCCGCGCCGGTCGTCGACGCGTACATCCCCGACGCCCTCAGATCAATGCTCGAACTTCGCAAACCGACGCACGCCATCGCGTTCGTCGCGTGCGCCGTGCACGCGTCGCTCCTCGACTCCGGCATGGACATCACGCACGTGTCCCCCGACGGTGTCAAGCGCGCATCCTTCAAACCCCGCGGCACGCACGCTGACGTTCGAGTCGACGTCCGGGCGCAGGACGTGGGCGGCGACTTGCTCATCTTCGCGGCGAGCGTCGACGGCGGCGACCCGTTCGTCTTTCGATGCGCCGCGTCCTCCCACGTCGTACCTCTTCCCCTTCATGTTCACGACAGCGACGCGATGCCATCGTTCGGGTACGTCGGCTTGAGGACGTTGTGGCACGGGGTGAAGGACGCGCTCGCGCTGCCCGCGTCCATCGCCGCGAGAGCGGCGGCGGGTCTACCGTCGCCGCCGCCGTTGCTCGCCATCCCCGACGAGCTCAAGCTCGCGGTGGCGTCGCGTTTAGCATCGTGGCGGGACCTGTGCTCGCTCGGCTCGACGTGCAAAGAGCTCGCGTACGTGACAAACAGCGACGCTCTGTGGCGACCGATGCACGACGCGGAGTTTGGACCGGACGCTTCCACTTCCTCCGGAGACGCTTCCACGACACAGCTGGACACCAACGCCGGCGGTACATACAAGCGAAAGTTCGCGAAGAAACACAAAGAGCGGGCGGAGCGCGAGCGAGAACGCGAACGGAGAGTCGCGGAGATGATGCGACGGCGCGAGGAGATGAACGGACCGCCCGGGCCGCACGTACCACACCCTGGAGGTATGGCTCCACGCGGGGGGTTCTTCAACGGCCCGCCGGGGTACACGCCGGGTATAACGGGCGGTGACTACGACCTGTATCCCGCCGGTGGTGGGTTAGGTGGTCAAGCGCCCGCGATGCCGGGGTTCCCGGGTGGGCCCGGCGGCTTCGGGGGATTGGGCGGACCGGGGGGCGCATTCGGAATGCCGAATCCCATCGGTGGTTGGCCGAACGGGCCCGGGGTGCCCGGTGTGCCCGGTATGGGACGGGGTTTGGGCGGCCGCGGGGGTGGCAGGTTCGGAGGCGGAAGGGGTGGAAGGTTCGGCGGCGGAAGGGGACCCGGGATGCCGCCGGCTTGGGACGACGTGATTTGACTTTTTAAATCTTCTAAATACGTCTTCACTTGTTCCAATACAGGCTAGTAGTTAGTCATCTCTGTTGTACATCATCTCTTGATCATCTTTTGGTATATCGGGTGCATTACCAGTTGCCTTTGCCCTCGCGCTCGAGGCGCTCCCGTTCCGCGCGTCTCTCCGCCGCGATGCGATCCGCCTCGGCGTACCTCGCCGTCCTTTGAGCCTTATCGATTGCAATCCGGATCCGACGGTTCTGTATAATCTCAGAGCGCAAAGCCTTCTCGAGCGGCGCGAGCGCGC
>Ga0209631_10002289_pt1 | contig 23058 bp, 23 predicted proteins | sample COG_08_FD_184752 | JGI IMG/M metagenome (GOLD analysis project Ga0209631, IMG submission 184752) | Pelagic Microbial community sample from North Sea - COGITO 998_met_08 (SPAdes) (version 2) | ecosystem: Environmental > Aquatic > Marine > Neritic zone/Coastal water | place: Helgoland, sampling... | reverse complement strand
TTTTGGGTAACTTTCATGAACTTGCCCTCCCTCGTCGTCACTCTGGCGATGCTAATTGGCTTCCGAGGCCTGGCAAGAGTTTTAGTAGAAGATCGATCAATTCGTGTTTTTCCAAGCTGGTTTGAAGAACTTGGTCAGCAGCCAATCTTAGGTCCTCTTCCGTTAGCGGTGATTATTTTTTTTCTTCTGCTGATCCTTGCCGTTGTCGTACTCCGCTTCACAGGCTTCGGTCGATATGTCTACGTAATTGGAATTAATAAAGACATGGCACGCTATTCCGGGATTAATGTCACCGCTGTCAAATTGATTCTCTTCGCCTTGTCAGGTCTCATATCTGCTTTGGCGGGGATTCTTTTTGCTGCTCGACTTGGCTCAGTTCGGGGAGATATGGGGCTTGGGTTTGAGCTTGACATCATAACGATGGTTCTGCTCGGTGGAGTCAGTATTTTTGGTGGTTCTGGCTCAATCTATGGTGTAATCCTCTCTATTCTGATAGTACTTTATCTTAGAAACGGAATGTCTCTAAGTAACATAACAGGACATCTTCAGACTGGTGTGATCGGAATGTTATTAATATTCTCAGCGATGGTTCCCAATCTGAAAAATTACTGGGAATCTCTTCGGGCTTCTCGCTCATAATCAATCTTTAAAGGGGTCTGCCTATGGTTTGATATCAAGTATTTTTGATGCAAAGACTTATAATTTACTCAATTTGAAATTATTCAATTCCTACTAGCAAGTGATACTCACATGATGAAAAAATTTCTAGCTGTTGCTACCGCTGCAATGATGGTCTCCAGCGGAATCCTGATGGCACACACTGTCGCAAAGAAAGGAATGAAGGCGGATCTTGTCCTGATGCCTAAGTTCTTGGGAATTTTGGTTTTTGATCAGGCGAACCAGGGTGCTCAAGAAGCACATAAAGAATTGCAAAACTCTGGTAAATTAGAATTCTTAGGACCTACACCTGAAAATAGCGTGGCCGGCCAGATCGAGATTCTCACCACGGCAACTACCCAAGGGCAAGACGGAATCATGATCTCTAATAATGCTGGAGACCAACTCGCACCAGCAGCCAAATCAGCCCGCAACAAGGGAATGACAGTTGTAACTTGGGACTCTCCAATTCCATCCGCTGAGGGAGAACAACTTTTCATTGCTCAAGTTGATTTTAACGAGACTGGAACTGTGATGGCTGATATGGCTATGAATATCATGGGTAACGCAGGTGGTGATTTTGCAGTCTTGTCTGCGTCTCCAGATGCGGCCAATCAGAATGCTTGGATTGCCGCAATGAAAGAGGCCCTAAAAGCACCAAAATATTCATCACTGAACTTGGTAGATGTTGTTTACGGTGATGATCAATCAGAAAAAAGTTACAATCAAGCTCTGGCTCTGGTTGACAAGTATCCTAATCTGAAATTGATCATGGCTCCAACAACTGTTGGAATTGCTGCTGCAGCTAAGGCGATGCAAGATGAGGGGTTGTGTGACCAAGTAAAAACAAGTGGTCTTGGGTTGCCAGCTGAAATGGTAAGCTACACAATGAATGATTGTGCACCAGAATTTGCCCTCTGGAGCTTTGTGGATTTGGGATATCTTTCCTACTATGCAACATATCTGATTGCAACAGGTCAAATGGAAGGCATTCCGGGTGAGACATTTAAGGCTGGTAGAATGGGCTATTACACCGTGGAGAAAGACCCAACTCGAGCCGAGGGTCTCCGAGTTTTGATGGGACCTTTCACAGTGTATGACAAATCAAATGTGGAGGCAGCCTCCAATTAATTTTTTTGAGGTCGGGGCGAGCCCCCGACCTTCCATACACATTTCAAAGTAAAATAATTCTCCAATTTCCTAACTAATAAAACTGTCTTCTGTAACAACTGATAATTTTGAAAAACTAAACATGGAATTTTGGGATCCGCATTTTCATATTTGGGATATTTCATCGAAAACTCCCAGTGGACACGACCCAAGTGTTCTGTTTGCTCCACATGGAAGGGAAATCTACAGAATTCAGGATTTTGAGAAAGATTTAGATTACTCTGGTTTTAATCTCACTGGAGGAGTCTTTGTCGAAGCAGTCAGTGTCTGCCACGTTGAAATGAACGGTGATGATTATGCAGAGTACTGCCTTGCCGAAACCAAGTGGGTCTCAGAGCAAATTAGTAATTCCACAAGAGACTATTATATTGTCGCAACATTGGCCCTTGAGAACCCCAATGTAGCGGATCTCCTTGCCAAGATTACTTGTCACCAAAAAGTGAGAGGTATTCGACAAATTCTCAATTATCAACCCTCGTGGCCTAGAAATAAAAGCTTAGGGAATTTGCTTGAAAACCCAGCATGGTGTGATGGATTTGAAAAACTTAAAGATTTTCAACTCATCTTCGATTTGCAGATCAACCCACATCAATTCAAACAAGCAGCGAAGTTGTCCGAAAAAAATCCTGAAATCCCGTTAGTACTTGGACATCTTGGAAGTCCAACCTTGCAAGACCTAAAGGATGAAAAAATCTATTGGGAGGGAATCCAATCTCTAGCTGATTGTCCACAAAACTCTGTAAAGCTTTCCATGCTGTCCTACATTGATAAAGATTGGCAAAATAATTTACTGGTTAAAGACACTGTTTTAAAAATTATTGATATCTTCGGAGTTGACCGCTGTTTTTTTGCTTCAAACTTTCCTGTGGAACTAAATGAGGATTGGCCATCAGAAAAGCTCTTTGTCGCATTTAGAGATCTAGTCAAATCATTCGGCCCGGACGATCAAAGAAAACTCTTTTCTGAAAATGCTAAACGAGTTTATAAAGCCGCCTCATAAATCTTGTTTGAAATTTCAATCAATGGTGTCCCATTAATCAAATAAGTTTAAGCGATATTCCAATCTTTCCCAAATGATTCAAAAACAAGCTTATATTGCGCTGGATTGTGGTGCTGAAAGCGCTCGTGTCATAGTTGGAATTCTCCAACAAGGGCAACTCAAGCTAGAGGAAATTCATCGTTTTCCGACAGGTGGTATTTCCGTTGGAGAGTCTCTCCGATGGGATGTTCTTCAAATCTTCGAAGAACTTCGGATCGGTGTGCGTAAAGCCACTCAGCTCAACTTACCAATTGCCAGTTTGAGCGCTGATTCATGGGGACTTGATTTTGTTCTTATTCGTGATCAAGAACCCATCCTGACGCCACCAAGGCACTATCGAGATCCACGAAATCTGGTTTCCTACGAGAAGGTTCGTAAGCAGCTTGGCGAAGATTTTATTTTTGAGGAAACTGGCATTCAATTCATGCCCATCAATACAATCTATCAACTCGCCGCTGCCCAAGAGGAGTCTCCTGAATTACTGACCTTTGCTGACAAACTGATCACAATGGGTGATTGGTTCAATTACATGTTCTCTGGGGTCGCAGTTGGGGATGCTTCCATGGTTAGCACAACTCAGCTTTACAATCCACGTAAGCAGGAATGGTCTAGGCCGCTGATTGATGCCCTTGGACTGCCCCATGATCTTTTCCCCGAAATTGTACCCTGTGGCTCGATACTAGGCCCAATCACTGAACAAGTTGCCGAGAGCACGGGCTTAGCCAGCAATACCAAGGTCATCACAAGTTGCTCTCATGATACCGGGGCAGCTGTCGTTGGTACTCCTGCTCAAAGTGTACAAAAAGACTGGGCGTATCTTAGCTCTGGGACATGGTCCCTATTAGGGGTTGAATTGGATGCACCCGTGATCACCCCCAAGAGCCGACAATACAACTTCACCAATGAGGTAGGTTTAAACCATAATATTCGTTTACTGAAAAATATCAGTGGATTGTGGGTTGTGCAGGAGTGTCGCCGCAAGTGGGGAATTGAGGGGTACTCTTATGATTATTCTACACTCACCCAAATGGCCTCGGCGGCATCCTCTCTACAATCCTTAATCAACCCTAACGATCCACGATTTACTACAATCGGCGAAATGCCTGAAAAAATAGCAGCCTACTGTATTGAATCGAAACAACCTGTCCCTGAAAGTCATGGAGCCTTCGTTCGGAGTTCTTTGGAAAGTCTTGCGCTCTCCTATCGTAAGGTATTGGACGAACTCGAAGAGACAACTGGCGAAACCCTCAAAACGCTCCACATTGTTGGCGGTGGATCTAAGAACAAACTGCTGAATCAGCTAGCTGCCAATGCTACTGGACGCAGAGTCCTCTGTGGTCCGTCCGAAGCAACTGCAATTGGGAATGTTCTGATTCAAAGTCTTGCTCTAAGACATTTGAGTTCACTCTCAGAAATACGCGACACCGTCCGAAACTCTTTTGAAATTGAAGAATATCTTCCCCAGGATCAGCCTATCTGGGATAAGGCCTATCAACGCTTCCTGAAATTACCATGAAATACCCCACACCCGAGAATCGACTCTACCCGAAATGGGATGCTGACTATGCAAGTACACTTGATCCGGTTGGCAAACTGATTTATCGCTCTAATTTGCTGGGATCTGACTAACGGATTACCAACACTGGTGAAGTGAATACCTCTGCAAAACTTCAAGAAATTGATCCTCTTAGCAGTGAGCAAACCTAGGTTCTTTGGGCCAAAGGTTCTGGTGGAGATTTGCGCACCTCCAAAGGAGAGAATTTCTTTTCTCTGTACCAGCAGAAACTACTTGATCTCATTCCCAAATATAACTCTGCGCCGGTGAAGGGTTATAAGACCAGCATAGAAGACCAGATGGTTGGCTTGTATCCACACTCCACCTTCAATCTGAATCCGAGGGCCGCTTCGATTGATACTCCCTTACATGCCTTCATCCCCCATAAGCATGTCGATCATATGCATCCAAGCCCAGTGATCGCTATCGCAGCTTCCAAGCATTGCATTCAGAGGAACTGACGAAAAAGATCTCTGGAGACGATCTAGTCTGGTTTCCCTGGCAACGACCAGTTTGTGATCTAGGATTTCAGTTACAGAAAATTTGTTGACAAATCCCGGCGCACGAGGAGTGTTGATAGGCAGACATGGAGTAATCAACTGGGCTGAAAGCGAGCAGGAGTGTTATGAATGGACAGTGGAGATCATCCAAAAAGCTGATCAGTACTTAGCCCAGCACGATAAAGGCGAGATGACCTTCGGAGGAATACGTTATCCAGAACTAAACGAAGCTACACGCAGAGTCGCACTTGTTGAAATTCTACCATGGCTTCGTTGCCAAGTATCCAGCGATAAGCAACTTTTTGCCACAGTGCAGGATGATGAGATGATGCGCTACTTCGTCAACTCTGAAGATGTCGTTCGTTTGTCTGAATTGGGGACAAGTTGTCCTGATCACTTTCTACGGAACAAGATCAAACCGATGTATGTGCCTTGGAATCCTCATCATCAGAGTCTAGATGCTTTGAAAGAGCTGATTCTGGAGGGACTCGATCGCTATCGACAAAATTATTCAGCTTACTATGAGCGTTGTAAGCATGATGATTCTCCTGCGCTCCGTAACACCAACCCCAGCGTTGTCCTCATCCCTGGACTTGGCATGATTGCCTGGGGTAAAACAAGAGTGAGAACCGTTTAACTGCTGAGTTCTATAATTGTGCACTTGAAGTAATGCGCGGAGCTGAAGCAGGAGATGAATACGTTGCCATCGAGCAGCAAGAAGCCTTTGATATAGAGTACTGGCTTCTTGAGGAAGCAAAACTGCAGCGGATGTCTCCGGAGCAGGAGATGTCCAGACAATTCGCAGTTGTGATTGGAGCAGGATCTGGGATCGATAAATCCGTTTGCCATCGCTTGCTTAAGGAGGGATCTCACGTTGTCTGCGCTGATGCGAATTACCTGGCCGCAGAAGCTACTGCTGAAGAGTTAGTGAAAAAGGTAGGAGTTGGCATTGGAGTGGCTGGCAGTGGACTGAGTGCTTGTGGTCCAACCCTCGCTCGATCGGCAGACATGACCGACCGTGAGAGTCTGAGTCAGCTATTTGAAGATGTAGTTTGGACTTAGGGAGGTATGGACACTTTGATTATTACTGCTGGAGTGTTCTTCCCACGCGATTCCTCCGGTCGTATCTCTGACCACCAGTGGCGTCAGACTTACAATGTGAATGTGATTGGCCCTGCTATGGTTGCTGAAGAGGCTTACACAGTTTGGCGTAGACAAGGAATGTCTGCGAACCTTATTTTAACCTCCTCCGTTAATGCAACCATCAGTAAAGTTGGCAGCCTGGCATATACAGTTCGAAGGCTGCTTTGAATCATTTAGTCAGAGAATTAGCGCTTCAAATGGCTCCTCTGGTGCGAGTCAATGCATTAGCACCTACGACAGTGGTAGCAGGAAGTAGCATGTTCCCAAGCGAACGTGGGATCTCCTCACTCTCAAAATATCAATTACCTTTCGATAAGCAGGAGGATACTGAAAGTCAGAGAAAGCGTCTGGCAGATTTCTATGCCCAGCGAACTCTTCTCAAATCCCAGATCTCACCAGAACACCAAGCAGAGGCAATTTTTCTGCTCGCCTCAGAGAGGCTCTGCCGAACGACCGGGCAACTCATCAACGTTGATGATGGTTTGCAAGAGGACTTTGTTCGCTAGTATCTTTAAACTCAACAGGGAGGAATGATGAAAGTCTGGGATCCACATTTTCATATTTGGGATGTACGACCAAACAGCCCAAGTGGCCATGATTCAGCCCAATTGTTTGCTCCAGACGAAGATCCAATTTATACGATTCAACGCTATGAAGCTGATCTTAGCATGGAAGGTTTTGAGCTGATCGGCGGAACGTTTGTTGAGGCAGTCAGCGTATGCCACATTGAGCAAGATGGACCTTTGTTTGAAAATGCATGTTTAGCAGAAGCCAATTGGGTTGCTGATCAATGTTCACAATCCAACCTACCTTATCAGATTGTCGCGACTGGACCTCTGGAAAGTCCTGAATGGCCGTCACTTTTCGATCAACTCCAAAAAATTCCGAACGTTTGTGGAATTCGTCAGATCCTGAACCATAAGCCATCCTGGCCCAGAAACAATCGTCTCGGTAACTTGTTAGATTCGAACAAATGGCAACAGGGTTTTAGCACATTAGCTGAAGCAGGTTATTCATTTGACTTACAATGTAATCCACATCAATACAAACAATCAGCTGAGATTTTTCAAAGAAATCCTAAAATTCCTGTGATCTTAAATCATCTGGGTACTCCCAAAAGAGAAGATCTTTTGGAAGAGCAGAAATACTGGGAAGGATTGCAAGCATTGGCAACCCTTGAACAGGTGTCAATAAAACTCTCAATGCTGACATACCCAAACAAGCATTGGCATCAGGATTCCCTCATCAAGGAGACGGTCAATAAGGTGATTGATTTGTTCGGAATCCAGCGCTGCATCTTTGCCTCAAATTATCCTGTGGAACAACTGGAGGGTTGGGATGCCCAAAGCATGTATCAAGAATTTCAGAAGCTGGTCGATCATCGTAGTCAAGAGGAACAAGAAGCTCTATTTGCTTTAAATGCAATGCGAATTTACAGAGCTTAAGCTGAAGGAATTAGCACAGAGGTAGACATGAGGCTAAAATATAAGAACGCGATCATCACCGGTTCAGGTGCAGGAATTGGTAAAGCAACAGCCCTTCGATTTGTTGAGGAAGGTGCCAGAGTAATGGTTGTTGATGTCAACGGAGAGGATGCCAAGAAGACTGCACAAATTCTTCGAGACGCAGGGGGTCAAGCAGAATATCAGCAAGCTGATGTATCTGATTTCAAAGCGGTTGAAAGAGTCGTGCAGGCCACAATCTCGTCCTTTGGAAGTCTTCAGATCCTTGTCAATAACGCAGCAGCATTTGTTTTTGGAAAAATTGAAGAGACTACCGCAGAGGACTGGCAAAAGGTTTTGGGAGTCAACATCATCGGTTACGCCAACATGGTTCAGGCGGTCTTGCCGCATCTGCGAGCCAATGGCGGCGGGGCCATCGTCAACGTTGCTTCTGTGAGCTCTTACATTGCCCAGCCGGCTTTTGTACCCTACAACACATCTAAGGGTGGAATCATGCAAATGACTCGCTGCCTCGCTTTAGATCTGGCTTTGGAGAAAATTCGTGTAAATGGGGTTTGCCCAGGCTCGATCTTTACAAAAGCCAGTGAGAATCATATGAAATATATTGGCGTTAGCGTCGAGGAGGGTCGAAAATTATTTGGGCAGGGCTCCCCTATGAAACGAATGGGCGAGCCTGTCGAGATAGCGAATGGCATTCTATTTCTTGCTTCAGATGAAGCCTCTTTCGTAACAGGTGCTCACCTTGTTATTGATGGGGGTGCAACTATTGACTAATTAATACTGATTGGATGTAGTTAGGATTCATAGGTTCCGTGAGATAATCTGTGGCTTCTAAATAAATTTTAGATATGAAGAGTAGAGTTTCAGGTGACCTAAATTCAAGTTGTATTCATCAAAAAATAAATGAAATCTAGTTTGTTCAATAAAATGTAAGCTTGTTCAACAAATCATTTGAACGCACCTGGTAATTCTATCGCAACCTATTTTTGGAAAGATTGAGTTGAATATTCAGATGCTGGCAACTTCTTAAGTATTTCTACCTTCCTCGAGTAATCAACAAAACTCTGTGCATAATCCAAATAGGTATTAACAACGCGGCCTTCTTTGCTGACTTTACCGAACGTAAGATAGCCATCTTTTCCAGAGGCTATGTAATTGTTAGTAACAACTTTAAACATACGAGTTTTGGAAATAGGGACCCATTTGTTGTCTTTTGGCCCTTTAAATTCAAGGTTGATTATTCGCATACCTTTTTGTTTTCTAGCATCAACATCCCATCTTAAACCAGCAGCATATGGATAAGCACCTGTTGATCCATCTGGTTTGAGGGCCAAGTCCAAAGCGTCCTCGAGAACTTCGTGGATTTCTGCACCAGACATATCTAATTCAACTAATGTATTTGCGAAAGGAAGCAGTTGGTAGGCGTCACCTATACTCAGGTCACCTTTACCAATGTCAATACGAACACCTCCCCCATTTTGAATTGCAATTTGGCTAGCCTTTGCCATGTCTCGAAATGCATGTGCAACGATATTTGATATGTCTGAACCCATTATGGACGTTTCTGAGACATCACATAATTTGGACCTGCCTTGTCCTGGTATTCGCTCAAAGCATAAGTTTTCTGCAACAACTGCTATTTTAATAGCCTTCTTTTCAGAAACTGCTTCAGTAAAGGTCGCAAGTTTAGCAGCTGCGTCGGGGTCCTCTGAAACAACACTCAGAAGTGGGTTTTGTTGAACTGCCAAAATCACATCCTTCCGAAAATTACCTACCAATTCCACTCGATCCCCTTCACTATTTTTACGCTTAAAACTATCTGCCAACATCATATGAGGAGTTCCTGAACACTCCTTCACATTACCTAATTCGTCAAATTGAACAATCAACTCTCCGACAATCTGTGAAAATTGCCAGGCCTGAACAATACACACTGGTTGACCTGATTTATTTGAGGAGACAGTCGGGTAGGGGCCTGCAGAATTAAGCCCGAGTTCGGAAAAATTCCCCAAAAGAGAGTGTGAATCACCACCAACAATGACATCGACTCCTTCCAGTGATTTTGAGAGTTTAAGGTCGTTTCCGTATTGATAATGGGTCAACAGAATTATGTGATTAATCCCTTTATCTTGTAACTCGTTAACATATTTTTGAGCAGTTTTTGTTTCATCTAAAAACTTCGTCGTGGGATCAGGACTGGATGAAACGGTTGTTTTGCTAACGATGTCGATGCCAATGACTCCAATTTCGATGCCTCCTCTTTCCAAAATTATATAGGGTTGTAAATAATCATTTACACTTTTCTTAGCGAGAGCTGAGGCACCGAGTTCAGGTATTACGTTAGCTGCTAAAACAGTTGTTTTGCATTCACTATCATTAAGAAAATCCAAAAATTTAGCTAATCCAGTATCTCCAAAATCAAATTCATGATTTCCAATTGCGAAAGCGTCGAAACAAACTTCATTCATTAAAGAAGCATCAGCCTCGCCTTCAAAAAGTGTAAAATAAAGATCTCCAGTAATAGCGTCTCCAGCGTGCAGTTTGATAACATTTCTATTTTGAGCTTCCAAAGCTTTGAACTTCTGAACAACAGCTGGGAATCCGCCGGACCGTACTCGAGTCATTTTGCCCGCAAGCTTGAGCTCCATGCTAGTATCAGCAGATAGGTGAGAGTGATGGTCATTTAGATGCAATATTGTCAGCTCATACGCCTGAGCTAGACCTGTTAAAATCATTAAAAAAATTAATTTTGCGAAAAATAAGAGTTTTTGCATTTCTGGAACTCCAGAATATTGAATGCCCAATTTATGGTGTCGTCAATTGGGAAATAAGAAAATCAAAACTAACTATGAATAGTTAGGGAGATCATCAGAACTTTTTTGATCGTAGCTTAATTAGTTTAAAAAAAGTAATAAATTGCAGTTCAATCACAAAAATTAACCAAGTCCTAATAGAATTGTTAGTTTGTGACCTATAATCAACTGTATCCAAAATTTATTATTTTCAAATTTAAAGGTAAGAAATTTCAGGCAATTGCCCCTTCAATATCTTGAAGTACATCGGGAGTTAGCAATTCCAACACCCCCAAAGATTTCATATTTTCATGGACTTGCTCCACTCGACTTGCCCCGGTAATTACAGTTGAAACGTTTGGATTACTTGCACACCAAGCCAGGGCTAATTGGGAGAGAGAACAGCCTAATCGATCTGAAATGACATTCAGATTCTTCACCTTATTTAAGGTAGTCTGATCCGTTAGCTTTTCTCTAAGCCATTCATATCCAGGGAGGTTTGCTCGGCTGTCAGCCGGAATACTATCCAGATATTTTCCACTTAACATACCTGAGGCAAGGGGACTCCAAATTGTAGTGCCCATCTGATATTTTTTGAAAAGTGGAGCATATTCTTCCTCCAATCTTTCACGATGGAAGAGATGGTATTGAGGCTGTTCCATCGTTGGTTTGTGAAGGTGATATCTTTCAGCGATTTCATAGGCCTCCAACAATTCCTGAGCAGACCACTCAGAAGTACCCCAATAATGAGCTTTCCCAGAATTAACCATTTCTGACATGGTAAATACAGTTTCTTCAATAGGAGTTTCAGGATCTGGACGATGACAGAAAACAAGATCGATGAAATCCAGACCAAAGCGCTCAAGCGAGCGATCCATTGCTTGTCTGAGGTACTTGCGATTCAAGGTGTTTTTCGTGTTGACACCTGGCACGATTCCCCAGAAAAACTTGGTGGAGACCAGATAGGTTTCACGGGCCCAGCCAAGTTCTTTTAGAGCTTGTCCCATCAATTTTTCGGATTCTCCCTTTTCGTAGGCCTCTGCATTGTCAAAGAAATTCACTCCTGCATCATGAGCTGCTTGCATACATGCGAGAGCATTATCCAAGGGGAGCTGTTTGGCAAAAGTAACCCAGGATCCCAAAGACAAAACACTCACTTTGATTCCTGCTTGACCCAACCTTCTATATTGCATCTCCATCATTTAACTCCTGATTGCGTAATTTATATGTCATGAACATCCCAAGATGACTGATCAAATTGATCTTTTAGAGACTATTCCTCTGAAGACCAAATTGGAATCATCAAAATATTTGAATTGATAACTCTTCGAAAAATATCAATTTCTCTTTTCTTACTAAAACAGTTCAAGCAGCATGTTTTTTGAGCCACAAACACGCTTCTCTCAAATCCAACTGTCTTTCATAGATCGCTTTGCCCACGATCACTTCATCCACTCCGTCTCGCTCTAACTCCGCCAGTTGTTTTAAATCATCAAGTGAAGAGACTCCCCCGGAGGCTGTTACTTTCAACCCAGTCGATATCGCCATCCTCCGGAGTGAACTCAAATTTGGACCTGTCAACATACCATCGCGGGCAATATCGGTATAAATCACTCTATTGATACCGAGTAGCTTCCACTGGTTTGCAAATTCCTCATCACTAAATTCTGTGACCTCTACCCAACCTGAGACAGCCACTTTCCCATCTTTAGCATCAAGACCTAAGATTAGTTGATTCTCAAACTTTTGAATTGCTTCCTCTAAAATCTTCGGATTTTTTACAGCAATCGTTCCGATTATAACGAAACTCACTCCCAAGTCGAAAACTCTTGATATGTCATCTAAGCTTCGAATACCTCCACCAAGTTCTAAAGGGACTTTGACTACTTGAGCAATACGTTCCACTTGCTCCAAGTTTTTGGATTCACCTCGAAAAGCACCATCCAAGTCAACTAGATGAATTTGTTCAGCGCCCTGCTCTTCAAAACTTAGAGCTGTTTCAACTGGGTCTTCCTCATAAACTGTTTCCTGATCCTCTTTCCCCTGAAGTAAACGAACACAACGGCCATTTTTTAAGTCAATCGCAGGAATGATCTTCACTAAACCATCTCCAATTAATTCTTTTGCAAAACTTTACTTCGATTTGGCCACACGCCTAGATGGTGCATTTAAAAAAACCGTCCAGACAATCACCCATAAAAATGTGAGAGCTCCAAGCAAACAGCTTATCTTGATGCTCCAGCCTAAAATACCAAGCCCCAAAGCCAACCCAAGTTCCATTCGAAATGATTTATTGCTGAATGGTACTCTACAGAGACGACATCGACCTTGTAACCAGCAATAAGACCAAATCGGAATATTGTCGTACCAAGCTAATTGCGACCCACAAGCAAAACAGAAAGATCTAGACGGAGACAAGCTATTCAATTTTTTCAATCTTTGAGCAAATTGATCACCACCATCGAGTGGGATTTGTTTTTGACGAATTCGTCTGCGATCTAACACAGCTTGTAGGAAACTTCCCCAAATTGCCCCAATGGCACAGAGTGCCAAGGCACGGAAAAAAGGCGGTGCATCTATTGCATGAGTCGGGAAATCTGTCACTGCGCCGGTGTTGGATTCATCGGTTTGTTACGATCATTCAGAGAGGTAGAATGTTCTCAAAACTACGATTGCTGCTGGTCTTGCTCATCGGATGGACCTTGACAGCCACAGCATACGGAGCCGTGGTTCACCTCAACAGTGGGGAATCACTGAGTGGCCGCATTCAGGGTATGGACGAGCAGATGCTTTACCTTGAGTCAGATCGAGGATTCGGTGTACTCAAGGTTGAAAGAGTGGACATTCGCCTGATTGAATTTGAAGCTGCCGAAAGAAATCTTGCTCGAAAGCTCGGAATTGGCCTCCATTACCGTCCATCTGTGGTCCCAGAAGAGCGTATAAGTTTGAAAAACTGGCTAAGCCCTATTGATTCCCTCGAATTGTTGATTGGCTACCATGAAGAAATGGATATAACTCATTTCTCATTAGAAGGCCGATTCGCTCGAGTAGTGCTGAATGAAGGTGGACATAATCTCTTCCTCGGTGCTGGGGCTGGCTTCGAAAGCGAAGAAGATGAACGAGGGACTCTTTTCAGGCTCTTCACTGGTTCAGAATTTTTCCCTATCAACTACCCAAATGTTGGCTTGTCCGCAGAACTTGGGCTCCGACGTCAGCAAGGCCTCGGAAGCACAGAACAAGGATTTTACAACGCACTCGCCGCCCGCTATTATTTCTGAGACAATTGATCAGGGGCAACTGTCCCTGTCTACCTTACCTTTTTGGTCAAGAGGTCTCATTGAAGTCCAAAACCAACCCACCTCATAAACCAAGAAAATCCAGCCTTTCTTTCGATGATTCAACGACAGAATCAAATTGGATGGATCAAATCTTTACTAGTATTGGCGAAATTCCTGACAAAGAGGAAGATTCAGACCCAAGTTTATTGCCTGATCAGAAATCAAAACCAGCCAAAATAAAGACCTCTCGCAAAGCTTTTCAAAGCCACACCGCTCCTGATGAAACTCTTGATCTCCATGGTAAAAATCGGCAAGAAGCTTTAATGCTTGTGGAGAATTACGTTCATTACGGTGCTTTACATGGACTTGACTCATTATTGATTGTTACTGGTAAAGGCAACCGTTCACAAGCTGGCCCTGTACTCAAGCAGATCGTAGAGCAGTGGCTGGTAAAAAATGGGGGAAATTATATTGCACAGGTCCGAGAGGCTCCACCGCGCTGGGGAGGTAGTGGAGCGCTCTGGGTCATCTTTCGACGATGACTAATTACCTCTCTAGTCGATCTCTGTTTATCACTCACCTAGGCATACTGATCTGCTGATAACAGAACTTCAACCACTGGGTAAAAAAGGTATTGCGGTGCCCTCGCCAGCAGTTTAGTGGATTACTGAGATCAAAGTTCTCAGGAGGCAAAACATCTCCTGCTAGTTTATCGCGTTCAGCCTCGTACACAATTCGCCTTGCATTGTACTCTGGATGACCGCTGTGCATCACGAATCGATGATCAGGAGTTTCAAAAATCGAATACCCAGCCCTTTCTCCATAGGCTAGCAGATTCAATTTTCCATCCCTTTGTGCTCCTTCCATCAGGCTATCATCAATACCTGCATAGCGACTTTGTGGACACCAGAATTCATCGTCCAGCTCTCCTGTAATAGGGTGTCCAGAATCAAGATTCTGCAGTTTAAAGAGACCAAATAGTTTGTTGTCGTAGGTCAACTTGTCCACTCCAAGCAGAAAAGCCAGAGCAAAAGCTCCCCAGCAAATCCCCAAAGTACTTGGACAATTTAATTGTGAGTCTTGAATGATCTTTGAAATCTCACTCCAGTAGCGCACTTCATGGAAATGAATTTTTTCAACTGGGGCGCCCGTAACAATCAGACCATCCAGCCCGGATAACTGAGTTGCCTTTTCATAGGTCTGATAGAGGTCAGACATATGTTGTTGATCACCAGACGAGTACTGGTGTGATTCCAAACGAATCCAAACCGGCTCAACTTGAAGAATAGACAAACCCAGTGGATGGAGGAGATTGAACTCATAGTCCTTTCCAAAGGGCATGATATTCAAAATACCAATCCGCAATGGACGAATATCCTGGCGCTCAGCGTCCTCTGGTGTAATCCAAGAAATACGTTCCTGACGAATAAGCGGAAGAATATAGTTTGACCGATCGATGACTAGGGTCATTTATGAAAGTTACTATCGGAATATTTGAAGAGGATAGATGGAGAGCGAGATCCCAATGAACCTCACCTCCATTTATCTACAGTCTACGCAGCAGCTTTATCAAAGGCTTGTTGAAAGTCTTCACGAATGTCATCGATATGCTCAAGCCCAACAGAGACACGAACCATCGTTGGTTCCACACCTGCAGATTTCTGTTCCTGCTCACTGAGCTGCTGGTGGGTCGTTGAAGCAGGATGAATAACCAATGTCTTGGCGTCTCCTACATTGGCAAGGTGACTGGCTAATTCCAGTCCATCGATAAATTTAACCGCCTGCTCATAGCCACCTTTCATTGTGAAAGAGAACATCATTCCATGCCCGCGCTGGCTCATGTATTTTTTTGCCAGATCGTGGTAAGGGCTACTTTTCAATCCAGGATAACTTACAGATTCTACAGTCGGGTGAGCTTCAAGCCACTCAGCTAAAGCCTGAGCATTCTCATTATGTCGTTCCACACGTAGAGATAATGTTTCCAAGCCCTGAAGCAACATGAAGGAATTGAATGGGCTCAAAGCTGATCCGTAATCTCTCAGTCCTTCTACTCGGGCTCTAGTGATATATGCAATATTTAACTCAGCAGGCAATCCAAGCATTTGACAAACTGGCCCACCTGTTCCGAAGACCTCCCAGAATTTCATTCCATGGTAGCCCTCAGAAGGTTCTGTAAACAAGGGGAAGCGACCATTGCCCCAATTGAAGTTTCCTGCATCCACGATTACTCCACCGATACTGGTTCCGTGACCACCAATCCACTTGGTTGCAGATTCGACCACAACGTTCGCACCATAATCGATGGGTCGAAACAAGGCTCCACAAGCACCCAAAGTATTATCCACAATTAGAGGGATGCCATTCATTTCTGCAAGTCGAGCCAAGCCTTCAAAATCAGGAATATTGAACCTTGGATTACCCATCGTTTCGATATAAATTGCTTTTGTCTTATCATCAATCTTCTCTGCAAAACTATTTACTCCGTCTCCATCGGCAAACCGAACACCCAATCCAAGATGCTTAAAGGAAACCTTGAACTGGTTATATGTTCCCCCATAGAGAAAGGATGTGCTGACAATGTTGTCACCAGTCTCCATAATGTTTGTTAGAGCAAGAAATTGAGCTGATTGCCCTGATGCTGTTGCCAATGCAGCAACGCCTCCCTCCAGTGCTGCGACTCGCTTCTCGAAAACATCTGTAGTAGGGTTCATGATCCGTGTGTAAATGTTTCCAAATTCTTTTAAAGCAAATAGGTTTGCTCCGTGCTCTGCATTGTCAAAAGTATAAGATGTAGTTTGGTAGATTGGGACTGCACGGGATTTTGTTGTAGGATCAGGTACTTGGCCGGCATGTAATTGAAGAGTTTCGAAACGATGTTGGCTCATCATTTTTCTCTAGCTAGAAGAATATATTCTCAAGGCGCAGTTCCGATTCTGCCCCAGATAAAAGAAATCAAGCTACTGAAAGCACTGGAAAAACGCAAACTTAGTGCATGATTGAAAATTTACCCAAGTAAATACAATTCACTCTCCAAATCGTTTCTTAGGATAACCGAGTTTTATGAATACGTTGCAGACGAATTTAGGGCAAGAGTTCTTAAAGTTTGCGGTTGAGTGTCAGGCCTTCAAATTTGGCGAATTTACTCTAAAAGATGGAAGTAATTCAGATGTTTTTTTTGACTCCTCATCATTCAACTCAGGAAACAAGCTCAGAAAGCTTTCCAGATTTTTGGCGAAAGCCATTCAGCTAGAAATCCCAGAATGTAATTTGATCTATGGCAGCGCTTACAAGGGGATACCTCTAGCTTGTGTTGTGTCCGTAGAATTGGCTGAACTTCGAGGTAAAGACGTTGGTTATCTATTCGATCGTAAAGAGGTGAAGAAACATGGAGACGGAGGAAGCTTTGTCGGTAAGGTTCCTACAAGTGAAGATGTTATTGTCTTTGTAGATGATGTGATTACGAGTGCATCTACAAAAATCAATGGAATGGAAAAAGTCCTGAAGGCTTTTGATGTTAAATTTGAAGCTATTATCGTGGGAGTTGATCGACGTTTTCCTAATGGTCTAGCTGTAAAAAATGTACCTGTTTATTCACTGACCACATTGCATGAGGCTAGAGATTTTCATTCATCAATTACAGGTGCCCGCTTATGAGTGAATTGATTGTAGCACTGGATGGCATGGCCCCTGACAAGGCTTTACAGGTGGCAAGTGACTTGTCCCATTTACAACCAAATGGGTTGTGGGGTTTTAAAATTGGTCACTCTCTGAATTTTGTGGGAACTGAATGGGTTGCTGAACTGAAAAAATTTGGGAAAGTCTTTGTGGACCTCAAACTATATGATATTCCGAACACGGTCGAAAATGCTGTCGTTTGGCTTTCGAGTTTGAATGTTGACTTAGCAACTGTGCATCTCTCAATGGGCCGATCAACATTAGAAAGGATTGCTGACAAAGGGGTAGGAATCCTAGGAGTTTCTCTCTTAACTTCTGCAATTCCGGATGAATGTAAAAGGATTTATGGAGGATCTCCTGCTGAAACCCTCCTCAGGCTTTTTAGAGAAGCCAGCAACACTGGAATAACCGGTGTTGTCTGTTCTCCACAGGACTTACATCTGCTTGATCAAACTGATTCGGATAGAACTCTATTAAGAGTTTGCCCAGGTATTCGAGGGTTCAAAGATGATAGAGGAGATCAGCAGCGTACTGTGCCCCCTGCAAGGGCAGTCTCAGAAGGAGCTAATCTTTTGGTAGTAGGAAGGCCAATTGTGGGACGGACTGACTACTTGAATGCGGCTAATCTCATTTTGAACGAAATTGGCCTCATGAATTAGGGGATTGCGGACATATAAGACTGGGAACGTCCAATTATCAATTTGCGTGACGAACTTGGTCTTCTTCGGGGGGATTTATACTCAATCGTATTGCCGAATCGCCCTACATTTTTCCTAATTGGTCTTTTTAGGGCAATGCCTTTTGCCCTGTCACCTTCAATCTTTGACATTTCGAAAATTAACCGTTGTGCTTCCATGCTTACAGCGGAAAATTGATCTACCTGATTTTGGGCTTCCGTTGTCTGTCCCATGACTCCGGTTTGCAGCCCAATTAGAATAGTAGCCATTAATAATGGCTTTCTCAGGAGATTAAATTCCATGGAAAGTTTCAACATGGCTGCAAAAAATTATGTTGATAGCCTCTACAGAGGCTTCAAGAATTATCTTTTCATATTCACCAGATCCGTGATCATTTCATCAGTTGCGGTGACGGTCTTCGCATTCGCTTGGAAAGCTCTTTGCGATTCGATCATTTTCACAAATTCTAGAGATAAATCCACGTTGGATTGCTCAAGACTCTTGCTACGCACCTCTCCGAATCCTGGTGTGCCCGGTTCACCCGCAACTTTCTTACCTGCTCCAAGAGATTCCTGAAGCATATTATCACCAATCTGCATCAGCTTGCCGGGATTGTCAAATTTTGTCAGGATCAGTCTGCCTACCGGCCTGCTGTAACCTGTGTCAAATACTCCATTAACTGTGCCATCTGGTTCCACGAAGATATTTTCAAGTTGTCCAGAAGGATTACCATCTGCGTTGGCTTTGCTAACTGAGTATTGACCTGCAAATTGAGTTAAGCCATCGAGCCCAGTTCTAGGATCTGTGGGATCATCAGGGTTGTAACCATCACCTAAGTGAACACCAATCACAACAGGAGTTTCGCCATTGAACGGTACTGCGAATTGAGGAACTCCAGTCTCCGGGTCAACAGGCTGGGGAACTAATCTAGGGGGGCCTGATGGAAGAGGATTCCCTTGAGCATCGACTCCTCCAGGTTGAGCTTCAAAGCTGCCACTAGTTGCAGCGATCAACTTTCCATCCTCAGTAAACTGCAGAAAGCCTCCACCGACTGCAATTTGATTCCCTGGCATCTGCCCGATCGAACCACCATCAAACATCAGATAATATTCCCACTGATTAATTACACCTGTTCCTGGAATTGGCTGACCAGTTGCTGGATCGATTTGCTCTGGCAAGTCAGGGCGTTTTCTGAAGGCTGCCGTGGCTGTATGTGGGTCTCCGTATCGATCGTAAACCGTCACTGATGTCGAGAAGTTGTACATCGAGTCACGGACATTGGTCGGATCAAAAGGGACATCTTTGATCACTGCATTTGAATCCAAATTTGCGGATACTCGAATTCCAGTACCATCAGCTCCGTTACCTGTCACCTGAGGCGGGTCCACTAATCCTAAAACCTTTAGCGACCCAGGCAGCCCCTTGCTTTCTTTAGTGTTTCGGTCAACTTCAATTGCTTGTACACGCATTCCACGTTCAGTTGACAGAAAACCCTCTTTGTCAAAAGTAAATTGACCATTTCGACTGTAAATTTCCTGGCCTGATCTAGGGTTGATTAGAGTGAAAAACCCATTTCCACCAATTGCCATGTCCGTATGTGAACTTGTATTTTCAAAGGTGCCCTGAGTGAAGTCTTGCTTCACTGCACCGATTTTTACCCCATTAGTAACCTGAGTAAAAGATGCTCCCTGAGGATACTCGTTCCCCATTACATCTTCGAAGGCAACTTCATTTCTTTTAAAGCCAAAGGTATTCACATTTGCGATGTTGTTACCAACGACAGCCATCGCTTTTCCGTGAGTTCGAACGCCACTGGCGCCTGTTTGCAATGATCCAAGTAGTGCCATGAATTGCTCCTAATTAGTTGCTATGGGGAAAGAATTTATTCTTGGTCTCTTAAGCGGCCATAAGCTTGACGAAGTTGCAGTTCTGTATGCAGGGGCATCGGCTGGGCTTGTGCGAATCTTCGATCCGTCTTATCCCCCAATCCTTTGATATCTCCTGTTGAGATCCACTCGTTGTTCACTTTGATTTGTGCACCTCCACCCTCAAAACGAATATCCTGGACCTGTCCTGACTTTGAGAGCAGAGTATCTACAAATGCTCCTTCTTGTGTTCTGGCAACCACGTTAACTGAATATGTGCCATCAGTTAGAGGGTCACCTTCGTTATCCATGCCATCCCAAAGCACATTGTGATGACCTTGACTCCTTGCTTCTTGGGGGATTTGACGAACGACATCACCAATGTCATTCATGATCTGAATGACAACTTCATCTGCATCACCAACCAGTTCATATGAAACTGGGGCAGATGCTCCATTCATCAGTTGAATTTCTTTTGCTCGAACCTCTACATCCTTACCTAGGAAATCAGCAGAACCTGAACGCATCAATTGTTCTTGATAATTCAGCAAAGAATCGGTCTTGGCATTTAGATTTTGGAGTTGTTCCACCGTACCCAGCGAAGCCATCTGCTGCATCATGCTGTCCGTGTTCATTGGATCCATCGGATCTTGATGGGACATTTGAGTCATTAGCAAATTCAGAAAGTCTTGTTTACCAAGTTCTTTGCCATCTTTTGAATTACTAGTAGCCAGTTGACGTTGGGATGTCTGTGCAACATTTATAGTTTGATTGACATCATTGATATTCATCAAAATCTCCTTTTTGCATCAAGCATAGAGGTTCAAGGTACCGTCTGAGCGAGTTTGTGGACGAACTGCTGAAGCACCTTCCTGAGCAGCGTTCAATCTTTGTTTTTGACTTACCGCCGTTGTATCCTCCTGGTAACGGCCCTGATTCTCAAACGCCTGTGAATCTGCGTCTGAACGTGCATCAATATTCACAGTGAGCTCCATTTCAGAGAAATTAAATTCTTTATCAAGGAAACGATTTCGAAGTTGTTCCAGATCTGATTCAACAAGTTGTTTCACGTGAGGATTTTCAACCTGCATCTCAACCTGCAAGCGATCGCCAAGCTGCTTTACTTTCATTGTCAATGTCCCCAACTCATCAGGGCGCAAACGCAACGTCACTTCTTGGGATTCTCCTTCTCTACCTTTCCGAAGATTGCGCGTCAATTGAGACATATCAAACGGAGATTCTGCCAACAAATCCTCAATCTGCGCAAAGGTCATACCACTTGCAGATTTGGCGTCGGACGCCGATGCAATCTTTGAGAGTTGGCTTTGGGGGAGATTGCCAGAATTATTTGATTCCTGTTCTCCATTGTTGAGAAAATCTCTTACACTTGCATTCTCACGCTGTTGCTGCATTTCCAGAGCAATGGCATTCAATCCACTCATTGATGTGGCTAAGCGGGCATGGTCAATGGAATTGGCATTAGTTGAAGAATTGCCACCGAGAATCATTTGTTGAGCTTTTAGTGACTCTAAAGTTTGTTCTGCCTCAAGATTCTTTCCGTCGATATGTTGATGCATCAGGATTTCTTCAAGCTTTTGTTGCTGTGTCAAATCTTTCTGAATCGCTAATCCTGACGAGTTTTTTAAGATTTCCTGTTTAGAAAAAGCCGCTTTCGTAGCAGCTTCCAATTCTTGATTCACAAGCCGGTTTGCTTTAGCCATCTGAATTTGTTCTTCGATACTCATTTCAGCGCGATCAGGATCAATTGTGCCAGAATTGAATCTAGGGTCATTTGCATCAAGTTCTTCAGCTTTCTGCGCTTCTGTCAAATTCATCAAATTCTTACGTTCTTTGAGGGCTACCAGTTCAAGATCAGGATCCCCACTTTCTGAACTGTCCATAACTTTCTCTTTTAATTCGCCGAGATTTGGATCGTTTGCTAGAGAACTGGAACCACTACCAAAACCGTTCACAGCGATACTACCGTCATTGCGCACTTCTTCTCCGGTCGGTTCTCCTAACCCTGAAAATCCAAGATCGCGCTCTAGTCTGGCTGCATCACCTTCCTCTAAATTCAGGGTGGCTAGAAGTGCAGTGAAAGCTTCCTGATCTTCAGCAATTAATTCTTGAGAAGGTTCTTCACCACTTAGCACACCTTCGATCAGTGCTCGCAATCTAGCCAGTTCTACTGATTGTTCTTCAGTAAGTCCGCCAACAAATTCACTGTCATTAAAATCAAGCACCTTGGCTTTCTCATCCAGTGCTCGCAAAGCTCTTTCCAAGACAGCTATTTCTTCTGGTCCCCGCGGCATCTCCTCATCTGAGTCAACAATCTTGATACGATGATCACCTTTGCTCTCCTTACCTTCGGCTACTTTTCTACGGATCTCTTCTCGGTTGTCTGGTCTGGTTTCTACAGGATCACGCACATTTGAACTTGTTTCCAAATATTTTTTATCTGAACCATCTACCTGCTGCAAAGTTTCCTTGAAAGAACTGCTGTATGGTTCAGGCTTCTTTGCCAACGGAGATTTGCTGGAAGTGGGAGCTAGTTGTAAGGCATCTATCATCTTTGGGGCTCCTAGTTTTTAGCGCTTGCGCGCAATTGCGTCTATCAATTCTGAGGATCGTTCTGCAGTCATACTCTCTAGCACTGCAGATGCTTGTTTGTCTTTCATTCTCACTAGGATATTCACAGCTGTTTTTTGATCTAAATTTACTATTGATAAAGCTGCAGCTGCAGGATCCATACGTGTGTAGAAAGAAACAGCTTTTTCAAGCTGCTCAATATCCTGAGCTTTTTTCGTTTCAATCGACTGTTCAATATCCTGTTGTATTCGCTCAAGTTGAACTATCTGCCGTTGAACGTCCTCCTGAAGGGCCTGTAATTGGGTTTCGCGGCGATCAAGATCCCGGCCTCTTCTCTCTAGATTTTCCTGCTGCTCAACCAATCTGGTTAGAACCTGACGCTCTGTAGCTGTCAACCTCAAAGGTTTTTTTGCATCCGCCTCATCTTCCTGAGGGACATACGCACAGAATTCAACCCCGAAATCTGCACATAGTTTCCCGATCAATTGTTGCCCTTCTTCAAGAGTTGTCGGAATGCTATAAGCGGGCCTTGCCACCAGAAGAGAGCCAACCAGCAAGGGCATCATGAGTGGAAGAGAAATGCGGTGTGAATGAAGAAACATTGGCTGGTGTGTTCTATTTCGAATTAGGATTCCTGACGATAACGTCTTAGATT
>Ga0209631_10002284_pt1 | contig 23105 bp, 17 predicted proteins | sample COG_08_FD_184752 | JGI IMG/M metagenome (GOLD analysis project Ga0209631, IMG submission 184752) | Pelagic Microbial community sample from North Sea - COGITO 998_met_08 (SPAdes) (version 2) | ecosystem: Environmental > Aquatic > Marine > Neritic zone/Coastal water | place: Helgoland, sampling... | reverse complement strand
TTCTGCGGTTCAGTCCAGTCATGAGCTCTGGCATTTGGACGTGAGAAGAGGTATAATTCACACGCACGTGTTTCTGTTGGAGGGACGCATAATTCAAAAGGTTCCGACAGGAAATTTTGAGAGTTTGAGCACCCCAATTTATTATCAACATGGAGGATCTATGGAAGGTAGATATTCACGCACTCACAGAGAAATATATGAGGGGCTGTCAAGGGCGGAGCTTGGGATACAAATATCCTCACTGCTTCGAGGTATTCTTGAGTGTGAGATAATTGAAGACGTCCCTCTTGTAGAGCAAGGACTTGATTCATTAGGTGCAATGGAGTTGGCAAGAGTGCTTACGGAAATGACGAAAATTAAAGTGCATGTTGAAACTCTACAGGATAATCCCACTTTAAAATCATTAACTACGTTTATTGAAAATGAGATTACACTTGGAATGAGTACAGATCCCTCAACTGAAAAAAACTCAAAGGAGTACGGAGAAAGTATCAACCGTGCAGAGCGGAAATACCCGAGAAGTCCTAGAAGTGAAAAAGAAACCAAGGCTAGAACACTCTTATACAAATATATGCAAGTAGTCCCTTGGCTTGTTCTTTTTGTATTCATTTGCATTTTCTCGCGGCTGGAAGGCGAGTTCTTTGACTTGTGACACGTAAAGATAGAAAAAATCTAAAAAAATCTATAATATCACAGACTCGGGGGTACTGGTATATATTTTTTTGCATATGGTGTACGGTGTGAGTGTTTAGTCGAAGCAGAGATACATTCATTTCTAGGAAGTAATCACATTCATCACCAGGTATTGGTATGGTTTTTTGGTGGGTATCAAAAAAGGTTGATCAGTGGGGATATTAGCTCAAGAACACGATGATCCTCTCAAGAAATTTTACCAACAAATATTCTTCTTCTGTGCAAATATGGATTCTTCTTCTGTTCTTACCAAAAAATCAAAACTTTCCTTAATGCACTGAAAATTTGACACAATATGTTTGTTCAGGTACTGCTGGGCTGCTACCTGTAGTGCACCGTGCATAGTTCATTACTAATTATGATATGTCTTTTTTCTGCCCGAAACATGAAAGCTTGAAAAGATAAACTTGACTGAATGTTTACAGTGTTCAGCTTCACGTTATGCTTAGGTATTTATTTTGCTTTCTAGAGATCTAGAGACAAATGACGAAAACAGTTCTTGAGTTGAAGCGTTTTCAAGACTGGTGCGCATCAAAGAATATCTTAATCAGTAATGCTATCAGGATAGATCGGCGATGGGACGAAGTAGCGCAAAGGTATAACCTATGTATTGTAGCCAATCGAACAATCCTGTCGGATGAGAGTGTTATACAAATTCCAAAGAAAGTTTGTCTTGGAGCCAAGACCTGCGCAATTTCAAGAGAAATCAAAAAAGCAAAATTAGCTGGGGGATTGGCGTTAAATTTCGCAATAGCACACGAGATTTCTCTGGGAAAGCTTTCTTCATGGAATGCTTATTTAGAAAATTTACCCTTAGATGGGGAACGAAGTTTACCCATGTATTGGTCCTCTAAAATGCGGGCTTTCTTACAGGGTACTTCTCTAGCTGCACATATTATTGCTGATGATTCTGCCCTTTCTGATGATTATGCAGAAGGTTGTGCTTTGTTATATAAGTTTCTTCCACGAGAGAGTAAAATAATAGATTTGAAGATTTACAAAGTTGCTGCTTCCATTGCTGCATCACGTGCATTCTTTGTTGATGAAGTATATGGTGAGTGTCTCGTGCCTGTAGCAGATTTTTTTAATCACAAGACTGAATCAGAGGGTGTTCGAGTCTACGACCAAGATACGAACAATACTTTCAATAAAAAACAATTTTCCATGTCCGATACCTTACTTATTAAATCAGTAAAGAAAATGAAAAAGGATGATGAAGTTTTCAATACTTTTGGATTACAAAGTAATGCATCGTTACTGTATAACTATGGCTTTTGTGAGGCTAATAACAAGTATAAAGGTACCGTATCTATACCAAAAAGCATAGTCCATCAGGTGTTAACAAACTTTTCGGTTCAATCGCAGATAATCTCCGCACGTGATCTTGATTTCGAAGTTAATAGTTCGGGTAATGTGAGCAAAGACCTTGTACAATACATTTCCAAAAAAATTTCAGAGCAAAATAACTTTGAGAACAGATACAACTCCTCGAAACGACTACTACATCGAATACTTATAGATATTTTAGAATGCCGTAAATCGTTTTATAGAAAATCCGAAAGGTTCGATGAAGATCAAGATTTCATTTGTACAAACTCAAGCTGTATCGGTACAGCTGCTGCACGTATTATTTGGAGTGAGGAACTTCACATACTTAAAGAGGCCATTCGCAAAAGTGCGACTAAATTAATAAATAGAAGAAAATAAGTTGAGCTGGCGTAAAAAATAAAAAGTAACGGCCGAAATATCGTCTTATGTATGGTTATACAGCCATAGTTTTACTTTTTTTTCACTTCCATTTAGGACTTAGATTACAAATGAAAGATATCATCGAATATTCACAACGGCAATGTAATAATACAAAGTACACATTAAAACAGGATCATAGATTTTCAACAGCCTAAGCGTCATTTGTCTAATTCTCCGTCTGAAAAATTTCTTTTCTTAGCATTTATGGCTAATTTGCGTAATTCGGATTCTTTAGCTTCCTTTTCTTTTAAATTGAGCTCTTTACGAATTTGACCACGTACTTGTATTGCATCTCTCGCCTTGCGCTCTGCTAAATACAACGCCTACAGAAAATTGATTAAATCAGGGAAAATTGCTAGAAAATCATACCTCTGATAAGTTTGCAAAGTTATCATTTATCTGCTGCTCGTGTAAATTCCTCCCATCTGCAGCTAGTCTTTTATCAAGCGGTATTGAGTAACCTTTTGGATTCTAAAATAGGGAAAATGTGAAAATGAATGCCGAACGAAATTATTGAAGTTTTAGATACCTTCCAATTTGAAATAGAGGGAGGAATACTCCAATCGAGTATAGACTGACTGCATCTTTGTTTCTCGGGACTGTGATGAATCGGAACAGGTGAGTTCTGGGCATTTCTTGGAACCTATGCTAAAATCTAAGCGACACTTATAATTAAGGATTTTTTATTGAATACCTTTTTATGTCTAAATTTTGCAGGCTCCATTGGGTCTAGTGGAACAGTGTGTAGTTTAATGATCCTGTGCTCTCGTGACTCTGTTTGTAAATCATTGCGATCACTTTTATATCTGAGATACTGTGCGTTATTTCCACCCTGTAAAGCATTTGAACTATTCGTATTTAATCGCTCTGAAATAGCCTTGGATGTCTTTGCTTTTGTGGTAGTGCTTTTGTTCTTCTCTGGTCGCAAAACATTCTAGAGAGTTTCCTTTGAAATATTCTAATAGAAAAAGAAAAGGATTTACCTTAGTGGTGTACTCAAAGGTTTCCAGTGATGTACTTGGTGGATATGATAAATCTTTTTCATCACGTTGAAATATAGAGGACGATTTTGATCTAAAACTCGATGGCGAAGACTCCAGCACTCTCCGTATAGGATCTTGTACGAAATGAAACTCAGGAAAAGCCCCTCCCTGAGAAACTAACGAAATACGACTAGGTAAATCCTTCCGAAGTCCATAACAAGGTACCATGACTGTGAAAAACGGCAACCTAAGCTCCTGATTCCTTTCCCTCTCGTCTCGTACAGGAATGTGGATCTACAACATGTATGTGGATGCTGGAATGATATTAAGAGTTAGGAGACACAACCTCTTTATTGGAATAATAATTTGCTCCTATGTATGCCATATAATTTTTGTTTTTTGGAATAACCAAAATCATTCACGAAAATTTGAATATATTAATATAATATTTCGTTTGAACGACTTAATCATAAGCATCCCGGTGCTCAACTGAGCGCGTGGGTTCAAATCCCACCTTTCGCAAATCAATAAAAAAAGCGAAAGTCCCATAGTTGGTCTATTGGGCCGGATTTAAGTTCTGATCGCGCCTTTTTTTTGAAGGTTCCTTTACGGATCGAAAGATGAAGCGAAAAAGCACCACGAATGGAGGTAAATATGGGTATTGGATGAATGGTAGTGCTTTCGGGATTATTTAGTTATTACACAAAAACCACATTTCATATTTTTTGCCATTTAGGTGAGACCCGCCCTCGTATTTCATAAAGTTTTCCAAAAAATACTTAAATACTTTTCTCGGAAACCCCCAACAGCCCCAAAACCCCCACCCAGGCATGTGAGCTCGATACAATCGTGAAAATTTTATAGCCTGTATGGTACATTGGTTTGGATTAATCTTATGTACGCATGCAACGCTCCGAAGTTGAGGAAAGGTGTATGTAAGCTTCAGAAAGTCCGGCAAAAGTTAACTATCTGTTCTTTCTAAGCAAAAAGTAAAATTCTTTTAAAGGAAAATCAAAATGTGTACAAAGGACTACCAGGAATATTTCGAAGCACATGGAAGAAGTTCTGAGGTATGAAAGTTACTCAGAATAGACATGCGATGAATATTTGACGCTATCACAACATAGGAAATCGAGCAGCTAAGAAGTTTGGACTCCAAAATATTTAAGGAAGAGAATGTTTTAGTGAAGTAATAATTCCGTTAATTTTACGTATTGCAAAAGAGAGTTAGTACACCTTCAGGATAAGCAAAGAAGAGGAGCACGGAGGCAATAACAGTCCATCTTTCGATGTCGATAGTTTCTATCGTAATTTGAGGAGTGAAACAACAGGGAATTTTTTGTTCGTAACTAAACAGTGCAAATCTACCCAAGACTTTATTACCAAGTTGGAACCTATTCTTTGCTTTTGCTCCTTCAATAATAATTCTATTTAAATTAGGTTCATAGAACAAATTCCTATTGGAAGTGTATGCGTCGCAGATATACAAAGTCATGGGCGTGGTAGAGGGTATTTTCCCCGATATTTTCTGTACTTAGTATTCTCTAACGATTTATATAGGGGGAACAATTGGGTTGCTTCCAGCGGTGGGCTTCTTTTTTCATTTTCAGTATCCATATGGTATGAAATTCTTCCTCGGATACAAAATGTTAACAATTAGCTCTCTAGTGATCGTAAGAATTTAATTCTTCTGCAGTATCTTGGTTCAATTGCTGTCGTTGAGGTAGTATCTTCATCTTCTAGATCTGAGTGAGTCCATGTTTATTATTTTTTTAAGACTCTGCGAGAGGTGTATGGGACCATTCAAGACAAAAGTAAAAGCGATTCATCAGAACATAAATTTGATATTAAATGGCCGAACGATATTTATTTCGGTGATTCGAAGGTTTGTTCGTGACGCAATAATCCATACTATCACAAAAAAGTTCTAGATAGGGGGTGTACTGTGCAACTCAAAGTATAAAGATGGTAGGTTTGATGTCTCAGTAGGAATTGGTTTAAATTTAATGAATGAAGTATACTCCTTTTAATCCATATAGATATTCTATGATTTCTTTTGAAGGGTAGGTATCAATCAATTCAGAATATCCTGAAAAACTCGGCTAAAACTCGAGGAGTAAATGCTGAAGGTGATTTTACTTTATATTTATGCACACAATTTTGCTAAATAAAATCTCAGAGGTAAAGAATGCAAAAACAAAAGCCAAGCACATTTGATATTTGTAATGTTTTCAGATGAGGAAAGAAGTACTGCTTGGAAAAATTCTCGGTAATAATAAACACTTTGGCAGAATTTAGATGGTAAAGTTCAAGCGCAGAAAAATTTGAGGTACTAATCCAAATACTGGATTCAAGAGGTTTCGAAGCAATCAAGGTTATTTTATGCTTGTTTTTAACAAACTGAATACATCTTTTCGCAGATAGTTTATTTGACGTATTGGAAACATTCTGGTCAAAAGATTTCCATATTAGAGACAGAAGGAAATGCAATCAACAGATTTGAGTTAGTGATTGAAGGTTTGACAGATAATGGCTATCTTTTAGCAAGTAAGTAAAAAACCAACTTCTTTTGTTAATACTGAGCAGCTGAGCTGCAAACTAATTACTTGCAACAGTTGATAATAACAGGCAATACTATGAACTTCATCCGGATGGTAATAGTCTTGATTTATTCGAAGGTCTCATTCGGAAAAAAGTCTATTAGGGATTTCCTCGAAAACTTGGAATAGTCTCTTTCTTATGTATTTTTGTAACTCGTTGAAAGTTGCACAAGTAAAAATATCGAGAACTGAAACTTGGGTGCAAAGTTCTTTAGAAAGTGCACGGGAAACTTCAGCCAGGACTAGGGAGTCTGCACCAAGTTGCATCAGCGCTGTATCTGGTTCTTCCAATCCCCTCGCAAAATAAATTGAAAATACTTTATTTAATATTAACTTAGCATCAAGAGTATTGATTCCAAGTAACTCCATTTTTCCATTCTGAAGAGGGGCATCTTTTGTACTCCGTTCCTTCGATTTGAGACTGGTGTAAAATTTTCTACAAATATTCTTTGCAGGTGACTTTGTATATTGATAAATATCTCCATCATACCCTCTGAATTCATCATTGTAAAAGAAATTGAACGCTCCCCCTTCAAAGAGTGACGCACTTGAAGTTGCTGGTGAGCTTGGTATACAAGTTCGCAATTGTTTCAATAAAAAATTTGCAGCTAATAAATTTTTATACTTTCCCATTTCATTGATCAGCAAAGGAACAAATCTTTTATATTCGAGATCAATGAGTACATTGGTGAAGTATGCAGGTATTTCAAATGCGAAGTTTGAAATTACTCTTTGATTTGGGAACTCTTGAATGCGATTCACATTTTTGTCTAGACATCCTGCTACTCTGGAAGAGAAGGGACTTCTCGATGGATTATCAAAACTAATGTTACCCCCGGGGGACCTTACTATTCGCGTATCGCTTACTACGTCAATCGTGCGCATAATCTCATGACACGAGTTATTCAAAAGAACTTTGGCTCGAAGTTGCATTTTGTGGAGGGGAAGAGTGAAACGCTTTTTTTTTCACGAAAAAAAAATATGGATGTTTTGCCATAACCATTTGATTTTCTCTTAAAGTGAATTGTGGTGAATGTGCCATGGTGAACTGAAGCATACGGACCCTGCCCTTGTCTTATTTTTTTTTGAAAAAAACCCACCTCCTGCAATGCTGACAAATTCGCTGCTAAAACTTCCACGTTAAACTCTATTTGTCTTCAAAAACTCTTTTCTATACCCCCTCAAACAACATATTGGCTTCGTATAGCTTCACGTTTATTTCAACATAAATTTCTTGGAACGTATCCTATCGTCTTCGAATCAGGCACAGAGTTCCTGAAGTACAGCCGGTAGAAATCCCGATGGAGGGAACATGTGCTGAAGTTCCTCTGGAGTTTCAGCGCGGAGTGCGGGCTTGCTTGAATTGCAAGTTAATTAAAACTTTTGAACAAGTATATATATATCGTTTCATGTAAAATTAAATGCTTACGATGCTCTTTCTTGTGAAATAGTTCTTAGAAAATGGATGCGATAACTGCTCGACGTTGTCCTTTACCGATTCAAATGCTGTTGTAAAACAAACGACCAGCAACTATTCTGGGTAAGTCAATATTGTATTGAACTTTTTGAGACTGACTTTTCCTAATTTTGTGAATTTTGTGTAAATTGAAGCGTAATCACTGTTCTTGAACCGAAGCAGAGCTGGTCCGCACGATGGCTTCATCTAGGCATGGGATTCTTATTTGCGTATTGTAAAGAAAAAATAACTCTTATTTGTAGGATCAGTAAAGCCTGGATGTTATGCTTTAGAACTCAATGAAAAAACAGGAGAAGCAAATTAGAGGAAAAACGAGCGTTCTTGTAATTCCTTTCATTGAATTAGGAGTGAATCTAGTACGAGTCCAGAATTATACCTTTGGAGGAGGAAGTGAAAGGGACTGTTAGCAGTTTGTGTCCAGTTATAGATGGTGTGTACACTCATATCCTTAAAATCATAAACATGCAGTCATATTCTCTTCTACATGGACTCAATATTACGAGTCAAAATGTATCTGTCACACTCGTTTCATAGCATTTATATTTTTAATTCTGTGAAATAAAAAAATAAGCGTATACGAATACCAATACTTTTGGGCTAGCTTACAGTTGTAAGAAGAACCTTCTTTCTGTACACATCCATCTGCGAATAATTACATCTATTTCCTATTTCCTATGAGTGCAGTATTTAAGTTAAGCCAATGTAATAATATGAATCACGAGAAGAGTTTAAAGTGCCTGTTAGTTTCATAGTTCATATCATCCATAATCCAAACTGTGTAACGCAGTTCTTATAAGTCTTCCAGAATTAACATATCACGTCTAGATTCATATTATGTACCGGTGATAAACCAAGGACAGCCCTAAAAATATTTTCCAGCATTGACCGCTGCTTTGCTAGTGCGTTAACAGTAGACATTCCCGGGGGAACAAGGGGAGATTTAGTGAGGTAAGATAGTAAAGCTGAGCATGAATGAAACGGTCGGAACTCAGAACCATTCTGTTGCACCTCTATTCTAGTTATCAGTTCAGCAAGAAGACAAAGGTCCAGTATGATAGGAGCTGCTAGCAAAGAATCTTCACAGGTATTGTGGATAGCGAGGGTATTTTTACCATGCATAAAAATATCGCTTACATATTCATCCATTGCCCGCTTACTATCAGCAACAGAAGGAACATATTTTATGACAATAACATGATCTGGACTTTCATCATCTTTATACAATATAGGATTTGATCGAACCATGTCGTCTAACACACTTGATTTTGAAATTTCTTTCGATCTGAATGTGTTTGGATTACTAAGGTTTTTCCCATCATTGTTACCAAGATGATTGTATGAAACCACACTTGTTGGTTTAATTCCAGCGCTCACTAAATAATCTACAAGAACACTTTTTATCTTCGTCTGCCCGGTCTTAAAATCATCACCACCGATTAAAATGTTAAGTCTAGTAGCTGCTTCAATCAAGCCAGGTACAAAAGTATTTTGAGGACTTCCGTTTATAAAAGGGACACCCTCATCCACACAAGCAAGAGCCATTATTGTACTTGGACTTATCTCAGCTTCATTATTTGCCAGTGCTGCTCTCAGGTTCACTTCGCTGTCGTGTACACCTTTTTTCACTTCCGTGTATCTCTCTGTGTTGGCTGTCCATACTACAATTACTCTCTCGACGCCACTCTTAGCTTTGAAGTCCTGCAGATCCTTCCGAACCGTTTCCATTTGCTGCTTTTTTGTCCCCACAATAATATTATCTGCCCGGCTTTTTTGATTGGAAGCAATGAATGATTCATCATAAATGCTTGGCCGAGGCTTGAGGTGCTTTAAATAATTCTCGAGTTTATTTTGTAAATCAAGATCGAGAACGCGCGCTCTCTTGGTAGCAGCAGCAATATTTAGTGCAGAAATGTCCCATCCATCTATAACTAAATCATTTGGATCAACCATGGGGAGCAGTGACTTAAAAGGGACATATACATCTTCCTTACATATTTTGCCAACGTAGCAAGTTGATGCTTGTGTTAAACTTCCCCAATAATTGGGATCCATTTTACCATCCTTGGTGTCCCACGAGATACCCTCTCTATTTGCAATCAAACTTGCAGTTAAAGTAGTACCATTATTACCTCCCCAGCCAACGAGCATCAGCCCCAACTTTGGGACTTTTCGTTTGAGTTTAAACCTGTAGTTGTACTCTACTGGCTCAACTATCCAACAACCAGATGTCGCCTTACTTAGTTTTGTATCATGATAGACATATGTGCTTTCTATGTAGTCTTCTGAATATTTAACGTTCGAGGAAAGCACTTCAAAACTATCTATGAGCATTTTGTTGTGGAACCCTTTTAAAAAAAGAAGAGTACGTAAAAGTAGACTGCTCTACGTAAGGTTTCACACGCGTATGGAATAGATATGAATGAAAAGAACCCCGCTAATCAGGTAATCAGACCCTTTGCGTTTTTGATCAAAGTTGCTTCGGTAACCGGGACCGGGAAGAGTGGAAAAGTTTGTGGCCCCTACACCATCGTATGCGTTTTTTATTATTTTTTTGGGCGGGTCCATCCCACAACATTCAACAGAAATAGAAATTCTGTCCTTTTGTGATTTGTGGTTGCAAATTTTAGAGTGTGAATTAGACCTAAGTTGTAATAAAATTTTAGTAGAATAATTTATTGAATTTTTCGGAAATTGGAATAGACAATTTACATAACAAAACACAACAGTACAATCCAGACATCAACTCAAATTCAAATTAATGTATAGGTTGCAGTGACATACAGGCATGGTTTGTTAACATTATGCTTCAGGCTCTTTGCTAAGTTGCTACCAGCAAGTCAATAAACGGACGTAAAAAAGCTTTCTGCTCTTAGAAGATCCTTTCGCTACCTCTATTGCACGTACGACATTATTTGTAGGCTTTCATTCTGTGAACCGCATCCAAAAATCCCGCTTTGCCGAGCATTTCAATAAAGATCTTTCGATCACGGGATCTAAGTTTGTACGGAGTGAATTCCGTTCCTGGAAACTCTCCATTTCTTACTTCGTTTTTGAACTCAGTCATAGCCTTCTGTATAACTTTACCTACTTGTGCATATTGCTTACAAAATTTTGGAGTTACTTTTGCATGATGGGGGTGTTGCATAAATCCAAGAAGATCGTGATAAACTAAAATTTGTCCACTCGTATTAGAACCAGCTCCTATTCCTATTGTAGGAATATTTATAGATGAAGTAATCGCTGCAGCCACACAATCAGGTAAGCATTCTAGAACGATTGAAAAGCAACCAGCACCCTCAAGCTCTATAGCTTGCTCAACAAGCTTTACAGCAGCTTTTGCACTCCGCGCTTGGGGTCGAAAGCCACCTAAAAGACTTACCGATTGAGGAGTTAAACCGATGTGCCCCATAACAGCAATACCAGCCCCAGTCATCTTCTGAACAGCGGATACACGACTGCGACTTCCACCTTCAATTTTAACAGCATGCATTCCTCCTTCCTTAAGTATCCGAATAGCATTCTTCAAAAGTTGTGCATCGTCATTTTCGTAGCTTCCAAACGGTATATCTCCGACTAATAGAGCGCTCTTTGCCCCCCTTGAGACAGACCGACAATGTATCAACATTTCATCTACTGAAATAGGAAGTGTTGTGTCGTGACCGTGCACTACCATAGCAGCAGAATCTCCCACAAGTACTATATCTATTTTTGCCAAATCGACCTAAAAACTGCAATTAGTATCAAACATCATTAAGTATATAGAATTACTCACGTGCATTGCACTAGGATAGTCATATGCCGTGACGGCAGTCAGAGCTACTCCACGTTCATATTTTTCCTGCACACTTTTCAGTGTGGTTGTCTTTTCATGCTCTCCTATTTTACATCCATAAAGACTATCCGAAACGCTGGTAGTCGAATATCTATAGAGATTATATACTCCTCTCACTCTTTGAACTTTCGACGAAAGATGCTTCGTATATAAGGCATACATCTTTTAAAGTTATTTTGAGAGATGTGATCAAAGTCCGAACTGAACAGTTATACAGTTTGAGAGCTAAGAAAAACGTTCTACACACCGGCAGCTGTACGGCTCTGTTTTCTCTATTTTATATTTAAGATATTGAAATCGTGTCGTTCCGAACTACCACAGACATGCAAATTGAGAGTAAGATATAGGTTCTTAGCGTTCTAGTTACGGAGGTCGTTGTTTCACACTATTTCTTCTGTATTAACATTTTATAGTGTTGCAGTCAGGCACCTCAGGCAGTCAGGCAATCACGCAGTCCCCCAAGTCGTCAGGCTTTCAGGCATTCAGGCAAACAGGCTCTCAGCACATGACAAGGAGAGTTCATTTTTTTTTTTGATTTTTTCCTTTACCTGTTTACACATGATTATTTCCTTGGTCTTTTTCTTTCATCACCTTCAAAATTCTGTCACTTGTGGTGTTTTTGGATTGATTACAATTTTCTATGTGCGGTAAATAGTGCAGATGAAGTATGAATAAAATAAGTTTGAAGTTTGAATAATGCTTCTATATATATACATATAGTGCTGTGATGTACGGTACTATATATATAATAGTGTGCAAAGTTTTGCTATAAAATAGATAGAAGCGAAAAGGAATTAAAATATTATAGCAAATTTATAATGCTCAAAACTTAAAGTTTGAATCCATCGTTCCTACTAAAAGTCGCAAATAGGAACAGGTAAAATGCAACTAAAAACAGGAGACGTTCGAAATGATAATAAGATGAATCAACTCAAAGAAAGATGGAAAATGTTGTTTACAACGGAAACAATACAAATTTTTGAGAAATACGAGAGTTCCGATCGTGCAAAGCCCAAAACGAGGCGGATAAAAGTACTCCTTTCAGTTTGAATACGGGTGAATCTAACAAAATTTGCAGGTGACTATTTCGATTCCGACCGATGTGGAAACTATATTCCACATACTTCTTGATCTCAATAGCACGAGAAAGACATGGGATAAGGCATTCCGTTGGGGTAATATTCTAAATAAAGTAGACAATGACAAAGATATCGTTCAGATTCATTCAAAACCAATATTGTTGGGCCGTAAGGTTTCTCAATTTATTTTGATTATGTATTTCGGCTTCAAGAATTCAATACCGATAGGTTCCGTTTCAAACCGTCATAGCTAAAAGAAGTTGGAAAAAATTTCAAACAGGACAAGTTTTGATTCAAACAGAGTTCATCAGGAGTAACGAGGTTTGTTTACTTGAATTCATGCCTATTTTTTTTATATTTAGTTTTTAAATCAGTTGGCTTCTGAAAGTCAAAATATAGATTACATGTACAATGATTATACATGGATGATATCACCTTCCCAGGGACTTCTTGAGAAAGAGAACAGATCTTCATTCAATTCGACAGTCGTTTATCATATTGATACTGGTCAGTTGAGAAGAGGGGAATATTCACGTAAGTTTTTAAAAAATAAGTTTTTATAAATGAAAATTTTTTGTCTATATTAGCTCATATATGCTCAGAGGATATTCGGTTCTACGTTCTCGAACTAATGCGTGGTCTCGAAGCATATTCCGAAACCAAGTCAGTTCGTCGGATACCCATGCTCTTAAATCAGTTTGACAGTCCTGAAAATAGTACTACTAGCTTTGGATCGCTTACGAGTGTAATATTATAGTATCTTCATCTTCACTCCTTATTTGTGCTTCTAGGGAGAACAAAGTTTGACAGAAAACATTGCCTATGCTGAGAATAATTGTTGGTATTCTCCAGAATCCAAAAACTATATGGTTAGAGGGAAATCATATCTTGCAGATGGTATTAAAGTTCCTGCACAATCGAATTTGGGTGAATTGGTGGGAGTCGACTGGTTTATCCATAGTGAACGTATCGACAATGTTTGCTCGCATACGTGCACGAACGAATTGGTATTTCTTTCTGTCTACTTGGTAAAAGCTTTTCACTCAATAATACATCGTAGGAGTTGCATGCCAGGATTAATAATAAATTTATATTTGCGGTGAATATTCAAGTTCCTGGATCAAAGCATTTTTCAATAGTATTTTACTATCTAATACCTTCAAGTTTTGATAAGGTGCAGATTTGATTTTTTTTCCCTATATATTATAATTAGTGGTTCTATTTTCCTGTAGAATTCGGTTTTTGGTAAATTTATTTATGGCGATGATGAATATCGTAACGCGCGGTTCAAATTAATACCAAATATTCCGAAGGTGGTTGGTAGCACTAATTTCGCTTGATAAAGTAACTGATATTTGAGCAGGGTCCGTGGATTGTTCAGCGTGCAGTTGGTAATAAACCACTGATAGTGGGTGGTGCACTCAAGGTAGAGAAATAGTTCGAACTTTTTTTGTTCTTTGGGGTTGAGGTGAAGAAACATAGGCTATGTACATACGTACTGGGCGTTATTTTGAAGTTGATATTGATATTGGAAGTAGCACAGTTGCTAACAGTATTGTAAGATTCGTTTTAGGGTAAACCTTTTGCTTTGTCGGAAATGTTATTATCATAGAAATGCTATTAGATATGTAAGAAATTTGGTTGTGGACTTATGCTTTCTGGTTGAGGGGAAATCAATGTCCGAGTTACCGGTTTGTTTCTTGGGAAGTACTTTTTCATATACTTAAGATCAATTTTCAGGAGGAACTTATCGGAACTTCAAGAATTTCTCATCTTGATCCGGATTCCGCAAAGCCCTTTTCTCCATCTTTTAGATTTTAAAACCATGCACGGACTAAGTTATAAATTTGCAAAGGTAAAACTTCTTTTATCATCATCAAGGTACCAAATATTTAAGCTTGCATATTCACGAAGACATTCGTCAAGAATCTATTGTTTTGTATCAATCAAATTAGAATGTTTAATCGTTTATTCGTCTGAATGTACTTACATTTTGAGAATATCCTTTATTAGTAAGGATTGCCAGTGCTTTTTCATATGATATACTTGGAGAGTCATTCCTTTCAGCCCATTCTCTTAATGCCTGTGAGTTCTTGTTGAGAACGAGTTGTCTTACGAGATTCAAAAGCGCACCATATAGCTTGAAGTGACAGGATCGTTTCCAATTTTATCATGCAAAACAACATCTTCTAAGCTGACCTAAATACATGGCAAGGAAGTGCTGATAAATTCGAGTGGGAAAACACCAGTGATCTATTACCTTCGACATTTTTATCAGCCGAAGGGCTTCATCTATATCGTCTTCTGATACCTGGGATGGACCATTAAGTGGACAACTTTCTTATATCGAAATATACAAACCTTATTAGACCACTTTAGTCGGGCTAGTGCTGCGGCCAATCGAAGAATTGAGTGGAGGGTACGAGCAGTCGTGTACCCCTATTTGAGATGTGTTCAATAAAATGAGTAGAAGTAGAAAAAAAACTTTACCATAGCATTTTCTCCTGCCTTGCTTTCATGCAGTCGCATTTGTACATACATGTTCACTATATACTCCGTCAGTTCATTCGGTATTTCCGGTTGAAATCTCCGTGCGTAAGCTACATATGCTCTAAGCATCTCTGCTGAAATAGGAGAGAACTCACGTTCCTAGTAAATAGAAAATCTAATTAGAAATAGGAACAATTTAACAGTACAACCCTTACTGGAGGTATACCAAAACGATGTACATGTATGATATGATGAACAAGAGCTATATCTCCATCAACATCCGGGTTGTCAAGTATAAGCCACATCAAATCGAACCTGCTCAGTAAAGCAGCAGGTAAATTAATGTTCTCTTGCGGACTTAACTTAACATCATATCGACCATATGCAGGATTAGCAGCGGCCAAAACACTTGTTCTTGCATTTAAAGTAGTCGTTATACCAGCCTGTCTCACAAAAATATATAAAAAGTGATCTATAGAGGAGAAAGAAGATATGGCAAACCTTAGCTATACTGACAGTCTGTTGCTCCATAACTTCGTGGATTGCAGTTCTATCATTTTCGTCCATCTTATCAAACTCGTCAATGCAGCATATTCCATTATCAGCTAACACCAAGGCACCTCCTTCCAAAACAGTTTCACCAGTTATTGTATCCTTCTGGACTGATGCAGTCAACCCTACTCCACTGCTACCACGACCCGTGGTATATATACCTCTGAATAAAAATTTAAATAATTCGGAGATGTTTTACACGCCCTACCTTGGAGCTACTTTTACAATATGCTTCAGAAGCTGAGATTTAGCAACACCCGGATCACCCATGAGACAAATATGCATATCCCCTCTTACTCTAACACCATCCGGAAGATTTCGCGAAACACCGCCACACAAGAGCAGTAAAAGTGCTTTCTTTATGTCTTGGTGTCCATAGATCTCAGGGGCAATAGATTGGGCAAGCTTAGGATAAAATTCATCCTCCTTTCTATATTTTTGAAGATCTCGGAAGGTATCTGGCATTATATCCAAGTCTGTGTAGCGCTTTTTGTTTTGCTTTATTGACATAACATCAATAAAAGTGCTTGAAATGTGCCCTACGCCAGAAGACTGAGAAAGGAAATAAGAATTCTCAAAACTGATTGAATATCATCACCTTAAATTTAAGATTTGGGCGCGGTAAGAAAATTCCACTGATATCGACAACATCACCAGGACTGCAAGAAACAAGAAGTGGTGAGAGCCATTAATTCAGAGTGAAGCAAATGAAAACCTCAAAATCCTGGTAAGATCCCCTTTTATTTGTGCAGTAATAGAACGAGGTATACGACCCACGGGAACGTCTTCAGACATTTCTTGAATTCTTAATTCCTGCAGCAAAAAAGATGATCTGAAATAGAATGGCATTTGGGAGAAAAGCGAAAACCTGATACTTTGTAAAAGTAGAAGATCTTGTTTCAAGAAAGAGATTGCGAGAAGCTAGCCATTTCGTTAATTTGTACATTAAAAAGCAAAACTGCACTTTATCCAATTACCTTTGGCACTTTTTTTTGAGCAATTCCTACAAGTATTACAAGGAATAAAACTATCACTCAAAACGTCCTAAACATTACTTTAAAAAAATTGTAATATTCAGAAAAAATAATACCTGAGTAGTTATGTCTCTACAACCTTCACACGTGTAATGCGCAACCTCAATCATAGGCTTAACGTCTCCAACACGAGTGCACAAACCCTTTTAGAAGAAAATCATAAGAAATCAAGTGTAAAGAAAACTTTAATTAGAACCTTAAAAGTAACGTAAGTGCCGATATGTTCCGCCCGAATGTCTCGCATCTTTATTAGGGAGTAATCTGAATAAGGAAGGAAGAGTACACGAGGTCGAGGAGGTGAATTAGCCAAATGCGAATGAAGTGTTCGATGTGACGTGTTTCCTTGCCTCTCCTGCTAAAAAAAGTGAGAGGGATTTGAAAACTAAAGAAAAAATTCACCTGATTTTCTAAGATAGAATTTGAATTTGTACGTTCCATCGACTTTTCTGCCAATATTTCAACTGCAGCATTTGCAAAAAGTCGCGCATAAGTTTTAGTATTCGAGCAAACATGGGAATGCAGTTTGCTGCATTCATGATCCATCAAAGAAAACTATGACATGAAATATTTAATGAAAATTCCACTGTAATCTGAATGCTTACTTCTTTTAAATCATCAAAATGAATAAAAAGTGTCTCTGATTTCTGCAAAGGTATCGCTTGCTATAGATAATTTCAGTAACATTTGACGTGGAGCGAGAAAAGAAACGCAGTTACCAGGATTTCCAAGTATTTATGTCTTGCTTCTCCAGCAGAGGTAGTGAGAAAGTTTTCAAAGAATTTCTTGACTTTCACTAGAAAAAGTATAAGATCGACTTCGAAACGGTCAAACTAAAAAGTAACTTTCCTTGTTCATTCTCTATATTCAGCGCAGAGCTCATACTTCTGTAGCTCTCGATTTTACGCTTCACTCGAGAAATTGGCCTACTCAGCAAATCTGCCTCTTATCCTTCTTCTATACCGTCTGTTCAGAGGAGGAAATGTGTTGTTCAAAATTTTTGAATTTTTTTTTTGGGAAGCGGGAGGGGGTGCTTTCATAATTTAGGGCTTTCATAGTGTTAAGCGAAAAAGTTATTTACAGTATATATTTATACGGAATGCCACTGGGTTAGATCGCTCCATTAGTCCAACGGTTAGGATATGAGCCTTCCAAGCTCGAGACCCGGGTTCGACTCCCGGATGGTGCAACGCGTCATTAATATATATTCTTTTTTTTACTGTCTGGTTCAACTCTAAAACAGTATAACAGTACAGTAAACAATATGACTCTCGCTTAGTGATTACTTCGAAGTTTTCTCATTTTTCAAGAGTGAATAGCAGTCATGAACAGTCATCGTGATACCCATAAGTTCGTCAATTTACACAAAAGTCACTAACGAATACCGAACTTGAAAATGTATTTTCTTACGATCCTGAATATCTTATTCCTTGTACTGAATATTACGCTGCGTAATTCTAAAGAAGTAGTTAATACTAATTCAAAATTGCGGCTCTCTAAGCATGTGCCCACGAGACCATGGAAGCAAGCAGATATATCTTTTGTAAAACTCCCAGTCTCCTCTTCTTCCTTCTCCCAACTGTCGACTAAGAAAAGTGGTATGCTGCTTAATATATTGATTCCAGCTGAAGCAGACAAAGCATTTCACTATGGTCTCACTGAAGTTATTAAGCGCTATCCTGAAATCTTTTTGTCGGTTAATAGTAGTGGAAAAGACAAACAATATGCCTTCAATGTCAAGCTAAACCAAATTTCCTGTTTTGAGCAAAAAGGTTGCTCAAACAAAAACTCAGTAGCTTCTCAAATCTCTGATGATAAATCCATAACTGTTTCATATCATTCTTATTCTGGTGCCTTTCGCGGATTAGGGAGATTAATAGTTGCTGCGCGAAATGCTCCGTTCTTGAGTCAAAGCTTGCAGTCTGGGATAATCTCTGGCTTCGTGTTTGAAGAAGTACCACAGTTTTCAGAGTTGGGAGTCAAAATTGATATGAGCAGCGGTGGTGTTATGAAAATAGAATCTCTCAAAAATACTATAATTAGCCTAGCTTTGTATGGTTACAATACGTTATTTCTTCACATGGAAGATGCATTCGAGGTCCCTTCCGAGCCATTTATTGGGTATTTACGAGGTAAGTATTCTGAGATCGAGTTACGAGAAATTGGAACAATCGCAAAGTCACTAGGAATTGAAATAATTCCTTCTATCCAAGCGTTAAATAATTTAGATCATATTTTAAGCTGGCCTGCTTACTCTGCTTATAAAGATTCTAGGGGTAATCTAAAAATGGATTATGATAATTCATACATCCTTCTTGAAAGAGTGATTTTAGCTGTAACAGAGCCGTTACAATCGAAAAGAATACATATTGGCCTTGAAAGTATGAAAGGTGTGCGAAACATCGGTAAATGCTGTGAAGATGATAGAGAAACAAATAAATTGGTTGATACGACCATCCACAAAGTGTTTGCTTTGCATTTACAAAGGTTGTTGGATGTCATTCATAGCCTAAATATTCGGCCCATCATATACACTGACTTACTTTTTCAGCTTGCGAACATAGGTCAATGTAAGTGCAAAAATGATTCAAGTTCTTCTAAAGCTGATCTCCTCGATGATATACGTGAATTAATCGGCGAGAACGCAATAGATTTGATGTTCTCAGAATTTTCGAGTTCCGATGTGGGTCAATATAAAGAATTAATCGATCTTCATGAAAAATTGAAGAACACTTCTCCAGTCCTTGATAGTTCGTTGACTCTATCGCTTGGATTATGGACATGGAACCGATTCTGGGCGGCTCTACACTGGGTTATGTCAACTTTAGATGCAGGAGTAGATGCAGCTTTTTCTAAAGGTATTCAAAGTATAGTAATAGAAGCCAGATTAAATGATGGTAACCAATTAGATTTCATTTCTGCGGAAGCCGGGATTGCGTATTTTGCAGAATTAGTCAGGTTGAAACAAGCTAAATCAAAACTTATGATATTACAGCGAGTTGAAGAATCTTTTTCTGCAATATTTCGAAGCATTTCAACTTTTTCCGATATTCTTCAGGCCAGTTCAATAGATCAAGTTCCGGGAGTTCCAATAGGATGGGGTACAACAAATATAGCAAATTGGCTATTATGGGAAGATCCTTTGTTGTCACATTTATCAAATACTATTAGTGAAAAGGAGTTAGTTAAACACTACCGAGAGCTCGCAAACTCTCTCGATTTGAAAATAAGACTAGATGTTAAAAATTCACGGATAAACGATGAGATGAACGAGATAGATATTGGTTTGCATCCTCTTACGTTTCCTGCAGCTATTGCAAGGGTTCTCTATAGGAAATTTTTGCTGAAAATGCATTTTAAAAAAGCATATAAGCAGACAGACAAAAAAATGCTCTCAGAAATAATTGATAAGAAGAAAAATGGTATTTTCTTCCAATTGATTGACTCTGTTTTCTTCTTACGCCAAACTCATAAAATTGTGTGGCTACAACGCTACAAACAGACTGGTTGGGAGATCCTGGAGGGACGGTATGGAATAGTACAAGCAAGACTAGAAGGGTTTGGAAGTATGCTTCAGGAATATGTAGACGGGGATATTTCAGAGTTGGAGTGGAATGGAGAGAATATGAAGTTGGAAGTTTACAATGTAGAGAATTTCCTGCTGCCAATGATTGATTGGTCAAAGGCTGTATTTCCATCTTTCCAAGCTTCTTCATGCTTTGACGAATCGAAGTAAGTATTTGCAAAGTAGAAAAGTGATAATACCTAAGTGCTGTATTTAGTACATTTGTATTTGAAGTTCGCTTAATTTGTACTATCATAGTCCATTCACAGATAATCTTATTTGCATTTCTGGTTTCTACTGGAGCTTATTCTTTTGTTTAGTAAAGTTTGATCAACATTTCAACCGGATCTTCAACACTCTCCTTTATACATTTTAAAAAAGAGACAGCTTCTCTTCCATCTATCAATCGATGATCATAAGTAAGTGCAATATTCATCATAGGTCTTGCAGATATTATATTTTCTGACCCAATACATACCGGTCTATGAACTATTGAATGCATGCCAAGTATAGCGCTTTGAGGAGGATTTATTATGGGTGTTCCAGATAGTGAGCCAAAAGTGCCACCATTCGAAATAGTGAAGGTGCCACCTATCATTTCATCAATCGATAACGTTCCTTCTGCTGCCTTTTTTGCAAGAGTACTGATTTGACTTTCGATTTGCGAAAAACTCATTTTGTCAGCTGAACGCAGAACAGGCACAACAAGACCTTTTGGGGAACTTACAGCTACTGAAATGTCAACATAATTCTTGTATACTATTTCATCTCCTTCTATCACTGCATTAACTGTCTTCTGTTCACGAAGTGCCCGCGCCGTCGCAGCAACAAAGAAGCTCATAAATCCTAATTTAACTCCGAACTCCCGCTGGAATTCCATTTTATACTTGTTTCTTACATTAATAACATTCGTCATATCAATTTCATTGAATGTCGTAAGCATTGCATATGTATTTTGGGCAGACTTTAAACGTTCACTGACCCGCATTCGTAAACGACTCATTTTCACCCTATTTTCTCCTGGGGAAGGAACTTGGCTTGTATTAGGAAAGGAATTTTGAGATGAAGAAGGAGGCTTAGAGACGGAAGAATTTCCAGAACTAACTTCAGTTTCAGTCAAATCCTCGGGCGCTTCTAAAGCTGGTCGTATTTCTGCTATCACGTCCGCGGTACTTACAGTTTGACCCTCCTCAACAGTGTATTTTGTAAGAAGGCCATCCTCTGGAGAGCGAACGTCAATGGTTACTTTGTCAGTTTCAATTTGTGCTATCAACTCATCCTTTTTCACATGCTTCCCAGCGATTGAACTTAATGTCGCAATGACCCCTTCAGAAACGCTGTCACCCATAGTTGGTACAATGACCGAAACATTCGGCTGAGTTTCTTCTTCTACTTTAGTTACACTCTTAATATCCTCTTGTGTCATGGTGTCTTCAAGCAAGCATGGAACATAAGACATAATTTCTTGTCCAACAACCACTGAGTCTCCTTCTGACACTTTTAGCTCCCTGATTTCTCCAGACTTATTGGAGCGAACGTCTAGTGTAACTTTATCGGTTTCGATTAAGGCGACAATTTCATCAATTTGTACTTTATCTCCTGGAAACTTTAAGAATTTCTCCAAGGTACCTTCCGTGATGGAGTCTCCCATTTGTGGTACAATAATCCGCTCTTCACATTTTTGAGTTAAACCAGAATAGAATTGCCAGGGAAATGCTTTCTGATAAACCCTTTCCCCAACTGGTTTCTTTCCAGTTACGCTATGAAAGTTTGAAGATTAAAATTAGCACAGTTTAAGAAAGCTTCTTACCAGACAAGGGGGATGTTATAATTTCTCCAGCCTCCGTTCGAAAGATACCGATTCTGTGTTTGGTAAAGTGGTTAAGTTTGAATTTGTTCGGAAATCTTAAAGTGAAGTTCTTACGGAAATTGATTCCAAAGTCTTGAAACGCGTTTTTGATACTCTTTTCGCTATTGCCGACATGGTTTCTCTTGATCAGTTCAAAAGTGTTTCTATTTGAAAGTAGAAGTACTGTCTACAGTATCGTTTCTTCCTACGTTGGAATCGCACAACCTATTCTACGACACAAGTAAAGTAAAGATACACAAGAGAACGCCGCGCGCTGCCTTGTCAGCAACTGAGGGCCAATCTTTTACAATATATATGAAACTTTCTAGTAACAGGTACTGCATGGTAGTACATAGTAGTATATCGGAAAATAGCAAAATACAAAAATTGACACAAAAACTTTTTCATAATCATAATAATATAAGTTAAGCATATAGTAGTCTGACATAGAGTCAGAGAACAGGAAGTACCCGACTTCGCTCTTCCACTTGTGAAATTAAGTAAAAATGTGTGGTGGGGCAGGAGCCGGCCAAGAAGAGAGGTATTCAACAGCACCCGCGCAGCTATTTTTAAAACTAAGTACGAGTTCGAAGAGTATCATCCTGTGCATCTAACAATCAAAATTGGTCATTATTGGAGTTTCAGGTAAATCTAAGTGACTGTTGAGATACCTGTACTTACATTTTCAAAAGGGCATACTTGAAGAACACGTGGCTGAGAGTAAAATACTGGGTCAAGCTAGTTTGTTATCACAGGTACTTAATTAATTGAAACAGTTCTAAAAGTTTATGCGAAGGTTTTCAGGAAAATACGGAAATAACAATAGGAAAATACGTAGTAAAAGGTAGGTAGAACGGTCACAGAGAAGTGACTTTATATAACAACTTGATTCTCTTCCTTCAGGGGTGAGGAAAAAAATGAAAAGTTTTTTGGTCATACTTACCAAGCAAGAGAGTGGTAAATTCTGCGCAGTAGGAGCTGTAGGACAGCACACGAGCTTTGAAGATAGACCACAACCTCCGTTGAGTGAATTGGCAAAAACAATCAATCAATAATAAGTACCCAACAAAAGAAAGTAAGTGAGCAACTATCAACTATTTTATGCAACTTGCTTCGCCAACTCGTCAGCTTTTGCAATTGCTTCGTTGATGTCCCCAACCATGTAAAAAGCCATTTCAGGAAGATCATCGTACTGACCTTCTAGT
>Ga0209631_10002281_pt1 | contig 23125 bp, 20 predicted proteins | sample COG_08_FD_184752 | JGI IMG/M metagenome (GOLD analysis project Ga0209631, IMG submission 184752) | Pelagic Microbial community sample from North Sea - COGITO 998_met_08 (SPAdes) (version 2) | ecosystem: Environmental > Aquatic > Marine > Neritic zone/Coastal water | place: Helgoland, sampling... | reverse complement strand
CCTACTCCAGCCCCTGCCCCCTCTCTCACTCCAAGTTTACCAACGGTTGCTCCAGCTCCTGGAGCACCCGCACCGGGCCCCGCACCTTCACTTGCCGCTCCTGCACTTTCCCCATCTCCCACATTACCACCCGGAGGTGCACCCTCCGCACTTCCCCCTATTGGTGGCCCCAAGCCCTCATTGGAAGCACCCAAAGGCGGCCCAGGGCTTCCTCCTCCTGGAGGAGGGGCACCTATGCCCGTCCCCTCTATGGGGGCAGCACCCGGCGGCCCGCCCATGCCCGGCCCGGCTGGCTCACCTCCTATTGGTGCACCTGGAGGTGCTGGACCTGCAAAAGCTGGAGCAGAAAAGAAAAAACGTCCCAGTATTCTCTTTCTAATCCTTGATTTTCTAGTATTTGGAGGTTCCGTTGCAGGGATGGTTCTGCTATTCATTTCTAACTAAATCACAATTAAGAAACAATAAACTACAAATAATGAGCGAACTCGTTAATTTAAACAAAGAAAGCTTCGAAAAAGTTACCGCTACGAAAGATAAAACACTTATCATCGACTTTTGGGCTCCTTGGTGCGGCCCATGCAAAGCACTCACACCGGTGCTTGAAGAGCTTTCATCCGAAATGAGTGATTCCGTTGAAGTATACAAAGTCAATGTTGATGATAACACTGACTTAGCTCAGGAGCACGGTGTTCAATCAATACCTACACTTCTGGTTTATAAAAATGGGTCCCTTTCGGAAACAATTATTGGTTTAAAAACTAAGGACGAGCTCGTCGATATTGTTAATTCCTAAAGCCTTTGGTTTTAATTAGTTTCGGGCAATTGCCCAGGTTACAATTACCCCATACAAAAGTACATATAATGATGTACCTGCTAATATAGTGCCATAATCTTTTTTATTTTCAGCTATTATTAACCTGCGAACTAATAATAGCCCGAGCGGAAATAGAACGAATAAAATTCTTAATCTACTGTCAAAAAGAGGGCATAGAAAACAGGGAATAAAAAAACCAAAAAAGAAGAACCCTACGGCGAATTTATCTCCAAATAATACGACTAGGGTATTTTTGCCTACCTCCTGGTCAGTCTTTCGATCACGATAGTTATTTACTACCAATAGATTATTGATGACGAAACCAGTGCTCAGTGCAACCATCCATTTGGGCTCCCACTCCTGCCCGGATTCAGCCACTAAAACATAATGAGTAATGCAAACCGCAACCAGTCCAAAAAATAAAATTACAAAAACATCCCCTAACCCATTATAAGCAAATGGGAAAGGCCCCCCGGTGTAGCAGACCGCACAAAAGACGCTGGCAATCCCCACGATAACAAGAAAACGACTGGCCCCAGCTTTCTCCATCAATATAAGGCCTAGTACAAAAGCAAAAATGAGGATCAAATAGCATGCATTTCGTAAATGTATCCCCTTAATCAGACCGGATTCTGCAAGTCTAGTTGGTCCGAGCGTTCTTTTTTCGTCCGCACCTTTGAGAAAATCAAAATAATCATTGGCAAAATTAGTCGCAATTTGTACCAAAATCGAAAACATAAAGCACAGAGAGATTAAATCAATTCTTACTGATCCGATCTGGTCAAAAGCTAAAGAAACTCCGACCGAAACTGGTATTATTGAGGCAACTAATGTTTTAGGGCGAGTAGCAAGCACCCAATACCCAATCGTATTTCTCACTAATTTCGAGTCCTTAACGAGTTATCGCCATAGGAAACCTGAAGTGAGTTCTATACCTGTGGGCAACTCTTCGAAAACCGTCCTCTCCCTTTGATGGGTCTGGCGTTTTGTATGGCCACTGAATATCGATTTGCAAGGCAAGGAAACCGTTACTCGGATGATGCCTGTGTCTATGTTCAAGAGGATATTGAGAGCATTTAATCAAGAAATATCTGTCACCTTCTGGGATCCAACGGGCAGACCAAGGAAATTCCGTTTCATCTCCCGTTCCTTTTATCCCTTCTAATGAAAGAGGTTCGCTTCCATTTAACAAATTAAACGACATGCTTCTGTCATCCGATTCACTGTTCCATGATTCCTGCATCTTTCCTTCATTTGGTGCCTGCGGATCATTCATCATATCCTTATCGTATTCTATAACTTGCTCAAATTCGACACGGTGACCTTCTTTGGGGGCCACTAAAAGAATACTCCATCGATTATCTCCCAAATCCTCGGGTGAAAATGAAGAAATTCCTCTTATTCTTTTTGTGCCTCGCTCAACCAGAGTGAAACCCATTCTTTCAAGTTCGACCTGAACTGCATCAACCATTCCATAGGCAATATTCTGTTCCCTTACCTTACCTACTCCTTCAACACCCCAAGGTAAAAAACCGAGTAACCCTCCGATTAGAAACCCAAAGACCGCAAGTGCAATAACAACTTCTAACAGAGTGAACCCTTTATTCTTTGATGATAAATTTTGTGCAGTACTCATTTCAGAAGTTATCTTATTCAAAATCTTCCAATTCCAACACAGCAAAGCCTCCATATCGCCGCATGAGAATACCTGCAATTGAACTTGGGTTATCAAAACGAAGAAGTTCAGCATCTCTCGTTGGAATTGGCGAACCGACACCTATAACCAAACGGGGCGGAACCTGTGTTGCACCATCAGCAGAATCAGGAAAAACGAGATTGCCCACTTGATCAAAAGCAAGGTAGCGAAAATTAGAATCTCCATTTATTTCACGTGCCCCCTTAAATGAATCCTCTAATTTAAAATCATCGGCTTTACTCCAAACAGAATAAGCATCACTTCTCCAACCATCTCCCGTCTTAGCCTTACTCTCATTTTCGGGGACAAAATAAACACCATCGGTTAGGTACCGCCCCTCTCCCATTACCAACCACTTAACTTCACCATTCGTGGCGCATGTATCCTTCACGACCAATTCAAGATACCTGTGATATTTGTCTATATCTGACTCTACATCATTGATAATTAACCGAGTTTCGCTGCCAGATAATGCCGCACGAGAGCGTGCCTGTTGAACCAATCCGAGAAGCTCTCTTTGGGCTGCACCAAGTTCAGCTCCTCCGCCACCCAATAAAGAAAACCCAACCATTCCCATCATTAAACCCATAACTGCTAACACAATCAGCAATTCCAACAGGGTAAACCCTGAGGATTTTATTGAAGTTGCTGAGGGGGTTACATTCAAGGATGCCTATCTATTCTTCTACAATGTACTTAGCGATATCCCAAGAGAATACATTTTCTGACTCTTCGTTTTCAAATTCATCATCACCTTTTGAGTTAAAGAGAGAGTAAACTCCGACCTTTTCACGAATCACTGAAAGTTTTTCTTTCGCATTATCAACATCAGCAGGGTCGTAGTCTTGCTTTAAGGCAGTAACAATTTCATCAACTGCACTGCTGTCTAATTTGATTAATCCATCACCATCCAAATCAACCACAATTCTAATATTTTGACCTTCCCAGGCATCCGCTAAATAGTTCTTGGAATTAAATTCATCTTCGGAAAATGAATGGAACTCACGCCCCTTCTTATTTTGATCCCTAAGCTCATCATCTAATGGTTCCCATACAGAAGTTTCCGGGAGCCATTTCATTCCTTTAAGAGATGCAATAAAAGAATCATGGTTCATATCCTCAGATAAATTGGTTGGTATGCCCTCACCTTCCTCCAATAAAAACGGTGGGAAATATTTATAAAATTCTTTGTATTGATAAAGTTGAGTAACCCATGAACGATAAATGGCCTGCGATTTCTTTACTTTGGAACTGCTGAGTAAATTAAATACCTTGGGTCCAACCATTCCCATCAAAATTCCAATAACAGCAATAACCACCAATAATTCGATAAGGGTAAACCCTCGTGATTTAGAATTTGTTTTTTTCATATACAACTTTTTTCTGTTTACCATTTCCCTGGTTCTGAAGATGGAATATTATCCTCATCAATTAATTCTTTTACTGGGGTCTCAGTTAATTCAGCCCTAAATTCTGAAGCTTTCCCGTCAGCTCCTTTGGAAAAGAGTAAATATCCCTTATGCCCGTCCGCTCGCGGGTATTCATAAACGTACGGCTCAAGCCATGGATCCATGAGGAAAGCCTCGATGATAGAATCGCCACTCCATTGCTCTTCGCTCAAAGAAACAATTTCATTCCTCTGGCCATCTTGTTTGCCTAATGTTACTGAGTCTCCAGGGAGAAAGGTTTTCCTACGATCGCTCGGATCCAATAATTCTCCATCCTGATCCACCAAACCAGCTAAAGTATTTAAAAGAAGAGCACTACGTGCAATTTCATTTTCCGTATTTGGGAGTTCAGGTGTTACAGGGTAATTACCCATTTCACTTTTGTATTGGTCGAGGGCCAAGGAAAGAGCTTCTATCTGACTTTTTGCCTGCTTTTCTTCCTGAGCACTCAAAAGATAACTTCCGCCAGTGAATGTAATTCCAGCAAGAATGCCAATAATGACAATTACAACTAATAATTCAACTAGGGTAAATCCTTCTTTCTTAAAACTGTTTTCTTTCATCGGGCAAAATATAACATAGTAGTCCTAAAACTTACGAATTTTGTCAACCTATCGTTATTCCCACGAACCATGGTTTTTTATTAAATTAGTTAGGCAAACCCATTTTCTGACGAAAATACTTTAGCTCAGGAAAGCCCAAAAGGGCTAACGAAAGAGCATAGATTAAAACCCCCAAGGGTATATAAGTTAGCAACTCAAGCACGCTATGTAATTTGTTTTCAGCAAAATATTGCTGATCTTTAAAAAACCAAAGAAGTCCAAACATAACCAAAGATGCAATTGATATGCTAAAAACATATAAAGAATCGGGTCGGAAAATAAATTTCATGTCAAAACCTTTAAATTTGGCAGCCAGAAAAATCGTTTGAAAAAATGCTGCCCCCACATTAGCCCATGCAAGGCCTAACATTCCATACTCCTGCATAAGGATAATACTTAAAACTAAATTTATCAAAAAGCTCAAAACCGCTGCTTTCAAGGGAGAGTTCATATCTTTTTGTGAATGAAAAGCTTTAACAAAATATGCCGCTATTGCGTAAAATGGTAATGCAAAACAGGAAATAATCAACACACTCGATGCAATATTCACCTCGCCCCCACCAAACTCTCCCCATTGAAAAAGAACACTTAGTATTGTGTCAGAAAGTAGTGCTAAGCCGATTGCGGCAGGCAGAATAATTCCCAGTGTTAACCGAAAGCCGCGAGCAAAACAATTATCGTACCTTTCACCTTCCCCAGAAATAAATGCCCTAGATAATTCAGGAAAAAACACTGTGGATATAGAAATCGCAAATACTCCAAGGGGTAACTCTATCAATCTAGCAGATAGAAATAAATAGGATAAAGCACCATCGCTATCTAAGGAGTAAGCCAAAAATCGTGATACCATTACATTGATTTGACTAACCGCAGCCCCAAATGCGCCAACAAAAAATAGGGTTTTAATTTTTTCCAAGCCCTCAGATGATGCTAAGTCAAACTTCCAACGCCACGAAAAATTTCTCCTAAGTTGAATCCATGGGATGATGGTTTGTAAAACCCCACCTAATAAAACAGCAAAACAAAGACCTGTGACTAAATCCATCCCCCTCCATGAAAGACCAAAATAAAGAAATACGAGAACTCCAATCATCGATAGATTGAGGATAATAGGAGAAAATGCGCCGGCAAAAAACTTGCGATGCGTGTTTAATGTCCCAACTACGATCGCAGAAATACAAATAAAAAATACATAGGGAAAAATTATTGAATTTAAATAAAGGCCATTTATCCACTTTTGACTCGAAATCCATTGGTTATCTGATGCCATCCAAGAAACGAGGCAAACGCTCAAAGATAGAGCTAAAAGAAATACAAATAAACGTGAGATCACTTGGTTAAGGACTCGATGTGCCATCTCCAACGATTGATTCTTTTCTATTTCAGAGTAAACTGGAATATAAGCAGAGGTTAAAGTACCCTCCCCCAACATCCTCCTGAAAAGATTGGGTATCGTGAATGCTAAAATAAAAGCATCCCCAATCGCAGATACTCCAAAGCAGGTGAAAAATAAAACATCACGAGCCAACCCTAGAAACCGGGAAACAATGGTCAGTCCACTTACCAGTGAAATATTACCTACAAGGTGACTCATCGTAAGGAGAAATCCTTGATTCAGGCAATTGGTTTTGTCTGCATAAAAACTCCGACAAGATCAACTATCTGTACATTCAGATAAAAGATGCTTTGCTTCCTCCTCCGGATCTTCATGGCCCTGATCTTGAGCAACGGTAATTGTTTGATTTAAAATTTCGCGAGCCTCAGTTTTTTGTCCAGATGCGATCAGTGACTTCCCTAAAAAAAGCAAAGCCATCATCCAATCTTTCCTTTCATCCAGGCAAATCTTTAAATGATGTATTGCATTTGGGTAATCAGCCTCTTCGTGATAAGCTTGAGCCAAACTAAAGCGAAACAATATATTGCCTGGGCTTTTATCCAGTTTTTCTTGGTAAAGAGATATTCGCTCAGACATGCTGGAGTCGAAAAGTTTAAGAAATTTTCAAACAAACAGCGGTTGAATTATCAGTCCCACCATTCTGATTGGCTAAATCAATAATAGCGTGAACGAATGCCTCTGGCTCCATCGATGAAATCATCTTCTCAATCTCCTCGAGATCAACCATATTTGTAACACCATCCGAACAAACGAGGATTGAACTCCCAGGCAAAAGATCAATATCTCCAATATCCACTTCAAAATCAATATCTTGGCCCATGCAGCGAGTAAGCGTATGCATGTAATGCTCAGGCATATCAATCGCGGCTTCGGGGCCATGCTTGTCAATTAACTCATCTCCCAAGGTATGACACTTGGACACTTTTCTTAGCCCGTTCCCGTCTTTTAAGTAAATCGAAGAATCACCAACATGTACAAAAACAAGCTTTTCTCCAACCCGACGCAATCCAGAAAAAGTACATCCTATTCCATTTTCCCCGCCAACAATAGAACCACAGGTTATAATATTTTGATGTATAGAATGAGCAATTCGACGCAATTCATCATCCGTAGCATGATCTGTTGAGCTTTGAATATATGAACCGTAAAACTGAACAGCGAGCCTGCTAGCTAAAGCACCAAAAGGTAGTCCACCAACTCCGTCTGCTACTGCATAGATTCCTTTTTCATCATCCACCAAAAAAGAATCTTCGTTTTTCTCACGAACGAAACCAACATCGGAATGACCATAGGAACTTATAAACATATGATTAGGCAAATTATAATAGCAATTGATCTTTCGATAGCAACTAGGACAGAATGTCAATTTTCAAAAAATAAATTGGAAATTTCAAGAAAGTTTTACCCCTTTTCGTCAAAGATCCGGAATTAGGTCGCTTAAAGTTATAATTTCATGCTCTTTCTTCGGGAATTCTCGAATAAAATCCCTCCCATAGCCCTTTTTTAGAATTCTTGAATCTAAAATAACTAATTCTCCGACATCGGTCCGCGATCTTATAAGTCGACCGATTCCTTGCCTAAACCGAATTACTGCAGATGGCAAAGTAAGCTCCATAAATGAACTCTTACCTTCTTTACCCAAAACCTCTGCCTTTGCCTCCAAAACAGGGTGACTTGGATTTTCAAATGGCAGACGAGTGACTATAACCTGAGATAAACAAGGCCCCTTGGCATCAAATCCCTTCCAAAAGCTTTCCGCGCCTAAAAGTAGCACATCCCCTTCCTCCAACATTTTGTCCCTTAGTTCTGACCGGGACATACCCTCCCCCTGTGCATAAACGGAACGTCCAAGCTTTTTCCATCGAGCCCGCAAGTTATGGTAACAATGTTTGAGGTCAGAGTAATTCGTAAACAGAACCAAAGTTCCACCCTCAATACTTGATGCACAGGCATGAAGAACTTCAACCAAATAATCGAGATAAGGCAAACGATTACTGGACATCGGATCTGGGCAATCTGCCAGAACTCGTATTTGTAAATTTGACTCATAATCAAAGGGGGAATCCACAATGCCTTCTTCTGCACCCTCAACTCCAATAGTAGATCGAAATGATTGAGCATTCCCTTTCCTAGTCAATGTGGCACTTGTCATCAGCACCGGTACATCACGGGAGAAAAGTTGCCCCTGTAAAACCTGGGCAATTTCCAAAGGAGCACTACGCAAATGAATAATTTGGTTTTGCTTCCCAGTTCTTTCAATCCAATAAACAGAATTTTCATCCTTCAATTCAAGCACTTCAGATAATCCATTTAAATATCCCTGCATCCGCCTGGCATGATCTTTCAATTCGACCTTTAAGGACTCATCTTCTGTTAACTCGCCCAACTCGACCAAGCAACGACACAACCGGCTCAAGGGAGGGAAAATTTCCATAGGCAAAAGACCTTTTTCCAACAAGCGAATTCGATCTTTCTTCCCAAGGGTTTGAACATGGAGATACTGAAAGAAATCTGATGCAGCCAGTTCTGCATTTTCAACTGACTCAAAATCAATTGACCTACCAACTCGGCTAATCAAACCCTTCCTTTTTTTGGAATTATAAATCCTGCGAATATTCATCTCTAAAGCCCATGAACTAATCGCAAGACCTAGGTGGTCGCCCGCGACCTCAGGAATTTCATGTGCTTCGTCAAAAATTACAAAGTCATTCGAAAACATCACTCCGCCTTTATCATCCGGAGGTCCAAAACCGGCACCCATCAAAGAAAATAGAAGGCTGTGATTCACAATTATTAAATCAGATTCTTCAACCTCCGAACGGGCCCTTCGGTAAAAGCAACTTTCTGGCTTACATCTTTTTGATGAGCATAGGGAGGAATCGGCACTGACTGCATCCCAGACCGCTCCCATGGGTAAGGGCGAAAGCTCTTGCCTAATTCCCTCTGTTGCCTCGCTGCCTGCCCATTTCGCAATTCTCTCCAATTCCTGACGCTGACGACCTTCAAATAATTCGCCCTGTCCATTCAATGCTCGGTGCAGACGGGTCGTGCATAAATAATTCGCCCGCCCAACAAGCAGTGCACACCCAAAATCCTTAAAGTTTTTTAACTCAGGGACTTCCTCAAACAATGATCGAAGTGCTGGAATATCTTTATCCAAGAGTTGCTCCTGCAAACTAATGGTATTCGTTGCTACAACACAGGGTCTTTTCCTCGAAACTGAAAACAGAACGGAAGGAACAAGATAAGCCAAGCTTTTCCCAACTCCAGTCCCTGCTTCAAATAATAAATGCTGCTCATTCAAAAGGGAGCGGCTAACTGCTTTAGCCATCTCAAACTGTTCGGATCTGTGTTCAAAATTTTGGGTTTCCTCCAACCACCCCCCTTCTCGGAAAATTGAATGAACCACAGAAATTAAATCAAATTCCTCTTCCTCTCCCGCACCATCCGCGAACCGAATCATCTGGATCTAGAGAAATAAAATCTTAAACATTTCAAACCGGACGAACAAAAGGATTTACCTGTCGCTCATGTCCCACTGTGGTATTCGGGCCATGCCCGGGATAAATCGTAGTATCTTCGGGCAGCGTGTAGACCTTGGTTTGTATAGAATGTTCAAGTGTTTCAAAATTTCCACCGGGAAGATCAGCACGGCCAATACTTTCGGCAAAAATTACATCCCCCACAAAACATGCTTTCTCATCTTTAACCCAAAAAATAATATTTCCCGGACAATGCCCTGGGCAGTGAAATACTTTTACCTTCCGTCCCAGTAAATTTAGCACATCTCCATCTTCGACCCACTTTGTAATGCTAACTGGCTCAAAATTCATTCCTGGCATGGCAAAGGTCGACATTACGCTTGGTTGCTCAAAGAGCATCTTATCATCATGATGCCCCACAACAGTAATGTTGCTATCCACAATATCCGCAGCACCTGCCATATGATCCCAATGACCATGAGTTAACCAAATTTCCTTCAATGAAAGTGATTCCCTCTCAAGAAATGGCAATACTGCATCATTACAGTCAGGCGGAGCATCTATTAATATTGCCTCTTTTCCACCCGCATCCCAAATCAGGTAGGCATTTGTACCAATTGGTCCCAACTCCATTTTCTCAATTCGCAAAGAATCCATCACCCAACACAACCCGAAGCGGACAATGATTCCAAGCAAATTGAATCTAAAAGAGTAACAAAATAAGGATTCAGAACTGTTTAACAAAAAAATTAATATGAATGATCAATACGAATACTATGTCGCCCAAATTAAATATATAAAAATCCCTTAATAAAAGGCGTTTAAAAATTTGCCGGTATCCAATTTCGTTTCCTATCGGTTAAAATCTATCCAAATTGCAATTCTAGGGACACGAGCGATCTTAAACAGAGCCAGATCAAGTATGCTATTGCCGGGCAAAAATAGATTTATCAGTAAGAGTAAAATTCTCCTAGTCTACACATTATTACAAGCTTGAATAAAAAAGCATGCAACCAACCGCTTTTCATTAAAAAACAAGTAGACGAAAATTCTTTTTAAGGATACAAGGAATCGATGAAAAGTTCCTACGAATTAGCAATGGAAAGAATGGGAGGTGGAGATAACTCCCCTCTTTCTGATAAACAAAAAGAATTGATCGCTGAGATAGATTCAAAATTCAAAGCCAAAATTGCCGAGCGAAAAATCTTTCTTGAAAAAGGAATTTCAGATGCTCTGCAAAAAAACAATACAGAGGAAGTCGACATGCTCCGCAAACAGGTCGCACAAGAAATAGGGTCTCTAGAAAGCAAAGCTGAACGGGAAAAAGAAAAAATTCACGAGGCTAACTAGCACGCTCGCACCGGATATATTTCGGATAAGCAAAAATCAGTCAGGCTGCTTTTGCCTTTCGGTAGGAAAGAATGTAAAGCATACACAAAGGAACCCCGTAGTCACCCCATCGTTCTATCCATTCGAAAATATTTACCACCCCCATACCAGCTACTGTATCTGCAGGCACATAGAGAAACTCGGTAAACAGCTTCCAGCCAAGTGCAATAAAAATAAGGGGGCGAAGTGGGGCGAGGAAGACTACCACACCTAAGGCAAATTCCGCGTATCCGACTTTTGTAATAAAAGCTACATCGGCATTCACTCCAATTGACTGCCAATGATCAATCAGCATCTTCTTTTCCACTGCAAACCCAAAACCAGCATGTCCGATTAGAAGAAGAGCCAAGCATGTTTTAAGTAAAAAGAATAAGGTATCAATCATCGAATCCTTAATCTCAGGCTCCTTGTAACTAGAAAATAAATCTTTATGGGTTATGGCAAAGCCCCCACCCATCAACAAAAGCAAAAAGGGAGGAAACCAATTACCCGCCCTTTCCCAAAACTCCCAGGTTTGCATTTTTGCCACATGCATGGAGTCCGTAGCCAAGCGAACCATCCACTCCCCATCAATCAGAACTTTTTCCAAGTTCCCGGCAAGAGGACGTAAGATCGCAGTCCACAAGGCCCATAAAAACATCCATACCAAAATTGTACGATTTGGTTTCCAAAGCAAAATAACCGCCATTAAAATATCGAATGCACCAATCATAGGCTGCAATTTCCAAGCGACCTCAGGCTCAATTCCCTGTGAAGCAAAGAATGGAAGCCAACCCGCCTTGGTAATAAGGCCCCACGTTCCGTGCCCAATAAAACACAAGGCTGCAGTTACACGAAGAGTCCAGTGCAACTGGGTTTGTAAGGTCCGCTTATCGCCAGAATGGGCACTGAATAATCCATGAAAAAGGTATTCTTGTGGTTTCATCATCGTTTTATTTAAATGGATAACAATTTTTAAGTAAAGAGTATACATGAAAGGAAGTTGACTCAGAAAATTGATCATACTTTAGTCAAACCATGCTTATTTTCCAATACGCCCTACCGTGTCGGCGATTTATTCTTGGGTCCCTTTTTTTCATTATTTCACACTTTTCCTATGCTCAACTTGAAGAGGGAAATTGTGAAAAGCTAAAAAACTTTGGTAAATTTTATGAAAATCCGGAAGGTGACATTTTGCAAAGTGCAAAGCTTTTCCTTTCGTACCAGCACCAAGTGGGTGCTATTGATGGCACTGATAATTCAGGTAAAGATTTTAAGGACGACTTTGAAGAAGTGCGCAGGTTTTGGATGGGACTGTCCGGAAAATTTGGAACCTATTGGAAATTTAAAGTGGTAAGCCAATTATCCAATGACCGACACAACTACCCGGACAGCCAGGGAGGATCTTACAGGCAATGGGGACACGAAACTTTCCGATCTGCCAATATCACCTTTGATGCAGATAGTTTTTGGGACATTAAAAGCGTGGACTCGATGGAAATTGGTTATGGTCGAAGAAGTGGGCGAATGGCTGACGAATGGCAGCGCTCGTCAACCTCAATCAACTGTCTAGAACGTTCATCATTCGCCAACAAACTTTGGCTTTACGACAAGGAAAAAGGGAACCCCATGGCCGCATGGATCAAATGGAAAACAGGCAAACATTCATTTGATACCGCAGTGTTTTCAGGGACTTACGATGATTACATTGGTGGATGGAGCGACAGCAAAGTTTATTATGCTTCATGGCTGGGAGATTATTCTGAAATGAGCTCCTATGAATTGCACGAATACTGGCTTTCTTTTTATAAGCAGGACGGAGGCATCGATCAGGACCGCTTGGCTGGAGGTAACGAGTGGGCACTCTCTTTTGTAAATCGACTGGGGGGCGAATCTTGGGCACTTCACTCGACTCTGGGGTTTGGTGAGAATGGTACTCAATCAAAAATCGAACGGGCGGGTAGCTTCGGTGGTGGTGTACTCATGCCTATGTACTGGATAAAAAAAGATAAATTAAAATTAGTTGCTCGTTACCTTTACCAACAATCCAATCAAGTTGAAGGTCTAAAATTAAATAGTAGATATGGCCCTCTTGCTGATACCCGCGACACCTCGATCGATTTGAACAACGGGAGAGGAGATAAACACCATGGCCTTTATCTCGGGCTCAATTATTATCTTTGCGGAGAGAATCTCAAACTTGTTAGCGGTATACAACATGACGACTTGAGCTCAAATGGATCGACTCAGTACCGCGGATGGAGCATTGGCTCGAGCTTCCGCATTTGGTTCTAAAATCACATGAGCATCTGCTTATTTAAATGGTGAGAAGGGAAGACTCATCCACATAAAAAATAAATCAACTCTGAGTTACCCGTACGATTCTAATCGAAATAAGGTTAAAACGAGGCACAAAACTGTCGATTAAGCCCTAGGTCTGAACATGTTCCCCACCGGTCCTCCTGCCCCTAAATTTCAACTCTTTATTCGATGAATTATAAACTGTTTTATTTTTTGTAATGGTTATTCTTTTATAAGCTGAGTATAATCAGAAATGAAATCTCACGAAGTTTTAAAACAGTCCGTTGAAGATATGGGCGTAAAAACCATTGCCTCGGACTTAGGGGTATCCCCTTCCCTACTCTACAAATGGTGCCAACCAGGTGATGAACCTACCGATAGCGGTGCCACCAATCCACTTGATCGACTGGCCAGAATATTCGAGGCCACTGGCGATGAACAAATAATTTCCTGGCTTTGCCAAAAAGCGGACGGTTTCTACTATCCCAACCCCAGTGCGGATAAAAACCCGAATAAGGATCTCTTCGCACATACACAAAAATTAGTCCGCGAATTTTCTGATCTTCTTCAAGTAGTCTCGGAAAGCAACCGGGATGACAGCAAGATTTGCGAAAAGGACAGTTTGAAAATCCGAAAAGAGTGGGAAGAACTCAAAGGGGTTGGTGAATCATTTGTTCATGCTTGCGAAAAAGGTTTCTTCCTCGAAAAATAATTCGCTCACACCTTCCCCTCAATAAGCGAATAGATCGGTGGGGTAAATTTTAAACAAGGTTGCAGGAGACACGTTTTATTTGTAAAATAAAACTTTTGTACAAATCAGCATTTTTAAAATTATGTCCACTGTATCCAACATCATATATACTAAAACTGACGAGGCACCCGCACTCGCCACTTACTCACTCCTTCCCATACTTCGGGCATTCACATCCACATCCGGAGTTAACTTCGAATCCAAAGATATTTCTCTTGCGGGCCGTATTCTCGCCCATTTCCCTGATTCCCTTTCGGAAGATCAACAAATCCCGGACGCTCTTTCTGAACTCGGAGAACTCGCCACCCAACCGGAAGCGAATATCATTAAGCTTCCTAATATTAGTGCCTCCATTCCACAGCTCAAGGAAGCAGTAAAGGAACTCCAAGACAAAGGGTTACCAATCCCCAATTTCCCCGATGCTCCACAAACTGAAGAAGAAAAATTAATCCGGGCAACCTACGCAAAAGTTCTGGGCTCTGCGGTCAATCCAGTACTCCGTGAAGGAAACTCTGATCGTCGGGTAGCTAAGCCCGTTAAGGAATACGCTCAGAAAAACCCCCACTCTATGGGCGAATGGAAAACGGACTCCCAGTCCCATGTCGCACACATGAAATCCGGCGATTTCTATGGCAGCGAACAATCCACAATCATAGACCATGATCGTCCGGTCACCATTGAGTTTCTAGATACAGATGGTAATAAAAAGATACTCAAAAACAACTTACCATTACTTCAAGGTGAAGTAATTGATGCATCCGTGATGAGCCGTGCTTCCCTCCGCTCCTTCCTCGCTGAGCAGTTGGATGAAGCAGTCGAGCAAAATGTGCTATTTTCACTACATATGAAAGCCACGATGATGAAGGTCTCTGACCCCATTATATTTGGGCATTGTGTGCAAGCATACCTTGGGAATCTGCTGGAAGAACACGGACAAACCATGAAGGATGCAGGTTTCAACCCTAATAACGGACTCTCGGATTTTTACCGTATTCTCGAGTCCTTGGATGCCGAAAAGAAGAAAAGCATTCAAGCTTGCCTTGATCAAATCATCCAAAAACGTCCTCCACTAGCAATGGTTAACTCCGATAAAGGAATCACCAATCTTCATGTGCCAAGTGATGTGATTATTGATGCTTCCATGCCCGCAATGATTCGTACATCTGGGCAGATGTGGGGACCTGATGGCAATCCGATGGACACCAAAGCAGTAATCCCCGACCGCAATTACGCAGGAGTATATCAGGCAACCATTGATTTCTGTAGAGAAAACGGAGCGTTTGACGTAACCACCATGGGAAATGTTGCAAATGTTGGACTAATGGCCAAAAAGGCGGAGGAATATGGATCTCATGACAAAACCTTTGAAATCGAAAAACCAGGCACCGTACGAGTAGTGGGCGAAACAGGAAATGTTCTACTTTCGCATGAAGTTCAAACCGGAGATATCTGGCGTATGTGCCAGACTAAAAAAGTATCAATTATTGACTGGGTAAAACTCGCAGTAAATCGAGCCCGCCTCAGTGGCAATATGGTTATTTTCTGGCTCGACGAAAATCGTCCGCACGATGCCAACCTGATCAAGTATGTAAATGCAAAATTGACCACTCTGGACATCGAGGGACTAGATATTCAAATTCTCGCCCCTATTGAAGCAACCAAACTATCCTGCCAAAGATGCAAAGATGGGCTCAATACTATTTCTGCTACCGGGAATGTTTTACGGGACTACCTAACCGATCTATTCCCCATCCTTGAACTTGGAACCAGTGCCAAGATGCTCTCCATTGTCCCCCTTCTTGCTGGTGGCGGATTATTTGAAACTGGAGCCGGTGGCTCCGCCCCCAAACATGTCCAGCAATTTGTTGAAGAAGGTCACCTGCGCTGGGACTCGCTCGGTGAATTTCTTGCCATTGGCGTATCTCTTGAGGATGTGGCCGAAAAGAAAGGCAATAACAAAGCAAAAGTACTTGCAGATTGTCTCAACCGGGGAATCGGAAAATTTCTCGACGAAAATAAATCCCCCTCGCGCAAGGTAAATGAACTCGATAACCGGGGTAGTCATTTCTACCTTGCACTCTACTGGGCTGAAGCTCTATCCGAACAGGAAGGTGACTCTGAACTTCAGAAAATTTTCACCCCCCTCGCTCAAACACTTCGATCCAACGAAGAAAAAATTGTTAATGAACTAAACGAGGCACAAGGTTCACAAGTTGATCTTGGTGGTTACTACTTACCGGATGAAGACAAAGCATCTGCGGCAATGCGACCAAGTGAGACTTTCAATAAAGCACTGGCGACCATTGGGTAGTAAAAATTCAACTATTCCAGACTTTAAATATTCGGACACGGATGGGAAGCATTCCGCTCTCACAAGCGGTTTTTAATTCTAATTCCTGGACTCGTTTTTTGAGCCCGCACCCAAGTTTTGATTATTTCTTCTCCACCACGTCAGATTCCATATCTTCCTTCCCCAACAACAACTCGAGTGCCTCAATGCGCCTTGCCATTTCAATTGAGTCTCTGGACAGATCAACCTTCCCTGAAAAAATTTGCCCAAGGTAGGAGGGCCATAAATCCACAAACCTTCGATATCATGCTGAGAATCCCAGCAGAAAAATAAACGAGAAACAGAGGGCAGGAATAACCTACTTTACACATTTAAAAATTACCTTATTTGAAATCATGTATAGATAGTAGTTAAGACACTCCTGAGTTGAAAGTTCTATCTACAGAACCCACCCGAATCGTCGCACTCTCAATGTGCGGATAGAACAAATTTTGAGGCCCCCCCACAATGACAGTCATTGCAAGAAGAAAATCTAAGTTACCGACAAAGTATTTCAAGGCGTGCAATGGGAAACATTCGAAGAGTACGATGCACGCAATCACTAACAGCAGGTCACCACAACCTTGCCCGCAAGAAATCGATATAAAATTTAAAAATAACTCAAAGTATTAGCAAGGCTTGCAAGAACCCGGCTCTTTCTTCAAGTTGGATCTGTGGATCATATGGATGCAATAATTAGTGGATTAGCGGGGCTTTGTATTGGCTTCGGTGGCTTGATTTTGTTCATTCTTAAAAATAAGGGAGGAACAGATGCCCACATATCAAAACTAAATGATCAAATTAGGGAATTAGAAAATTCCACCCATTCTCTTGCCACAGAAAATCGCTTGCAAAAAGAAGAAGTCCAACAGGCTGTAAAACTTGAATCTGAACTACGCGAACAGGTAAAGAATGCAGAAAAGGATAAAATTGAATCATTAACCAAAAACGAGGATTTAAATCGACGATTAGAGGATCAGCTTAAAGATCAGGAAAATGCCCATAAGCAAATGCAGGAACGCTTTGAAAATCTTGCTAACAAAATCCTCGACCAAAAGAGTGCCAAATTCACTGAGGCAAATAAGCAAAATCTCAAGACCGTACTCGAACCCTTGGACAAGGATATCCGAAATTTCAGAAAAAAAGTGGAGGATTTACATGAAAAAGAAACGTCCCAGCACTCTGCTCTTCGGGAATACCTGGAAGGCTTAAAAAACGCTCAGGCGCAACTAAGCATGGATGCACAAAACCTGACTTCCGCTCTTAAAGGAGATTCCAAAAAACAAGGCGACTGGGGAGAATTTATACTTGAGCGGACCCTTGAGGCCTCTGGGTTGGTTAAAGGACAGGAGTTTTCCATGCAGGAAACCTTTGATCGCCAGCGACCGGATGCAATTATTTTCTTACCTGAGGACAGGCAGATTATTGTCGACTCCAAGGTCTCCCTTACCGCATATGAACGTTCTTACTCATGCAAAGATGAAGCTTCGAGAACGACTGCAATGAAGGACCATCTGCAATCAATTAAAAAACATATTGATGAACTCTCCGCTAAAGATTATTCAGCGATTGAGGAGTTAAACACTTTGGACTTTGTCTTGATGTTCATACCTATTGAACCGGCTTTTGGTGCAGCTTTGACCGAGGATCCTGAACTGTACCAGTATGCATTCGAAAAAAAGATCATTCTGGTCACATCCTCTACCCTCATGGCGACAATTAAAACTGTGGCGAATCTATGGAAACTTGAAAAACAGAATAAGCATGCACGCGATGTGGCTAAACGGGCAGGTTTACTATACGATAAATTCATCGGATTCCTGACCAGTATCGAAGATATTGGAAAAGCACTTGGAAAAGCAACCCTCGCCCACCAAAACGCTGTTGGCCAATTATCCACCGGAAATGGCCACCTCATCGGACAAGTAGAAAAATTGCGAAAAATGGGCATCCAGACAAAAAAGGAATTACCCCCTTCTTTTGCTAATTTTGAAGAGCAGCAGAATACAAAACAGGAGGAACTTGGCTTAGTCGAAACGGCAGATGAACAGGAGGATAAATTAGATCGTACAGGTTAAGCAAAATATAAGTCAGGATCCTTTGGACCATAATCATAACCTAGAATTGCAAATTTTAATAAACTACTTTCCCCGGAAGGTTATCCATCACGCGAAATACTCGCTTATTCCCTAGTTTATCAAACTCTGTCCGCTCTGAATGAGTCAAAGCATTAAGTAATTGAGGGTTCAAGGGGGAGTCTTGATCTTCAACTGGTATTACTCTTCCGGGCAAGCTTGCTAGATGAATATAAGAACTGGAATTTTTTCCGCGAAAAAGGGGGTCGTCCTCTTCTGGAATGATGGGTTTAATCAATTTAGGTTTTTGGTCGACTGGAATAAAATCCTGTCCACGATCATCCAAAATTTCATCGAGATAAGCCAAAGTCTTTTCGCGAAAAATGTTCATTTTTTCAAAATTTCCGAGTTTACGAAGCTCTTCATTCACTTGTTCAAAGTAGCTAAGCGTTAAAGTATCGACTTCCGGATCGAGAGAAGGAAAAGTTTTGCCGTTATCCGCCAACCAAGTCGCAAATTTTTGATATAATTGTTCGATTTTTGCTTCCACTAAGTCATTGCCTTCGATGTTAACTTTTTTCATTCCATTTATTCCTTCCACCTCTTTGGGAAGTGGAACAAGTTGAGCAATTTCAGGAATTGGCACAACCGGACCAAGACGGTCTACTTTAGGTAAAGCCTTCGCAATTTCAGGTTTCACTGAGGGCGGGCTTAATTTCAAACCCACAATCTCTCGAAGATCCTCCATACTAACTCGCTCCTTACCAATTTTATCAAGCTGTGTATTGATAAAAGCTAATTTGCCCTTCATCATTTCCCCGCCGTTGGTTAACTTGCTGTTATCCATCTCTATATTCTTAGATTTTTTATAAAACTCGGTCATAGATTCCACGGACCTTCGAATTCGGGACTCAGCAAGTTTAAGGGTTCCAGAACTGGGTTTATATCCTTCATTACCTGGTGCGTAATCCGATGCCTCAATCGTTGGATCTTTATAATAATTTTGTATTCGGGCAAGCAACCGACCGACCGTATGCCTAGAACGGCCTTTTAATCTCATTTCCTCTCGTAAACTTCTTTCCCAACCATCGATGTTCGGAGGAGAGGTAACCCGTATGCTCTTCATCCGTGGGGCATAATAAAACATTGCAGGTGCTGTTGACGAAACAGGGGGATTGTTTATCGATCGACCCAGTTTCTTTTTAAGACAATCAATAATCGCCTTATTTTTATTTACAGCTTGGATTACCGGTTGCCTGACAGGTTTCAAGATTTGCTTTTGTCTTTCAGTTCGTGCTTTCACAATTTTCTCAATTGCCAATTCCTTTTTAGTGGGTCGAATAACAGCTTCTATTCTAGGTGGTTTTTCTACTACTGGGTTATGACGAACTGGTTTCACCTGGCGTACAATTGGAACTGAAGCAGGTGGAGTATAGTCAACTACCTGACCAACAAGTAGACCGCAACAATCCAACAGTGTATTGGAATACAAAGTTGTAGAACAAAAAAATATGAGAAAATGACCGGCGGCCCGAAACAATTGAATTAAATATGCAAATTTCATACTTAGTATAAATACATACTTAGAAGTAAAATGCAAATTTAAGTTTAAATTTTATATAATAAAAAGAATAAACGGCTTAGCATTCGGGCGAAGTTAACCAATAAAGGCCAAAATTGAAGCTGAAAATTTATTGATTATTGACACCACCCTTATAGGCACGGGTTAAATCCTTTAGCACGGCAACGATTTCCCGAGGGCTCAAACCTGTAGCGTCAAGTAAATCTCGATCAATCTTGGAACCTCGACCTATTAAAGCATTTACACCTACCTCAGTCTCAATCAGTAGTCCATTTCCAATTCGAGCTAATGCTTGAGCAAAAGGGAATGTAGTCGAATAGAAATCCTTAAAAGAGTCGCTAATAAAAGATGTAATAGTTTCCTCAAACCCGATTTCTCGCATAGCTTGTGAAGTCCAATAAGCACAATCAATCTTTAAACTATCATAATCAGCGACTTCAAGTACCTGACTTTCAGCAAGTTTCTCGAATGAAACATGACTAAAGTTAAAGAATAAACCACAAAGATAAGCATCATCTGGATTTAAATCTAGTAAATCAGCGAAATGTTTAATGAAACGAGCTAATACAATAGATCTTCTTTTCAAAATTGATTCACTCACTCCATGTAACTTAATTGGCAGTTCAAAAATCTCTTGATTCATGGTTCGGATTGCGAGACTTTTCAAAAAACTTAATCCTTTTTTAAAAAGAATTTCTTTCGCAAAACCATCCCCATCACTATTAAATCCTCCTCGTCGCGTTAACTTTTCAAACAAAGAATCATTATGAGAACATAATCCAAGCACATCCTCCAATGTTGGATCCTGTTTATTTATTAACTTCTCAATTTTAGGCAGAAGCACAAGAGAAGAGAAATCCTTCCTAAATATGCGTGAAAGTCTCTCACTATTATCAGTAATTAAGTTCATTTTTTCAATTATAAATATTAAATCAAAAAATACTTAGAATAAGTTATAAAAGTCAATTATTTACATTAATAAAATGTAAATTTTGCAAAACCATTTATTTAAAAGTGCAAAAAAATCATAAGAAATAACCAATTTATTTATTTTAAAAAAACAAGTAAATTAACAAAAATCAGTGTTGCGGATACTTTTTTCATTCCGCTAAGCTTGGTAGATGAAATTTCTTCTTTTATTACTTTTTTTAACTTCCTACTCCCTACTCTACCCAAATCAACCCAATGTTCTCTGGATTACTGCTGAAGATATGAGTCCGGTTCTTGGTGCATATGGGCATCCAGATGCGATCACTCCAAATATCGATGCTTTGGCAAAGGAAAGCGTTCTTTTCTCCCATGCGTTTGCATCGGCCCCAGTGTGCTCTCCTTCCCGCTCCTGCCTAATTCAGGGTTGCTATCCGCCCACACTGAGCACTCAGCAAATGCGCTCCGGTTTTCCGGTGCCCGCGTACATGAGGGGTTTTCCCGCACTGCTTCGCAAAGCGGGTTACTACACCAGCAACAATGTAAAAACTGACTACAATTCAGGTAACTATCAGGATATTATTACGAGTTCATGGAATCAAAACTCCGCTGATGCACACTGGCGCATTCGGGACGACAAAAAGAAGCCCTTCTTTTCAGTATTCAACCTGATGACATCCCATCAAAGCCGCTCCATGGTCTGGCCCTACGAACGCTTTCAAAAGGAAATACAATCCAAGTTGTCGACCAACGAAATTCATGATCCGGCAAAAATCACTCTTCCGCCCTACTATCCGGATACACCTATTATTCGCAAAACCGTTGCCCGCTTCCACGACTGCGTGACAGCAATGGATAAAGAGGTTGGTACCCTACTCCAGCAATTGGAAAAGGACGGACTGGCCGAGAACACAATTGTTTTCTTTTATTCAGACCATGGTTCCGGAATGCCGAGGCACAAAAGAGCACTCCTTGACAGTGGAATGCATGTTCCTTTACTCGTTCGCTTCCCTGAAAAGTGGAAAAAATACGCCCCTGCCAAACCGGGATCCAAAACCGGACGAATGGTCGCTTTTGTTGATTTTGCTCCCACTATACTGAACCTGACCGGAACCGAAGTTCCGAAGTATATGCAAGGCATTCCTTTTCTTGGCACTAATAACAAGCAGAAAAGAAAGTTTATCTTCGGACACCGCGACCGGGTGGACGAAGTCCGTGACCTCGCCCGGTCCGTTCGGGACCACAATTTTCTCTATATTCGAAATTACATGCCCCACCTCGGATACAATCAACCAACTGCCTGGCCGGATCTGGGAGAAATCAGGAGTGAATTCTACCGCCTGACCGACCCGAAAAAAATGAGTGCACCCCAGTGGCATTTCGCTGGACCAACTCGTCCGGTCGAGGAACTGTATGATTGTAAAAAAGACCCGCATAATTTGAAAAATCTGGCCAATGAAAGCAGTCACAAAAAAGTGTTAAGACAGTTACGCGGTGAACTGAACCGTCACCTGATCGAAACCCGTGATCTTGGATTTTTGCCCGAGTACGAAGCATGGAAACTTTTTGAAAACAGTTCGGGGTGGGAAGTGGGAAAATCCGGCAAACTGGACTTGCAAGCTGTACGTACCGCGGCGGCACAAGTCGGCTTGGCAAAAGAGGAAGCTCTAATGAAAAACATGAAATCCAAAAACATGATGGTTCGATATTGGGGGGCAATTGGACTCAACGCACACAAAAAAAAGATTGGTAAAGAGTCAATAAATGCCCTTCACATGGCACTCAATGACAAATCACCCTCGGTTCGGATTGAAGCCGCCAATACTCTTATTCTTCGGGGCAAACATGATCGTGCATTGTCCATACTGATTAAGGAATTGGAACATGAAAACTTAATTGTTGTCACCCACGCGGCACGGACAATCGAATTATTGGGAGAGCAAGCGAAAACGGCAAAAAAAGCGATGCAACAATGCCTCGCTCGGGCTCATAAAATCCGACCACCTGATCTCTCTCCGGTTATTGTACTTCCGGGGGATCAGGATATGGCCATGTTTGTCGGTTTTTCATGTCAGGCATTCCTGAGTAAACTCAAAAATACTCAATAAAAGAGAAAGATGCCTCAGATAGTCCAAGGTTTCGAACTTCGCCCAATGAGGAAGGATGAATGGAACGAGGTGGCTGAATTGATTCACGAGTCCACAAATTCCTGGTATGTGGCCAATGGGAAAAATCCTATCTTCAACGGCCCGCCTTCAGACGCCCTGCTCTTTTGTAAGGTCTATGAGGCACTCGATCCGGGGTGCTGTATCGTAGCAGTTTGCCGAGAATCCGGAAAGATTGCCGGCTCCTGT
>Ga0209631_10002277_pt1 | contig 23149 bp, 18 predicted proteins | sample COG_08_FD_184752 | JGI IMG/M metagenome (GOLD analysis project Ga0209631, IMG submission 184752) | Pelagic Microbial community sample from North Sea - COGITO 998_met_08 (SPAdes) (version 2) | ecosystem: Environmental > Aquatic > Marine > Neritic zone/Coastal water | place: Helgoland, sampling... | reverse complement strand
ATAAATTCAAAAAATCTACTAATGTTGATATCGAAGACTATACTAATTTTATGAAAGATTGTTGGTGGAATAGATAAGGTTGTAATTGACTTATAAGAACCGGATAGGCATTTTTAGGTAGAAAATTACAAAAGCCTTCGACAAACACAGGCGTGTTTAAAAAACTATAGGTTCTTATGAGTTCAGATCTACAATCAGGTATATTACCTTCGCAAGAATTAAGGAAGGCGATTGGTTCCAAAATAGTTAAATCATCTATAGATATTAGACCTGATCAACTTCAACCAGCTAGCATTGACCTTCGTTTAGGTGCTATCGCATATCGTGTTCGAGCGAGTTTTCTACCTGGGGAGAGTTCAACTGTAGAAGAAAAATTGCGCGCAATTACGATGCATACAATTGATCTTTCAGAAGGTTCAGTTTTAGAGAAAGGCTGCGTTTATATTGTGCCTCTTATCGAAAATTTAGATCTCCCTGATAGTATATCAGGCATGGCAAACCCTAAAAGTTCAACTGGGCGTTTAGATATTTTTACGCGAGTAATAACTGATAATTCGACTGAGTTTGATCGGATAAAAGCGGGTTATAAAGGACCATTATATGCAGAAATATCGCCACTCACTTTCAGTGTTCTAGTTCGCTCCGGATCAAAACTATCACAGCTCCGACTGCGGAAAGGAGAGTTTGATGCGGCCACTGGTATCGCTTTCACAGTTGACCTATCTGGATTTAGAGATGAAGAAAATAAAAGTAGGGTAATCGGTTATAAAGCAAAACAACACTCTGGGTTAATAGATATCCAAAAGATTAATTATTATAAAGTTGAAGATTTCTGGGATGTAATTATAGCTGGGCCAAGCAAAACATTGGTTTTAGACCCTGACGAATTCTATATTCTTGCTTCTAAAGAAGAAGTATGTGTGCCGCCAGACCAGGCCGCCGAAATGAGGGCTTACGATACTTTTGTGGGAGAATTTAGGGTTCACTACGCCGGTTTTTTTGACCCTGGATTTGGCCACAACACTGCCGGGGGCTTGGGTAGCAGAGCTGTGTTAGAAGTGCGCTCTCACGATGTCCCATTTGTTCTGGAGGATGGGCAGATGGTGGGAAGGCTTGTCTATGAACCTTTAGTATCAGTTCCAGAAATTATTTACGGTTCAGATGTTGGTTCAAATTATCAGGGTCAAGAATTAAAATTATCCAAACATTTTAAACAATAAAATACAAATTATAACAACAATGAGGATAATTTACATAAACTACTGTAATTATTGGAAAAATATTGTATTTTATACTTAGTTCTCTGTGGATATCTGTAGAATAACGTGAAAATTAAAGGTGGAAAAAAGTATGGCTGACAAAGACGATTTAAAAGAAGGAAAGAATTTTCATACTCATGTGCCCCAAACTAATAAGCCTTTTTTTCTAAAAGGTGCGGGTTCATTGGATTGGGGTATGCAGAACCGCTTATCACAAATATTTAACCCAATCACCGGCCGAACTGTTATGCTTGCTTTTGATCACGGCTACTTCCAAGGACCAACTACCGGAATAGAAAGAATTGATGTCAGCATTGCACCTTTAATACCTTATGCTGATGTTTTAATGTGTACCCGAGGAGCATTACGTACGGTTATTCCCTCAGATACAAAAAAGCCAATAGTATTAAGATGCTCTGGTGGACAAAGCATTCTTAAAGAGCTCTCAAACGAGACCATAGCAGTAGATATTGAGGATACACTCAGATTAAACGCATCTGCGATGGCAGCGCAAGTATATATTGGGGCAGAATATGAACACAAATCTATCTCCAATATAGTAAAATTGATAGATACAGGTTTAAGGTATGGAATCCCAACATTAGCGGTTACCGGCGTTGGGGCTGAGATGGATCGAGATCTTCGTTACTTTAGTCTTGCAACTCGAATGTGCGCTGAAATAGGTGCTCATTATATAAAAAGCTATTATTTTGAACCAGGGTTTGAGAAGGTTGTAGCAGCTTGTCCCGTGCCAATTGTTATCGCTGGTGGTAAAAAATTATCAGAGATAGACGCATTGGAAATGGCATATAAGGCGATTGATCAAGGCGCGGCTGGGGTGGATATGGGGCGAAACATTTTTCAATCTGACCATCCGATTGCCATGATACAAGCAGTCAATGCTGTTGTTCATAAAAATGAGGGGTTCAAACAAGCGTTTCAGCTTTATGAAGAAATAAGGGCGCGTTCGGCAACAATTAATTAGAATAAGGTTGTATTATGTTTAGACAAGCTTGTTAATTAGCGGAGGGCTGCAGCTATATTGCCCCCATCAACCGTAAACACAGAAGCTGTAGTTTTTGGAGATAGAGCTAACGCCAGAAAAGCCTCTCCAACATCTTCCGCATTTACCTCTATTCCTAATAAATTGCCCTGCATATAATCCGCTTCAGATAGTTTTCGTGCCTTAGATCGCTTCTCAATCATAACAGATGTCAACAGTCCGGACCTAATCCTATCAGCATTTACAGCATTGGAGGTAATGCCATCCTTACTGTGATCAACTGCATATTGCCGCATTAAAAAAAGTGTTGCAGCCTTCGGTAAGCCATAAGGGCCAAAATCTGGGCCAGGGTTGATTGCTTGTTTTGACGTATTAAATAATAAAGACCCACCAAGTTTCTGGGCTCTCATTATCCTAACTGCATTTTGAGCAATATTTTGATGGGCAAAGAAATTTAACTCAAAACTATCACGAATTATCTTATTATCAACTGTGCCAATTTCACCTTGCCACGCTGCACCAGCATTTGAGACGATAATATCAACTCCTCCAAATTTCTTGCATATTTTATCAAAAGTTCTTTTAACATCTTTTACACTGGTTACGTCACATTGGAAGCCATAACCATTAATTTTTGAAGCAACCAATTCAGCGGCAGTTAAATCTTTATCTACTAGCGCTACCACAGCACCATTTTTTGAAAAAATACCTGCAGTAGCTGCACCAATGCCAGAGCCGCCGCCAGTTATTAGGACTATCTTTCCGCCAAGAGGTAATGAAGTTTGTTCTTTGATTTTGTTAGCCTCAGGCGCCCAGTATTCAACATCAAAAATTTGCCTTTTAGAAGCAGGACTATATGTGCCAATGGCTTCAGCATCTGAGATCACTCTTATATTTACTTCTGCCAAATCGGCTGCAATACTGGATTCATTAATATTCTTTCCCACTCCAACTAATCCGATGCCTGGTATAAGAATTACCCGTGGCGTTTTATTTTTAATAATTTTCTGGCCATCATATCTAAGGTTATGTTTTAGAAATCTTCTCTCACTCTGGGCTTTATATAACTTGATTGAATCTAAAATTATTTTTTCAAAACCCTCCTTTGGATTTTGACTTAAAGTCAAAATTAATGGTTTGTGTCCTATCCATATGACATGATCAGGCGTAACTGGTCCTGCCATACCATATCGCCTTAACTCATTGTTACTCATAAAAGTCTTTATCAGCTTGCTTGTTCTATAACTAAGAATCCACCCTGGACCCAATCCACCCCTAATTATGGGAAGTATTTCTTCAACTCGAGTGTGTGTCTTAACTGCCATAGTGCTCGTAAGTTTCTTTTTACTCTTTAGTATTAAGGCCTTCTCTGCATGATTTACCAAGTTAATCATATTATCATAGGCTTCTTTAGCACTTGTCCCAAAAGAAAAAATTCCATGTTTCATGCAGACAATACCGTGGCAATCTTTGAGTCTATCTCGCTCACTAATGACCTTTTTAGCCAGCTCAAAACCTGACATTGAGTAGGGAATTATTTCAGCCTTATTTCCAAAAATACTCTTACAGAGAAGCAGGCCGTTAGGCTGGTTGCTCAGTGCTAAAATCGAATTCGCATGAGTATGATAAACAAATTTATCGGGTAAAAATGCATGAACCAATGTTTCTACTGAAGGATCAATAGCATCAGGGTTTAATTTCGATCTTCGCAGAATCGTAATCAATTCCCCATCGGAAACCTCGCCTAAAGATTGCTTTTTGGTGAGGTATTTTAGATCAAGCGCTGGAAAATTATCCGGCGTAGCAAACGCCATATCCGACCCGCTTCCTTTAACATACAAAATATCGTTTGATATTTTTACCGATGAATTTCCACCGCCATGCATCACTAACTCATTATTTTGACCTAATAATTGTGATCCATAAATACAAAGCGCTAAATCTTTGTTCACGTGAGACTTCAGTTGGCGCCTTACAAAAGTACGCGCGTCTTTATCGTTATAATTATTCTTCATAATCTTATTTACTCTAAAAAGATTTTCTACGATTCTGCATAAATATTTCTTATTAAGTCTGTTTTTCGATTTTTGGTATATTATTAAGATTAAAAGTCCATGATTGCGCAGAGCGGCACCAGATCTGTTTTTGCGGTATAAGCCCCCGATTATTATCGACCGTACCTAATCTTATATTAAAGGTCCGGTTATCGGTTTCTTCAGTTGAAGTGGCATAAATATGGGATCCACACTTAGCACAAAAGGCTTGTATTCGAGGATTCCCATTATTGGATTTTTTTATGTAGATTTTTGGTTTATTTCTCAACAAAATAAAATTTTTTTCATTTGCCGGTATTACTATTCGATAAGCCGCTGCAGACAATTTTTGACAGTCTGTACAATGGCATATCCCAACCCTTTTCTCATCAGCCTCAGCCTCGTATAAAATATTCTCGCAGTGGCAACCACCTGTGATTCTCATTAACATCTCCCCTATTAAAGCGGCGCAACCCGACCCTTAATTTCCGGACCATCAATGTCGTATCTGTACGCTCGAAACACGCAATTAGAAAGGGGATCTTGAGAGTTCTGTGATGTAAAGTAAGGAGAAATATATTCCCATACCAATTTCTTATCTTGGGTGATTTCGAAAAATCTACCCCAAATTCCCTCGCAAATGAGGGTATTTCCAGACTTTAACCTTTGAGCACCAGAAATCATTGGACTATAAAACGTGTACCTAGGGCTACCCGAATACTCCCAAATTATTTCTTTTGTTGCGGGATTAAATTCGATTACCTTAGAACCCATTCCAGGTCCCGGAACCTGATTAATAAAAACCATATAATTTCCATTCTCTAGAACCTGAAAATCATGCTGGTAACCAAGTTCAGCTCCACACCAAGAAAATTTAAATTGTCCTGTCTTTCTATCTATTACAGCAATTAAATTATTATGCCTGCAACTTAACATTACATCTCCATTGGAAAGAAGCATAATTGAATTTGCGTGAGCCCACTCTCTTCGGCCAGAATTAAATGAGTTTGGAAAGGACTCAATCTCAATGTGCTCCCACATACGCCATTCCCAAACCAGTTCACCTTCAGGGTTTACCTCTCGAATACAATCACCCCAAATACCATCCGGATGTGTGCGGCTAGAATCCCCACCCTTAACACGATGAACATAATCATCGGGTATGAGTTCCCATGCTAAGTATATTGTATTTCCGTTCGGACAACGCCGAAAATCATGGTGCTGATAATCATCACCATATTCCCAGATTTTATTGCCCTCCCAATTAATCTCGACAATTTTTCCACCCTTAGCATTTAATCCTGGCGGTCCATTTGGTGTTAGAACTGCAGCTAACAAGTTACCATTTGGCAACAGATACGCATAATTTCCTGGTTGAGAATCCAAATTCCAACTGTGGAGCACTTCACCCTGCATGCCAATTAAATATGTTGTTTTTTGGAGTAGCGGGGTGAATAAAGTGGCTCCGGGAGTGGACAGAGCCCTGTCATATTCAGTTACGCCGAAATTCGAAAACCTCATTTATCTGAATTCCTATAAATTTGCTTCAACAGTTATATAAAATATCTAACATTATTCTAGCAGATCAATTTCTAAAATTGCCATGTTAAAATCATATGAGACTTCACCTTCTTCTTCGTCACGATATAAAGTTCCGATGAACTCCTCACCTAAATAAACCTCCAATGAATCTTGCGCCTTAATTCGACTAACAAGCCTAAAGTTATTATTATTAAACTTACTACGCAGATATTTTTGAAGCTTTTGTACCTCTATCTCGGTCACATCCTTCTCCTAATTAAAAGTTTTTATTAATCATAAGTAAAATTATATTTCTTATTATTCTATTATTGTTTTTGATTTAATATCTCCGCCGCCAGTGTTTTCCGATTGTAGAGATTAACCTGATAAACTTCAGAAAAATCATTCGGCACAGAACTAATAACAAACTCGTTATCCATTAGCGCATCAGACCAAGCGCTTATATTTGGATACTGTTTTAAAATGTGTGTTGGGTTTATACCCTCTACAATCTCAAACCGCATTATAAATGGAGCGTAAGCTGCATCTACAAGAGATATGTTTTCGTCATTAAAATATGGCCCATTATTGCTACGACGAGCCAATGCGTCTTCCAGTTTTTGCAATGTTAATGGTAATTCGTTTAGAGCTGACGCATGTTCTTCGGCGGTTTTGGCATAAGTCACTTGATTAAGTGCCTTTGCCCAATTTCCGGTAAAATCAGTCCACGCCCTATTATAAGCGCGCATGATCGGATCCTGAGGAGCTAAACGTGGTTCAACTACCTCATCAAGAAACTCAGCAATTGCATTTGACTCAAATAGCGCAATTTCATTAACTTTTAGAACCGGTACTTTTCCATGGGGGGAAAGTTCCAAAAACCAATCGGGTTTATCTTCTTTAGTAATGTACGTTACGTCAAACTCTACTTTTTTTGCACGCAATACAATCACGGCGCGCTGAACCCATGGTCAAGTTTTAAAACTTATTAGGTGATAATTATCCAATTAATTGCTCCTTATTATTTCTAAACGATGGCATATGAAGTGTTTTAATTCAATCAATATTGATAACTTAAAAACTTTTGAATTAAAAATAGCGATAATTTCTGGAAACCATGAGAGAAACCAGCTAAAATCTATATTATGAAACAAATTATTCAGAGTGCAAAATCGGGTGACCTAAAGGTGAAAGACTTGCCCGCTCCTCAAGTTGGAAGAAAGGAAATTCTGGTAAAAACCAGTGCTTCACTAATTTCATCGGGGACTGAGAGAATGGTCGCGGAATTTGCAAAAAAGAATATACTATCGAAAGCGCGGCATCGTCCAGACCTTGTAAAAAAAGTGTTGTCCAAAGTAAAAACTGATGGGCTCAAAGCAGCAACAAAAGCTGTTCTTACAAGATTAGATGAGCCAATTCCACTAGGGTATTCAGCATCAGGAAGAATTATGGAAATTGGTGCAGGTATTGAGGGTAAATTTACGATTGGTGAACGAGTAGCAATTGCAGGAGCTGGTATTGCTAACCATTCAGAATTCAATGTGGTGCCTGAAAATTTAGCGGTTTCAATTCCTGAATCAGTGAGTGATGAAGAAGCCGCTTTCGCAACAATTGCTTCAATTGCCATGCATTCGGTTAGAAATTTATCTGTCCAACTCGGAGACGTTGTTGCTGTATTTGGTGCCGGCCTTGTGGGACAACTAGCAGCTCAATTTTTAAAACTATCCGGCGCACGAGTTATTATTCTTGATTATGATCAATCGAGATTAGATCTTGGGGAAAAATTAGGTGCTGAAAAGGCAATTAACCTTCAAGAAAACAATGTATGTAATAATATTCTTTCTTTAACTGGGGGTATTGGTTGTGATTCTATTTTAATTGCTGCATCAACTCCAACCAATGAACCCTTTAATTTAGCAGCAGAAATAAGCCGTGATCGAGGAAAAATTTGTTTGGTTGGCATGAGTGGAACAGAGTTTCCCTATGCAGAGTTTATGAAAAAAGAGTTGTCTCTCATAGTTTCAAGATCTTATGGGCCAGGCAGGTATGATGATGATTATGAAAAACGTGGTTTAAAATATCCCATTGGATTTGTTCGTTGGACTGAAACTGCCAACCTAGCAGAGGTTATGCGACTATTGTCAGACAAAGCAACAAATCAACTAGATGTCAATTCACTCATTACGCATCGTTTTGATATTGGGTCAGCAGTTAAAGCTTTTGATATGGTTTTATCAAAAACTATCCCTCATTTAGGCATTGTAATAAATTATCCAGAAAATACCTCCATAAGGCACGATCAAAGAGAAGCAAACAAAATAATCAAACACACCGGGTCATGTGTGATTGGTTTATTTGGCGCTGGTAATTTTAGTAAATCTATTTTACTACCAGCATTGTCCAAAGTTACTGATTTAAGCCTGCACACAATTGTTGCAAAAAATGGTAAATCATCTAACCATGTAAAAGAAAAATTTGGATTTTTAAATGCAAGTAGTGATCCATTAAAAATTTTAGATGATCCAAATATTAACGCCGTTATAATTACAACCCGCCATGATAGTCACGCTGAGTTAACAATAAAAAGCTTAAATGCTGGTAAACATGTGCTAGTTGAAAAACCGTTGGGGTTATCAGAAAAAGAGTTAATTGACATTCAAAAGGCCTATGAGAAAAATAATAGTTTTCTGCAAGTTGGCTTTAATAGAAGATTTGCACCCCTAACAAATAAACTTGATACGGAATTAGCAAAAATCGACGGACCACGCTTCATGCTTTTCCGTATAAATGCTGGACATATTCCCAATGATAGTTGGATCCATAATGATGAGGAAGGTGGAGGAAGAATCATTGGAGAAATGTGCCATTTTATTGACTTCGCGCGCCACTGTGCAAAATCGAAGATACTATCTGTACAGGCAGATGCGGCGAAAAACACCGGGGGATCCGCGGATGATGTTACGGCTATAATCCGTTTTGAAAATGGAAGTCTTGCCACTATTTCGTATACTGGACTAGGTGACACAACCGTCCCCAAAGAACAATATGAAATATTCGCAGGCGGCACTGTATTAGCTATAAACAACTTTCGGGAGTTAGTCATAACCTCGAATGGTAATACAAAAAAATATACTGGTTATGGTCAAGATAAAGGTTTCAAAAGCGCATTAGAAGCATTCAAATCATCTGTAAACAGTGATGCTCCGGGTCCATCTAATCCAGATGAAATTTTTGACAGCAGTTGGGCAACTCTTGCTGTCATGAAATCTTTACGTTTGGGTTCAAAAATTGATCTTATTTGATTCAGGAAAAAATTAATGTCGAATGAAAAATGGTCATTAAACACCTTGGTTGAGCGCCTTGCAGAAGCAAAAGTACTATGTATCGGCGATATAATGTTGGATAAATTTGTTTACGGTGAAGTAAACAGAATTTCACCCGAGGCACCCATACCTGTACTTAAGACAAAGTCTGATAAATTATTATTAGGAGGCGCGGGTAACGTAGCTAACAATCTCTCCTGTTTGGGTGTAGAAACGCATTTTATTTCAGTCATTGGAAACGATTCAACCGGAAAGACTATAACAAAATTAATAAAAAAAATTCCAAATATTGTAGCTAACCTGATTACAGTTGAAAAACGACCAACTACTTTGAAAACACGCTTTATAGCAAGTGGGCAACAAATGATGCGTGTCGATGATGAAACAACATTAAACATAGATCACTCAATCGAAAGTAATATTATTGACCTAACGGGGTCAGCGTTAGATAACTGTGGCGCCCTAGTTTTAGCTGATTATGGTAAAGGTGTTTTAACTAAGTCCCTTCTTAAACAAATCATTAAACTCGCAAAATCCAGAAAAATTCCTGTTGTAATAGACCCGCAGGGTTTTGACTATAGCGCTTACAACGGGGCAAATCTTATAACGCCAAATCTGAAAGAACTATCAGAAGCAACCACAATGCCGACGGGTAGTGATGAAGAAATCAATGCCGCTGCGATATCACTAATATCAAAATATAAAATTAATTCGGTACTTGCTACGCGCTCAGGCGATGGAATGAGTCTCATTGACAAGAAATGCTTTACTACATTTGCCGCAGAAGCTCGTGAAATTTTTGACGTATCGGGCGCTGGCGATACTGTAGCAGCAACAGTAAGTGCATGTTTGGCAGCTAATATTAAACTTGATCATGGTGTCAAGCTCGCGAATATTACAGCTGGTATTGTTGTTGCTAAATTAGGGACTGCTGTAGTGTATACAAATGATATTATATCAAACTTTCGTAATGAAAGCATTAAATCAACTGATAAGAAATTATATACAATTCACTCCATTACCGAACAAATCGAAATATGGCGATCTAAGGGCTTCAAAATAGGGTTTACAAATGGATGTTTTGATATTCTGCATCCGGGTCATGTATCTACCATTACAAAAGCAAAGTCATTATGTGATAAATTAATAGTGGGTTTAAATAGTGATAGTTCTGTCAAAAATCTAAAAGGTAATAATCGACCTGTGCAATCAGAGGCAGCCCGTTCAAAAATACTGGTTTCTTTAGAAGATGTAGATGGCGTAATAATATTTAATGAAAAAAATCCTAATAATATCCTAAAGATTATCAAGCCCGAAATTTTTGTGAAAGGAGCAGATTATTCTATAGAAAACATTCCAGAAGCAAAAATTATTCATTCCTATGGTGGTGACATAATATTGGCCGACATCAAGGATGGTTTTAGCACCACAAATACAATTTCAAAAATAAAAAAAAATAATTTATAAAAGAACATTCTCCACTTAAACCATAGCGAGTGATCACTTATTAGGGATAATAATATCGATAAACCTATCCCAAAATGATTTTTCTTTCTGACGTCTAATTTGTTTTGTTTCTTTTCCGAGTTCTGTCTTATTAAATTGGCTTTGAGCATAACGCATGAGATCCCTCCAGATAAAAGCCGGTAACCCGCCACCTGAAACCTTTTTCATGGAACGATCATTATCATTACCAACCCAAACACCGCCTACGAGATTGTTTACATAACCAACGAACCAAGCATCACGAAATCGCTGACTGGTTCCAGTTTTACCTTTTTCTTGCCCTGAAAATCGAGCATTCCTACCTGTTCCAAATGTTACCACTTCTTCCAACATCTCATCCATTAATAACACATTTTCTTGGGCAACAACCTGTCCGGTTCCTCCACCAGTTCGCCTATAAATTACATTGCCGAGATCATCCTCAATTTGTAAAATACCGAATGGTAGAACACCCTGACCTCCATTCGCAAACACTGCATAAGCGCCTGTTAACTCAAATAAACTCAACTCGGACGTTCCAAGGGCGAGACTCGGCGATTGGGTTAACGGTGAGATTATTCCCAATTTCCTCGCAATTTTAATTACTATATCTCTCCCGGCATATTCCGAAACCTTAACTGCTATTGTATTTACAGACTTGGCTAATGCGCTCTTTAGAGACATCTCCCCGATAAATTTATTATTATAGTTTTTCGGAGACCAGCCTTCAATTGAGACCCGTGAGTCTATAAATTTTGTATCTGGTTTAAGACCAGCCTCTAATCCTGCTAGATAGATAATGGGTTTGAACGCTGACCCTGGCTGACGTAGTGCTTGAGTTGATCTATTAAATTGGCTTTGTTTATAATTTCTGCCCCCAGCCATTGCCAAAATAGCCCCCTGTTTCGTCATCAATATCGAAGCACCTTGAGAAACTCTGAGTTTTTTACCATATTTTGATAAATACTTCTCAAGAATAAACTCCAACTTTGTTTGAAGCAGTGGATTTAAAGTTGTTCGTACTATGACATTACTGGTATTAGGGCCTGCAAATCCTCGTATTTGATCAGATACCCAATCAGTAAAATATTGTCCAATCTTCTTCAAATTTCTACGCTGTTTGTATTTAAATTTATCGTCAATCAAGTGTTTTGCCTGAATCTCAGTAAGATAACCAGACTTTACCATATTTGAGATGACAACCTTAGCTCGAGCAATAGCTCCCTTGGGGTTATGGGCGGGGTTTAGCCTAGACGGTGCTTTTAAGATTCCCGCAATTATTGCTGACTCTAAAACTGTCAGTTTTTTTGCTTCTTTATCAAAATATATTCTTGATGCACTATCTACACCGTATGCCCCAGAACCAAAATAAACACGATTCAGGTAAATTGACATTATTTGATCTTTTGTGAATTTCTGCTCTAACCAAAGTGCTAATATTAACTCTTGGTATTTCCGTTTAAATGTTCTCTCTGAATTTAAAAATAAATTCTTTGCAGCTTGTTGTGTTATTGTACTTCCACCTTGCACAATACGGCCTGCTCTAAGGTTTTTAGCCATTGCCCTAGCAATTCCAATTATATCGACTCCAAAATGCGAGTAGAATCTGCGGTCTTCAGTAGCAATAATAGCATTAATCAGATGAGAGGGAAGATCTTTAACGTAAACTTTTTTGCCTACTAGGTCTCCAAAGCGAGCCAACCTTGAACCATCATTTGCTAAAATTGTAATTGATGGGCGACGCGATACCTCTAAAGCCTTATCAATCGTAGGTAGGTCATATGAAAAAAATAACGTTACAATTGTAATTACTAACAATATCCATATTGATATAGTAAAAAACCACTTAAACAAGAACCTCAAAAATTCATCTCTCTAATAAAAAGGGTGTTATTTATCATAATTGAGCGACATTATATCAAACATCCAAATTAGTAACTTTTAGAGCATTTGTTTGAATAAACTCCCTGCGCGGTTCAACAACATCGCCCATGAGAGTTGAAAATAGTTCTTTGGCCTCACCAACATGTCGCTCTTTAACCTGCAACAGTGTTCTTACATTTGGATCGAGTGTTGTTTCCCACAATTGTTCAGGATTCATTTCTCCTAAACCTTTGTAACGTTGCATTGACACACCCTTCTTACCTAACTCCATAATAGATTCGAATAACGAAATGGGGCCCGTAATTTTAAAACTCTTCTCTTTTGAAACTAAATCTCCATGGCCCAAAAATTTATCTAAAAGCTCATCTCTTTTGGAATGCAGCGCTCTTGCTTCTGCACTTCTAATAACAGAACCATCAATTATATGTGGGCCATCAGGAACGCCTCTAAGAGTCCTTGAAAATGCTAATCCCCCATCAGCTAGGCTTTCACCCAACCACCCTCGTTCAGATTTGGATTCAAGGGCGTTTAAACGTTTAGCAATATAAGTAGCTACTTCGTCCGCTTGTTCTGTATTTGCTAATATATTTGGGTCTAGTGCCCCCGAAATAGCAGCTTGTTCAGAAATTTTAATAGGCACCCTAGAAGTAAGTCCAGAGACCTGATTCTTAACATCTCGACAAAATTCTATTAAGAGTTTGAGATCTTGGCCAGAAATTTGATCGCCAGTATTAAGTTCAAAAACGCAGCCGTCTATGCCCGCATTTATAAGATAGTTTTCCAACTCGTAATCATCTTTAAGATAAACTTCAGATTTACCATGCTTTGCTCGATATAAGGGTGGTTGGGCAATATACAAATACCCTCTATCTATTAACTCAGGCATTTGCCGATAAAAAAACGTTAACAGCAAGGTCCTTATATGACTACCGTCTACATCAGCATCAGTCATAATTATTATTTTATGGTAACGCGATTTTTCAGCATTAAACTCTTCAGGTCCGATACCAGTACCAAGCGCAGTAATTAAAGTGCCAATTTCGGCTGAGGCCAGCATTTTGTCATCTCTTGCGCGTTCTACATTTAATATTTTACCTCTAAGCGGCAATATGGCCTGGTGAGCACGATCTCTACCTTGTTTTGCAGAACCCCCCGCAGAATCGCCCTCAACAATAAATATTTCACTAACACTAGGGTCTTTTGATTGGCAGTCCGCCAATTTACCTGGTAGCGAAGCAATATCAAGGGCTCCCTTTCTTCGGGTTAATTCTCGGGCCTTTCTAGCAGCCTCACGGGCTGCGGCAGCCTCCGCGATCTTATTTATTACAATTTTAGCTTCTGCTGGATGCTCCTCAAACCATTCATTTAATTTATCACCCACCACGCTCTCGACTATTGGCCTCACTTCAGAAGAAACTAGCTTTTCCTTAGTTTGGGAAGAAAATTTTGGATCAGGAACCTTTACGGATAAAACGCAAGTAATGCCCTCTCGAGCATCATCACCTGAAATCGCCACTTTATTTTTCTTATTTAACCCCTCGCGGTCCGCATAAGTATTCACGGTTCGAGTTAGAGCGCCTCTAAAACCGGCTAGGTGTGTGCCCCCATCTTTTTGTGGAATATTGTTTGTAAAACATAATGTTGTTTCTTGATAACTATCATTCCATTGCAATGCTGCTTCAACTACAATATCCTCTTTCTCACTTTTTACCACAATTGTTGGAATTAGAGCATTTTTTGAACGATCTAGATATTTTGTAAAAGCTTCAAGACCCCCTTCATAACACAACTCAACAATATTCTGGTCCACATGCCTGTCATCAATAAGTTTGATTCTAACACCCGAATTTAGAAACGCTAATTCACGGAGCCTATGTTCAATGGTTGCAAAATCATAATTTATATTTGAAAATGTTTCTTCTGAGGCTAAGAAAGTCACTTGTGTTCCAGTTTTGCCGTTAGCATCACCGACAACACTTATTTTCTCAGAAATATCACCATTGGCAAATACAAGTAGATGTTCCTTTGCATCTCTCCAGATACGCAGTTCTAAACGTGTTGATAATGCATTTACAACTGAAACACCAACTCCATGGAGTCCTCCGGATACTTTATAAGAGTTCTGGTCAAACTTTCCCCCCGCATGCAACTGAGTCATTATAACTTCAGCTGCCGGCAAGCCCTCTTCTTCATGAAGATCAACAGGTATTCCTCGACCATTATCATAAACACTGACTGATCCATCACCATTTAGGGTTACTTCAACAATATCACAATGACCTGCGAGCGCTTCATCAATTCCATTATCAACAACTTCGTAAATCATGTGATGTAATCCGGAACCATCATCAGTATCACCAATATACATACCAGGTCGCTTGCGGACAGCGTCGAGGCCTTTGAGAACCTTTATTGATTGCGCACCGTAAGAGTCTTCGGGCAATTCTCCGTTATCTAATATTCCAACTTTATTTGTCTCATCGACCATTTTTTTTCCAATCAATTAGTAAACAGCTATTTGATAATCTAATTTTTTAGTCTTTGTTGTTAATCTACCCCGATTTCGAAATGTTGTGCATTGTTCCTCAAAGAAGAAAAAGTTTCTGGGTCTGTCCCAGTAATCCATGCTTGAACACCTAAATCGATAATTAGATCAAATAATGAAATTCTACGGTCTTGATCTAAGTGCGCTGTAATTTCATCAAGTAAAAGAAATGGCGCATAACCTCGTTCTTGTGTCTGAAGAATTACGGCTGCGATTACAAGACTAATTAGAAGGGATTTTTGCTCTCCTGTTGAACATAATTTTGCCTCCATCTTATTTTTAGCATGGTAAACCATTAAATCACTCTTATGAGGTCCAAAAGAGGTATAACCCTTGATTCTATCAATTTCTCGAGACGCTTTCAATTCAACACGTATTTTCTCTTCAACAGCCAAGGCTGGTTCTTTTTCCAACCACCTCTCTACTTGTCCATTAAGTTCAATTAAAGAACCGGGGAATACACCATTGCCAATTGAGCAAAATTTTCTCAACCGGTCTACTGTTTGTAACCGTTGTACCGTTACAGCTACCCCATGGCGGGAAATTGATGCCTCAATCGAATCCAGCCATTCAGAGTCATCAAAATTATCTTTCAGTAGCCTATTACGGCTTCGAATAGAATGTTCATAAGCACTAACTGGACCAATGTGAGAAGGATCAAGGGCATAAGTAATTTGATCAATAAATCGACGACGACCAGAAGCACCCTCAGCAAACAACCTATCCATTTGAGGAGTCAACCATTGAGCACTAACGTATTCACCTAATTCAGATTGGTTCCTAACCACATTACCGTTGATTTTGATCACACGTTTAATGCTTTTTTGACTTTTATTGTCATAATTAGAAAATTCACAACCCGTACCAATATCCATCATGTTTTCGCCAATTTTTAATTTGGCCGCCACAGCCCAATTTGAAATTTTATCTTCGCCTTGGGATGATTTATGCAAAACTTCACTTAATGGCGCTCGTCTTAACCCCTTACCCGGCACTAAAAATGAGAGCGCCTCCAATAAATTAGTTTTTCCAGCTCCGTTTAAACCAGTAAGAACAACGAGATTACTATCAATGTCAAAACGTTTAAACTTATAAGATCTAAAATTAGACAAAGTGAGCGAACTGATGGCAGTTTTGTCAGATACAGGTTTTTTATTTACCTGATTCATATTTCTAACACTATATGATAATTTCTTAAAAAAGACCTCAAAAAAATTTATTCCATTTTTTATTATAAATACTCATCCTTAACTATTAGGGATGGACATCGCCATAATTATTTAAGTTGCAATCAACCTATCAAACCCTCATTGGCATTAAAACGTATAATGCTCCTGGATCCTCTAGATCTTCTATCAGTGTTGGTGATGATGAATTTGCCAAGGTAAAACGTATTAGTTTACCTTCTATTTGTTGGGCTATATCCAATAAATAACGAGAGTTGAAACCAATTTCCATCTCCACTTCATCATAATCTACTTGCAACTCTTCGGTGGCAGAATCATTTTCTGCGCTATTTGCTGAGAGTATTAGGCTCCCTTTTGAGACAGACAGCTTTACCGATCGGGATTTCTCGTTAGAAATAGCAGATACACGATCCACCGCCTGAGAAAATAAATGGGCATCCACCTCAAGCACCTTATCATTGTTATCTGGAATGACACGGTCATAATCTGGGAATGTCCCATCAATCAACTTTGATGTTAATGCAGTCCCGTCAAAACTAAATTTAATCTTAGTATCGGATAGACCCACCTCAATATCTTCCTCGCCTTCATCAATTAGCTTACGCATTTCCGCAACTGCTTTACGGGGTAAAATAACCCCTGGCATGTCTAATGCACCTTGTGGTAAGGGTAATTCTACACTTGCTAGCCTGTGACCATCCGTTGCCACTGCACGCAATACATTAGTATCACCTCTTTTAGCAGCGTGAAGATATATCCCGTTCAAATAATAACGAGTTTCCTCTGTAGAAATAGCAAATTTTGATCTATCAATTAAACCTCTCAAATCACTTGATTTAAGTATAAAATTTATCGGCAAGTCGCCAGTTGAAGCTACTGGAAAATCCTCGGTTGGCAAACATGTTAACTTAAAATTAGAACGACCAGATATCAATGTTAGCTGTTTATCATCTCCATCCGAATCTAAAACAATCTGAGATCCGTCAGGCAACTTTCTAACAATATCATATAATGTATGGGCTGGTGCAGTGGCTGAACCACCACCACTTATATCAGCTGGAATTTGCTCAACTATGTCTATATCCATATCGGTTGCATGCAAAGCAAGAACATTATTTTGAGCTTCAAATTTTACATTTGATAAAATAGGGATGGTGTTTCTTCGCTCTACAACTCCTTGGATATGATTTAAAACTTTTAATAACAATCCCCGTTCAATAGTAATTTTCATGATATTACGATTTCCTACTCGCTCTTAAATTTATAGTTTTTATTTTAACAACTAAAAGTATGTTTTTCGTTAAAATATATTTTTAAATTTATATTTAGACATCTCTGCATCAACTGTTAAATAAATTATATACTGACACCATGATAACTAGCATAAACTCAAGGGTAGTATAGCAGGTTAGGCAATATAGGTAAGCTTTTTACTATAAAAATATAAACTTTTTTATTTTTTATTAATAGGTCCAACGCAATAATTTGCGAGCCTACAATACGACAAAAAGTACTTGAAAAAAATAACCAAACTTATTCTTAGCTTCGAAAATTTATGCTATATAAACCTTTTAGCCCTCTAACATGCGCTTTAAAAGATCTACATCTTCTGCAAAGCTATTATCGTGATCGCATAATTCGTCAACTTTTTTAACCGCATGCATCACCGTTGTATGGTCTCTTCCACCAAATTTTCTCCCTATTTCAGGTAATGATCTAGATGTAAGCTGTTTTGATAAATACATGGCCACCTGACGTGGGCGCGCAACAGACCTGGCTCGGCGGGCCGAATGCATGTCTGAAATACGGATATTAAAATGCTCAGCTACACTTTTTTGGATTTCTTCAATAGTTACCTTGCGGTCATTCGAGCGAAGAAGGTCATGGAGTATATCTTGCGTTGTTTCCAATGTTAAATCCCTTCCAACCAATTGTGTATGAGCAGCAACACGGTTTAACGCACCCTCTAATTCACGAACATTCGAAGTAATTCTATGTGCCAAGAACTCAACCACGTTGCGGGGAACTTCCAATTTCATTTTTTCAGCTTTAGTCTCTAATATAGCCAAACGGAGCTCATAAGTTGTAGCATGAATGTCTGCGACCAAACCACAATTAAGCCTCGATTTTAGACGCTCTTCAACTCCTTCAAGATCTGACGGCGATTTATCGGCTGACAAAATTATTTGTCGACCCTGATCAACCAGCGCATTAAATGTGTGAAAGAACTCTTCTTGAGTTGCATCTCGACCACCAATGAATTGGACATCGTCAATCATTAATACATCAACCGAGCGAAATTGCTCCTTAAAGTCCACAGTGTTTTTTTCTCTTAAGGCTCTAACAAATCTATACATAAATTTTTCTGCAGACAGATACATTACTGTGCGGGCGGGGTCCCTCTCTAGTATTTCCCAAGCAATCGCATTCATCAAATGAGTTTTACCTAAACCAACTCCACCATATAAGAACAACGGATTAAAAAAAACTGATGACGCCTGAGCCACGCGTCTAGCTGCTGCATAAGCAAATTCGTTTGGCTTACCAACCACAAATTGATCAAATTTGAATCTTCCATCCAAAGGTGCAGAAATTTGACTATCAGAAATATGCGGCGGTATAGCTTTTTCTTTTTGATCTAACTTAACAACAACTTTAGCATCTAAATCATTTTTTTTATCAATATTATTATATTCTCTGGACACATGCGGCTGATTTTTCAAACTCGGCTGGATTATAACATCTACAGAGTTAACGACGTTGTTCTCTCTAGTCCACAAATCCTTGAGACGATCTATGTAATTTGCCACTACCCAGTCACGCATGAACCTCGATGGAACAGCTAATCTGACTTCTGAGTTTCTAACATCAAAGGCTTTTATCGGCCTCACCCAGTTTTCAAAAGCAGTTTCGCCAATTTCGGTTTTTAACGTGTTGCTTACTCTAAGCCATTGTTCCTGTAAACCTTGATCTTCAGAACTTATACCCATGCTTGCCAGCCCCAACAATAAACATCTACCGTTAACAGTCTGTCAGTATAACCATACCGACATAATCGCATTCTAATCTCAAACGATCATATATGATAGCGTTTTAATTCCAACAAAAGAGCAATTTTTAATTTTGCTCCCGCCCAATCTTTTAACGGTCACACTTTTTCCAAAATAATCTTAAGATTAAAATGCACCCTGAATATCCTTTAAAAATTTCTGGTAATCACCTTTTTATAATTTTTTTTAATTTATCTTGAAATAATGTTAAAGGATAACCTCAAGACAAGATTAACCTTACATAACAAATTTTTTTGATTCAATAGGTCCGAAAGGAGAACGTGTAAAATTTTCTTCTTGACATGAAACAAAGATTCGAATCGTGACTTATAAAAGGCATTATTTTAATAATATTTTTCTACAACAATAAACGATGTTTATTACAACTCTGTTTTTACTGAAAAAAAAATTGAGATGGTGGCTTCTATTAAGTTTTTAAAGATTTGACCTTCTTTGAGAGCCTAGATATTTTTCTCGACGCTGTATTACGATGAAGGAGACTCTTTTGAGCGGACCTCATTAGTTTCGGCTCGGCTGTCTTTAACGCCTCTTTCGCAGCAACCACATCACCAGATTCTATAGCTTTTTCTACCAATTTGACTTGCGTTCGCATGTCACTGCGACGGCCACGATTAACTTCTGACTTTCTCTCGGTTTGTAAGATACGCTTTTTAGCAGATTTAATATTAGCCATGATTTCCAACGACATTAATTTTGACAATGAGTCGAAGACAGAGTGCTATCTTCGAGTTGCGAGTTTATATATGGGTAACTCTAACGCGTCAAGCCTTAGAAGTTTTCATTGGAATGTTTAAAAGAAGTTTTATGGTTTAATTGGCTCCGGAGTAATAGAAAATTTTATTCGGGTGTTTCTATTCACAATTATGGAAAGATTGATGCTTAAAATTTCTTTATCTCGCGAAAAAATATTTTTTCCTAAATCCCTCCAACCTAATTGAGGTAACGTATCTGCATAAAATTCGCGGACCTTTAATAGTGGAATTTTTCCAACCGCCGCAACTTCAACTATTCTTCCACTAGGTGTGTCAAATATTAGTGCAGTTTGTTTTTGTATTTTGAGGCCAGACATCAATGGCACATCATTAAGTATAGAGATAAATGCGCTTTGTGAGCAAACAATGTTTGGTGGAAAATAAAATGTTATGGCAAAAGATAAAAATAACAAATTTTTCATAAAATCCATCTTTTCAATGAGCTAACGTTGACAATTTGAACAAAAAAAAGTTGAACGCCCAGCTTGAATTATTTTTTTTATTTTAACTTTTTCACAATGACCGCACAACTCCCCATTTTTACCATATACAAAGAACTGGTGTTGGAAATAACCTAGCTTACCATCGGGCCTTCGATGATCGTTTAATGTTGAACCACCAGCATTAATCGCATCGGTTAGAACAATCCTTATGATTTTTACTAACTCTTCAGCTTTTTTAATACCAATATTTTTTGATAGACGTTTTGGGGAAATACGTGACCGAAATAGGCTCTCACTAACATATATGTTACCCAAGCCAGCTACTATTTTTTGGTCTAAAAGAGCACACTTTATATTAAGATTTCTGCCATTTAAATTTTTCATCAGAACAACTGCGTTAAAATTATTGCTTAATGGTTCTGGTCCAATATTTTTTAATAACTTATGAGATCCAATAAACTCTCTTTTAGCGAGAGTCACAATACCAAACCTTCGGGGATCGTTATAACGAATAGTAACCCCCTTTTGAGTAATAAAGTCAATGTGGTCATGTTTACCTGGTATAGGTATATTTTTTTGAAGGACGCGTATATGCCCAGACATTCCTAAGTGAATAATTAAAACAAGGTCTTCCTCCAAATAAATCAATAGATACTTACCTCGCCGAGTAATATTTATTATCCTTTTGCCAGACAGTTTTTCGGAAAATTGGTCTGGAAATGGAACACGTAAGCCTTTCCTCCTGGTTATGACGGATGACAACACCGTGTTTTCCAAGTATGGCGTTAAGGCTCTTTTTACCGTCTCTACTTCAGGAAGCTCGGGCATAGGTTAGAACTATTTCCGTTTTTAAATATAATAATTGTGAGTTAGATTGTACCTCATCATTAAGTAAGCTACGGTCCTTATCATGTCTATAAAAAAAAATAATGAATATCATACGTCCTTTGGCTTTAAAGATGTATCAAGGGACGAAAAAGGCGCATTAGTCGCAGAAGTGTTTAATAATGTTGCTCCAAACTATGACCTAATGAATGACCTAATGAGCTTAGGGTTACATCGGTTGTGGAAAAGTAGACTAATCGAAAAAATTAGGCCCAGCCCGACGCTTAATGTTCTAGATGTTGGCGGCGGCACGGGTGATTTACCATTCAAGTTTTTAGAGATGGGTGGCAAGGAAGTCGTCGTCGCAGATATTAATCAAAAGATGCTTGTGGTTGGTCGAGGCCGAGCTTTAAACCGAGCATTGATCGATGAGATTACTTGGGTATGTGCCAATGCCGAGGAACTACCCATCGATGACGCTTCGTTTGATTGTTATGTAACAGCATTTTGTTTCCGAAATGTTACCAATTTGGACAGGGCACTAAAAGAGGCTCATCGTGTCTTAAAGCCGGGCGGCAAGTTCTTATGTTTAGAATTTAGCCAGGTTATTATTCCTCAATTGGCAAAACTGTATGATATATACTCGTTCAATTTCCTACCATTTCTCGGCCAGATGGTCTCCAAAGATCGCACTTCATATCAGTATCTGGTTGAGAGCATTCGCAGGTTTCCCCATCAAGATGAATTTTTAGCCCAGATAGAAGACTCGGGTCTGGTTAAGGCCTCATATGAGAATATTTTAGGTGGTATAACAGCCATTCATTCAGCATGGAAAATATAGAAATTATTTATGGTTAAAGCCTTTAAAAATATTAGACGCCTAATTTTTATTTTTCGAACGCTTGGAAAATATAATGTGTTATCGCTTTTGAAAGAAGCAGGGGTATCCAATAACATTCTTAATGTTTTTGTCTTAATCTCAAAGAAGAACTTAAAATACAACCCCGGCAAACGTTTAGCTATGGCTCTTGAAGAACTTGGTCCTACATTTATAAAGTTAGGCCAGGCACTGTCAACTCGGTCAGATATTTGTGGTGAGGAAATTGCCTCAGAGCTCTCTAAACTTCAAGACAAGTTGCCAGCCTTTAGCAAAGAAAACGTTAAAGATATTATCGAGAGTGAGATGGGCAAACCTATCGAAGAATGTTTTACCGAATTTAACTGGGAAGCGGTGGCGGCAGCGTCTATTGCACAGGTTCATTTTGCAATAACCTTAGAAGGTTGCGAAGTTGCTGTAAAAGTATTGCGTCCAAATATAGAAAAAGCTTTTAAAAAAGATATAGACTTATTTTATTGGATTGCTCAACTCATCGAGAATACTCAACAAGACCTGCGTCGGTTAAAGCCTTTTGAGATCATTGAAACCTTTGAAACAACTATCCATCAAGAGATGGACCTTCGATTTGAAGCTGCCGCAGCGGGAGAATTAGCTGAAAACTTCATCGATGATCAAGACTTTGGTGTCCCAGAGGTTGATTGGAGCTTAACGTCTAAACGTATTCTAACACTGAAGCGAGTTGACGGGATCTCTATAGGTGATACTGCTTCAATTAAGCGTGCTGGTTTGGACCCAGACGAAATACTGTCAAAGGCTGCAACCGCATTATTTAAACAGGTTTTTCGCGATGGTTTTTTTCATGCAGATCAGCATCCTGGAAATATTTTTGTTTCGAAAGAGGGTAAAATTATTGCGATTGATTTTGGAATAATGGGCCGTCTGGATATAAAAACTCGATATTATCTTGGACAAATGTTACT
>Ga0209631_10002275_pt1 | contig 23158 bp, 13 predicted proteins | sample COG_08_FD_184752 | JGI IMG/M metagenome (GOLD analysis project Ga0209631, IMG submission 184752) | Pelagic Microbial community sample from North Sea - COGITO 998_met_08 (SPAdes) (version 2) | ecosystem: Environmental > Aquatic > Marine > Neritic zone/Coastal water | place: Helgoland, sampling... | reverse complement strand
CCGGCCGGCCTCCAACGATGAGCCCCCCCCGAGCCGCGCCCAACCTGTGACGGCAAATCAAATCTCGGAATGCTCCAGACGAGGGGACCATGACATTCTTGGAAGAGGAAGCGACGCGCAGAGGAAGCGACGCGAGACTCGTCGCGTCATGGGACACATTCAGACTCGGTATATCGCGCTCGTGTCCGTCTACCTGATACTATCGCGGGTCACGCGCGCCGCCGGGGCCGTCTCGGCGTCATCGTGGGCCGCCGTCGCTTGTCCGACGCGCGTAGTCACAAAGGAGGACGAGACCGCGCGGGTCATCCTGCTCGGTGCGTGGGTGCGCGGCGGGGGCGTCGGTAACGGCACCGATGCAGGCACCGACGATCGACACCCGTCCATCGCATCGTTGCGCATCACGTCAGAACCGAACCACGGCGCGCTGTACTGGAGAGCGAGGCCCGTGCTTGTCGGCGACGCGGTGCCCGCGGCGATGGGGTGGGAGCGTTGCTCCGGCATCCTGCGATCGTCGGCGACGCCGGCGACGTGGCCGGCGGAGGACGCGCGGTTCGCGAAACTCGAATGGCCGTGCGACGTGGTTCTCGACCCGGGCGCGGACGCATCCACGACGCATCCATCGACGGTCGTCGAGCCCGTGTGCGCAGAGATACTCTACGCGCCGGCGGATGACTACCACAACTGGCCTCGCGGGCTCGACGCGCTCGGCGCCCCCACACACGTCCCGGGCTCGAATCCCACGCGCGACGAATCCCCGGACGCGTTCAAGTTCGCGTTCGACCTCCTCGCCGCGTCACCGACCGGTGACGCGTCGACCATGGACGGCGCCGACGCGATGAAGTCGTCCACCGAGTCAACGGCGGCGGCGCTCGTCGTAGCCGTCCCCGACCCGCCGTCGTTGAGATACACCCACGCGTTCCTCGGATCGCCGTCGGAACGACCGGTGTCGTTCCACGCGACGCTCATGAGCCGCACGCGCGTGCCGGGGATCGAACTGCGGGACGTGGACGACGGTTCGTTCGCGGTGACTGTCCGTATCCAATCGTCCATCGGTAACTATCTCTCGGTCACGGGCGCGGGGGCCGAGACGTTGGCTCGAGCGCGCAATCCCTTCGAACGAGGCGACGGGGTCATGGACGCGGGAGTCATGGAGTTCACGGCGATGCCGGCGGATGCGGCGCGGATGCTCGCGGCGCTGGAATACACCCACGCCGTCGATGACAAGTACGACGGCGACGGATCCGCCGTGGATGAAATTTCCGTGTCGGTCATGTCCGGCGCGTGTGTCCGGAAGGACGTCCTCGGCTTGACCGGGTGCCCTCGCGCCGCGGACGTGTCGAGTGAGAGCACGCTGCGTATATGGATACGCGTGTCGGGGCGGGTGAAGGACCTCGGGACGCGATCGACGCCCGCGTGGGAACGCGGATTCTCGTCGCTGCTCCCGGTGATCGTCTCGGCGATGGCGCTCGCCGCTTGGGCCGTCGCAGTGATAGTCTCGGCGTGCGCGTGGGTGTTGGAGAACGCGGGGATCACGTGCAACGGAACGTGCGAGGATGACAGTGATGGTGATCACGCGTCTACTGAGAAGGAGAAGGACGGCGTGGAGAAGGAACGACGCGTGCGAAGCCATCGACGCGGCTTCGACGGCGTCTAAATTAAATTTTGTAAAATTACCGGCGGCGGACTATTCCACGTTTGGCCGAGGTATGCACGGCTTCTTCATCTTCCTCTGCTGCTTCGTCAGCTTCGCGTACACGGGTTCCTCGGGCGGCGGCTTCACCCCGTCGGTGGTCTTCGTCACCCCCGCACCGTCCCGGTCTTCTTCGTCGAAGTCGCCCCCCTTGCTCCGCCGCCGCGCCGCTTTCTGGTCGGAACCGAAGAGAATGACCGCGTCCCTCCTCCCGCCCTCCCACGTCTCCGGGCTCGCGTACGTCCCCGCGTCGTCGCGCTCATCCTTGGCGCCGCCCCCGGGCGTGCCCCCGCCACCGTCGGCGGTGCCCCCGCCGCCCCCGTAGATGGCCGCCGCGTTGCGTATCATCTCCATTTTTGAATCCGGCATAGCCTCCACCCCGACGCCGATTCCCCCGCCGTCCCCCGCCGCGTTCGGGGTCGCGAACCTACCCCCGCGTCTCACAACCTCCGACCCGATCGGGTCCGCGCTCGGGTCGTACTCGGGCACGTCGATCTCCAGGTGCTTACACACCGCGAGCATGATCTCGTCGCACTTGGCGTGAATCTTCAGCGACGCGTGTCTGTCCTGACTGGTCCACTGTAGGTTACAGACCACCAGCGCGCCGCTACGCCGTGGGAGCGTGCTCGCCGGCGGGACCTTGAGCGACGTCCCGCACACCAAGGACAGGGGCGACGCCTCGGACGCGGCCACGGAAGTATCCAAGGTGTCGTCGTCGAGGTGTTCACCGAACTGAACAACCGTGTCGTGAAGGTCGCCGCCGCACCCGTCGCACACGCGTCCCGTCTTGTGCCTGTGCCTGCCGTTGTGGGGCTTGGTCGCGGTGACGTCGAAGGTTCGGTGGTAGGTTCGGTCCGCGATGTCCGGGCCCATCGGGCACGATTCGTTCTTGCACACCTCGCGGTACACTGACCCGTGCAGTTCGCTGACGGTGTCCGCGGGCATGCCGGCTCGTTGATGGAGTCCGTCTACGTTCTGGGTTATGACGTGCGTGAGGTACCCGGCGTTGTAGAGGGCGACCGCGGCGAGGTGCGCCTTCGTGGGTTTGGTGTTCTCGAACCTCGGCATGGGCACCGCACGTCCTTTCGCCTGCTGCGTCCATATCCCGTTACGTCCTCGGAAGTCGGGGATGGCGGCCGCGGTGGAGAACCCGGCCCCGGTGTGCATGACGAAGGTCCCGCGCTGACGAATCATCTGAACCAGCACCGCCACGTGCTCCATCATGACCTCGGGCGGATCTTCGCGCTCCTCGAGCCGCTCCTCGGTCTGCGCCTTACGTCGCAGCGATCGCGTGAGGTTGGCCATGAGGGGCGCGACGACCGCCGCGTGCTCGTCGAGTAGTGCCCATCCCTCCGGGGTCCTATCGCCGGGCGGGGTCGACAGGACCTTACGGATTCGCGCCTCGAGGGCCTCGCGGATCGCGCGGCGCTCGAACGCGGCCTTGGCCTCGCGTTTCCGCTTGGACCGTCCCGTCTCCGGACTCGTCGTCGCCTCCATCACGAATGATTAACAACGGGGAAAACCAACTGGTTTTCTCCCGCGCGTCTTCAGTGTCCGGGGCGCGACGGGGCGGGCACCCGACACGTCCGGATGGCGGGCGCGATGGAGGGTGACGACGGCCGGGATCGACCACCGAAGAAATCGTCGTTCCAGAAGCTCAAGCGCGAGCAGCGGTCGCTGCTCTGCTTCGTCAAGGCGCTCGTGGGGCATCTCGTGGTGATCGAGACGAGGGACGACGTGACCACGCGGGGAACGCTGGTGGACGTGGACGACGGGATGAACTGCGTGCTGGAGGACGCGCAGCGAGTGACGCCGGAGCAGGCGCTGGAGAAGAAACGCGATAAGTTCGAACGGATGTTCGTCAGGGCGCGGCTCATACGGTACGTGCACGTGCCCACGCACGTCGATCCATCCGAGCTCATCGAGCGGCGGCGGAAAGAAGAGTTCGACGCGTCCAGGCACTACCAGGCCAAGGTGGTGTTCGGGCCGTACAACCCTTCGCCGTACGACATGAGCGAACAGGCGCAGAAGATACGCGCGGAGCGAGCCAAGGGATACGCGAAGCACTGATAACGATAGCCTCAACTAAACATTAGCATCGAAACGAATCAAACCTAGTCGCGCCCGACGCCTCAAGCGTTGACGGTTTCCTCCGACGCGGCTTTGATCTCCTCCGCCCTCGACAACACCTCTTCCAACCGTTCCCATTCGTCGTAGTAGAGCTGCATCTTGCTCGCCTTGGCGTCCCGCTCCACCTGTATCTCCTGCGCTTTGCTCACGTCGGCACCCGCCTCCATGAGTCGCTCGTCGATGTTCTCGATGTTCCCCTCCAACACCGCGATGGCCGCCTCGATCTTCTCGATGACGCCCGGCGCGTTGTGAGCCTCCTTCAGGATCTTCCGTTCCTCCTCCACCCGCGCCTTGGCCTCCGCGATCTCCTCGTCGGTGAGCTCCAGCGGGTTCACGTCGGGGTTACCGGTGAGTGCCTTGGCGGCTTCGCGTTCCTCCTCCATCGTTTTGAGAAACTGTCGGAGCGCGGTGTAGTCCCCGGACCAGTCGTTGACCTGCCCGCCGCCGTCGAAGACGAAGATGTGGTCCACGAGGTTGTTGACGAACTGCCTGTCGTGGCTCACGACGATGACGCATCCGTCGAAGTCCGACAGCATCTCCTCGAGGGCCTCGATGGTGTCCAGGTCGAGGTCGTTCGTGGGCTCGTCGAGGATGAGAAAGTTCGGGCATTTGGCGAGCACGGAGAGGAGCTGCAGCCGCCTCTGTTCGCCGCCGCTGAGGTCCTCGATGCGCGTCATCTGCTTCGGCCCGCCAAAGTTGAACCGTTCCAGAAGCTTATACGCGCTCATCGTTCCCCCTTCGCCGCCGTAAGATCCCACGTACCCCTTCGCGTCCGCCTCCACCTCCCTCACAAAGTCCACCACGGTTTGCGTCGCGTCGCGAAACTCGGGCATCTGCGAGTAGTATCCAAACTCGATCGTCTCACCCACGTTGCACCACCCTTTGTCCAGTGCGATCTCTCCCATGATCGTCTTCAGAAACGTCGTCTTACCCGCGCCGTTGGGTCCCACCAGACCGATCTTATCACCCTTGACGAAGGAGTACGTGAAGTCGTCGAGGATTTTCTTTTCGCCAAACGCGAGGGAAGCCTGGTCGAACTCGACGATGATGTCGCCCATGCGAAGCTGCCTGGACTCCACCAGGTCCACCATCTTGGTCTTGGAGCCCTTGTCCGCGGCGCGATCGCTCAGGTTGTAGAAGCGCTCGATGCGCGCCTTCTCCTTGGTCGCCCGCGCCTTCGGCTGCCGCCGCATCCATTCCTGCTCCTTTCGCAAGGTGTTTCTAGCCGACGCACGTTGCTGCTCCTCGACTTGCCACCGCGCCTCTCGTCCCTCGAGGTACGCCGCGTACCCTCCCCTGTGCCTGTGCGACCCGCCGACGCCGTCGAGCTCCAGGATATCCGGGCAGACGACATCGATGAAGGCTCGGTCGTGCGACACGAGGAGCACGGCGGTGTTGGACATCTCGTTGATGCGATTCTCGAGCCACTCCACGCCCTCGACGCTGAGATGGTTCGTGGGCTCGTCCAGGACCAGCAGGTCGGGTTCCTCGATGAGCGCCGCCGCGAGTGCGACGCGTTTGCGCTGTCCCCCCGACAGTTCCCCCATCTTACGCGACATGAACTCGTCGCATCCGAGCATCTCGAGCGCCATGTGAGCTTTGTTCTCGGTGTCCCACGCGTTGTTGGCGTCCATCTCTTCTAAGATGTTTGCCATTGCGTTCTCGGACACCTCCTCCCCTTTGGCCACCTGCGCCATCATGCCGTCGTACCGCCGAAGCAGCCGGAACAGTGGGGTGTCCCGTGTGTACACCGCCTCCAGGACGTTGAGCTCCTCGTCGAACGGGGGCTCCTGCTCGAGGAAGGCGGAGGTGATGCCCTTGCGGACCCACAGCTCGCCATCTTCGCGGCCGGCATCTTTCCCCGCGAGGACCTGGAGGAGCGTGGACTTACCGGAGCCGTTGGGGCCGACGACGGCGACGCGTTGCCCAGAGTTGAGCGAGATGTCCACGTTCCGGAACTGGTATCGCTCGCCGTCGTGGGTCTTGCGGAGACCTTTGCCGATGAGGATGGCGTCCTTCCCCGACGCGTCGAATGTATCGGACCTTCCATCCTTCCACGTCTCGCTGCCGCGGCCGTCGCGCTTGCCGCCCGCCGCGAGGATGCGCACGGGGCCGCGACGACGCTCGCGGCGGGCGTGTACGCGCGCCGGCGGCCGGGAGAGGCTCGCGATCCTGGCCGTCTGCATGTCGCCCCGCTCCGCTACGGTGTGTGGCGGCGATTTCATCGAGCACTATCCATAAATCGTCGACGTGTTCTCAGATGAGATACTATCCACACCTCGGCACGCGATAGTGTGCCACCTGCACCGGATGTCCGCCGCCCTTCGCGCCGCATCACCCGTCGCGCGCCCAGCGCGCGCTGGCGTGCGCTCCCGCCGCCGCACCCACGCGGTGACCCGCGCCGCCACGACCACCGACGCGGACTCGCCGCCCTACCAGGTGGCCGCCCGCGAGGACCTGTACGAACTCCGGATCTACGGCGGTCACTACGTATGCCGCGCGCCTTACAACAACAGGGAGAAGGGCCTCGCCGCGCTGATGAGCTACATCGAGGGGGGCAACGAGGAAACGAAGACGTTCCCGGCGACCCAGCCGCTGATCATGCGGTACACGTGCGCGCCCGGGACGGAGGACGTGGCGGGCAAGACGATGGAACTGTCGCTCGGCGCGGGGGTGACCGATCCACCGGCGAGCGTTGACCCGACGAACGTGGGGGTGGCGGCCGCGGGCGGGGAGCTCGTGGCGGTCGTGGGGTTCGAGGGCGTGGCGACGCCGGAGCTCGCGGCGGAGTACAGGAGGCTGCTCACGACGGCGATCGAGTCGGCCGGGCTGAGTTTAGCCGAGCCGGATGGATTCAGGCTCGCCACCTACGGCCAGCTCTACTCCCTCAAGCCCCGGCTCAACGAGCTCATGATCAAGGTGAAGCCACCGGGGGCGTGATACAGTAGCGGTGAATGCGGTGAATAGAAGGGCCACAGTTACGATATACCTATGCTACTAGTCGAAGCTATGTGCATGCCCGAGAACATTTTTGGCTTTGGCCGCCCGTCCTTGCTCCCCTCCGCCATCGCCGATAGCCTCCCCCTCTCCGCCTCCAGCCCCGACAGCGTCTCGTTCGCGAGCCTACCCCGCGACCTGTGCTCGCGGACCTCCCCTCTGATCGCGTTCACCACGTCCCGCTGCGCCTCGACCGCGCGCCTGGCGTCGTCCAGCTCTCTCTTCACCTCCGCCAGGCGAACGCGTACGTTGTCCTCGTCGCACACACGCACCTCCAGGTTCTTAGCCGCGACGTTCTCCCGCTCCAACGCCGCCTCCGCGTCCTTCTCACTCTCCATCATTCGCTCCCGGAGCTGTTCGCACCGGACGTGGACACGAGCGAGCGCAGCCTCGTACGACGACGACGCGGCACCGCGGGTGTTCTGATGATGATGGTTAGAATCTTTCCACAGCACCGAATCTTCGAAGCCCTTCAAGGCCATCTCGGTGGCGTCGACGTAGGCCTGTATGCTCGTCTGGAGTTTGTGGTTTGGAACCCTGTGGCGCCACCGCTCGCCGCATGTTCGGCACTTAGGATCGTCGCGCGCGTTGAGGCACTGGTTGCAGAAGACGTGACCGCAGGGCATGAGGATGTTCGGCGCCCGTTTCGGCATCACCATCACCTCCATGCAACAAGGACACCTGTGCGACTTGATCTCCTGGTCGCTGGACTTCGCCTCGGCGTCGACGTCGACCGTGCGTTTGTCATCGATCGACCCGCCATCGTTCGAGCCTCCGGACCGGTCCTTCAAAGGGGACCAGTGCGGCGAGAGGGGCACCGACATTGCCGTGTGACGAGGGACGCGTGACTTGGTAACTTTTAACAACGAGTCCAGTCACGCCGACCGAATTATCTCGTTACATTATCACGGCACACCGAGAAAATGTATCCAGGCATTGACTCGTCGATTTCAAGGTCCACGTCTGTGGCCACAGGATTTTTTAGGGTCAACCGGCCGCCTCTGCGCAACTCCCAGAGGTCCACACCCCCGTGTGTCTTCTCACTTCGACAGCGCGCCACGACCGAGGTGAGTTCCCACCGCGCACCTCGATCCGACACCGCACACTCGCGAACTTCCCTGCACCCGAATCTCGAAGTCCCCACTCGGGCGAGATCGCGCGAACCCGGCGTCGAACGCGCCTGAAAGTTCGCGCGCGAATCATCATTAATCGCGCCCCGATTGAAGGAGCGAAATTCTCACCTTCCCACCCCCGATCGCACCAGACGAGAGCGCAACGATGGTCGCCAACAAGCCCGGCAACCTCGACGGCGAGACCGCGGTGTCGGTCTGGACCCCGCCGACGAGCGACGCGATCGTCACGACGGCTCGCCCGCGCACCGACGACGCGCCGACCGCCGAGCGATCCGCCGAGCTCAAGGAGAAGGAGAGGCAGCGGTCCAAGCGAAGACGGGAGACCGCGACGGCGGAGCAGCGCGAAAAGGAACGGCAGCGCAGCGCGCGCCGCCGCAACGCGCTCACCCCCGACGAGAAGCAAACGCAGGCGACGAAGCGCGCGACGCGGCGCAAGGAGCGCAAGGCGGACGGGACCCTCCCATCCCCGAAGCGCAAGGCGCTGGCGCTGCCAAAGCCGGCGGGCGCGCTCGCGGACGCGTCCGGGCTCGGAACCTTCGTGGAGGCCGTCGCCGACGCCGCCGGTGCGAAGGGCGAAGACTTTGTGGCCAAGGGCGATGTGGCGCGGTTCAAGCCCATCCTCCCCGCGGGGCCGTTAGCGGTGAAGGCGGTTGGGGGCGGCGGGCGGACGCCCAAGAAGACGTCCACGGAGGAGCAGCGGGCGGCGGAGAAGGAGCGATCGAAGGCTCGACGGAAGGCGATGACCCCGGACCAGCGCAAAAAGGAGAGCCAGGCGCGGGCGGAGAGGCGGAGGCGATCCAAGCAGCTCGCCGCGAACGAACCCGGCGCGACGACGGAGTGATCGGGGTCATTGTCATCATCTGACACGAATGAATTGTCGCGACGGGGTTCGTCACGACGGGGCGGGGTGTTTGGCGCGATCGGGGGCGAGTGTGGGCCCGGCGGTCGCGGTACGAGTATCTTTGCGAATTTGTACGCTTAGTGGAGCGAATGTAACAGGCGAACGCCATACAAACGAACCGATCATCGCCGTCGCCGACTCCCTCACTTGACCAGTGTGAATCCAACTTGCCGACCGAGCCGGTCGGTTGCCGCCAGCGCCCTAAATTTACAGGTTTTGACGCCTGCGCCTCGATCGTCACCGTCGCCACTGACGCAGCGCACCGTCGCAGCCGAAGGAAAGTAGATCGTCCGCCCGCCAGCAGACGCGATCTCGCGTGCCAGCGTTCGATCGAGCGCCCCAAGACTTTTCGGATCACCCCATCGCCCGACGACGCGAAGGGTACTCTCGCTAATTGAAACAGACCTCGGCGGCGATGTTCTGCTCCATTTCGGGCACGACGCCCGAGGACCCGGTCATCTCCTCCAAGACCGGGCACCTCTACGAGCGGTCACTCATCACCAAGGCTCTTCAGGTGCGTTCATTTCGCTCACCGCCCTTCCCGCGCGATCTCCGCGGCGGCCCGAACCCGCCGCGTCGCTGGGAAAAAAGCAGGGTTTCCCGCCCGCCCGGCACCAAGATCTCCAAACCAACCTTCGCGCCCCATCCCGATCTATCACCGCAGGAGACCGGCGAGTGCCCGGTGACCAAGACCCCGATGACCCTCGAGGACCTGCTCGAGGTCAAGTCCAGCAAGATGGTCAAGCCGCGCGCCACCGCGGCGGCGTCCATCCCAGGGCTCCTCTCCATCTTCCACAACGAGTGGGACGCGCTCATGCTCGAGACGCACGAGCTGCGCGTGGATCTCCACGGCACCAGGCAGGAACTCTCGCACGCGCTCTACCAGCACGACGCCGCGTGCCGCGTCATCTCCAGGCTCATCAAGGAGCGCGACGAGGCGCGCGAGGCGCTCACGAACGCCAGAGCGGCGGGGCCCGCGGCGGCGCCCGGCGGCAAGCGCTCGAAAGACGCGTCTGAAGCAATGGACGTCGACGGCGGCGACGGGAAGAAGGCGCGGGGCGGCATTCCCCCCGGCGCGGTCGACGCGATGACCTCCAAGAGCAAGGAGCTGAGTAAAGGACGGAAGAAGCGGGAGATCTCCGCCGACCTCGCCACCCCCGAGGCGATCGCGTCCATGTCGCTCGGGTCCAACGCTCCGTGCCACGCGACCAAGGCGAAGGGCATCCACGCGATCCGCGTCAACCCAAACGACGCCAACGAGGTGGCGACGGGCGGCGCGGACGGGTCCGTGGCGCTCTTCGACGCCGCCAAGGGCAAGCGCGCGACCCTCATGACGGGCCACAAGAAGGCTGTGACTGACATCGCCTTTGCGGGTGAAGTCATTCTCACGTCATCCGTTGATAAGACGGTTAAGATTTGGGCCGATGGATCCGAGAAGGCTTCCGTGGCTGGCGTCCACGAGGGCGAGGTCACCGCCGTCTCCGCGCACCCCACGAACGCGTACGCGGTGTCCATCGGCGGCGACGGCGCGTGGGCGTTCATGGACATCGCCCAGGCGGAGTGCCTCAGCGTCACGCGCGACGCCGACGGCGCCAAGTACACGTGCGGCGGTTTCCACCCCGACGGCTTGATCCTCGGCACCGGCGCGGCGGACTCGAGCGTCAAGATCTGGGACGTCAAGTCCTCCAAGGTGGCCGCCAAGGTGGAGGGCCACGTCGGTGCCGTGAGCTCCATGTCGTTCTCCGAGAATGGGTACTACCTGGCGACGTGCGCCGAGGACGGCGTGAAGCTCTGGGATCTCCGGAAGTTGAAGAACTTCAAGAGCTTCGAGGCGGCGGGCGTGCGGTGCGTCGGGTTTGACCACAGCGGGCACTACCTGGCCGTGGGCGGCGCCGACGCGTGCGTGCACAACGTCAAGGCGGAGTGGGAGGTGGTGAAGAGGTGGGAGGCGAGCAAGGCGCCGGTGCACGCGCTGGCGTTTGCGGCGGATGCCAAGGCGATCTACGCGGGTTGCAGCGACCACAACCTTCGGGTCATCGCGTGAGTGATTTGGTTCAATGGTTCAGTCAGCCCTTCCATACGGGTACATGTTTATTAACGGAGTTCATCACTCGTAAATCTAAGATGGCTAATGGCTACTCGTCTTGCCGCACCTCGTGCCTTTACCTCACCGCGTCCTCATCGGGATACTCAGCGCTACTCCCGATGGAACGTAGTCTACATTCATTTAATTCCCAGGCTTCAGAGACGTGCGTAATCTCGCGGTGGTTGGAGTGCACGACCTCGTGCTCACACGGTGGCGGTGACGCGACCCGGTGCTTCCTCTTCGATGACATCTTACTTCTCTGCGCCGCCCTTCTCTGCCTTCGGAGTGACGACCTCCTTTGGTATCGCAGCGGGGGTGTCTCCAAGTCCCTGCACATTGGTCGGGAAGTGAGTAAACGCAAAAAGTAGGGTATTTCACGGGGCGCTTACGTAGTACCGCTGAAGACCGTACGCAATCGCCGCGGTGCCGCACAGCACGATCGTGAACTTGTCGAACTGTTTCACAAACTTGCGAGCGGCCGGATCCTTTGGCTGAAACATTCGCACAACCTCCACAACAGCGCGCGCGAACGAGTGCCCCGGCCCGAGGAAATGATGTTAGTTTGGCACTCTTGCGATGAAACAGCCAGGCAGCAGAGTTTATTCTCTCGGTTTTCAAGTTCGTGTGCTAGGTGTCAATCGGGGTACGCGTACTTGTTCTTCCCGCCGCTGTGGGATTCACCCGCCCTGCCCCCGACCCTCCCCCTCGCCGGCGTCGTCTCCTCCTCCTCGCTCACCTTGATCGCCCTCCTCGGCACCGCCCCCGAGCCCGAGCCCGCCCCCGAGCCCTGCGCGCCGTCCAGACTCCTCTTCGGGAGCTGATGCCGCCGCGGCTCCCCTTTCCCTTGCCGCCCCGCCCCGCTCTTCAGCGGCGCGCCGTACCCCCGGAACGACGCGTACGGCATCATCAGGTCCGACGGCATCTCTTGGAACGGCGTGATGAGGTTGGCGTACCCCGGCGCCTGTCGAAGGTACGCGCTGATGTAATCCTGACCCCGGGGCATGGAGCTCTTGCCGGAGACGATCGCCTCGTGCTCCAGCGCCACCGCGCGCCACACCGGGGACGTCTCCGCGTTACCCACGCGCTTGAGATCCCGCGAGGTGACCGGCGCGGCGTACGGGGATAGCATGTCCTCACCCGGGGGCGGCTCCACGGGGTTAAACTTTTGGTAAGACGCGACGGAGGTTCCCGGCTCCGACCCATAAGCCGCCTTCCCTAACCCCCCTCGGTGACTCACCGCCGCGTTCTCCACCTCCGCGTTCTCCGCCGCGGGGACCATGGCATCCTCCAGCCCGATCGTCGCGGGCGCGATGGCCTCGACGGCGCGCTCCTCCCCCGGCGCGCTCGGCTCGGGCGTGGGCTCCAACACGCCGCATCGAAGCGTCTCGCAAAACCACTCGCACACGTCCGGTAAGGTACCGTCCAAGTCCGTCCCGGCCGCGGCCTCCACCACGTGCTCGCCCTCCACGCTCTCCGTCGCGGCGTGGAGCCACTCGGCGCACATCACCGTCTCCGGGTGGTCCGCTCCGTATCCCAGCGAGCACGACCCGTGCGCCTTGGTCAATCGCTCGACGGCTAGATCCCGGTATCCGAGCTGCAGTAGGACCGCGCCGAGGTTACGCAGGCGCAGCGCGATGGACGGGGAGTGCGCGCCGAGCGCGACGCCGCCGAGGGAGATGGCGCGGACGTAGCACCGCCGCGCGGCGTGCAATCGGCCGATGGATTTGAACAGCAGGCCGAGATTGTTGAGCACGGATGCCGCGACGTTCAGAGATCCGCCCTCGCCCAGCATGTTCGGCGGCGGCTCGTGCCCGTCGACGTCGTGCCCGTGCCCCGACGTCGACGTGTCGCCGTCGAGGCCGTACATGCTCGCCTCCTCCTTCGAGAGCGCCGCCTCGACGTCCTCGTTGGATCGAGGTATCATTCCACGGAGATGTTCGAGCGCCATGCAGTACTGATCCCTCGCCAGGTCCACGTCCCCGGCCGCGCGCGACACCGCCGCGAGGTTCGAGACGTACGACGCCCTCGCGGTTCGCCGCCCGTCGCTGCCCGATGATTCCTCGACCTCGAGCGCCTTGGCGAAGTACTCGCGCGCCATCTCGTTATCCCCGGTGGCTTTGTACAGTCCGCCGATGCTGCAGTACCTGGCGGCGACGTCGGGGTGCGCGTCGCCGTGCTGCTTGCGGTCGGCGAGCAGCGCGCGGTCGTAGCGCTCGAGCGCCTCCTCGAGCTCGTCGTGCGCGGCCAGCTCGTCTCCCTGTGGGTGGTTCATGAGTTGAGGTTGGGGACGGGGGATCGGGCGGTCAGTGTCGATGTCGAATCATCGTCGTCTTACGCGGCTCTGGAAAATTGGAGAAGGATGCCGAGGAGGTTGCCGAGGGCCGGGTTTCGGGACGCACCTCCATGCTCAGGATCTGACCCTCGCTCATCCCGTTCGTGTGACTATCCAGCGTCCCGCCGGGGTCTCCATCCGTGGTCATGGCGCCCGAAACCTCGCCCGAGGCGCCGCCCTTTGTGAAGGTCCCGCACAATTCGTGAATCGAGCTGAGTCGACCACTGCCAAAATTTCGACCGTTGAGGAAAACGCAATTTACTCGGACCGTCCAAGGCACGGGCGCGCCGCTCACACGCGTCCCGCACGAAGCCTCGTCCATCAGCATGGCGAGCTCGTTCAAGTGGGACCATCCCAACGGCCGCGGGGTCCTGCTCCCCGGCCAGACCCACTGCCACACCGGCAAGCTCGTCCCCTTCGACGACTACGACCTCGATGCCGTCTGCGAGCTCGTGTGCTCGCCGTGCGGAAGGTTCCCCGACCCCGACGCGCCCGTCAGGGTCAAGGGCACCGCCCACCTCGCCGGCGCGATGGTCGGCAAGAGCGCGGATAAGGAGAACCGGGACGCGCGCACCAACGTCCCGCCCATGGAGACCGCCGGATGGGCGCTCATGGGATGCATGCCGTGCGGCTCCACCAAGCGTTGGTCGTGCTGCGGCACCTGCGCGGGAGGGTGCAGGATGTGGTCCGAGGAGGGCTACGTCATGACCGGCGGGGCCAAGCCCGGGGGCGAAGACGCATCCGACGACGCATCCGACGACGACGCCCCAAACTCCGGCGCCCCGCTCGAGGGAACCCCCGACGCCGCCGAGTTCGCATCGTGGGACGGATGCGTCGGCATCCCGACGCCCGCAGTCGTGCCCCTCCCGGAACCACGCCTCGAAGGCGCCCACGGCGAGCGCATCGCGCGACTCACCGTCGGCAGGGGCGCGGTGACGTGCATCGCGGTCAGCGGATGCGGCACGCGCATGGCATGCGGCGGATCCGACGGAAGCGCATCCGTCTACGCCCTGGACCTCGTCGCCGACGATCTCGCGCCCGAGCTCATCGCCGCGGCTTACCCCGGAGCTCCGCTCGTCAAACCCCCGACGCGCGCGCAGAAGAACAAGACCGCCATCGTCTGCCTGGACTCCGACTCCGACGAGGAGGACGTTGAGGCTGGCATGGACGCGGACGAGCTCGCGGAGAAGCGCGCACACGACGCCGAGGAGGCTCAAAGAATCGAGCGGGAGCAAACCGAGGGGGGCCACCTCGCGTCCGTCTCGAGCGTCGCGTTCCACCCCGACGCGCTCTCCTTCTACACCGGCTCGCTCGACGGCACGTGCAAGCGATGGAAGATCCCAACCGTCGCATCCGGCGGTTCATCTCCCGTGACACTCATGTCCACGTACGCGAACAAGAAGGCGGAGGAGCGCGGGGCGGTGAGATCGATTTTGGTCTCTGCGGATGGATCCAAAATCTATGTCGGAGGCGAAGAGGCGTGCCTCGCCGTGTACGACGCGGGCAGCGGCGACGTCATCGCGCGCACGTACTCGCCCCGCTGGCCGACGAAGGACAAGGACGGCCTCGGGGTTCCCGCCGTGGACGACGAGGACGAGGACCCCGAGGCGGTGGAACGCGCCGCGAAGGCGGCGGAGCTCAAAGCGGAGCGGGAAGCCGCCATGACCCCGGAGGAACTCGCGGCCGTTCGCGCGGAGGAGGCCGCCGAGGTGGAGGCCAAGGCGCGGTACATCGAGGAGAAGAGGTACCGGAACAGGCCCAAGGGATTCGGCGGCGTGAACACCATCGTGTGCATCGCGGGTGGCGCCGGCGAGTCGGGCGACTTGGTCTTCACCGGCTCGCGCGACTGCAGCGTTCGACGGTGGTCCGTGCGATCCGGCGGCTCGCCCGTCGTCGAGCGGGTCATCCCCGGGCACAAGGCGCCCGTCACCGCCATCGCGGTGTCCAGGGACGGAAGCGAGCTCGTCACGTGCGGCGGCGCGGGCGACGGCGAGCTGCGACACTACAGGTGGCAGCCAGTCAGAGGCGTCGACGCGGAGTACGTCGGCGGCGTTCAAAAATCCGTCGCCGGGTCCTACGTCAGGGTGCGCACCATACGCCGCGGTCCGGACGGTTTCAAGACCACCGCGCACCCCACCGGTGTCCTCGCGGCGGTCATATCCCCCGATGAACGGTACCTGTACACCGTGGGCGACGAGGGCGGCGTGGAGGTTGCCATCTCCCGGTGGTCCGTCGAGACTGGCGCCGAGGATAAAGATTTCCGCATCGAGACCAACCACCAGGGCGGCGTCACGTCCATGTGCCTCTTCCCGGACGTCGCGCCGCTCGGATCCGACGCGGGCGCGGGCGCCGCGGCGGTCACGCGCGCTACCGCCGCGCGCGCCGGCGGCCGGATCATCACCGGGGGCGCCGACGGGTGCGTCGACCTCTGGACGTGCGAACGACACGACGACGGCGCCGGGCAGCAACTCGCGGCGGAGAGCGCGCAGCAGGAGGCGGCGATGGTGGCGACGGAGTACCAGCGCGCGCAGGTGAAGCTCACCGCGCTGTCCCCCGAGCTGTCCCGGCCCGCGATGGCGGCGCGGGGACGCAAGGAGCTCCCCGCGCTCGAAGCCGCCAAGTTTCCGATTGACGAGGAAACCGGCGAGAAGAAGGACCTCGAGGATTTCACGGTTGAGGAATTCGAGCCGTTCACGTCCAAGGAGCTCATCACGCTGTGCTGCGCGCACGGTTTGCTGTTCATCGACCCGAAGAAGCCGCCGGAGAGCAAGCGGGCCATCGCGGAACGGATGGTGGCGTTCTTCAGGGACGAGAAGGAGAAGGCTCGTATTCGCGCGAGGGAGGAGCGCATGGGACTGGCGCAGCCCGCGAAGAGCAGGGAGCGCCCGCGGATCCCGGGGATCGAGTCCCCGGAGGAGAAGAAGAAGCCGCAGTCAGGGGATGACGAGAGCGAGGTGTCCGAGACTGAGGTGTCCGAGACAGAGCTGTCGGAGACTGAGGCGGAGGACGAGAAGAAGGACGAGGAGTGATGTAAAAAGCTGAACTAAAATTCTATCGAGCGCTACTTTGTCTTCTTCCGCTTCTTCTTTGCTTCCGTGCCTCGCCCATCCTTGGACTCGGCCTTCTTCTTCGTTTCGTACTTTTTGAGGTTCACATTTTCCTCCCCAGTGTTGAACGCTATGGATATCCTCGGTTTCTCCTCGTCCTCGTCCTCGTCCTCGTCCTCGTCCTCGTCGTCGTCGTCGTCCGCGGCGGTATCGACTTTCAGGACTCCGTGCGGCATCCAGGAGGGAAATATCACGAGCCGACCTTCTTTGGGCTTCACGTTATCCCACACGCACCACCTGTCGCCCTCCAGCCCTAGCTTGGTGTCACCCTCGGAGCCTCCCGATGCGAGCCTTAGCACGAGGTGACCGTCTACTCCGATGAGGTGACTGCCGAATGAGTTTTTCTCCTCCCACTTCGACTCTGGCACGGAGACGTAATAAACCGCTGAGAACTTCGCGGGCTCGTGGCTGTGTAAGCCGTGTGCGTCGCCGTCGCGGCACACGTTGATCCACGCCGTGGTCGGCTCTGCGGCCTTCTCGTTTCCGCTTGCACAACTTAACATACGAGCAGTCATCACGCAATAGTGCACTATGCCCATCAGTGTCTTAGCCTCCGGGGACCCCTCGTCAGATAGTTTTTGGATTGCGTCTGGCTTTGAGTGGTATCCCCCGCGGTTGCTCACCACCAGGCCGTCGTCGGCAGCCTCCAGCTTCAGCGCGTGCCAGTGCAAGCCCCAATTCAGCTTTGTCGCTATGCTGTCGACGAGGTCGACGACGTACACCTGGGTTTTTTTCATCACGTCATCGGCGTCCCACCGAGAGCATTCGACCTTGCGTTCGTTGAATCGCTTGAACAGTATCGTGGGAAGCTCGTCGAGCGCATCGAGCTGGTCGGGCGTCAGGTTGTTGGGTCGTGGCGGGGGTAGAGGCAAATCAACCGAATCCACGTTCACGCCGCTCGGGAGTACACTCTCGATTCGAGCGCGGGTATACTTTTTGTGCGGACCCAGCAGCTCTCTCACCTCGTGCGACCGGGCCTGCGTCTCCTTTGCCACGGCATTGATGTCTGCGGGCACGAGATCCTCTTCGTCGGAGCTACTCCCGCAGGAATCGCCCAAGGCTACGTCATCGGGGTTTCTATCGTGCCTGTAGTACCTTCTGGTCCCGGGCCACTTAATTAAGTCAGCATAGTCGTCCATCGTGCGTTCGAGCGCGGTATCGTGTGGCAACAACGAGGAAAACAGCCCCAATCGAGAAACTGATGACATGGCACTATCCCTTTTGGAAATGGAATATCGACGCGTCATCTTCGGCACTCCGAACCGCGCTCAACCGCTTCGCAAGGTCGTATCGGGCGGATGCGGACGATGACAGGTTTTCCCGCGTGGGCGGTGGATGGCTTCGTGGTGTTCGCGCTCGTCTACCTCGCCGGCTCACTCGAGCTCGTCGAACCGTTCCAGCGGTACCTCGTTCCGGAGACGCTGCCCAAGTACAGCTACCCGTTCCTCGCTTCCTCGAACGTTTCGGTCCCAACCTGGACCCTCCCGTTCCTCGGGGTGTTCCTCCCGCTCGGTATCATCGCATCCGTCGCCGCGTTCACCGGCTCTTCCTGGCTGGAGATTCGAAGGGCCTGCGCGGGTCTGTGCGTCTCCGTGTCGCTGGGATGGGCGATAACAAATCTTCTCAAGGTTTCAATAGGCGGGTACAGGCCGGACTTCTTATACCGCTGCTGGCCGGACGGCAACGTCGCGTGGGCGTCACCCGGCGTCCCCGCGTGCGTCCCCACGAACCCGCGGGACGTGCTCGAGGGACGGAAATCGTTTCCGTCTGGACACTCAAGTATGTCGTTCTCGGGCCTGGGATTCGCCGCTCTGTACGCCACCGCCAAACTCGGGGTGTTCTCCCCTTACGACTACTCAGTGTCCGGGACGCACCCTAAGGACCGGGCGACGATGCTGAGGATCGTGTGCGCGTGGTGGCCGCTCGCGCTGGCGACGTGGGTGGCCGTGAGCAGGTGGAGGGATTACTGGCACCACTCGGAGGACGTGATATGCGGGTCGGCGCTGGGCCTCTTGACCAGTTACGTCGCGTGGATGGTGAAGCAGCCTCTGGCGGGGACGCGCGGGGGCACGCGCAGGGAAGGGCGGGACTACGAAGGGCGGGAGTACGCGCCGATGGGACCGGATGGCGGCGAAGGGAGCGCGGACGAGGACGGAGTGACTCGAATGATCCGAAGGCCCAGTTCGTCGATGTCGCTGTCGGACTCGGCCCGCATGGACAGGATGGAGGGACGGTGATGAATCCGCCGCCGCTCTTGTATCAGCGTTGTATAACGATATATCATGACAATTTGTTTACGTTGAATCCGCCCCTTGTTATATCCGTTCCCCCTTCCCCCTTTTGTGTATCTTCACTTAGACCAAAGCGGCGTCGGTCCTGCCCCGCTTTAGAATTTCCTCGAGCGCGTCAACCTCGTCGGCGGTGAGACTCGACAGCGCGTCGACCAACACGTTCTCCCCGTCCTCATCCCTCGGCGCGCTCGTCGGCCGCGGTGCCGTTGTCCTCGGCATCGGCACGGGCGGCGGCGCGGCTCTCAGCGGCGGCGGCGCCGGCCTCCTCGCGCCGCCTCGCGCGAACGGCGGCGGCGCCGTCTTCACGGCTTGCATCTGAATCTCTCCGTCTGCAAACACTGAAACCTTGTCCATGGCCAGGCGGTCGACGTTGTGCACGGCGCCTCCGAGCATGTGCCGCTGCCTGCTCGCGGCGCCGGTGTCGATGAGGTCCTGCTTCAGTACCCGCTGCATGGAGTTGAACGCCGATCCGCCGCGGACGTTGAGCTTGTTTCGCTGCACAAAGTTGCCGCTGACGAGCCTGTCCTTGAGCGCCCTCGCCTCCCTCGCCTGAAGCTCGGCATCCTTGACGAACCCGTCCTTCTCGTCTTTGATGCTCCTGATGAGATCCTCGAGCGACTTGCGCTCGTCCCTGAGCAGGCGGCCAGCCTCGGAGAGCTCCTCGACGCGGCCCCGGCCCCACTCGCCGGAATCCACCAGCCGAACGAACCGCTCGTTATCGCGACGAAGCCTGGCGTTTTGGTCGTTCAAAGCCTTGACCTGCTCCAGCGTACACCCGGCACTCGCCTCCACGCAGTGCATCCACTGCGCCCACGCGTTGCGCACGCAGCGGTTGAGGATGCGCTTGCAAATCTTGGAGCACATCTCCGTCTGCCGCCGCTTCTCCTCGACGTTGAGCCACCAGCCGTTGAACGCGGCGTAGAGCGTGCGTTGGTCCCACCGCGCGTACACAATCTTAGCCTTGCGCAGCAGACGCAGGTTGTCCTGCCACTTGGCGAACGCCCTGGCCTGCGTGCCCTTGACTATCTTCATCAGGCATCGCTTCTTGTGCAGCGTCTGGCCCTGCCACGCGTCAAACGCGCGAGCCATCGTGGCTTTGGACATGCGACCCACCGCCCTTTTGAGCTGACCGCGCTGCTTGTTGAGCTGGGACACGTACTCGCTCCACCGGCCGAACGCCCTGGCCTGCTCCCTGTTCATCGCGCGGCCGATCACCTGTCGAGCCTTATTGCGCTTGGCGCGGCGAACCTCGCTGAACTTGTCAAAGGCGTCCCACGCACGGCGGATGCGCTTGTGCATCACCTGCCTCAAGCCAGCCTCCACGAGCCGCTCGAGGAACTCCTCGCGCATCCTCGCGGTGTGCGCCGCCATCTTGAACTGGCGCCGGACATCCTTGGTGTGCTCGCGCCACGCGCCGAAGGTTCGTCGCCGGCACCCGCCGAGCACGACGGCTCGAGCGGCTTTGTCGAAATGTGACGGTCGGTGCGCCTTGTTGTGCAGCTCGGCCCACTTGGAGAACGCCTTGTAGAGCCCGCGCCTCTTCATCTTGTTCACGGCGCGGGTCTGGATGTTGCGCTTGTTGTTGAAGTCGTGCTGCACCAGTAGCCACCCGCGCCAAGCCTTGAACATGACGCCCTTCTCCATCTTGTCCACGCGGCGCTGGAACAGGTTACGGCTCAGGTTGATCGCGTTCTGAACCTTCTCGCTCATGCCCGCGAGGGACGAGAGGTGCTCGAACGCTAATTTCACCGGCAGGTCCTCCATCCTGTGCGCTCGGCCGTCGGGGCCCGGGGGCCTGTGCATCGAGTAATTGCGAACCTCGTTGGCCAGCGTGTTGTACTCCGTCTTGCCGTCCATCTTGGTACGCCAGGGCTCACCACCCTTACGATCGCGGCCGGAGCTGATGGACTCGTCGTCGCTGTCGCGGATGAAGCGATGGGGATCTCGAGCGGCTTTGCGCGACTTGTTCTTGCGCCTGCGCCTCGAGAGGGCGTCGTCGTCGCTGTCGGACTCGGGTTCGGTGGGGTACTCCGGCTCTGCTGACTTGCGTCCTTTGGAGGATTTGCTCTTCCTGCTCTTCTCGGGTGAGGCCTCGGGGCGTTCCTCGCTGAACTCGTCGGCGGCGTCCTCCTCGCCTTCTTCGCCCTCCTCGCCTTCTTCTCCTTCGTACTCCTCTTCGCCCTCCTCTCCCTCCTCCTCGTATTCGCCTTCGCCCTCATCCTCGGGCTCCTCTCCTTCCTCGCCCTCTTCTCCTTCGAGCTCCTCCTCTCCTTCCTCGCCCTCCTCGCCTTCGAGCTCCTCCTCGCCCTCCTCAACCTCGGGCTCCTCCTCCTCCATCATCGGTTCCTCATCCTCGGGTTCGGACATCTCGACGTCCTCGAGCTTCCTGCGCTGCTCCTCCGCGTACTCCTTGTGCGTGCCTTTCGCGACGCGATCGAGGTGCCTCTCGTCGGAACTGCAAATTTCGGGTCGGGGACGCGGTGGGATCGTCAGGGGATGAAGGCGGGACGCGGGAGCGATGGATGGGGAAAAAGTCGTCAACGGGCGCTTCTCTCATTCCCCCTTCCTCTCGGTGGCGGGTAGAGGTCGCGCGTGTGTGTGTAGCATCACCGGCGTCGCGTGCGAGTATCGGGCTTACCTCGAGATACTAAGCTCGCTTCTGTCGCTTTCGCTGTCAGACATTCACCCTCAGCGAGCGACTGTGACCTTCACGACGCGTTCACGGACGAGACGATGGCCGCGAGACTACGAGTCCTGAACCGGTGGGCTCTGCAAGTCTGACGACGTGCGTTTGTCGATGTGGGACTTCCTCCAGTCAGTGGCTGGTGGAATGGCGCGGTTCGTCGACGGCTCTGAACGCTGCGACGTGCACCGAACGTGACGGCGGCGTGTGCTCACGCGCGACCGCTTATGGATTCACCGCGCGGGATGGCGGACCCTTCGCGCGTTCCCGCTAGTAGCCCTCCACAAAACTAAACTCTGGGCGTTTCGCAACTTCATCTCTCGGAAATGGAGAGAGTTGCAACGGTTAAAAACGTCATGCGCCGAGGTTTTTGATGAAAATCCCTTCGGCTTGGGCGATTCTGTGAAAAACAAGCATTGCCGAAGGGATTTTTAACAGTTGCTAAAAAGCAACAGGATTAGCAACTCATCGATAAAAATGTAGGTTTATTAACCCTTCAGACCGTGAAAAGTCACTGACGACGGGCAAATGGTCAGTTGCTAATTATAGGGATCCGTATAGGAGAATCATAGCCTCGCCCAATGCTTGAATTGATCGCTACGAGTAAATAAACCTCCGATTTCACATATAAACGAAACATGAGGATAAATGAGGATATGATCCGAAAAGCCCATTTAGACCGTCGATTGGGGATTCGTTTGCCCAATGAAGAAGGCGAGAGATGCAAATATATCAAATCGCTCCTATCACATAGTAGCACTTTCACAGAGTAGCACTTCAAAGACTTACAAGTTTCTAAAAGCTCTTCTCCTTGAAGTCGAGCACGTTGACCTGCAGCGCCACCCTCTCCACCTCGAGCGGGTCCGGCACCAGCGAGCTATCCCGCATTCTCACGCCGATCACCGTCCGCGCCACCCACCCGCCAAACCCTCCGTCGTTGACGTCCAACGCCGCGAACCGCTTCGTCGCCGTCAAGCACACGAGCTCGTGGTACACCGCGCCGAACACGCAGCCGACGCACGTGCCCGCGACCACCTGCTGCACGCTGTGGTACCCTAAGTACACCCTGCTGGCGCACACTAATCCCGCCATCGGCCAGGCGATGAGCACCAGCGCGAGTGTCATCGGGTCCGTATGGCCCGCTCGGCCGGACGCCTCGCGCTTGTTCCACCTGCAAAACACCATGAACTCCTCGCGTCGTCGGACGAAGTGGAGCGTCGTCAAGGTGGCTACGAACGCGGCGAGCTGCGCGTGCGAGCTGGGCATGCCGTGCGTGTCGCAGAAGTCCACCAGCTCGCACGTCGCGGGTCTCGGTTCCTTGAAGTGCCGCTTGAGCGCCTGCGCGAGCACCTCGTTGGCGAGGATCCCGAGCAGGGTGAGCACGTCCCACAGCTCGCGCCTGGCCATGAACGCGCCGACGGTCGTCCAGATCATGCAGAAGGGCGCGAGGGACGCGATCGCCATGGCGAGACCCAGGGGGTCGTCCTCGGGATACCTCACGTACGTGAGGCTGAAGGGCTTCATCGGGGTCTTGGGGGGGGGCGAGGGGAAGTGATGAATTGAGATGTGTCGGCGGTGTATTTTGCCAAAAACTCGCCAAAAATCGATTTTCTTGACCTTTGCTTGGCCAAAACTCGATTTCTTTTGACCCATAAGCCCCGAAACGACTTGCCAAGTCGGGTATATATACGGTAGAGCCCTTCACATGGTATCTTCCGCTCATAGCGCCCTGAGAACAGCGATACCCATTAGAACATCGAACTTAAGCATGGCTGCGCAGGATTAGTACTAGGCTGAGGAATCGCCCG
>Ga0209631_10002272_pt1 | contig 23171 bp, 21 predicted proteins | sample COG_08_FD_184752 | JGI IMG/M metagenome (GOLD analysis project Ga0209631, IMG submission 184752) | Pelagic Microbial community sample from North Sea - COGITO 998_met_08 (SPAdes) (version 2) | ecosystem: Environmental > Aquatic > Marine > Neritic zone/Coastal water | place: Helgoland, sampling... | reverse complement strand
AGCTCGGAACGCTTCAAATTATTTCGGTGCGAGTGAGGTGGTGTCGACCGCAGCGCTACTATGATTTGGCACCGTGGCGAGGAACATTTGCACTTGATGGGGGTGCACTTACCAATCAAGGTATACATCATATTGATTTGATGCGCCTTTTCGGAGGGGAAGTAGAAAAAGTTTCAGCATCAATGGCAACCTTTGGAGTTGATGTCGAGGTGGAAGATACAGTAGTGGCAACCGTTTTGTTTCAAAGCGGCGCTGTTGGCACGATTGAAGTTACAACAGCCGCAAGGTTTGATGATTTTGAGGCCAGTATCTCTTTGGTGGGGAATAAAGGACTTGCTCAAATTGGCGGGAAGGCGGTCAACGAGTTAGAAATTTACACTCCAGATGGCGACGCGTGTGCAGAGTTCAGTGAAGACTTCACCGGGAGTGTCTACGGAAGTGGCCACAAGGTGCTCTACAGTCAAATAACAGAGTACTTCGATTCGGGTAAGTCTTTCTCTGTAGATAGAGCCGATAACCAGAAGACTATCGGATTTCTCAACGCGATCTACCTCTCGGATGAGAGATCTTCCTGGGTAACGGTTAGTGAATCAGAGGATAGTTCGCGTCTCGGCCGTCTGGATACTGATTTAATGGACTTATATCGAACTAAAGATGAATAATTTTTTAGACTTGTCCGGAGAGTAATATGAGAGTAATCGGCATTATTCCTGCGCGGATGGCCGCATCCCGATTCCCAGGGAAACCTCTGGTCGAAATAGCTAACATGACGATGTTGGAACATGTTTATCGAAGGGCAGCGCTATATCCTGATTGGCACACCCTCGCTGTTGCCACTTGCGATAGGGAGATCGAAGAATTTTCCCAGAACAAAAATTTTCCAGTGATCGATACGAGCAATCATCATGTCCGGGCATTGGATCGGGTTGCAGAAGCGATGGATAAGTTAGCAATCGAGTTAGATGAGAGCGACGTTGTTGTTTGTGTCCAGGGGGATGAGCCACTGCTGGAGCCTGCCATGATTGAGGCAGTCGTCAAGCCGATTCAGGAATCAGACTCCGTGGATGCCACTTTACTTGGTGTTCATGTAACAGAGGAAGAAGTTTGGCTTAACCCGGATACTGTCAAATTAATCAGTAATGACTCAGGTGAGATCTTGTATACCTCAAGGGCGCCGATTCCTTATGCCAAAGATGGATTTTCTCCAGATTTAATGGCTAGGCGCGTCGGGGGAATTTTTGCTTTCCGGCCAGATTCGCTCAGGAAATTTACCCAGCATGCTGAGACTCGTCTCGAACTTCTGGAAGCATGCGATAGCAATCGACTATTGGATATGTCGTTCCGACAGTATTTAGCCCCTTTCGACTCTGTTCCAATGTATTCGGTAGATAGTCCCAGTGATATCAATCTTGTTGAACAGGCATTGAAAACTGATGAGCTCTATAAGCTGTACGGTGGGCAACCCGAGTGATGTGGTCACTCTTAGAGAGCATTATTAAACCTAGGATGGTGTGGATGGAGATTTACCATTCTTAAAAATAGTGAATTTCCGCTCCGTCTGGAGATTTCCGGGTTACTCAAATTAGCCGTTCCCATCATCCTCACACAGTTCATTCAGGTCAGTAATACAACTGTTGCCATCTTGATGATGGGTCGGGTCGGGGCACTAGAGCTTGCCGCATTAGGTCTTGGCGGTTCATTCATGATTTTTACGTTTTTAGTATGCCTTGGCATCATGATGTCGCTTTCGCCGACAATTGCCCAGCATTTCGGGGCGGGTCGTGATCAGGGCATCAAAGACACCTTCCAGCAGGGAATTTGGCTAGCGCTTGTGACCGGGGTCAGCGCATTTTTCGTGCTTCGCCAGATGGGCCATTTAATGCTTCTCGTGGGCGTTGATCCTGCCGTGATGCCGCTTGTTGAGGATTATCTAAGGTTCGCGGCCTGGTCCATGCCTGCCGTGTGCCTATATATGGGGCTTAGATTTTTATGCGAGGCGACGGGTCACTCAAAGCCAATGCTGATCATCAATGTTGCGACCTTGCCGATTGTGTTGCTCGGTAATTGGGCTTTTATTTTCGGTCATTTTGGAATGCCTGCAATGGGGGTGGAAGGCGCTGCATTGAACCTGATTGTAGTGATGTCTCTTAATGCGTTAGGCATGCTGATTTTTGTTATTTGCGCAAAGCGCTACCGGGTTAGACAACTCTGGCGCTCGTTTAGTCTTCCCGGGCGCGGGCTTATTGATCTTCTCAAGTTGGGCTTACCGATCGCGGGGACGCTTGTTCTGGACACCAGTTTTTTTACAGCCATTGCTTTAATGATGGGAAAAATGGGACATATTTGGCTTGCGGCGCATCAGGTGGCGATTAACTTCGCGACCATTGCGTTTATGATTCCGGTGAGTCTTTCCAGTGCAACATTGGCTCGCGTTGGTCAGGCGATTGGCCAAGATGATCCGATGCTGGCTCGCGCGAGAGGTTATCTTGGAATCTCTTGCGCCGTTGCTTTAGTGATTCCATCGATCGTGATTATTTTCTTGATCCCTGAGTGGGTCGCTGGACTCTATACAGAGGACGCTGACGTGATTCGAGCCGCAGTGCCATTGTTGGTCGCGGCAGCATTCTTGCAAATATTCGATGCGACCTATATCACGGCCCAGGGCGCGCTACGGGGCCTTAAGGATGTTAATGGACCCTTACTGATTTCTTTTAGTTTCTGGATTGTTGGGCTGCCAGCCGCTTGGATGCTGGGGATGGCTTGGGGCTTTGGCGCGGTGGGGCTCTGGTGGGGCATGATCATGGGTGTTGCCGCAACGGCAATACTGCTGATGTGGAGATTTCGATGGCGTGCTGCCAAGTCAATTACGGAGATGGTTTCGGATCGGTCGATGGCCTTATCGTAGCGAGCAATTCAGGACGAAGATTTTGATAGGGAATCTCGTCCAAGCGGCAAAAGTTTGCGCCAGGTGCTTCAGCAATAATAATAAGGTCTGCAAGTGACTCAAAGTCACCGCGAAAGTGGACAGTGCTTTTAAGCGCGATTATTTTTTTTGTCGCTAGATCAATGCCTAAGTGGGTAAAAATCGCCTGATCGAGGCACTGACATCGTTTACTGCCAACAACGACTTGAATGTCGCAATCACCTGCAACAACCTCTAGCAGCGCCATAGGTCCGATTTGCGCTTTGGCACCTTGGTACATCGCCCCGGTGAAGTCAAAGATGCCATCACTAAGCGCCCGAACCCGAAAGCATCCTTCGAGCGGTCCCATATTGGGAAGACCTGATTTTCCACCAAGATTTGCCGAAAAATTGTGTCCCAGTCCGGTCTTATGTGCGAGTGCTGCAACCTCAGGATCGTTGATTAAACCAAGCACGGCGTCGGTCGCTTTTGCATCAAGTAATGATTTCAGAAGTTGGGTCGTATCGGATGGCGCACCCGCACCAGGATTATCCTGTACATCAGCGATAACGACGGGCTTGCTACCCTCATGGCTCATTGCTGTTCTTGCAGCCTCTTCAGCAGAAAGCATCTTGACGTTAAATTTCTCACGATGCGCTTGAAAATATTCGATGAGCGCATCGGCTGCTTGATTTGCCTCATTTTGATCGCTGCCAAATGCAACAACGCTTGGTCCGGCATCAAAAATATCCGCTGGCGGGAAACCCATCGCGATGTCGCAACTGACGTTGCTGGAGCCGATTCCGTCGGGGAGCAAAGAATAAAGCTCCCGACATGGTGAAGCTCCTGTGTGCTGAGCGGGTAACGTAATTAAGAACGGGACTTGTCTGAACGCCTTAAAGAGTATTTTGCCAGTGAGAAGGTGCTTTAAAAGGGTAGCCGCGCGCGCCCCTGTTTTGGCCATATCAATATGGGGATAGGTGCGATAGATGCAGATACCTGAGCTTAGCAAGACCATTTGCTCAGTAATATTGGCATGCAGATCAAGGCTGATGACGATGGGGATTTCATTACCAATGACTGCTCGAATGCGTCGAAGAAGTTCACCTTCGCCGTCCTGAAAGGACTCAGTCACCATGGCGCCATGCAGATCCAGATAAATACCGTGGATGCCTGGATTTCGCCTGATACCGTCCAGAATCATTTTCGAGATTCGATTAAACGCATCATCGGTGACGTATGATGATGGCTCAGCGGATGCCCAAACAACAGGAACGAGTGGGTAATTAGCATCGCTTTTTAGTGCTTCTATGAATCCTGATATCGGAAGGTTGATATGCTCTGTTCCTGACAATACTTCATCATCCCTTAACAGGGCCGGCCAGCTATCGGCTTCCTCAAAGTCTTTAAACTCTGCTTTGGTGGCGCCGAAAGTATTCGTTTCGTGCTGGAATCCTGCGATCAAGATTCTTTTCATAAAAGAGCGGCCCTTATAAGACCTGTTCAATGACGCCGCCGCCGAGCACGTGGGTATCATCATAAAGAACAAGAGACTGCCCGGGTGTGGGCGCCCGTTGAAGCGCTTCAAAAGTAGCGGATAAGCCTCCATCTGGAAAAATTTCGACCTCACAAGACTGGTCATCTTGCCGATAACGAGTTTTTGCGAAGCACTTCAGGCGAGTTTGTGCGGGCGCTTTAAGCGTCCAGTGCATTTTTTTGACAGATACAGATTGCTTTAACAGGCTGGGGTGATCATGTCCCTGAACAACGATCAGAGTATTTTCATTCATATTTTTTTCGGCGACATACCACGCATCTCCAGCGCCGCCGATATCGAGTCCTTGGCGCTGCCCCAGCGTATAAAACCACAGACCTTGATGCTCGCCTATCGTGTTCCCCTCTATATCTTTGATCTCTCCAGGCGTTGGTGGCAGATATTTCGCAAGAAAATCAGAGAACTTTCGCTCGCCAATAAAACAAATGCCCGTGCTGTCTTTTCGCTTTGCGTTTGGAAGCCCTAGAGAGACTGCTTCAGCGCGAACCTCCGTTTTATTTATCTCGCCGAGCGGAAAGATCGTGGCGGCCAGTGCGGTTTGACCCAGCTCGTGCAAAAAGTAGGACTGGTCTTTTGAGAGGTCTACTGATTTATGCAGGCCAAAACCATCTTTGTGATTTTTGATCCGAGCATAGTGTCCGGTTGCAATAACAGGACTGCCCAGCATCTGGGCGTATGCGAGGAATTCCTTAAATTTGATTTCCCGATTACACAAGATATCAGGATTTGGGGTGCGTCCTGCTTGATATTCTTTTAAGAAATTTGAGAACACACGTTCCCAATATTCATGAGAAAAATTAACGGTTTTCAGAGGAATACCAATAGTCTCGCTTACCGCTGTTGCCGCCGCGAGGTCTTCTCGCGCGGCACAGTAAGCTTCGTCGTCATCCTCATCCCAGTTCTTCATAAAAAGACCGGTGACGTTCCAGCCCTCGTCTTTTAGTCGAGCGGCAGCGACCGCAGAGTCAACCCCTCCTGATAAGCCAATGACTATTTTATTTTTATCTGATGGCATATCTGAACAACTTAGCTTCCGAGATATCGTGCTTCAGTCATTGATACGAAAAAGTAGGATTTGCGCGTCAGTTAGATCATGCCATTCTTCGCTTTTTGCAATGTAGGGCAGCATGCCATTGTCTTGAAACCAGCTATCAATTACAAAACGCGTGCCCGTCGCGATTTCCTCTAATTGACCCGCCCAATGCTGGTCGAAACCGCCACGACGATAGGCGCGCTCAACGGGTCGATGAAAGCGCATATGACCCTGTTTGTAAAACAGATTCATGTAGTTTGTAATGTTTAATGACTCGTCAATACAGTCAAGTTGGCCCTGAAACTCCGGATTCTTTTCCAGATTAAGGCCCTTGTCTTTATGGGTTGGGGTATGTTTGCCGACGACCACCTCCAGCCAGCCGACAGCTTGTTTGAGTTGTTCACGCTCGGTAACCGCGTCGGTGGCCGCTGGATAGAACCAGCCAATCACGCTTCGCCACTCCTCTGATGACAATTCAATTGGCTCTTTTGTCTTACAGCTGAAGTTGTAACAAATATCTAACTTCTGAACCGCAATACTTTCGCTACTCGCCAAGATCATTAAGAAAAAGGCAAGGACCGATAGGGTCGCTTTAACGTGTGAGGAGCAATTGAGCATAGAGTTAAAACAAGCGATATTCAGCGCGTATTATAAATTAATGCGAATTCCGGTTATCAATCAATCCAGAAGGCTGCCTCTGATTGGAGCGGTTTTAAGCGGCCTTGGAAGTGACAAGATCAATAAATTGCCGTGCTTGTGGCGAGAGATACTTTTTTTGCTGGGTCACAACCCCATAACTTCGATCGGGGAAAAATTTGTCCAGCGAGATTTGAGAAACCTTCTCGGAGCCATCAATACAGATCGAGGTGACGATAGAGATTCCAAGGCCGAGTTCAACATATTTCTTAATGACTTCCCAACCGCCGGCTTCAAGGGTAACCGAGTAGTTGACCGAGTGTTCGTTGAACACCGTTTTGACCATTTGCCAGGTGGCGAGATTTCGCGGCGGCAAAATTAAGCCGAAAGGTTCTATGTCTTCGAGTTTGATGTTCCTGCTCGTCTTTTTCGCGAGTGGATGTCCGCGAGGCGTAATCAAAACTGTTTTAAAGTCCACAACGGGAACGTAGTCCAGATCTTCTGACGCGCCAAGAGTTGGTGGACCTACCGCGAAGTCTGCATCGCCCGCGCGCAGCATTTTCATGCCGTCTCGTCCGGTAACGTTGTGAAGTTTTATTTTGACTTTTGGAAAAGACTTCTTAAATTTCTTTAACGGCTCGGGCAGCAGATAAAGGATTGTTGATTCTCCTGCGGCAATATTGACTTCACCCTGGTTCAGGTTTCCGATTTCGCCCGCGAACGAATCGCCGATGGTGTCGACACCGTGTACGAGTGGAAAGGCGAGATCTAAAAGCGTTTCCCCTTGTGTCGTGAGTCGGATGTTGGGTCCCCGGCGCTCAAAAAGGGTGGTTCCCAGTTCTCGTTCGAGCGCTTGGATTTGTAAAGACACAGACGGCTGACTTAAAAACAAACTTTCGGCCGCGCGGGAAATACTACCCAACCGTGCGGTGTAACAAAACGCACGTAGCTGTTTCAATCGACTTTTCTTGTAGTAAAGGGAGCTACTCATTTTGAAGCATTTATAAATTGGGCCTATTTAATTATTGTAATACTTAATAAACAATATTGAAATAATTAACTTGATTAATAATTGACCTGCACAGAAACTGTTCGCGTTAAGACTGATGAGGTCGCGTGATAAACAAAAGTGATCATCAGCTCAACTTGTGGATCAAAACTAAAAACACCGGACTTTTATGGAGCCCTTAACATGTGCAACTCTGTGCGATACGAAAACGCTCTCGATACCGAATGGGACGAAAATCCACGTTGGCGAGATGTAAAGCGAGATTACACGGGCGCTGATGTTTCCCGCTTGAGGGGCAGCATACATATTGAGCACAGCCTCGCAAGATTAGGTGCCGAAAAGTTGTGGCGCCGACTTAATACCGATGATTATCTACCCACGCTGGGCGCGTTGACAGGTGGTCAAGCCGTGCAACAGGTCAAAGCAGGAGCAAAAGCGATTTATTTGTCAGGCTGGCAAGTTGCCGCAGATGCCAATATTTCCGACGCGATGTATCCAGATCAATCCCTGTATCCGGTAAATTCTGTTCCTTCGGTTGTGCGTAAGATCAATAATTCATTTCGCCGCGCAGACGAGATCCAGCAGGCTTCAGGTCGAGACGATATCGACTACTTTGTTCCCATCGTTGCGGATGCTGAAGCGGGATTTGGAGGCGTGCTAAATGCGTTTGAGTTAATGAAAGCCATGATTGAGGCAGGCGCAGGTGGCGTTCATTTCGAAGATCAGCTCGCGTCGGTGAAAAAATGCGGGCATATGGGTGGAAAAGTATTAGTACCCACGCAAGAAGCGGTGCAGAAGCTGGTGGCAGCCCGACTCGCAGCAGACGTCAGTGGTGTCCCTACCGTGTTGTTAGCACGGACAGACGCAAACGCGGCCGCACTTTTGACATCTGATGTTGATGAGCGAGATCGTGAATTTTTGACAGGGGAGCGCACCAGTGAAGGGTTTTATGTGACCCGTCCCGGTCTTGATCAGGCGATTGCGAGAGGTCTCGCCTATGCACCTTACGCTGATCTTATTTGGTGCGAAACCGCAGTTCCTGATCTCGATGAGGCTCGCCGGTTTGCAGAGGCAATTCGGGCCAAGTACCCAGGGCAACTGTTGGCGTATAACTGTTCCCCTTCTTTTAATTGGAAGAAAAATCTTGATGATGCCACGATCGCGAAATTCCAAAGAGAGCTTGGCGCGATGGGTTACAAATACCAATTCATCACGTTAGCGGGTATTCACAACATGTGGTACCACATGTTTGATTTGACCCATGAATATATTCAAAAAGGCATGACGGCATATGTCGATATGGTCCAGGAGCCTGAATTTGCGGCCGCAGATCGTGGGTACACATTTGCTAGCCATCAGGCAGAAGTGGGCGCAGGCTATTTTGACGACGTGACCACTGTGATTCAGGGTGGCACCTCCTCTGTGACGGCGATGAAAGGGTCGACAGAAGAAGAGCAGTTTGACGCTGCCTAACCACCGAGCAACCGATTTGTAAAGACCATCCGTTCATTGACGTGCTTGAAACCAGCGGTAGACCTCCTGCCGCTGGTTTTTTTCGTTAAATTTCATTTTGCCGATCCCTTGAGAAAAGTAGGGTGTTGACTCTATATTTACGGCTGGACTGTAAAGTTAAACTATCAAATCATGAGTAATAGCAGAGAAATCACTAGGAGCTCGGGTACCTCAGTTGAGGAGGCCAAACCACGTCTGAAGAAGCCGAGGATGTATCGGGTGCTTTTGATGAATGATGATTACACCCCGATGGAGTTTGTGGTCACGATATTACGGAAAATTTTCCGCTTAACTGAAGAGCAGTCGGTCCAAATTATGCTGAAAGTTCACACAGAGGGGTCTGGGGTCTGCGGAGTATTTACGGCGGAAATTGCGGAAACTCGTGTTCGGGAAGTGCTTGGCCTTGCTCGCGAGCACCAGCACCCTCTTAAATGCACAATGGAGCCAGAGTAGAGACATGTTATCTAGCGAACTCGAGGCGTCATTAAATAGCGCAATCCAAAGTGCGAGAGATGCCCGGCATCAATACATCACGGTGGAGCATCTACTGGCAGCGTTACTCGATGATGCGCTTGCCCAAAAAGCAATTAAAGCCTGTGGGGCAGAAGTGGCTGGCCTGCGAGAGACATTGGTTGCTTTTTTGAAAGATAATGTTCCGGCAGTGGCGGAAGATGAGGAAGTTGATCCCCAGCCTGCAGCGGGCTTTCAGCGAGTGATCCAGCGAGCCATATTGCATGTACAGAGTTCAGGTAAGCGAGAGGTCACCGGGACTAATGTTCTGATTGCCATTTTTGCAGAGAAAGATTCCCACGCGGTTTTTTTTCTTGGCGAGGCAGGGGTGACGCGCTTTGATATTGTGAGCTATGTGTCACATGGCGTGGGACAAGCAGATACTCCGCGTGAATTGCCGTCACCAGACGAACATGATGAAGAGAGTGATGATGAGCTGCAAAGCGCGCTATCGGCGTTCGCCGTAAACTTAAATGAGCGTGCTATCGCCGGAAAAATTGATCCATTAATTGGCCGGGATGTCGAAGTGGGTCGGACGATGCAAATTCTTTGCCGCAGACGAAAGAATAATCCGCTTTATGTGGGAGAAGCAGGCGTTGGGAAAACAGCTATCGCCGAGGGACTGGCCAGAAAGATTGTAGAGGGTGAGGTGCCGGAACCCCTAATCGGGAACACAATTTATGCGCTGGATTTGGGCGCACTGCTCGCGGGAACCAAATATCGCGGTGACTTTGAACAGCGGCTGAAAGCAGTCTTGGCTGATCTTGAGGAAACCGATGGGGCGGTTTTGTTTATTGATGAGATTCATACGGTCATCGGAGCAGGCGCAGCTTCCGGCGGGGCGATGGATGCATCCAACTTATTGAAACCGGTTTTGGCATCCGGAGAGATTCGATGCATTGGGTCGACCACTTATCAGGAGTATCGAGGTATTTTTGAGAAGGATCGCGCGCTTTCCCGACGTTTTCAAAAAATTGATGTGCCTGAGCCTAGCGTGGAAGAGACAGTAGAGATTCTGCGTGGCCTTAAGGCGCAATTCGAACAGTATCACGGTGTCAGATACACCGCGCCGTCACTTCGAAGTGCGGCCGAACTGTCTGCCCGGTACGTTAATGATCGACAACTGCCCGATAAGGCCATTGACGTTATTGACGAAGCAGGCGCACAGGCAAGATTAATGCCGGTCTCGAAGAGAAAGAAAACGATCGGGTCGGGCGATATTGAGCGGGTCGTTTCAAAAATGGCACGAATCCCCCCCAAGACCGTGAGCGCTTCTGATCTCGATGCGCTTAAAACCCTTGATGCCGATCTCAAGCGTGTCGTGTTTGGGCAAGATGATGCAATCAGCGCTCTTGTTAATGCCATAAAGTTATCCCGATCAGGTCTTGGAAATGCCGACCGACCGATTTCCTCGTTTTTGTTTTCGGGCCCGACCGGTGTGGGAAAGACGGAAGTGACTCGTCAATTGGCGCTTACGCTCGGGATTGAATTGGTGCGATTTGACATGTCTGAATATATGGAACGCCATACGGTGTCTCGCTTGATTGGCGCCCCTCCGGGTTATGTTGGATTTGATCAGGGGGGTCTTTTGACGGAAGCGGTTACCCGAAATCCGCATTCGGTATTGCTTTTGGATGAAATTGAAAAAGCTCATCCGGATGTATTCAATTTGCTGCTTCAGGTCATGGACTATGGCACCCTCACCGATAACAATGGCCGGAAAGCTGATTTTCGCAATGTCATTATCGTCATGACAACGAACGCGGGCGCGACCCAGGTGGCCAGAGGTTCGGTGGGTTTTGTCGCTCAGGATCATAGCGCCGACGATTCTGAGGTTATCAATAAGATGTTTACACCAGAGTTCAGAAATCGACTTGACTCGATCATCCGCTTCAGCGGGTTGGATGACTCCACGATCAGTCATGTGGTGGACAAATTTATTCTTCAGCTTGAACTACAGCTTGCCGATAAGAAAGTGACCCTCGAGGTCGATGATAGCGCTCGACGTTGGCTCGCGAAGCACGGCCATGACCCATCGATGGGCGCGCGACCCATGGCCAGACTGATAAGGCAAAAGATCAATCAGGCCCTTGCAGACGAACTTCTTTTTGGAAAGTTATCGACTGGAGGCAATGTGCGTATTTATGTGAAAGACGATGAGCTTGCGTTTGATCTTGAGTCGTCAGACGATAAGGCCTAGGGGGCTAATCACTGCTTTCGATGCGGAGATTGATTGGGTTGCCGTCAAGCAGTGCTGTGTCTTCTTTCATCCGAAGCCGGCCTGTTGAGAACCATGCGATGACCTTTGGGTAGATCTGATGTTCAACGATATGCACTTTAGCTGCGAGTGTCTCTTTGGAGTCATTGCCCGAGACTTTGACTCGACCTTGGAGAATGATCGGTCCGCCGTCCAGTGCTTCCGTGACAAAATGTACCGTAGCGCCGTGTATTGAGGCCTGATCTTCGAGCGCTCGCTCGTGGGTATTCAGACCCGGATACAAAGGCAAGATTGAAGGGTGGATATTAATCATTCGGCCGCGATACTGACGCACGGTATCTGCCGTCAGGATCCGCATAAATCCAGCAAGCACGATGAGGTCAGGCTCGAATCGGTTAATGTGTTGCGAGAGTGCGCCGTCGTAGTCAGCGCGTGTCGGGAAATCTTTATGTGGCAGGGTCACAGCGTCGATGCCTGCGTTCATGGCTCTATCAAGGCCATACGCAGACGACTCGTTGCTGATAACGGCGACTACATCGCCGAAAATTTGACCGTCGTGACAGGCATCGATGATCGCCTGAAGATTGCTTCCGTTGCCGCTGATCAACACAACCATCCGGCATCGCCGCAATTGTTCAGGCAATGGCAACACCATTTTCACCTGGCACAATTTCACCGAGCCTATAAACGGTCTCTCCGATGGATTCCAATGTGCTTACGGCTGCCTGTTGATCCCCTTTAGCCACGATCAGTACCATTCCGATTCCGCAGTTAAAGGTGCGAAGCATCTCAGCGTCCTCGACGCCACCCTGATCTTGTAGCCAATTAAAGATTTCAGGAACGACCCAGCTCTTGGCGTCAATTTGGCATTGCAAACCTTGCGGAAGGATTCTTGGAATATTTTCGGGTAGTCCGCCTCCGGTAATATGTGCGATGCCATGAATATCGATGGTTTGGGATGTTTCCAGAACGCTTTGTGCGTAAATCCGGGTGGGCGTGAGAAGGGTTTCTCCAAGTGTCGTTTGACCAAAGGAATCGCCTAAGGACATATTACTGCGCTCGACGATGGCGCGCGCAAGCGAGTATCCGTTTGAGTGCAAGCCGCTTGAGGCCAAGCCGAGCACGCAATCGCCCGAATTGATTTTGGTGCCGTCAATAATTCGATTTTTCTCGACTATACCGACGCAAAATCCAGCGAGGTCATATTCCCCCTGTTGATACATGCCTGGCATTTCGGCGGTTTCTCCACCGATAAGTGCTGCACCGGATAATTCACATCCTTTCGCAATCCCTCGAATGACCGATTCGGCCTGAGCGGGCGAAAGTTTTGCAGTCGCAAAATAGTCGAGAAAATAAAGCGGCTCTGCGCCCACGACTAAAACATCGTTCGCGCACATTGCGACAAGATCAATTCCTATTGAGTCATGTTGATCGAGCGCAAAAGCAAGTTTGAGCTTGGTGCCAACACCATCGGTTCCTGAAACCAATACCGGTTTTTCAAACCGTTCGATTGGAATCTCAAAAAGACCTCCAAATCCGCCGATTCCCCCCAAACACTCTGGACGTTGAGTTCGCTTGACCAGTGGTTTGATTCGATCGACCAACGCATTACCCGAATCGATGTCGACACCGGCAGCCCGATAGGTCATCGGTGGAGTTTTTTCGATACTCACACAATTAATTTCCTAAGATAAATAGGGGCCTTATGGTATCGTATATAGGATAGGCACTGTTAATAGAAGGGCGACGATCTGTTTTACCTCCGTTCTGGCTTTGAGTACCCCTGATGTCTGAATTTTCTTTACGCCACCAGATCCCAAATCTGCTGACGCTGGCGCGGATTGCAGCTGTACCCGTATTAATTCTTTTTTTGTACGAGGGTCGTTATGGCGCCGCCCTGGCCGTGTTCGTGTTGGCAGGGATAACAGATGGCCTAGATGGCTGGATTGCAAAACGATTTAAATGCGTCACGCGGCTCGGATCCATCTTGGATCCGCTGGCAGATAAAATTCTGATCGTTAGCACCTATGTGATGCTTGTGCTGGCTGGCGATCTCCCATTCTGGCTAATTTTACTCATCGGGTTTCGAGACCTTGGCATTATTGCCGGCGTTTTGGTGTTGAATACCCTCAATGGCCATGTCCAGATGCAGCCCAGTTTGTTGAGTAAGGTGAATACTTTTTTGCAAATTTCGCTGGTTATCCTGGTAATGGTTGAGCGCATCGGCTTTATTGCGCTCGAGCCGGTGGCTGAGATTCTTTTGTGGTTCGTTGCGGTGACCACCGTTGCTAGTGCAATTCATTATGTTTATTTCTGGTTTATTCATCCTCTCGAATCTCGAGTGGAACAAAAAGTTGAGTCGAAGGATTGATAGGAACTGACCAAATCCGATTACCGTTGCGACTTAGAGAGAGCGCTTCGCTCGAGAACTTTTTTGGCGAAAGTAATAGGGAGGCTGTTAGTTTTCTTCGGTCCTTGATCGCTTCTGAAGGGCCGCGCGTTGTTTTTCTGCATGGACCTGACGGCGCAGGCAAGTCGCATTTGCTACAGGCCTGTTGCCGATTGACTCTGCAGGCGTCCCGGGTTCCTTTTTATGCCGCATTGGGGATGCAAGAGAGCAGTCCCGAGATGATCAATGGATTGGAAGGTGCAGATACCGTGTGCCTTGACGACGTTGATGCGATTGCATCTGACAGTCAGTGGGAAAAAGCGCTTTTTAATCTATTTGAGACAGTGATGGAATCGGATCGGCCGCTGATTCTTGCGGGACGATACCCACCGGTTCATAGCAGCTTTGCTTTACAGGATTTGACTACCCGATTGGCTTCGGGAGGGGTATGGGCAATAAAACCGCTTGATGAAGAAGAGCTTCCGCAAGCATTACGTCTACGAGCAGGCGAGAGGGGTTTGGAAATTTCAGATTCAGTGATGGGTTATCTTCTGCGCCGGGTGAGACGTGATTCTGCTACCCTTTTCAACCTACTGGATCAGATTGATGAGCAGGCATTTGCACATCAACGAAGATTGACGGTGCCTTTTGTACGCGATTTAGCGACTCGTTTACTGGATTAATCTTGCTGGCAAAGCATAACTGCCGTTCTGGCCAATCGCCGGCCGAGCGATTGACAAAGTGCGTTTTCGTCAGCGCTGATAGGATGTTGATTCTGATTTCCTGAAACATGACTCGCGCCGTACGGCGTACCTCCGGTGGTCGTTTCATTGAGCGTCGATTCGGTAAATGGAATTCCGCAAATCAACATGCCATGATGCAAGAGAGGCAACATCATTGATAGAAGGGTAGATTCCTGACCGCCGTGTTGTGTAGATGATGAAGTGAAGACGGCAGCGGGCTTCCCCTCCAGCGTTCCCGATAACCAATCAGCGCCCGTACGCTGTATAAAAAATGCAAGCGGCGCGGCCATTTGCCCAAATCGCGTTGGACTGCCGAGTGCCAGACCTTGGCATTCCTCAAGATCTTTTAGTTCGACATACGGCGGTCCTGAATCTGGGATAGCGGCTTCAGTCGACTCGGTGTTCGGTGAGACTACGGGGACCGTTCTAAGGCGAGCGCTGCACCCGGATACGCTTTCAATGCCCTGACAGATAAGCCGTGCCATCGCAGCAACGGAGCCCTCACGGCTGTAGTAAAGAACCAGAATTTCAATCATTGGAGTACTCGAGATCAAAGGATACTTAAAACATTTTCAGGCGGTCGGCCAATCGCGGCGCGATCATCTTTTACTAAAATGGGCCGCTGTAGCAGCGCGGGATTATCCACAACGGCACACCTTAGGTCGTCTTCCGATGCGTTTTCAAGCTTTAAATCCTTAAATAATGGTTCTTGAGTTCGGATCATTTCAATAAAAGCGCAGCCAAGCGCAGATTGGATATTCTGAAGCATGGCGACATTTAATGGCGCTTTAAGATATTCGACAATTTGCGGTTGAATGCCATGCTCATGAAGAAGTTTGAGAGTGTCTCGGGACTTGGAGCAACGTGGATTATGGTAAAGCGTTGTAGACATAGTTTATTCCTTGATTTCTTGACACCACGCAGGGCGAAAGGTACAGTCCGTCCGATAAGTTGACGCAAAAAAAGCGTGTAACTACCGTGATTTTATACGTAAACCTCCTAACGACACGGGTCTAATGAGAATGAACGCAAAGCCTATTCGAACCTTATTCGCCCTGATGGCTATCGCTGCAGTTGCCACCGGGTGTGTGACCGCAAAGCCGACTGAAACTGAAGCTGGAGAAGCGACTGCTGCAAGTCCCGCTCCCGCAGCGGTGATGGCACCGGCCGTCGTGGCCGCTGTTGCCAAACCAGATGACTGGTGTGCCCGTTATCCAGATTCTTTCGAATGTGTGGATGCCGCGGCGACATCTGAAGACTGGTGCACACGTCATCCTGATTCGTTTGTCTGTGCCGATGGGGCGGTGGCTGCTGTGGCAGTATCTGAAGACTGGTGCACACGTCATCCTGATTCGTTTGTTTGTGTTGAAGAAGCGCCAGTGCCTGGCGTTTCAGCTTATGTCGTGCAGGCCGGCGATCACCTTTGGGGAATTGCGTCTCAGCCGAAAGTTTATAGCGATCCTTACCAATGGCCTCTTCTTTTCAAGCGTAATCGATCCGAGATATCGGATGCTGATCTAATTTACCCGGGTCAGATGATCCAAATTGAGCGAGACCTCAGTGATAGTCAAGTTCAGGAAGCCATCATGCATGCGCGCACTCGCGGCGCGTGGACGTTAGGCGTGACTGAAGCCACTGACCTTGTGTATTTACAGGCCGCCGGATTATCCGATGCGCAAAACGCAACTGCCGAACAAGCAGCACAGATGATTGCTCAGGCTAAAACGGACGCAGATGCGGCGAAAGCGGCAAGCAGTGTTTGGCGACTGCTCGATAGCGCGACTGGAGGATCAGCAGTGCCCCTTACAAAAATGATCAAGGCGGCAGAAGCAAGCCTGGAGGCGGGAGATAACGCCGAAGCATACCGGTTGGCGCATCGGGTATCAGAGTCTGCAAGGCTAGGAATAGAACAGTCTATTTCTCAGGCAAATGCAGGGCCTTATTACTAGGATCTAGCGAAAAACTGAAAAAGGCCCCAGTTTAGGGGCCTTTTTTTTAAGCTGATTTTTCATTTCAAGCCCTTAACGTTTTGAGAACCTGTAGCATGGATTTTTTGTTTTCCAAGAGGGGATGGAGGTGAGTGAGTCGGTTGCGACAGCGAGGGAAATATCTCACCGCGTGCTGATCCGGGTACGCGAGGCGCGATTGCCAAGTGTTGCAGCGGCGCTCGCGTTTACGACGTTACTGTCATTGGTCCCATTGATGACTGTTGGTTTCGCCATTCTTGCTGTTTTTCCTGCGTTCGACGCGTGGCGCGATCAAGTTGAGTCCTTGCTTTATACCAATTTAATTCCGGCGACCAGTGACGTGGTGAGTTCTTATCTACAAGAGTTTTCCGGTCAGGCGGGCACGTTGACGGGTTTAGGGCTTTCTGTTCTGGTTATTACTGCGTTGTTGTTGTTTTCAACAATCGAAGATGCCTTTAATGATATCTGGGGTGTGCAAAAAGGGCGAAAGTTCATCCAGAGACTTCTTTTATATTGGGCGATGCTGACGCTCGGACCTATCTTGCTTGTGATTAGTCTTGCATTAACTTCTTATGTTGGTACCTGGATTATCGATGATTTGATCGAAAAACCAGGCTACGCCTCTTTATGGGTTCTTAGAGCGCTACCTGTCTTTCTCGAGGGGTTAGGCTTCTTGATGATGTATCTGATTATCCCGAGTCGGGAGGTCCGGTTTCGATTTGCTCTGGTAGGCGCTTTGATTGCCGTTGTGTTATTTGAGTTAGCGAAGTATGGATTTGTTGTTTTTATTGGTAATTTCGATACCTATCAGGTGATCTACGGCGCCCTTTGGACGATTCCAGTTTTCTTGGTTTGGATTTATCTCTCCTGGTTAGTCACACTTTTGGGCGCGTGCGTAAGCGCCGAACTTGGAAACTCCAAAAAAAACCCTACTCCACCGCCCAGAGTTCGCCCGGTGGTAGGTGGAAAGTCTCCCCGTCTCTAGCGCGTTAAAAATAGAAGTGTGGAACGGTGCTCGTGCATTCTCTGGATTTGATGATCTTTCAGGTATATTATTAAAAACTAATAAGGGCTGAAACACACCGATGTAGACACAGGATGCGACCAATAATCACCTCTCTCAATCTGCGGACCGCGATCTCGCTTCTGATGCTTTGTTTCAGTTCTTTCACGGCAGCAGAAGTCAGGGACCCGGCGGTCTATTTTTTTCAGGACAGTTTTAATGATCTTTCTGAAGAGGCCATGCTTTCGGCGGAGGAGGGCAAAGTCGGTGTACTGGTGATGTTTGAGACCAATGATTGTCCTTGGTGCGAGAGGATGAAAGAAACCGTTCTCAATCAACCCGAGGTTCAGGATTACTTTCGTCGTCACTTTCGGGTGATTGCTTTAAACACAGACGGCGATACCTTAGTAACGGATTTCGATGGTGTTGAAGTCTCCGAGACAGAATTCGCACTCCAGCACAATAGAATAAGAGCGACTCCGGCATTCTTGTTTTTCGACACTGAGGGTCAATTATTGACCCGCTTTACGGGAACGACCCGCGACCCCCAAGAGTTTTTATGGCTGGGCGAATATGTTGTCGAAGCGCATTTTCAGAATGAGCGCTTTTCCAGTTATAAACGAAATCGGCGTAAAGAGTCGTCCTGAGCATCGTTCATTTGATTGACTTAACATACCTGATGCAAGGTTTTTGATAATGTTGCAACGCCGGTCAATCCGCCGCTGGTCATCAATAGCGCTTGCTGCGGGACTATGGGTTACTTTTTTTTCGGCTCAGGGCCAGGTAGAACGTGCACCATTACCCCAACCCCTCACGCTTCAATCGGCGTTAACTATAAGTTTGGAGTCTCACCCCGATCTTGTGCCCGCGCGTGCTCGATTGCAAGCTGCCCAAATTCGCGAAATTCAGGTGGATGCCAGTTATGGTTTTGATGCGTTCGTTGAGCTTCAGCCGAGGGCTTCAAGTCGCGCGTCGAACAGTGATACGGACTTTCAGAACGATAGCCGGTATGGCCTTGTGCTTGACAAAAGACTAACTGATTTTGGCCGAACAACCGCCCGAAAAGAAGCGGTGCGTGCAGAAATCAACGCCCGCCAGGCGGAGTTAATTGCTCGTCAAGATCAACGTCTCCTTGATGTCATGAGTCGTTATTTTGCTGTGATTCTTGCAGATTACGCTTATCGAGCGCGTAATGAGCAATTGGCGCTCGACTATTTTCGATTCTCGCGAATGCAAGAGCGGCATGAACGATTTGAACAGTATTCAGAATTAGAGGTGGCTGAGAAAGAGGCCCTTTACCGCAAAGCGTATGTTCATCGTCATCGTGCTGATCTCGAAAGACGTTTGACTCGCCATGAGCTTGCACTCACCCTTGGGCGTCCGGGAGAGTTATCAAGTGAGCTGCAGATGCCGGATTTAACTGCTTATTTGGAGCGAGAGATTCCAATCTATACCGAGATTGTGGATCAGGCGATTGCCAGCTCTCCAATCGTGCAGGCTCGTCGAGATGATGTCGCGGCTGCTCGAGCAAAAGTCGATGTCGCCAAAAAAATTAATTCGCCTGTGCTGAGTATTCAGCTCGAAGCGAGAGATTACTATGACACGTCATTTTCAAGTCGTGACCGATATCGGGCAAATCTTAAACTGATTGCGCCCATTTTTAATGGTACTGCGCGACAAGAGACAGCGGTTGCACTGGCGCAACTTGAGCTATTCGAGAAAGAAGCTGAACTTGTTGGGGCGGAATTCGAGCTGCGCGAGATTTTATTGAACCTGTTAGCCGAATTACAGGTAGGACAGGCTGAAATTAATGCAGCTGAAGCAGTTGAAAATTACCGAGCCTACTATCAGGACCGGAGCCGTGCGATGTATGAAATGGAGATGAGAGCTGATTTTGGCGACGCCCAGACTGCGGTAGCAGAAGCAATCTTGGATATGATCCGTGTTGAATTTCAACAGGCGATGCGCTGGGCACGCTTCGATGCGTTGTTAGCTCGTCCATCGCTGTTAATTAAGGAGTAATGATATGGACTTTATTCAGCGGATATTGCTGATGACCGCGTTATTTGGACTCTCAGCTCCGCTTTTCGCCGAGAACGTTGAAGCTGAAGTAGATTGGAACCGAAGAGTGGCGATGGGATTCGGAATTTCGGGCCACGTTAAATCGGTCAACCTGAAGGTGGGTAGTCGGGTTGCGATGAATGAGCCGCTTGTTACACTTGATTCTTCCCTTTTGGACATTGCGCATAGTCGGTCTGTCAATGCAGTCCAGATTCGAGAAATAGAAGTCGATGAGTACAGAGCGGTGATGGAGCGTGAGCAGACGCTGTTTGATGAAGGGTCTTTATCTGCGGTTTCATTGGACCAGACTGCCCTCGAATTATCGAGAAGAGAGCTTGCCCTCAGTAACGCAGAGCTTGAGCGGAAGCAGACCAGTTATATGCTTGAGTTAGCGGCGCTGAGAGCGCCGTTCGACGCGTGGGTTGTGGATTCAGACTTTACAGTTGGTCAGTACGTTTATCATGAGTCAGAGGATCCGCCCGTGATTACGTTGGTCGAGCGGGGGCGTTATCTTGCTCGGACGGTTGTTGATGTGCCGACGCTATCCGCAATTGAGAGTGCAAAAGAGCTTAAGATTATCGTCGGTGATAACGTTTATGTCGCCGTGGGCGCCCGTCTAGGGATAGAGCCCGTTTCCGGCTCTAGCGGTAACCCTCGATATAGCGTTGTGTTTGAATTTACAAGTGACGAACTGATTCGTCCCGGAACGTCGTGCAGTATTTCGGTTTTCTGATGCGCGCTGCGAGGTCTCTCGTTATAGTGAATTGAGTGTTTTTAATATATCGATGACTGTTTCGATCGGGTAATCAACAGATTCATTGTCTGTGCGTTTTCGATATTCAACAACACCTTTTTCAAGGCCACGTTCGCCTACGACGACTCGGTGAGGAATTCCGATTAAATCCATTTCCGAAAACATCACACCTGGCCTTTCGTTCCGGTCATCTAGAAGGACCTCAATGCCAGCTTGTTGAAGCTCGGTGTATAAAAGATCCACGGCTGCAGAGACCTTTTCGGATTTCTTTAATCCGATGGGCACAATACAAACATCGAAAGGGGCGATGGGGCTCGGCCAGATGATTCCACTTTCATCATGATTTTGTTCAATGGCAGCAGCGACAATCCGGGTAATGCCAATTCCGTAACAGCCCATAAAAAACGGCTGGCTTCGACCCGCGGAATCAAGAAAGTTTGCGTTGAGTGCTTCACTGTACTTTGTGCCTAACTGAAAGACGTGACCGACTTCAATTCCGCGCTTGATACTAATCTTTTGTTCGGAATCATTGGGGCACGAGTCACCCTCAACCGCCTGTCGTAAGTCGTAAGATTCAGGAGCAGGAAGGTCCCGCTCCCAATTTACGCCGCGTAAATGATAGCCTTCTTTATTTGCGCCACAGACAAAATCGGAAAGAGAGGCCGCGCTATGATCAGCGAATATGGGGATATTTAATCCCACAGGGCCTATTGATCCAGGAGTTGATCCAATAGCAGACACAATCGCATCACGCCCGGCGAGACGAAGTGGTGTAGCAACCGCTTCCAGAGACTCCGCTTTTACCGTATTCAGTTCATGGTCACCCCGCAAGATAAGTGCGACTAATCCACCATCTGCGCCGTCGACTAACAGTGTCTTGATCGTTTTTTCTGGGCTAATACCTAGAAACGTACAAAGGGTTGAGATGGTATGTTGGTCAGGTGTTTCGATTTCTTCGCATGACTCCGTCGGATCACTTGGGTTGCTGGGCAGAGGCGACAGGCTGACTTTCTCCACGTTTGCCGCATAACCACATGACGCACAAGACGCGATCGCATCTTCCCCTGAATCAGCAAGGACATGAAACTCATGTGAGAAGTTCCCACCGATGGATCCGCCGTCTGCTTCAACGGCTTGCGCAGCAAGGCCAAGTCTTTGAAAGATTTTGTGATACGCGTCGTACATCAATTGATAACTTTGACCCATTCCTTCGCTGTCAGCATCAAAAGAATAAGCATCTTTCATAATAAATTCTCGAGAGCGCATCACGCCGAATCGCGGTCGAATTTCATCGCGGAATTTAGTCTGGATTTGATAAAGATTCATCGGTAGTTGTCGATAACTGCGGACTTCAGTTCGTGCCAATGTTGTGATGACCTCTTCATGGGTGGGGCCAAAACAGAAATCTCTCTGATGACGATCAGAAAACCTTAGCAATTCGGGTCCATAGTCATCCCATCGGCCCGATTGTTGCCAAAGTTCAGCGGGTTGTACTGCAGGCAAGAGCATTTCTTGTCCGCCCGCGCGATTCATTTCCTCTCGTACAATTTGCTGGACTTTGCTTAAAACTCGGTGACCGAGCGGAAGCCAGTTATAAACACCAGATGCGACCTGTCGGATTAATCCCGCGCGGAGCATCAGTTGATGACTGATGATCTCGGCATCAGTGGGGACTTCTTTTAAGGTTGCCAAGAAAAATTGTGATGTTCGCATGGGTAGTTATGTTCCAAAAATAAGAAATACTGTCAACGTTTTGCTCTGTCGCGTTTCGTGCGCGCTCGAGTGAAGTGTTGAATTGAGTTGAGAAGTACCTGTCTAAGCGTTTGGTGTGCCCAGTTGATTTGCCGCACTCACAGCAACACTTAGCATCGAGAAGTCGAATTCAGAGGATTTCTGTAGATCTTGAATCATTTGTGCGAGCCGCTCGTTATCTGCTTGATGCGCTGCAATCCAGTTTCGAACAGCTGATTTACCTTTACCTGATCCAGACTTGAGTATTCTAGCGGTGATTTGTTTTTGCGTGAGGGCTAAATCATTCAAAAGCGCGGCTCGACCCAGACCATGCCAGTGATTGGTGATCGGTAAGTCTCTCACTTTTTTCGAGAGCCATGAGAGCTGTATTCGCTCTCCGACATCGAAGTAAATTGTAGAAATATCGGACAAGCGACCAGCCTCTGAGTGTGCGAGTTCTGCGATATCCAGTCCTCGGGATAGTGCTGCAAATTCAGCAATCGTATTCGCTATTGATGGGGGTGTACCGGCGTTCAGATATCGTTTCACTCGACGTTTTTGTATCAGGCGATTTGAGGCCGCGAGGACTCGAGGAAATCCATTTTTAATTTGAGCGATCGAATCGCGAAATTCCTCGACGGTAGCTGAAATGTCGAGCGGACGGGGCCGGTAATTTAAAAGCCAGATAGTGGCGTGTTCGAGCAGTTGGCGCGTTTCATGCATCAGCTCTTTTTGCGCCTGCGATCGAATCTTGTTGTCTAGCCCCTCAATGTCATGCCAACAGTCTCGAAGCCTGAAAATCTCGCGACAGGCGGTATACGCTCTTACGGTGTCTGCGGGATGGGCGCCTGTTAGCTCATTCATTCGCAAAATAAACCCGGGTCCAACACGATTAATCATATTATTGGTGAGATGGGTTGCGATAATTTCGCGCCGTAGCGGATGGTCTCTCATGAAGGCGTCAAATCTTGGAGACAGGACTTGGGGAAAGTATCGTTTTAAATCTTCAGATAAAAAGATATCCTCAGGCACGTTTGAGTTAAGAAGCATCTGGTAAATTGAGATTTTGCTATGACTCAATAAGACCGCAATTTCAGGTCGGGTGAGTCCTTGGTGACGAGCAATGCGTTCGCTAATTTGTTGGTCGT
>Ga0209631_10002270_pt1 | contig 23180 bp, 10 predicted proteins | sample COG_08_FD_184752 | JGI IMG/M metagenome (GOLD analysis project Ga0209631, IMG submission 184752) | Pelagic Microbial community sample from North Sea - COGITO 998_met_08 (SPAdes) (version 2) | ecosystem: Environmental > Aquatic > Marine > Neritic zone/Coastal water | place: Helgoland, sampling... | reverse complement strand
AACAGAAGAAGGCGCACAAAAAATTCCAGTTTTAGTAGGAGGCGAGGAGGATTTGGAGAATACTAATAATACGAATACTACTGCTACGAAAAACGAAGAAGAAGATGAAATCAAAGATGAATTAGAAATCGGACGAAACGAGGCGGGATTTCTCATCGGAGAACGAGGCGCGACGAAACGAAAAGTGCAGAAAGTCTCGCAAACGAAAATCGAAATCGCAGATTCCGAGATAAATCCAGAAACGTCCATCGTGACTATTCGAGGAACAGAAACGAACCGAGCGAAAGCGCGGAGATACGTCGCGTGGGTTTTGAGACAACCGGAAGGGAAGATTTTTTGCGATTTAGGCGACGACGTGGTGAGAGAAAACGTCTCCGTGGTGGACGTTCCAGCGGAGGCGATGGCGTTTGTAGTTGGCGCGAAAGGGAAGACGCTGAGGAGCGTGGAGGAAGAATACGGGACCTTGATGTTTTTCGGGCACACGGAAAAAGACCAACCGGACAGCTCGGAGAAGTTGATCATTTGCGGCGATCGCGAAAACAGGCGCGGCGCGGAGTTGAAAGTGATGAGTTCGGTGGAAACGAAGGTTCAGGGGTACTTTGTCGATTACGAGAAGAACGACCCCGAGTTGAAACAACCGCTGATGCAACCTGGAGACGGTTTGAAAGATGGATTCGCGTACGACCAGTTTCCGTTCACCGAGGAGGAGTTTTCCTACGCTTTGGGTAAGTTTGGCCGAGTGAGAAGAAAGTTAGCGAAAGCGTCCGGGTGCGTGATGGAATACGTCGGACGAGTCGCGATAATGAGCGGGAACAAAGAACAAAGAGCGAGGTGTTGGGATTACACCAACTGGTTGATGAAACAAAGACGAAACAACGGCACCTGTTCGGTCGATCCGAACGCGCGGAACGATTGCGAAATTTGCGACGTTCCTGGATCGATCGATTTGCCTCGGTTACAAGGAAACTGTCATAAAGTCGAAGAAGCTACCGGGACGTTTATTTTCACCACCGATTTCGAAAAACCAGTCGCGGAAGGTCAAGACAAAACGTTGCTCATTTGCTCTCACGACTCCGCCAGCAGACGCAAGGCCCGAAGAATGGTGGAAGATTTAATCGACGGCAGACGAGACGTGTTCCAAGACAACAACCGAGGAGGCCCGAGAGGAAGAGGAGGAGGAGGAGGAAACAGAGGAAGAGGAGGACAACAACAACAACAACGCGGGATGAGAAACGACGGCGGCGGCGCCGCGGAAGCCTGCCGAAACTTCCAAATGGGTCGGTGTACTCGAGGCAACCAGTGCAAATACTCCCACGACATGTCCATGGCGCCGATGCAAATGGGCGGCGGGAGCGGCGCAAACCGAGGCGGGAGAGGCTACGATGACAACCACCCCCGAAACAACAACAACATGAACAACAACGGCGGCGGAAGAGGAGGAGGATCTCAAATCATAAACCGACTCAGTCGAGGCGGCAACTCCGGTGGTGGTGGTAATGGCAACAGAGGCCGTCCGTATTAAACAACCTTTTATCATCGTAAGAAAGAGAGAGAGAGAGAGAAAGAGAGAGAGACATAACATGTGTATCTAAGAAAGAATCTTAGTGTATTAGCGCTTATTAGTAGATGTAAGACTCCTACGTTTTATCCGCATTGATCAACCACACGAAAAGATATATATTACGAATAATGTCGCTGCGCGGGGACAACCCCTCTCGCTACAGTCGATACCACTTGAAGAGAGACCACGCCGGTGTTTCTCTCGCGTCGTCGTCGAAGTCTTCTTCGTTGAAACGCGCGAGTTTACTTTCCGGATTGCTTTTCGTGTTCATCCTTCCGTCGGTGTTGAACATCGAACATCGCGCGCGGAAACACCATCATTACTCGTCTTCTTCTGAGTATTCGAGAGGAGGAGCGAACAGTAATAGTAACAACAATAACGTAAGGTTGAGGTTTAAAACGCGAGAAGAGAACCACAGGGAGAACGATCGATTGCAGCACGAGTGGTGGAGAGACGCGCAAGAAGGGCTCGGGAAAGTTTGGCACAAAGTCTTTGACGAAGAAGAGGACGAATCTTTGACGAATACGGACGTGTACAAGCCGGAGAAGTTTGGACACCAAGTGGCGAAGAAGACGCACGAACGATTGGTTGGGAATACAGACGAGAACGCGAGAAACGATGGAGGAGGAGAGTTCAACTTAGATAAAGCGATAGCGGAAGAGATGAGCAAAGACGACGACGACGACGAGGACCACATGGAGGGGACGACGTGGAAAGGCGGCGTGCCCGTGGTGAAAGGACACAAGACGTGCGAGTATTGTTCGAACAGAGGCGCGTGTTTGACGGAGACGACGTGTCAATGTCCGGCGATTTACGAAGGCGAGAGGTGCGAGAAGTTGAGAGATTTCGTGGACCATCCGAGGGTGATGAAAGGGTTCAAGAAAGGATTTGAAGGCGCGAGTTTGTTGGCGAAAGCGAACACGAAGAATAACATGCCGCTGATGGTGAGGAGGAATCCTGGACAACCCGCGCACCCGGGGACGGAGAAGGCAATGGTCACGGAAATCGGGAAGTTGACGAGACCGAGCAGGGATAAGTTGCCGGAGGAAGATCCGTTAGGATCGGTGGTGTTCGAAACGTGCGCGATTGTCGGGTCTAGCGGTATTTTGTTGAAACACTCGCACGGCGCCGATATCGATTCGCACGACGTGGTCTTTCGATTCAACTCGGCGACGACGAAAGGGTTCGAAAAGAATGTTGGGGCAAAAACGACGCATAGAATTACCAATTCCAGAAATTACGGGTTTCGAGAGTACGATTCCGAGTGCGTCGTGCAACACATGCGCAACGAAATGTCCTTGGTGAAGATGTTCAAGAAACGCGCCAAGTATCCGGGATTGAATTTATACGGCGTGCATCCGCAGTTACACGGGTGGGTGGATAAGTCGTTTTCGTTTTTAGTCACCAGTGGTTTATTTGGAGCATTAATCGCCGCGCACAAGTGTGCTTCGGTGGATTTGTACGGCTTTCAAGTCTCAAGACACCACGGCGTGCAGTACCATTACTACAACGCCGTGGATGAACCGGCGAACGAGGAGAGAGACGGCGACGAGTGGTTAGCGGTAAAATCGTTAGTAGAAAGCGGTGTTTTGCACTTTGCGGATCCGTGTATCATTGAATGTCACGAAAGCGCGCGAGCTTGTTTGAATTGTCAGGAAGAACACGGGGACGACGTGCATTTGAGTCACCACGCGGGAGGCGCCGGCGGAGATTCGTATTCTTCCTCCTCTTCTTCGAATGGTGCGACGACGACAAATAACGCGCACGGGAACCGAGGACGACGAGGTGGTGCGAAGCACGCCGTGAAAAAGAGTCACAGCAGCCACGATTTCCAGAGCGAGTTTAGAAGCGGTAGTAGTGATAGCGATAGCGACAAAACCGAGGACGACGACGACCAAGTTTCGCAATCGTCCTCCTCGGACGAGTTCACGCATTAGATAATGTGTATATATAGAAATCAACCTCTAATAGTAAAAGTAGTAATACACTATAGCCCCTATGACTGCCAAAACTGTCCCGCCAACTGTCATCGCGAGCTCTTTATATTTCATCCCTACCGCCGCGAGGTATCGCACCGCGCTCAACCCGAGCGCCTTCTTCGCGCCTTTCCCCGCCACTCGAAACAAAACCACCCGCAGAGCCGCGCCTAAAGAATCTAAAAACAAAAACGTTCGCCTCCGACTGCCTCTTTTTGCCATTCCGTACGCGAAGCACGTCAACGCTCCCGGTAAGACGAGTAAAATGGCGACTCCGTATTGGCGCATCAAGCGTTCGCTTTCGCGCACTTTCGCTTTGCTCACTTTCAACCACTTACTCCGTCTGTTCTCTTTGGTGAGATACGCGACGATATCTTTCCCGTACCATCTCCCGCTGAAGAAGTATAAACAATCCTCGATGACTCTTCTCGCTACCCCGATGAGAATGAACGAGTAGAACGGCATGTTGGCCGCCGAGGCGATGGTTAAGTTCACGTCGTTCGCGTTTAAGAGAAGCAACACCGTGGGCATTTGGCCGAGGATTAAGATTAAAACGTCCGCGAGTTTCCCGAGTACGTTCACGCATGAAATCAGGAACACGCACTGAGAAAAGGTTAAGAGAGGTTCTCCTCGTGTTTTGGTTTTCCCGCTAAAAGAGCGCGTGGAGACGACCATTTTGACGATGAATCTCTCGATGTTTTCTCGCTTCGCAACAGTGGAGGAAATCGCGCCATTCTTGGGGCGCAAAAGTAGGGGATTTGCACTCGCAAAGATGATGACGATGCCAGACGAGGAGAAGAACAACGGGGCCGATGATTCTTCCTCAAAAATCGATCTCGAAGTCGTCGTTTTAGCGGATAAGAGAGCGCAACCGTGCACGCACGAAGACGAGCTGAGAGCGTTTGGTTTGCTCTTATCCTCCTTTTCTTCTTCCGATGAAGATGATGATGATTTTGCGGACAACGAAAGAGCGACGAAACGACGGAGAAAAGAAGAAGAAGAAGACAAAGAAACGGAGGAGGACCTAAATGTGGACGACGAGGAGGAGAGAAAGAGGAGCGTAATTCGATCGAAATTCGACGAGTATAACGCGCAGGCGGATGGTTTCGTGGGAAGGTTTTGCGAGGAGAAAGAGGAAGAGCATTTTGAGGGTGAGGGTGTGAAAGAGAGAGTGCACGTGCTAGGGGATGCGTTGGTGGCGAGATGTTTGAGAAGAATGTTCCACGAGGAGAATGGAGACGAAAAAAGCGAATTCATCACGGAAGAGGACGTTTTAGACGCGGATTTTGAGAAGAGCGAGGTTTGGAGCGCGATTGTAGCGCGTAAAAGTCATGGTAGGAGTATCGATGATGGCGATGAAAACGAGTCTCGAGTACGCGTCGTCGTCGCTTCGGCGCTGGAGTCGTTCGAGTCGCGGGCGAAAATCGACCGGTTGTGCAAGAAGTTTAAAGTCGTTTTAGTAGACGTCGGCATCGAAGACGATCGAGGATCGGTTTTTGTGGTAGATTCGACACAAAACACGACGAGTTACGAGTGTTTGCCGAGAGATTTAGATGAGAGTAGTTTAAAGAAGAAAGAGAAGGCGCCGTCGTGCGTGTTGGAGAATTTCCCGTTTCAGTTTTCGCACTGCGTGGAGTGGTCAAGGCACGTATTTGAGAGGGTTTTCGTGAAGGAAGCAAAGGATCATTACGAGGAGGAGTTGAGAAGAGCAGAGGAAGAAGGAGGTGAAAGAGTTTACGATGAAGGTTTCGTGGAGGCTGATTCGGCGAATCGCGCGAATCGATTATTCGTCGAGCTCTTTCAGACGAAAATAGACGCCATTCGCGAGAGTTTTCCGAGAGATAAAGACGACGGGAAGTTTTGGGGCGACGAGAAAGGAAAGAGGTTTCCAGAACCGGTGAGTAACTTTAAGACCGAAATGAAACGAGTGCACACCGAGTTTCTCTTAGCCGCCCAAACTTTGTACAAGTTGAATTATCACAACGATAGGCCGACGTGGGATTATAGTCTACGAAGATTCGAAAGCTTAAACGGTAAAGCGCGATGGGACCATGCGATATTCGTGGAAACGTGCGCGTTACTTCGCGCGAGAACGTATCGTATTGACGTTCCAAAGTATACGTACGAAACGCATCGAGACGTTTTGTTCGATCTGCCTCGGAAAAATCCAGTCGCCGGATTCGTGGCGGCAAAAATCGCTTCGAGAGAAATCAAGAAGATTTTGTTGAATGAAGAAAAAGAGCGTCGCAGTCAAAACTCTTTCTTCAACGTCGTCACGAACGATTTTGTCGCTTCCGAGTGTCCATCGGCGTTTGTAGAAACAACCACGAATCGAAGTCGAAATCTTCCGGATTTGCAATGGACAATCTGGTCTGTTATCGACATCGACTGTTTTCTTCCTGGAAAGAACACGCTCGGAGATTTCTTACAAACCTTCCGCGAACAGGTTGGTTTGGAACCAGCGTCCGTTGGCGTCGGCGCTGCGCTCGTGTACATGGAATTTATGAGTAAAGAGAAACGCGCTATGCGAGAGAAAATGTCCGTGGTGGATGCGATTCGAGATACGTTGAATAGTAGCGCTAGCCTTAGTAAAGAAGCGTTCGAACCAATCAAGAGGAAGAATGGCGAAGAGGAATACGTCGTGTTAACCGTCCAAGCCGTGGACGAGAAGGATGAGGATAAAGATATTCCGGATGTGATTGTTCGCGTTAAATAAATGGAAGAATTAGAAATAATAATAATAGATTTTTAAAAAGACATCAGAGAGAAACACCCTAACACGGCGCGAGCGAAGCAATAAATGATAATAATAACTGTGATGAATACTTACAACTCTAACTCTTGATTGACTTTGCGTTTCCACTTGTCCGAATTCTCGTACGCGTTTGCAAAACTCAGCCCATCGCCGTCGATGCTGCATCCTGGAAAAAGCCAGTATCGCATCTTCGCGCCTAAAACTTCTCTTAAATTTCCGCTCAATCCAAGACTGTACGGATGTTCTATTTTCTTAATCGTGGTGGTCGCGTTGGTTCCAGTTGCTTTATTGCTCCCATCGCCGCCTTCGCTACTAATCGTCGTCGTCGTCCTTTCGCCATTCTCTCCAATTGGGTGCGTCAACGTCAGTTTTGAACGCACGCCTTCGTAGTGTTCAATCGTCGTGCAATTCTTCGACGTTAACCACACGTGCCACGCAAACAACAAACCGATCGCTAACAATAAGGGAAACGAAACCATTAACGCCGTCACTTCACATATTGCGTCCCAATCCCACGCATTACTATCACTATTACTCCCTGTCGTCGTCGCCGCCGCAGCAGCAGCAGCCGTATTACTCGCCGCTAGTTTCTTCTTACCACTACCGCTTTCGCTCGCCACCATGTTCCAACTCAAAATCATCGCCGAGTGCCCAACCGCCAACACCGCGTAAAATAAAAACAAGAAAAACGCTTTATAATTTTTATGCCCGACGCAATTATTAATCCACACGCAGTGATGATCCATCCTCAGCACGCATTTTTGGCACACTCTGCAGTGATGCGCTCTCGGCGGCTTATAGGCGTTGCACTTTTGGCAAAAACGTTTCAAGCCTTTCCCTTTCCGCTTCACCTCCCAAAAGTTATTCGCATCTTCCATGTCCGGTTGCCAACCGTCCGGGACTTTCCCAGCCTCGCACATCACCGAAGCTACGTATAAACACAGCGCTAACGACGTGGTGACGAACAAAATCGACCGGTGAATGGTCCCGTCCACGCTCGTCTCGAATCTGCCATACAACACGATCGTGCTCGTCGTGTAATAGAGGAATCCAAAGAGAAACAAGACGAAGAACACGGGCAAGGACATCTTCTGCCAAACCCTGCGCATGACGCGACGCGCGCGCTGGCGACGCGTTAAACTACCTTTCGGGGTCGTCACCATCGGCGTCATCGTCTTGGAAAATTGGTCGTCGTCGTTTGATAGATGATAAAAAGAAACGACGACTCTCTGGCGAACACCAACGACGACACAACGACAGACCTTCTTCGCGCTCTCTCCTACTTTCTGATTTTCCCGCACTTGCACCCGCTCCCGCACTTGCACCCGCTCCCGCACGAGCAGTCTCTCCACGGACACCCCCCCGAAGATGAAGTCGTCTGAATCGTCGTCGTCGTCGTCGCCGGCGGCGGCTTGGTCGCAGTTGGAGTAGATTTGTTTCCGAACCCGAAGAAACCCATGTGTTGTTCGTGCGTTTTAATTGAAGATTTTTGGGAAAAAGAGACGTCACTTTTTTAACGCGCAAAAGCGCGCTCTGGTGCGTGTACCGCTGCTTCTCGGCGAAGACGACGACGACGCGTTCGATGACGTTCGTTTCGGGAGGAGGATCTCGTTTTCTTTGTCTCGCGGTGAAAGTGGAAGATACCGGAAGAAGACCACCTTCTTCTTCTTCTTCTCGTGGTCGCGACAAGAAAACAGCGGTAACAGTTGGGGAGAGAAAAGGCAAACGACGACCGCGGAGTAAAACGACTGCCTCGACGAACAATAACAGTAATAATTCGAACGGCAACAAAAACGCGTCAAAAGATTTAGAACTGCCAGAGCTGTTATTCGGCGCCGCGTCGACGTCGTTCGCGTTGACCGTGGATGCAATCACCTCTGGTCTCGATTTCGTCCAAAAAGTCACCTCGACTGAGAAACCTTCGAGTAAATATCCGCCCGGGCCGGATTTCGATAGCGCTTTCGAGATGGGACAAAATCCGCTGAAGTTTATAGAGAAAGTGAAGAGCAGGTACGGTCCCGTCGCTGGCTTGCGGTTGGCTGGGGAAAACGTGATTTTAGTCTCCAAACCGAGCGTGGCGAAACAGGTTTTAATCGACGACGAGGCGAGCTTTACGAAGAAAGGAACGGCGTTTTTCCCGTCCAGTCGATTGGCCGGAGATGGTTTGTTAGTGACGGATGGGGACGTGTGGAGATCGCAGAGGAGATTATCGAATCCGGCGTTTCGAAAAGCCGCGGTGGAAACGTACGCGAAAGCGATGAATGAGTGCATCGAGGAAACCATTCGCACGCGATGGCGAACAAACGGAGAGAGGGATATTTACGAGGATTTTAACGAGGTGACGTTACAAGTAGTCTGCAGGACGTTATTTGGAGAAGATGCGGTCGGAACGAAAGGGAAGGAAATTGTGGATTCAATTCGAGTCGCGTTCGAGTATTTCGCAAAGAGAAGCAGCGGGATTGAGATGATTTTACCGGAATGGTTTCCTCTACCCTCGAATATCTCGTTCAACGACGCGGTGGATCGGCTCGATAACGCCGTCTACGCAATCATCGATAAACGACTAGCAGAGATGGAGGAGCCGTGTTTCATAGCTTGTGCGACGCAAGAGATGGATTTACTAGACCGATTATTATCGGCGTCGTTGGACGATTTAGTCGAAGACGAGGAAGATCGAGTGTTGAAAGGAGCGATGGCGAGCTCCTCTAACAACGACGACGAAGACGCCGTCACCAATACTAACAGAAAGAAAATGTCCAGGAAACAACTTCGCGACGAAGTGATGACCTTAATCGTTGCCGGTCAAGAAACCTCCGCGATCGTGTTATCGTGGGCGGTGGCGTTTGTCGCCAAAGACGAAAGTTTTGGCGAACGCATCGCGAAAGAAGCGACGGAAGCGCGCATTTTAGCCTCCAAAAGGTTGAAGAAAAGCCCCTTAGAAAAAGAACAAGAAGAATGCACGATCGCGGAAGAAGTCATCGACGACGACGATAACTGCAAAGAACCAGACTCGGAAACAATTATCGCGCAAACCGAGTTGACGTTTGAATCCATCAAAGACTTACCGTTCACCGAGGCGATCATTTTAGAAACCATGCGTCTGAAACCGCCGGCGTACATAGTCGGTCGCTCAAACTCCATCTCGGACGTGCACTTGGACGAGAATAACAAATACGACATCCCGCGAGGCTCTACAATCCTCGTCAGTCCGTACCTCGCTCACCGCGACGGTCAATACTGGAGTAAACCGAACGAGTTCGACCCGAACCGATGGCTCGCCCTCGACCCGGAAACGAACCAACCGTACGCTCGAACCGCTTTACGAGGCATGGGGTACAAAAACACCTACTTCCCGTTCGGCGCGGGCCCGCGCGCGTGCATCGGCGCGCAATTCGCCATGTTAGAAGCGATCATTCTCCTCGCGTGTTCCTGCGAAAAGAGACGGTTTGATTTACCCGACGATATTGATACGAACAACAACAACAACAACAACAACTCACCCGGTACGAAAGGCGGCGGGTTTCCTAAAGACGCCGCTGGAATCACGTTGCGGCCGGAGAGTCCGGTGAGGATGAAAGTTTCCGCCATCCGGAGGAAAAATCTTTAATTACGCGTCGTTGTATTCTACTTCTCGTTCTACATTTTTAGTTTAACACCCTTCTCTTGGGAAAGAAAAAGGGATAACGCACTCGTCATATTTATTCACGTTTTGCCGTAAAAATGACCGACCACGGTTCCGCCACCTGGGAGGGATGGTATTGCGTCTCCGTCGTCTTCCTCATGTTCGTTTTGCTTCTTAAAAACGTCGCCGGTCCGGATGTACTCATGCTCGGCGCGCTCGCTTTAGAGCTCGCCGCCGGCATCGTCCCCATCGAGAGCGGCTTGAAAGGATTCTCCAACAAAGGTTTACTCACCGTGGCGTGTTTATTCGTCGTCGCGAGTGGGATATCAAACACCGGCGCGTTGGATTATTACATGGGGAAGCTGTTAGGGACGCCTAAGTCAGTCGCAGACGCGCAATTGAGGTTGATGATGCCCATTGCCATCGTTTCCGCGTTCTTGAACAACACCCCGGTGGTGGCGATTATGATTCCAATCGTCCAAAAATGGTGCCGAAAGTGTAAGATTTCGCCGGCGCAGCTCTTCATCCCACTCTCGTTTTCATCAATCTTAGGTGGGACGTGCACTTTAATAGGAACGAGCACGAATTTAGTCGTCGACGGGATGAGAAAAGAACGATATCCGGAGGAAAAAGCGATTGGATTGTTCGAGTTGAGTAAATACGGAGTGCCGGTGTTGTTGAGCGGATTGTGTTACATGCTCGTGGCGAGTCCATTTTTATTACCGGGCGGGAAGAAAGAGAATAAAGAAGATTCTGGGAACGGCAACGGAGATATGAACGATTCAGAAGATTTAACGGTTGGTGCGGTGGTACCGAGAGGAAGTCCGGTGGTGGATTCACCCGTGGCTATTTTGAGAGGATTGAACGGTTTGTATTTAGTGAGCGTGCAGAGAGGCGACGTGGTGATGCGCGCGGTGCAACCGGAGTTTCTCTTGGAAGCTGGCGACGTTCTGATTTTTACCGGATTAGTGGATAAAATCGGCGAAGTGTGCGAAGAGCACGGGTTGGTGCCGCTGACGCACGACGTGGAGGAGAAGATGGTTGGAGGCGCGTTTCCGGAAAGCGTATCGATCGGAGGGAGTCAAGGAAATAGTTTAGATCCGAGTCCGAAATGGGCCGGCCCGGGGGATCCGTTTAGTAGTAGCAGTGATGGTGGTAATAAAGGCTTCGCGAAAGGCGGCGGCGCGAAAAAGGACTCGAGCAGAGTGAACACGCCGACGTCGCAGCAAGGAGGCTCGCCTAGGTTCCAAGACGATTCGTCCATCGTCGGTCTAGGGTACGAGCATCGTAAACGCGAAACGGAACTGCAACGAAGAGCGTCCGTGGACGTGCATAATTACGAAAAGTTGTTGCGGAAGTTTACCGACGACGGTAACGAGAACAACAATAACAACAACAGCAATAGCGCGGCGAACGGTGATGACGAACAATCTATGTTGCGAAAACAGTCGCACGAATACATCGATAACCGACAACAATCGCTGGCGGTAAAAAAGCATTTCGTTCTGCGGGCGAGGATAGGGGCGAAATCGACATTAATCGACATGTCCCCTCGAGAAGTGCTGTTTCGAAGGAAATACAAAGCGTCCATCATGGCGGTGCAAAGAGCCGGAAGCACGAGCACGTCCTCGAATGTAGCTGAAAACAGGTTAGGCAAAATTATCTTTCAACACAACGACGTTCTGGTTTTACACGCGGCGGAAGATTCGCCGCTGTTGGAACAAAAGAGAGAACGAGAGGAGGCGAAAGTAGAACGCGAAAAAGTTCAACAAGAAACGAAAAAGAGTCGATTGGCGCAGAGCAATTCTTCGCCGGGTGGTATTTTCCGAAGCGCGTCAAAGGGCGATTTGAGCGGAAGCGATATGAAACCGCCAAGCAGATCGCAGTCGAAGAGTAATTTAGACACGAGCTTCACCAACTTGAGTGACGTGGAGGGATTTGAAAACACGTCGGAGTTTACCTGCGGGGACGACTTGGAAATTTTATTGGCGGATGCGCAGGATTTGAATTTTAGCGAGTTTGCGATTCCCATGCGCGTGGTCGCCGGAGGCGCTTTAGACGGGAAAACCATTAGAGGCGTTGATTTGGTCAACACACCGGGTCTGTTTCTCACGGCTATGCAAGAAGGTGGGGCGAAAGGTGTCACGAAAACTGTCGATCCTGAAACCGTTTTGCGCGGCGAAGACGTTTTGTGGTTTGCCGGGGACATGAGCGGCATGCAAACGCTTCGACGCATCCCGGGCATGGTGCCGCAAGACGACCAAGTCGCGAAATTGTCCATTCGTAAAACCGATCGACGACTCGTGCAAGCTGTCGTCTCGCAACACTCGATTTTGGAAGGACAGTCAGTCAGAGACGCGCATTTCCGAACCAGATACGATGCGGTGATCATCGCCGTGCAGCGATCTGGCGGTAGAATTCAAGCGCGTATCGGCGACATCGTTTTACAAGCCGGAGACGTTTTGTTGTTGGACACTTCGACGTCGTTTTTATCGAACCATAAACGCGACGCTGCATTTGCATTAGTTTCTGAGATTGAAGACTCTGCACCGCCGCAGTTTGACAAGTTATTGCCATCTCTGGGTACCGCGGTTGTCATGATTGCCGTCTTTGTCGCCGGCGCGCTCGATTTGTTCGTCGCCGCGTTGTTAGCTTCTGGCGTCATGTTAGCGACTGGATGTTTGACGCAAGAAGCCGCGAGGGCTGCGGTGAAATGGGAAGTCATCGTTACCATTGCAGCCGCTTTTGGTATATCTGCGGCTATGGAACAATCCGGCGTCGCCACTGCCATCGCGCAAAATTTAGTCGCCGCCGGCAACGCTTTGGGCACCGGCAAACCCGGTATTTTAGTCGCCGTATACCTCGCCACGGTTGTTCTGTGTAACATTGTCGGTAACAACGCCGCTGCGGCGTTGATGTATCCCATCGCCGCTGAGTCTGCCGAACAGCAAGGCATCCCAAACGCACAAATGAGTTTTCTATTAATGCTCGCCGCGTCGGCATCGTTCATGTCGCCGTTTGGATACCAGACGAACTTGATGGTGTACGGCCCTGGCGGGTACGTGTTTTCAAACTTTTTAAAGTTTGGCGGTCCGATGCAAATAGTGCAAATGATCGTTTCCGTGGCGGTGGTTTTGTTAGACGACAGATGGTGGATTGGATGGATCGTAGGTTTTGGCAGCGTTTTCGCGGTGTTTGCTTCAAGAAAACTTGTGCCTATGATTATAGAAAAAGTGAAAGGAGGAAGGAACGATGCGTCGAGCGAGGAGGATAAATTAGACAACGCGCTTTAGTACGGTATGTGTTATGAAACGACTTTACTTTATTTTTCAATTACTTCTACGTCCCTCCTAGTACTATATGGTAACTACATTTGAATCTATGAGAGCTAATCTATCGTCTCTCTACCAATTATCCACGTTTGCAATCGTGACTTTTTTCTTCATATCATTGGACGCCACCAACGCGTTGTAAGTCGTATCGTACGCTGATAAAGTGTCGCCGTTTTCTTCCGCGGACGTAATCAGACTCTTCACCGCCGCTGAGTGTAGATTTCTGCGCTCGCTCTCAATTTCGCCTTCCATGTACGCCTCTTCTACCCGTTTCAACAACTTGGCGTTCAAATACGACTGCTTTGGAGGCACTTGCCCGCCGCCGTTGGCGCATCCGCTCGGACACGCCATCATCTCCACGAAATCCCACTTGTTCGGTTCTCTTTTCAAAGCCCTGGTGACGTTTTGGACGTTTCGAAACCCGTACGCTAAGAGAAATTTTAGTTTCACTTCGCCCTCGATTTTCAATTCCACTTCGCGCATGTCCGCGTTCGTCAGCGTCTTATACTCTAAATCTTTGCCTCGCAGATCGACGCCGTAGAGATCCCTCGCCGCTTTGCGAAAGACGTATTCGAGGTACGCGCCGGAGGTTGCCGCAAAGGCTGGTGGCAGAAGTGCATCTTCTTGTTCGTCTTCTTCGACGTCCATCATATCCTCCGTTCTAAACCACGACGCAAACATCGAATCAATCTTCGCGCTCGGCAAACTCCTCACGCCCGCCTCGTCCACGATGTTACACTTCTTCTCCAACAACTCCACAACCTCCGTCGTCGTCAACACGCAATCCGTCTCGTTGACGCCGTCAACATCATCATCTTTTCCTTGTCCAAGTACATCGCCTTCTCTTTTCGTCTTAAATTCCCTTCGACTCGCTTCCAACTTTTTATCAAAGCACGGCATCACCGACACGTGATACGCCTCCTCCTCCTCCTCCTCCTCCTCTGTATCCTCCGAGAAAGCAGCCCTTCTTCCCTTCTTCGCGAAAGTCCCGGCAATCGCCTGCGGACTCTTCGCTTTCGCCAAAAGATTCACATCTCGCACAGCGTTTTCAGTCTTCTCCGCGTAACACACCCACCCAGGACACGCCGACGCAATCATCGGCAACAACCCCGACGACTTACTCTTCCTCTCCGTAAACTCCTTCGCGTATCTCGCCCGCGACGCCGCTCGCGCCTCGGTACTGCTACACACCGCCCGCGCGTTAAAATGCGTCTTAAAAAACCCGCACATTTTCTCCAACATCTCTTCGTATTTCACGCTATATTTCACCGCCAACGACGCCGTGGATTGCGGAGAGAGTGTTACTACCAATCTTCTTCGTCGTCGTCCTCTTCCTCCTCCTCCATCACGGGTCCCTCCTACTGGTTGGATGTTTCCTTCTGAGGAGAAATTTTGGCCTAAAAATTCCTCCACCGATTGCTGTTCCATCAAGACCGTTTCCGCGCTGGTGACGCACCCAGAGCACGCGAGACAATCGGATAAGGACACTTTTACCATCATCGAATTCCCATCTTTGCTGAAGTCTTCCTTCGCGGGTTCGAATCGTTTTTTGTTTTCCGCTCCTCGTTTTGCGCGGAGAAGGATTTCCCCGCCGTCCCCTTCTCCGGCGTCGTGTAACCCGTCGTTTACGAGGAGTGTATTACCATCGGATGAGAGAGGAATGATGCACGCCTGAGAAGGCGCGATGTAATCGTTCAAAGACGAGGACGAGAGTTTCACGGCACCGCTGAATCCTCCTCGTTCTCCTTCCTGTGATGTGTGTGACATTCTCAGGTCAAGCTTTACTTTGAGTTGTTTTTGTGATGATGAAAGAGCGATATTTAGTACTTGTACGTAGGGGTGTGGAAGGGGTTTAACGCGAGAACGAATATGTCATGGGTACATCGTGCGGTTTTATGGATACTACAGGTTAATAGTACGAGTCTTTCTTTCTCTCTTTCTTTCTCTATCAGTCTTATTCTTTCTTAGTATTCTTCTTGGTTTCATTTTCTTTCTGTCCGACGACGGCGTATTTGTTCACGAGACTTTTAATCTTCTCTTTGCGTTGACTGGTCATGAAAGCGACGAGCGGGTCGAGTTTCGCGGACGACTCCGATTTCGCGTGGTCGATGACCGTGCGAACGATTTTTTCCTCGTACTTTTTACACTGTTTCTTCGTGAGAATGTTCCGGTCTCGTTTGAGTCTGAGTTGCTCGAAGACGTATTTGGTGACTTGTTTGGTCACGCGTTCTTCGTAAGCTTCTTCGGTGAGCGTGTCGGCGTCGGCGGAATTGGCTTTGCTCTTCTTCGCGTTCAAAAGATCGTCGTCGTCGTCTTCGCCCAAAGCGGCGGCGTCCTCGGCGTCTTCTCTCGCCCGTTTCGCCGCTTTCGCCTTCGCTTTCGCTCTCTTTTTCTCTCGTTTCAAATTCGCGGCGTTTTGAAAATCTTCAAAGGAGGAAATGTTCATGTTCATGACTTGATCTTCGTCGGAATCCGTGTCGTTGTTATGATGATCCATGGCGGTCTGCGCTGCTTCCTTGGCGGCTTGAATCGCACGTTCGGCGTCTAATTTAGCTTGCTCCGCGGCTTGTCGCGCTGCGAGCGCAGCTTGGCCTTCGGGAAGATCCGATGCGGCTTTGACGACCGCTTCGCGCTGGTCGCGAAGTTTTCGTTCGGCGGCTTCTTTCGCCTCTTTGCGTTGCTTTTCGTGCAAGACGAGAAGCTCTTTGTCGGAAAGCGCGTTGGCGATATTCGTGGTTTCTTTCGCAACTTCGCTCGCGATGGTGTTCATGCCGTTGTTTTTAATCGAATTCAAAAGCGTTGTCGTTATGTTGTTGTTTTGCTTTGGCGCTAACACGTTTCCGTACGGCGAGATGGCACCGCCGACGGACATGCGCGTCTTATCGCCACCGAGCGCTAACAAACGCATCCACTCTCGAGTGATCATTTTAGACGTTTGCTTTAATCCCGCGTTTTCGTGTGATTGGAAGTAGTCTTTGATGGTTAATGGCACGCCCGATTTCTTCATCAACTTGAAATCAAACGGAATCGATCGGATGACTTTCAACGCGGTCATCGCGTCTTCCTCGTCGCCATCTCGTCGCGCGCGCTTGGCAAATTTACTCAACCACTCGTTAAACGTCGCTAATCCGTTGTGTTTTCCATACGCCCACTTTTCTTTTTCGGCATTGGTAAGTGATAACACGGCGTGCATCAACGCGCGTTTTCCGGCGCCCGTTTTCAACGCGTAGTGGTTTTCATTTTCAACCATAATTTCTGCCAAAGCGAGTCCAATAGAGTTCGTCTTCGCGGATGAATCTACCGTCATGGAAATTTTATACACCGATTTCGCTTCGTCTCTCCCGGCCAACGCGTCCGCGTCGACGACTTGGTTCCTCGCTCGCTCTTCCGCCTCGCGTTTGCGCTCAATAGCCGCCTTCATCTTTTCAAAGTCTTCACCTTCCAGCTCGCTGTCGTAATCGGAGTCTTCCATTAACGCCGCCTGTCGAGCTTCTTCCTCCGCTTTCTTTCGCATCTCTTCGAGATCGAAGACTTCGTCGAAGATTTTACCTTCCTCGCCGGAGAGTTTACGCAAAACTTGTCTCGCCGCTCGCCATCCGGTGAGCATGGCACCGCCAACTGTATCTGGATGTTCTTTACACGTGTGTTCGCCGGCAAAGAATAAGCGTCCTTTCAATTCTGGACGACCTAATTCGTCGTAATCCGCGGCGCCTCGAGAGCTTTTCTTTACGTACGAGTACGAGCCTCGCGCAAATGGATCTTTACCCCACGCGGTTGCTTTAGCCGTTTTCACTTTGATTTTCGATTGGTCGCCGTTGAAGTGCACTTTCGCCAACTGTTCCACGGCTAAATTCACGAGTTCTTGTTGCGACTCTTCCGTGACGTTGTTCTCGGTATCTTCCGCGTTCGAGCCTGCGACTAACGCGATCAACATGTTTTCGCCACAAACTGGTTTCAAGTTCCAGAACATGAAACATCGCGCGCGGTTGTTCATTTTCGACTCGTCGTCGCTGTCTACGGCGACACCGAAATAATCGCGATCGTCCGACCAAAACTGATCTTCGAACTCGATGACCAGCTTGTTCAAATTTCCAAAACCTAATCTATGGACGGCATTTCGTTTCGCGGTGGATAATTCAGGAACGAACTCGACGTCGTCGTTTTTTAGACACCCCAGAGGTACCGTGCACACCACCGCGGAGCCTTCGTAGATGGTACCATCGGCGCACTCCACGTTGACGCCATCGAATGGGTTTTTCGTGCTCGTGACGGTCACCTTCTTGACGATCGCGTTGAGTTTAATTGCACTTATTTTTTCAATTTCTCTCGCCAACGCGTCGGTGATTTGGCCGTAGCCGTTTCGCACCATGCAATGCGGCCCGCCAAACCCGCCGTACATTTCGTCTTGGTTCCAGTGCGGTAGCGACACGTCCCCGAGTTTCGCAGAACATCCGTATTCTAAATTCGCCCAGTGCCAATCGAGCAATCGTTTATCGTCTTTGGAAAACTGCTTGATTTTCTCCAACTTTTGTTGTTTCTTCTCGTCGTTCATGTCGTCGTCGTCGTCGTCGTTTTTGTTGTTGTTGTCGTTGTCATCGTCTTCTCCTCTTTCTTCTTGTTCCTGTTGTTTCTTTCTCAGTGTATCTTCTAAATACTCGCGCTCGAAATGGACTTTGGTCAGGTCTTCAATTATTTCGCCCAACCCGAGATCCGCGGTGGCGTCTTCGCCTCGCGCCTCCACCGTCTCTCTCGCTTCGTCCATCAACAAGTCTCTCAACTTTTCAATTCTCGCGTCTTTTTCGCCGGCGACTAAACTCCCGTCTTTGCCGTCGTATAAAGGACACCCTGGACGTAACTCGACGAGTTTCAAATCGATTTGCGAGCTGACCTCGGCGGAAGGATCCGCGCGAATACCTAACCACGGCATACCCGTTCTCGCTTTCGGGTTCGGTTCCGTACCGGTCACGATGGAGGCGCCAAAATCCACCGGCGCGGAAAACGTCTCTCTTTCTGTCCACACTCGCCCACCGACGCGATCTCTCGCCTCTAAAACAATCACCGGGACGTTTCTCGATTTCAACTGGTTCGCGCACGCTAAACCGGACGGTCCGGCGCCGATGATTATAACCGGTTTCGACGTATCCACATCTCTCTCCCGTATGTTTGGATGTATTTTCCCCTCTTCGACTGCCGGCGGTGACCTCCACTTGAAAGTAATCTCATCCCCGCCGTCGTCTACTTCGTCGTCGTCGTCTTTCTTCTCCTTCGATTTCCCTTCTTCCTCGAACAACCCGTCAAACGCCTCCGCGCCTTCCGTTAAATACTTCGTCACCACCTCCTTAATCAACCCTTTCTTCTCGCTCAAATCCGTATTCAAACACTCCTCCGACCCAAGTTTCTTCCGAATCATCTTCTCCGTCATCACGTTCATGTCGCACGTTTTCAGCAATCGAATCAACTCTTTCGTTACGGTCGCGTCGTCGATGATTTCGATCGCAGAGGCGTTGGATCCGACCACGGCTTCTCCCTCCACGTCCTCCTTTTCCTCCTCTTTTTCCTCCTCCTTTTTTTCTTTCGTGAAAACTCCGTAGTTCACTCCACCGTTCCGTTCCAGCCAATCGAACACGTCTCGAATCATCTTCTCCTCGTAATTTCTCACCTCTTCGATCACTTCCGTCACGTCCAATCGCCTCCGAACATCTCTCCGCCACATGGCGCATATCTTATTCCTCACGCCTAAATAATGCGCCTCGCTGTTCCCTCCGTCTCTGAGTTGCGTGTCGAAGTCTTTCTTTTCGAGGAACGAGACGCGTTCGAAGTCGAGACCGGCCGATGCGGCGGCGATTTGTTCTCGACTCGGAGGCGAAGAATCATCTTTGTCGTCGGAATCGGAATCGAGGAATAAGTCGTCCAAAGCGAACTTGGACGAGCGTCGGTAGCCGACTTTTCTTTTGTGGTGGTGATTATGCGTCGCATTCGTGGTATTCTCAAAGGTGTTAAAGGCCATCTTTTTGTTTGTGCTTTTCCTTCGTCCTTATGAACGAATACAACAAGTGAGGAATCCGTCACTTACGCGAAAGAGGGAAACGACGGACTCGCGTTCGAGAAGAAGGACTCACTCCTCTTCGAAAATGAAGAAAAAAACCTACTACGACGTCTTGAACGTCTCGCCTGTCGCGACGCAAACGGAAATCAGAAAAGCGTACCACAAACTCGCGATTCAGTATCACCCGGACAAAGTCAAAGACGACGACGGAGACGAAGCGAACGCCGCACAGAAAGGGAAAAAGGAAGAGAAAACGGAACTGTTCAAGAAGATTTCAGTCGCGTACACGTGCTTATCCGACCCTTCGGAGAGAGAGAAATACGACGAGAGAATGCGAGGAATGTGTGGGGAAGGTTTGATGTCCGGGAGGAACTTGTATTCGGACGAGGAGGAGGATGATGGAGACGACGTATTCGGCGACGACGAGGACCAATTTTCCTCGCAAGATTTGGAGCGAAGGCTGTTTTGCGCGAGAGTCGGCATCGCGGAGTGCGTGGTGAGAGTCGTTCGAGTGACTTTAGAAGATATATTCGAAGGGAATAAAGTATACGTAGAATCTGTTCCGGTTTTTAAGGCGGATTTTATACGGAAGAGAGTGGTGCCGTCCGTCGCGCGAGTGCGCGTGGTCGTTCCGAGAAACGCGCGAGACGGCGATACGATGTACTGTCGAAGCGACGGAAGTCAAATGCAACGCGTCGCGGTTGTCATTCGGGAGAAACCGCACGAGATTTTTTCGAGGAGCGAGAATAAACGAGACGATGTGGTAGCCTTGATTCGATTGACGAGGAAAGAGTGCGAGGAAGGCGCGGTGAAAATAATCAAAGGCTTGAACGGCAGAGAGATACAATTAAAGGTGAACAAAGGCGCGGTGGAAAGAGGGAAAGACAAGTGGCACACGGTCGTTGGGGAAGGGTTTTACATCTCCAAGCCGAGGATGGACGTGAACACTGGGATTGAAGCGACGACGACGAACGGTCAAAATCAAGGGAGTCGGGGCGATTTGAGGGTTCGATTTCGACAAATGTCCGGGTTCGAGGCGTTTTGGAGGAAAGGCTCTCGATTGTGGTGGGCGAAACGTATCGGTGGATCGATCGTGGCGTACGCGGCTTTGGAATTAGGTGCGACGGCTCTGTTGCACGTGCTGCTCGACGCGTGGGATATTTTAGAAGGACCCGGGGATCAGTTATTTTTAGATTCGTTTCCGGGCTTGTACGGGATTATCCCTTCGACGTCGATTATATTCGCCGGACGGGGAAGAGCCGGGAACGAAGGCAGCGAGACGTTACATAGAAATATAAATAAGGCATGGAACGCGCCTCGCGATATGCCGGATAACATACGGTCGGACCCGCCACCGCGCAGACCATTTTCATTCTTTCGGCGGTAGTTTTAGGTACTAAGAAGGTTAAAGAAAATATTGTAAAAAAAATAGTATTATTAAAAGTAGTGTTAACTTTTACGCGTGTATGTTGTACGTAGCAGGTACTTCAAGGTACCAAAATTCAGCGTGAAGTACTAATCGTACCAATCGTCGATGTTCGCTTGGCCGCCGAACGCGTCGGCCAGCCCGTTGACGCTATTCGCGAATTCGTCCTCGGTTTTCTTGCTTTTACTTTTCTTCTTTTTCGATTTGACTTTTTCTGGCGCCACGTCGTTCCAGAATCGATCGTCCGTTTGATGATTGCCATACTTTCTCAAATATGGTTGTCCAGAATTGATGGGGCCGCCTCCCCAGCCGCTCGGCGCGGGTGGGTGGTGCTGGAACGATTGGCCCGGGTTCGCGCTATTTGTCGTATTCGTTGCACCACTACCCGGTCGTTGATCAATGCCCTGTTGTCCGTTCAAACTATCGCTCCAACCCGCGAGTTTCCCGCTCAACCAGCCTTTCGCTTTGTTCGCGGCTTCGTTCGCTTTCGCCACGGCGGTGTTCAAACTCACGCCTTGCGCAGGCGCGGGATAGTACGGTTGCGAGCCAAACCCATCGTATTGTTTTGAGCTTGACATGCCGTTGCCGTAACCCCCGCCGCCACCACCTCCAGACGGGAAAAGTTCGTTATAATCTGGTTGCACAGTTGATGACTTTTTCCCTTTCTTTACACTCGTCGGCGCCGCGTACACCGACGCCGTGTCTTGAAACCCGTTGTTCATGGCGATTCTGGCTTGCGCTTCCGCCCTCGCCGATTCCGCCGCTTTACGCATGCGTTCTTCCAGCTCCTCCTCTAAGGATTTCTCGGTCGTTTTCTTCTTCTTCTCTTTCTTCTCTTTCTTCTCTTTCTTCTCTTTCTTTTCTTTCTTCTTCTCCTTTTTCTTAGGTTCTATCGGCGCTTTCACTTCCTTGATTGCTTTCTTGTGTTTAATCGATTTGTTCTTTTCTACGGTATCCGCGGAGATTTTCCATCCGATTTCTTCATCCTCCTCGTCGTCGTCATCGCCCTTGCCAATCTTCTTGCTCAAACGTCTCGAGGCAAACTCGTCGTCGTCTTCGTCCGAACTGTTTTCGATATCCTCTACGCTACTACTATTTCCGCCGCTACTGCTACTACCTCCGCCCCCGTCGCTGTCGCTGCTCGCGTCCTCTGATTCGTCCTCGTCGCTACTCTCCTCGTCGTCATCGCTACTACTCAACGCCTTTTCGTCGTCTGGTTTTGCAAACGGATCAAACGTTGCCAACGTTGCTGACGATTGCTTCTTTTTTTTCACAACATCCACGTGCGCGGCCATCGCGGCGCCCATCCCGCCACCACTCATAGCCGCGACCACCACGGCGCGTTCCTCCGCGGTCATATTTTTTAAATGGTACGTCCGATCCTGCACGTCCGGGGTAGTTTTCAAATGTTTCACCCATTCTTCGGCGGATATGCCGCCTAAAAACTTCCCTTCGCAAAAACCTCGAGGTTTTGGCGGCGGCGGCGGTTTCCACCCGTCCTCTTCCTCCTCCTCGTCGTAATCCTTCTTGCGTTGATTCTTCTTTTTCGTCGCGCCGCCGCTACCGGTCGCCAGCAAACTCGGCTTGCCGCTGCTCGTCGTGTTTGCAAACATAGAATTCACCGCCGATGTCGTCGCCGTCGTCGTCGTCGTCATCACCACCGGCGCGTTATATTTTGGCAACTCCATCTTCACCACTTTCTTCTTCTCTTTCGTCTTCGTCTTCGTCTTCTTCTTGGTAAAATTCGAGTTCCCGTACGCGCTCGGAAACATCACGTTTTCCTCTTCTTCCGATTCCGATTCCGACTCCGACTCCGATCCGCTCTCGCTCTCGCTTTCGCTTTCGCCGCTGCTGCTCTCTTCGCTCTTCTTCTTCTTCTTCTTCTCCTTACTCTTCTTCTTCTTACTCTTCTTCTTCTTTTTCTCTTCCCCGTCGAGGCCGCCGCCTCTCCCTTCCGCTTTCTCCTTCAACTTCTCGCGATACTTCTCCGCCCATTTCGAATTGTACTTCTCTCTCGCCGGCGTGTGTTTCCCTATGTTCCCTTTCTTCCGCAAATACGCGTTCATGTTTTCGTTCCCCCCGTGTTTCATCAGAGATACCTGTTTCGCGTTCCAACTGTCCATCGTGATCGACCGCACGAACGACACGTGCACGCCTAAGCTCCTGTGTATGCCTGAACACCCCAAGCAGAGCCACAATCCGTTGGACACGGAGGCCCAGTCCGGGTTCCCGGTCGGGCAGTCCGCGCATAATTGGTTTCCTTTTCCTTCCTCCCTTTGTATTCTCGTCAACATTGATCGGTGGTCTTCGTGTTGTTGTTGTTCGTTTCCTCTCGACATCCTCCTCGTTTCTCTTCTTCTTCAAGAGCTTTTGCTCTCACGGAGATGTTTCCGCGCGCGGGTAATTTCCAATTCCAAATCTCTCTCTTTGCTCTCTTAAACTTCTTAATATTGCTTTCTCGG
>Ga0209631_10002260_pt1 | contig 23231 bp, 26 predicted proteins | sample COG_08_FD_184752 | JGI IMG/M metagenome (GOLD analysis project Ga0209631, IMG submission 184752) | Pelagic Microbial community sample from North Sea - COGITO 998_met_08 (SPAdes) (version 2) | ecosystem: Environmental > Aquatic > Marine > Neritic zone/Coastal water | place: Helgoland, sampling... | reverse complement strand
ATCTTCGATTTGGAATCGACCATACTCACTCTCTGACTGTAATTGTTTTAGGTTGAGAGCTAACTGTTGGGCCCCTACAACACCTCTACCACCTGAGCGTAAGTTCTTACGAGATTGATTTAGGAAGTACCGCGTAAGATCAGGATCGCCAACGGCTAACCAGTCTCCTAATCCAATAGCATCAAGTACAGACTGAATAATATTTTTAAGTCTATCAATCATACTGGAATCAAGTGAAGCGGCTCGTTCAGCAAGCACTTCTTCTACAGCTTCCATCATATCCATCTGTGGATTAGCTCTACGCAGAATATCTGCAGCAGCTCTTACATGACCATCAGTTCTGTATATCTCACGGAACAACGGATCCATTCTGCTACGAGGCATGAAGGCACGGAAACCAAAGTGACCTAATGCTTCGTGAGCAACAGTCAATCTAATCTGTTCTTTTGTTCTTGCGTAGTCACTGAAGATTATAACTTGATCGCCAACAGAATAACCAACGGCTTCTACTGTATCAAAATCACCGAGTGGTCTACCTGCTTGAGCACGCTTATAAAGCTCAGGGTTTGTCCTAGCTAACTCTTGAACGTTTGCGACTACAGTAACAGTTGGTTTTACTTTTAATTTTTTAAGGACTTGCTTAACAACAAGGTCTATCTCACCCTTACCTAATGGTTTAGTAGGCTTACCATCTGCTCTACTGAAGTTACCATCAGTGTTCTTAGAGTCCATCTCCTTCATTATCTCAGCGGTAGGTTGTAGCCTGTTTACTCTTGCGTTCTCACGCTGTGTACGTCTACCTTTTTTAAGAAGGCGTTGGCCTTCTGTCTGCTGAGCATTTCTTTCTGTCTGTGTTTCAGGCGTTGGATCAGGTACAATACGACCATTAAACAATCGTTTTGTTTTTAGGTTACCTCTAACATCAAAGAAGTCTTTAATTGCATACCCATTAGCCATCAGATAATTTCTATCTGAGTTAGCAAAATAAGTTTGGATACGATTTATCTCTCTACTACCTGTAGACTCACCACCTTGTTGAGTTCGTTGCTCAACAGAAGCTCTATCAGATGTAAGTTCAACCACAGGATTATAACCACTGAAAGATTTAAACTCATATCTTTCTAAGTGTGAGTTAAGAATATCTTCTAGCATCCTAGAGTTTTCTAGTTGTAATTGTTTTGTTTTCTCAGCAGCAATTTTTCTACCTTTAGTACCTAAAGCTGCTTCATAAGCTTTTCTAAATGCTTCAAAGTCAATCTTATCTCCGGCAGCCTGCTGTCTTCGTAGTGCATTAAGTACTCTGTCTGCAGTATCTTGACCAAGGACTTCACCTTGTGTCTCTTGAGATATAGCTTCGTTAACGGCTTCTTGCTGTGGTGATGTAAACCATGCTGGCATATTTGTAAGTGCGACTTGAACGTCACCAAGCAGATGGTTTTTAGTAGCAAAATTTAACCAAGGCTTTGTCTTACCTTTATTAAAACCCCTATCAAATGTTCCATCTAATGGTTGTGCGTTAGCTTGAGATACAAAAGCATCATTGATTGCTTTACGTTGTTGAGGAGTAAAATCAGTTTTACTCAGGTACTCTATAGCTTCAGCAGTAATACCTTGCTTAGTTAGGTTTGAATCAATTTCAAAAAATGCAAAAGCCACTAGCTGGTGTGCGTATGACCATGCTTCACCATGTTTAGTAAAATCAGTAGTAATATCAAACTTAGCTTTATACTCATTAAGTTCTTCTCTAGCAGAAAGCTTTAGTTGCTGGTATGAGTTTTCATATAGACGTTGTGCAATATCACCATTGACTGCACCACCTGCTACTAAGTCTGCCCATGCCTGTCGAGCATCTTGAGGTAGTCTATCTAGTGGGACAGTACCTGCTGGAGCTAATTCATTCCATGCTTCAATAGGTGTCTTACCTGTAACGTCAACAAAGACTTCACTTATACGAGCTTCTGATTCCTGAGCTTGTTTACGCTTATTTTCTTCGCGAGTTTCCCGAAGCGCTCGCTGTTCGCCTGCTTGATTCTCTGCTGTCTGGCGTACTGACGCTTTTCCGAGCTGCTCTTGGAGCTTATTCTGGTTGGTAGTTTGGCGTCCTTGGGTGTCTCCGATTGGAACTGCTCCGCTAGTTCCGGTTTGTTCGCGTACAGCCACTTCTTCTGTGCTTCGCTCTTGAACGGCATCTGGCCTCCTTGGTTGTTCATATGATGTTACAGTAAACTGCTCTCCTGTCTCAGGGTCAGTAACTACTCTGTCTGTTCCTGTGCCTACTCTTGGAATAGGTGCTCTACCTGTTAGTTGAGCTGCTGTTTCTTGTACTCTTTGTAAAGGATTAACTCGTGCAGGTGGATTAATTATATCTTGCATCTCTGTTATAATCTGATTTTGTTCTGCTAAATCGTTGTTAGTCACAGCAGCTTGGAAGTCATCAACATACTCTTGTACGTTCTCCATAGGTATACCACTAGCTACCATCTGATTTATAAGTGGTGTTAATTCAGGTGAAGTAGGTTCGGGGAATGGTAATGTCATCTGCCCTGCAGCTTCTAACTCAGCAGCTGTAGGCTCTGCAACAACAGGTGCTGCAGCTCGACCTCTTCGTAATCCTTGTCGTCTTGCACTATATGGTGCTGCCATCCCCGGCAGACTTAACTGCGTAGGTGTTCTCTGTGGTACAGGAATCTGTGCAGCTTTACGCTCCTCAAGTTCTTGAGTAAGCCTATCATTCTCTGCAAGTATTTGTTCTACCCTAGCGTTTTCTAATTGAGCCACTTGCTCGTTTAATCTTTGCTGTTCAGCTAGATCAAACTCTTGTTGTCTTTGTGCTCGTTCTTCAGCTTCCTGTGCTAATTGCCTAGACTCTAATAGTTGTTGCTCTTGCTGAGCTATTCTAGTGTTAGCAGCTTGTAGAAGTTGTTGTCCTATGGCTGTCTCTTGTACCGCCGGGGTAGCCAAGTCTTGCACACTTTGTGCTACGTCTTGTGCAGGAATATTAAGTGTCTGTTGTCCAGCTGCTTCTAGTTCAGCCTGTGTAGGCTGTGGATTAGCTTGTTGTATATTAGCTATTGCTTCTCCAGCAGTTGGTTGTTCTGATAATTCGTTTAGTGCTCCAGCAGTAGTTGGCCCTTCAGGTGGGAACATAATCCCCTGTTGTCCTTGTTCTTGGCCCGGGAGTATAGGTTGGTTAGCTTGAACCACTGTGTCTAACGGCTCTCCCGCACGAACCCCATCCGCACCCGCAACAAAGTCAGGAGATTCAGATACTGTAGTAATCGCTGGAGTAGGAGCAGGGAGAGCCGCAGTACCAGCGGGGGGTGGTAATTGACCTTGAGGAGGAGCTGTCGGGTCAAGTACATCGCCAGTAAGTGGAGGAGCAGGCAGTAATTTTTTATCTGCTTGTGGATCGTCTTTGTCTAATACATTAGTAGGATCGCCCTGTTTAAGAAGGTTAGCGCCACCACCTAGTGGGCCACCGATAGCAAAGCCTGCTGCAAAAGAGTTAATTAATCGTCTAGTTGTTTCAGAGTCACCAAACGATTGGTCTGTTCCGTATAATAAAATAGATTCTTGTCCAAGTTCTGTAAGACCTTCAAGCGTACCACCAACAGCGACACCTTTACCTACTCGCTTAGCTACACCACCTGATTTAAGAATATTTGGCCCAAGTCCAAAGATACGACCTGCTAAGAAAAACTCTGGTAGTACTTCCATAGCTGCATACGGTATAGCTCCAAGAGCCGCAGTACCTCTGTCACCTACACCTGTATCTCTTACTTCACCATAAATATCAGCGACACCCATACCATAAGAACCAAGGAGTGATGCTCCTGCTGCGCCACCTGCTTTAGCTTGGTTTGCAGCTTGCTTACTTGCTTTAAGTGCGCCAACAGCAAGGGAGTCTTCAGCTCGTTCCTTACCTAATTTTTTAAGGAATTGATTACCTGTCATAGTTGCACCACTAGGGGCTACATAAAAGGCACTAGGATTTTTAATTTTAGCTGCGGCTGTAAGACCGGAGAACTCACGGAGTAGTTTTTTCTCACCTTTGTTAAGGGCTTGACCCTTCATATATTTTTTAGCGGCTGATGCTACGGCTAGTTTTACTGATTCTTTACCTAGCAAACCATATAAAGCACCACCTGCTGCGGTAAATGGATTAGCACCGCCACCTGCAACTGCACCTGCTCCAGCACCAACTAATGCAACACCAATAGATTCTATTAAGTTTGGCCCTTGCTGTGCAAAGTTAGCAACGAACCAGTCAATAGCTCCACCTTTAAAGTATTCTCCATCTTCGCTTTTAAATTCTCTTTGAAATGGTTGGTTATAATATAATTCTGCAACTGCATCATTTACTAAATCTTGGCCAAATTCTTCAAACCCAAGGAACTGAGCACCTCTACCAGCAAGAAGTTTTAGGTTGTCTCCACCTATTTCAAAGTTTCTTGCAAACAAAGTACCCAAGCTAGGGTCTTCGATGTTGTTCATAAATGTTTTATAGGAATCAGGAGACACAGCTTGCCAGTCACCATCAGGCTGTTTAGCCCTAGGTCTGTCTAGGTATCCCCTAGACTCTGCATCTAACGCTGATTGTTTATCATCAGCATTGTATAATGCACCGTTAACAAACATTTCATTTGTAGATGGATTAAATAATACACGAGGCCCAGTCTCAGGTGGTTGATCAAATCCCCCTAGGAGCGCAGCTTCAAGAGTCTTGTCAGCTTCTTGTTGTTGAACTAACTGATCAGCAAGACCTGCTTGTAGTGCTTGGAGTCCTGACGACCCCCCGCCAATAGGCTCGAATGGATTACCTGCCCCGGGCGCAGTTGTAGCATCATAGTAAGAACTTGAAAATGCTTGAAGCCCTGCTTTTTTTGGAGCCATAGTTAATCCTTCTTTTCACGCTTATACGAATTAGTTCCTGATGGTGTTGTTACACGCTGTTTTATATAAGAATACACATCCTCACCATTAGGCCCTTTAGTTTTCTGTTCTACAAGCATAAAGGTTTGGTTACCTTCTTGTATAACCACACCACCATCGCCAGTATTAGACACTGTTACTTTTGAATTTGCTTTATATTGCTCTACTAGCAAATTATACTGACCATCAAGTCGTTTCCTATAATTTTCACCTAAGTCTTTGTATTGTTGTTTAGCAATCGCAAGTTGGTTTTCAAAACTCTTCATAGCCATTGTAGATGATAGAGTAGCTTGTGATCCTCGGTAACCTTGATCAAACGCTAGCTGTAATGTAGTACTAAGTTGTTTACTGTCTAATGTTTTATATGGTTTACCACCGATAGTAATATCGTACTTACCATCAGATCGTGTGTTGATACCAATATCCATACCTGAGTATTGAGACCAAACCATAGCAGCTCTATTAGTGCTACCCTTAGTTAGATCAGATAATGCTTGCATACCCTGAAGGTACATAATTTTGTTTTCTGCTTTCTTAGCTTCTAATGCACCAGCTTGCTGCATTGTTTGAGCTTTTGCCATAAGCTCAGTAGAGTTATTAATTAACTGGTTATAAGACGCTTCATCAGTACCACCAATACGAGATACTTCTGCAAGCCTTCTAAAATATTCAGATCGTTCTGCAAGAATTTTTACATTCTGATTGGTTTGGTTAATAATTAATTCTCGTTCTTGAAGAAAATTACGCAACTCAAACCCAGTTTGTGATGGGTCTTTTTGGTAAAACGCAGGAGGTTTTACTTCTGTTTTACTCTCAGGGACTTTAGGTTCAGTAGCTGTTGTACCATCATCGACACCAACCTGCTGTACATTTTTAAGAGTACTTACATCTGTACTTGCTGTACCTGTGTTACCAGTGTTTGCAGATTTTGCATCTGTGTCTGTCTTTACATCAGTGATAAGACCCACTTGATTGTTTGTAGTTGTAGTGGTCGTAACATTAGATGAACCATCAGTTGCAAATGGTTTATTGTTAGTAGACGTAGTGGTCGTACCACCTGTTATACCTATAAGTTTATTATAGATTGAGACTACAGCTCGGTTATAATCTGTATTTGTAAGAGAGCCATCGTTAGCTGTTGTTGGAGTTCCTCGTTTTAAAACAGATTCCATACCACCTTGATAACCTGCAGCAAGCAAGTTCTTAGGTACACCAATATACTCACCATACTTTAAATATAAAAGTCCAGCAGTAGGATCAGTTGCTGATCCTTTTTTCATACTCTTAGCTAACGCAACTACGTTTGCAGGTATGTTATATTTTGTAACATTCTCTGGGTTTGCATACCATGCTTTCATCTGATCAAAAGTATCAGGCATAACTTGCATAATACCTTTAGCACCTTTAGCAGATGTTGCAGTAGTAGTTCCAAAAGAACTTTCTATACCCATGATTGCTGTAGCAAAGTCAGGATCAAACCCTATTACTCCAGCTACATTTCTAACATTCTTTACTTTCTTATTATTTAAAGCTGGAATTAGTATATCCTCAGCAGCCAACTCAGTAATTCTTTTATCTGCTAACCCTGCAGAATTTTCATTAATCTTTATCTGTTTTTGTATTTCTTGTCGTTGAGGTTGTTCTTCTTTAAATTTGTTATACCAACCTGTTGGGTCAACCGCAGCTGCGGTTAATTGATTTGGATTTTGTAAAAAATAATTCTTAGCTTCATCTGTACGATACCATTTTGATGCCGCTGCAGATTTGCTTCTTTGCTTTGCTTCAGCAGGATTGTCAGTAAAGTATCCGTATATACGACCAGCGGGAGAACCTGCTAATGTGTCGCCATATCCTGTTGCAGCACGATCTCCTAACCTCATAAACAAAGTTTGAAAGTCACTATTAGCAAAAAGTTTTTGAATATCTTGTGCAAATGCTGAAGATTCGGCATCGACCTGTGTTATATCAACAGTTCCAGATTCACCAATGCTGCCATAATCTAATTCTTTTGTAGGGTCAAAGTTTGGAATAGTAAGTGTAGTTGGGGGTTTTACTTCATTGTCATCAATAACAATTTGATCATCGCCAACTATAGATTCTCCATCACCTACTTGACCGGGAGGTGTAAGCACTTCTGGAGTTACAACTTCTGGCTTCTTTTCTACAACTGGAGGAGGTATATCAATATAGTTGCCACCGAAGCCATCAAGTTTAAGACCTGCAGACCCTTGATTCAAAGCGTTAGGTGTAGGTAAAGCTGGTGGCCCACCTTGAGCGTTACGGAAAAAGTCCCTATTAATTCTATTTTGATTTGCCCGTTGTAGATTTTGCAATCGGTTTTCAGCTTCTGCACCACTGACAAAAGCTTCTTGGTTTAGATTACCAGCTACATTTCCAAGGAGACCTAATACCATATTTAACTCCTATACTGCGATTGGTTTGCTACTGTTAAAGGAATTTGGCAATCCACCACCAGTAGTATCTAACCCAGCTTTTTTGTTACGCTCTTCTTTTTCTTTTTTGTCTAGCCCACTCTGAGTACTAAATCCACCGAAGAACTTTTGGATATTATCCTTCTTTTTAGTAGCATCTGCATTAGCCTGAGCATCAAGCCCAAGATAATATTCAGCCAGTTTTCCCTGTGCATTAGCTGCAGTCGGTGAAGCGTTAGGTATAAGTCCCACACCTGTGGCCATAGCTTTATCTTTAAGACCTATACCTTGTACAAATCCTGTGTCAAAAGCAGTTTGAACATTTTTACTACCAGATAATGCTGCTCGTCTACGATCACCTGAAGAAACACCACCTGATTTTAGTCCTGCTTTACGCTCAAACTCTCGTAGCTTACGACCTTCTGTAATAGCTGCTCTATTGGCAGCTTGCAGACCAAAATATTGTGGGTCATAATAACCAGCTTGAACCATATACTGCTTAGCTGCATCTAATTTTTGATTAAACGCTGCTTCGTCTTTTGCTTTAAGAGCTTGTAGTTCTTGTTTATATTCTTCTATAGCAGCAGTTGCTTCAGGACTTTGATCTGGTGTACCGACTATAGCTTCTGCAGCTACAGCACCACCAACCTGAAGGACAGCATTAGCCAAAGCATCTGGATTGGTAAACCTGTCTACAATTTTCTCACCTGCACTAGATAAACCTTTTTTCAAACTAGCTGAGAAACTTTCTTCTACAACAGCATCTGTACCAGTTTTTACTACAGCATTTGATAAACCTTCTGTGCCTGAAGTATTAAGACTAGCGGTAGTTACACCATCTGGTAAAGTGTTAGCAGTACCTGAACCAACAGAACTACCATCTAAAGTAGTAACTCCAGTATTAGCAGTAGGTGTAGCCGCATTGCCGAACATCCCCGGTTTAGAAGCTGATGTGTAACCACCGATACCACCTCCAATAAGTCCTGAGATAGCACCTGCTTTTACATCACCGCCTGTGACTTTAGCTGAAATAGCACCAAGTCCTGCACCAACAATCGCTGAACTGACAACGGCTGTAGCTGTAGCACCAATACTTGCAGTGACCGCCGCACCAAGAGCTGTTGAAGCTACCAGTGAACTTGCAATCATAGGTGCTGCAATAGGAATAGCTACAACTGCAATAACAGCTATAGCTTTTTTTATACCGCCACCATGATGTGTCATAGGAACGGGTGTTATAATAGTCTCGTTAGTAGGGCCTACCGAAACTACTAGAGGGTTTATTATAGTTTGCATTTAGACCTCCTTCGTTAAATCTTGTCTAAGTAATGAATACTTTCGCTCGAAACCCTGTGCCTGTAATATCTTTTCCATAGCTGGTGCGACTAAGCATTCTATTTTAGTAACTCCGCAAATCTGCGCCCAACCGCAAACTTGCTTCCAATATCGTTTCATATTATGGCGTAAATCTCTCCCGCCTAAAGCTAATACATTCATAGCAGTAAACTGTGGATAGTAAACAAGTTCCAGAGCAAGTGTTAATGTTACATCAGGAACTTCAGTATCATCATTCTTAACAGCAATTACATACAACTGGCCTTTAAGACCACGATCATAAATATCATCAACAGTCATTTCTCCGTGCATAGCTCTATCAATACACTCTTGAAACAACGGGATACACTGACCCCAGTATTTATCATACAACTCTTTTGTAGATAACAACTGAGCGTTGTATTGTTTATGTTCTTCTGGTTTTTCTACTACTTGTAAAGACATTAAACCTCACCACCTTCTTCATATTGTTTAAGCATCTTATCAAAAAACTCTGTACCTTTTGCTTTTACAATATTTTTAGGGATAACATATTCTCCGCCTTCCATCTCAGCATTGTTAACACCTGCCACTTTAGTAGGTATACCACCTTGTGCATGTGACGGCCCGACAAGTACACCACCTTCGTTCATCATCTGAGGCGGTTGTGGTTGCATCATCTCTGCACTTTCGACTTGTACATCAGCTTCCATAGCTTTTGCTGCCATAAGAATAGCAGTTATCAAACCTTCATCATATTGCTCAGGAATCTCTTCTGCTGGTATTATACCCCGTTGAATAGCCATCTGCCTAATCTGTGGGTACATAGCAGGATTTTGTTGTACTGTTTTTGCAAGCTCTATAATCATATTTAATTCGTTTGCATCTATTTCGCCTGACTGAAGACCTGCTTCAATAGCTGCTCGTATCCTAGCAACAGCTTCTGGATTGTTACCTAGCGTCTGATTTATTTGACCATCTATCATAGCAGGATTTGCTGGCCCTTGCGGCATCTGTGGTTGCAGACCCGGTTGAACCATACCACCTTCTTGATATGTAGTAGGTTGCATCCTAAAATCCATAACTGGATAATTAGGGTTTCCACCTGTTACTCCTGTAGGTATCTCGCCTAAATTTGCATCTGTAGTAACAGTGGTTGGCATTGTTATTAATGTTTCTATACTTTGTGGTAGATCCATAGAGACAGAATCAGGAACAGCAGTCATAGCTGGGCCAGACGGTGTCATAGGATCAGGGCTAGCTTTCATTACCATAGCTTATTGTCCTTTCATCTGTTTGATTAAAAAATTAAGTACTGCTCTAGTCTCTGCTAAATCAGAAGCTAAAGTCTGTACATCAAGTATAAGTTTATTATGATCTTCTAAACTTGCAACGTCTTGGCTACTTATTGTAAAGCCTGTACCTTTTGCAGTTACTTGCTGTAGTTTCTGAGCACTCATGTTATTGACTGTAACTTGACCTTGTGTAATAGCTTTACTGTTAAGATCAGTTTCACCACGGAGACCCGTTAGCAGTTCTACATTTTCTTTTACTGCACCAATAAGTACAGTTTGATAGTCTGTAAAACCTCCTTGTGGTACTGCTGGTACTCCTGTAAATCTATTTGCTACACTCATGCTGACCTCAATCCGTATGGAGTCTCACCTATATGTATAGCCCTTATTCTTGAAGAGCCTGACACTCCAATTTCAAATGTATCACTTCTATACCCTGATGGCAATCTAAATACTTCATCAGAACTTACTGTACCTTGGAATATCAACTGTTTATCGACAAACAACTTAAAGGTAACAGGCTGATTACCAGTAGACTCTAAAGGAAATTTTGTCTGCCCATCTGCGTTAATCGGATAAGCATTTAATGTACCAATGTTATTTACAGCTGTACCTGCGTCTGTATAGTCTGTAGGCCCATTCAATGTACCTAACTGTATACTTTTAGCCCATATACCGTTGTTAAAAGCTGGGAGTGTATTGTTATATGCTATAACATTTTCTGCTTCTTCAGTCGAAGTTGCAAAATCTGCAATGACTCTGGCAGCACCAAGGTTCATATAATCCTTAGTTACAATGGTTTTTGACTTCCACTCTAGTGGAGAAAGTACTTGAGTCTTATTGTCCCACTCATAAAGATTTCCTTGGTCATCACCAATGTAATACATAACTCCTGTTTTATAATCAGTACAAGCTGCTGAAAAAGTGTAGTTTATACTTACAAGAAGTCCTCCTACTTTATCGTCTCTTTCAAATATAAAAGATTGACTAGAGTGAGAACCAAAGTACTTACCATTATAATAATGCCCAATTAAAGTAGCTGGATCTAAAGTAGTGTTCCAAGTATCCCAATCATGTATAAGTTGAGTAACAAGACTTATGCCAGCAGATGGAGCATAACTAGCTAACCCACCATGCGTAGCCCATATAACTCCATACCCCATATTGACAACAGATTTTTTAGAGAGGCATGGATATAAGGTATCAATACGAGCAGACACCATAGTAGCAGGATCATTACCCGATACTTGATATGGATACTCCTCAGTAAGCACTAATATAAAACCTTGTATAGCTTCTACCGCTACAATATCAGAATCAAATGTTAATCTAAAACGTTCAGGCCAAGCGTGCGGTTTATCAGGAAAAGAAAAACATAACTGGTTATCAAAGAATCCAATAAGAATATTGTTGTGTGACGCACGAATACCTTTCATACCTGTAGGCGGAGGGTCAAAATCTATAGATGGTAAGATTGTAGATAAACCCGATATAAGAAAATCATCTGTAAAATTATAACTGCTATCACCCCAATACCTAACTGTGTCGTCTAAACTTTCTGCTATATCATGGAATACAGTACCGTTAGTATCAGCAGTTTCAGAAATAGCATTACCACTATCAGTAAATGTAAATGAATACTTATCAATAATAGAAGCTACAGAAAACTCACCATTCATGCTGCCACTATCTGTAGTCATGCCAGATAATTTAAATCTATCATCCACAATAAAATTGTGTGGGTATTCTAAAGTTAATGTGACTACACTACCAACTCGTTTTACTTTAGTAGTAGCGGTTGGGAACCATAGAGTAGATAACAAGAAATACTCTGTTGCAGCAGTTGACACTACAGTTCTATAAAGTCTGATACCTCTTACAAAATTTTGTGCAGGTGCAGAAGGTTTTGCTTGTGGTAAATTACTAACTGTTACAGTCTGACCTTCTTTAATATAGACTTCGCTAGACGCTAAAGATGGTATAGATTCCTCATCCCAAGGTGTAACCCATGTATAAACATATGTTCTAATCTGTGTATTACCCGCCATGTCAGCACGGCCAGTAGTATTAGATGTCTTAGATGTTTGGCCACCGGGGCTAAAGTATTGGAAGTCTGTAGTATTAATAACAGTAATCTCTACATTAGTAGCATTAAAACCTTTTGCTTCATCTGATGTCCCAAAATCTCTAATAGTAACAATATTACCTGAGCGTAAGTTGTGGTTTCCTGAACCATAGAATGTTGCTGTATTACCACTATCCCTTTCATAATGTGTTGCAGATACAACACTAAACGAAACAGCAACAGTGTTAGGAGTTGTTATGGGCAGTGGTAGACCAAGATCATAATAACCATTGGTGACAGGATATGGAGCACTTCCGTTAGTAGCTAGATCATAGTTAGAAACTTTAGGTGTGCCATCGCCTGTATAGTAAAATCTTTGTTCGGTATCTTCTGTGTTAGAAGTAGTTGTCCAAGGTGCAGATGCAGTAGCAATATCTACATCATTGAGGTATGTAAGGAATACGTTGTTATTGTTAGTAGGATTAGTAAGTTTATATAGTGTTTGAATTGTACCCGTTCGCCCGACATTCTCGACAAGCTTCGGAGTCCTATAAGGTATAAGATCACCAGAATACAATTTAGCATTGAAAGCGTTTTGTGCGGCTCCATCAGGTAATAGCTCCGAAGATATCTTTGGAGACTCTCCTAAAAACCTTGTTAGCTTTACTGATCCCATTACTACTCAACCATTTCCAAAGCAATTTCTGTTGCTTCATTGTTTCTGCGAGTCCAACCATTTCCGAATGTATCAAAGTGATTTAGACCCTCATAAAAATCTTGCCTTATTTCTTTAAACTTTTCTACCATATATTTATTATTTTGTCCTGCAATAAGTTCTAGCGTCTTTGGCCCAATGACACCGTCCGGTTCAGCACCACAGCATTTCTGTACACCTTTAGAACTTCTACTTACGCCACTGTTAACTGCCCAATCGAAAACTACATAGTCTAAACCGGAAGGTAATTCATCACAGCTTGCCTTTTCCCAATAGTTTTTTAAATATATTGGAGCAACATCTTCTGGTGTAAGCTTCATCATATCTTGTTTAGTAACTTCGTAACCAACCCACTCTTCATAGACTCTTTGAGTCACCCCTAAATTAGTCATCCCTCCCGGATCGCTGGGATGATTTACGAATCCACCTTCGTGCTTCAACATTAATTGTAGTGCTTTATCAAAATTTTCTCTCATTTAGCTAACCTATCCATGTGTGCGTAAATCCTACCTATAACTTTATCAAGATTTAATAATTCAGTTTGCATCATACCTACCAGTGCTTGTAGCTCTACTACAGTGATTAATACCCATGTTGACAAACCTAGTAAAACAGTACCTAAAAAAGGAACTAACCACTTGTTATTTTTCATATAGTTACTTAGTCAACCCTTTCTGCTTTTCATATGTCCTCAAACCGCCAATTCCGAGCATGCCGCCGAGAACCGTTAAAAGTGTACCCATGTCAAATTCAGGAAGCTCTGGCATATCTACACCAGCTACAGCACATCCGAATACAATTAGGTCTTTAAGTATAAAATGATAAGCAAAAGCAATCGCGCAGACCCACCCAACTGCTGGACGCCATCCGCCTTTGAATAGTGATCCTGAAGCCGCTTCTGCTTTGTTTACTTCAATTTGAGAAAGTGCTAACGCTTGCGCGTGTTTCTCAGACATGGTCGCCAACTCATGGGCGATCCTAGCTTTTTCATCAGCATCAGGAATAAACTTATCAAGTAATCCTGTAACTGGCCCTATTAATGCTTGTAGCATATATCCTCCTTTTTACTGGTATATCTCAGTACCATCTTTTACTTTTTGTAATTTACATACAGCTGTAAATTTCTGTTTCTTTTCGCCCGGCACAGGGGGTTGATTCATAATCTTACTAGCAAAATACCTACATCTATTTACATCATACCAATACGTTATTGGCGGTTGTAAAGCAGTTCCTGCGTATATGTATAATGCAAACACTGTTATCATTTCCCATTTGTACTGCGTTGTGTCCAAGCAGTAGTCCCCATATATGTAGCAACTATACCACCACCTGTAATGTAAAACAAATTACTAATGTCAGCTAATGCGTTAACTCTATCTATAGGTATAAAAAACATAGCCATAGTAAATACACCCATCGCAATTAAAGAAAACCTAGCCATCCGAAGTTGAGCTAGGTTTTTTCTTGTGGCATCTTCTGTTTGTTTTATTTCTTTAGCATGTTTTAATTCGTCATCAGTTACTATACCATCATTATTGGCATCATAGTCATCGTACATTGATTCTGTTTGAAGCTTCTTCTGCATCAAATAATTCCTTTATACCTTAGTAACCATAACCCACCTAACAAACCTCCAGCTAAAAATACAAATATAAGTATACCCGCTGTCCAATTTTGAACTGTTTCTACAAACGATGCCCATCTTTTTTCTTTTTCTTTCTGAGCCTCGCTCCTTCTTTTTCTAGCTTCTACGCAAAAAGATATATAATCATTATGTAAACCCGGGCGACCTAGATATATCATCATTTGTTTTAATTCATTTTCTTTCTCTCGTATTTCTTCGAGAGCCATAAATTCTTCTAGGTCACTTTCATCTTTCCCTGTAAAGTTTGACCATATACTATTCTTTTTCTTAGTAGCATGTTTCTGTAGATTATCTTTAGCATCAGTAAAAGCGGCGATCTGTTTGCCAACTGAATGCAGTTCACGCCCGTTCTCTACCGCCTTTCGTATAACGGCATAGGCCGCGTTTGCTGCTGCAATATATTCTAACACCTAACATACCTAACTATTTTATTTTCTTATTATTATAATGTTTCATTTTTAAATGGGTTAGCTTAGACATTGCGTTTACTGCTGCAGTTTCTAAATCTTTAATACCATGTGTTATCTTAGACATTGTATTTACTGCAACTGTTCCGCCGCCACCATATTTTTTCTTTTTATTTTTCATATTATAACCCGGCATTTGATCACCTCCTTCAATTTATTAATGTTAATATTATTGATAACAATCCCGCAATCACAGCACCAGCTGCGCCAAGAAACACTCGCTCAAGTCTAGAAAGACGAGATAAAATCATATTGTAACGTTCAGCACAAATCGCTTCGTGTTGTAACAGTTCATTATTTATCTCAGCTGTGGTCATACGTTTCCTACTCATTCTGCCCTTTCACCGCTTCTGTTTGGTCTATAACCGTAGGCGGTTTTTCATAAAGAGGTGGTTCGTCAACGACCACGCCTTCCTTTACAAACTCATCACCTCGTAGAAAATCTCCGTTTGGCATCATCACAAGAGGTGTTCTTTTAATTTCTTTACTCATCTACTTCTTGCCATCCTTTTGCACTTTCATCCCAAGTGTAAAATTTTCCATCATCTGGATGAGAAGATGGTGCTTCCCATAAATAACTTTCACTATTTAACGTCCATGAAGGGTAAGGCTGTGGTTGATAAAATCCTGTACCATCATAATAAAAACCTATTCCTGCATAATTTTTTCTTAGAGGTGTACCACCATCAGTGTGAACCCCACCATATGTGTTATAAGATGTTTGAATCCACTCGCCGGGGCTTGTATCTGTAAAAATGTCAATATAATTTTGCTCGGTAACAATAACATTTACTACTTCTTGGTTTAGTACTTTTGCATAATGTGCCATGTTATCTCCTTACGGTATATACCTAATAATTACAATACCAGAACCACCAGCTCCGCCACCAGCGCCAGATGAATAGTGACCGCCGCCACCACCTCCGCCAGTGTTTGGGTCACCTGCTTCACCTTGTGCTGAATCTCTACCAGCTCCACCGCCACCGTTACCGCCAGCACCTTGGTCACCACCACCAACATCTTGTAATGTACCGCCGCCACCACCAGCATAATAAGTTGCAGAACCAGTTATAGAGTATTGTAATCCGATACCACCGGGGCCTCCAGCACTAGTACTACCATTACCACCAACAGCACCAGCTCCGCCGCCACCGCCACCCGGATAATTTGCAGTTATTCCCGTGTTTGGAGATCCACCAGCATTACCTTGTCCAGAAGTTCCAGCACCACCAGCAGCAGAACGAGAGCCTCCACCGCCAGAACCACCAGCACGACCAGCGATGTGACTTCCGTTACCAGAACCTCCGCCTCCACCACCGATTGCAGTATATCCAAATGCACTAGAGTTTCCTCCATCTCCACCAGTTCCAGCAACAGCGTTGTAAGGAGAACCAGAAGCAGCTCCAGCACCACCAACTACAACTGCATATGTTTGTGCAGAAATAGCAATAGCAGATCCATTTGGAGTCTTTGGTGTTTCAGCACCATAATATAAAAGTCCCCCAGCTCCGCCTCCACCTCCGGAGTGGATTCCGCCTCCGCCGCCGCCCGCAACAATTAATGATTCAGCACTAGCAGTAAAACCAGTAGGGACAACAAAATTACCAGAACCAGTAAATGTATGAATACGATAGCTTCCAGATGTTGTTATTGTTCCGCCTGTAGGGAGACCCACAGCAGTTGTGTTTAGTACACCTGAAACAACGTTATCTGCGTTAGTAACTTTTAAAGAGACAACATTACCTACAGTAACATTATTATACACAGCTGATGGCACTGCAACTGTAGCTGACGTATCGGAAGAAGCAGTTACAGTAACATTTGTATTTATAGAATCTGAAGTCTGCGTAAAATTAACTATTAAATTCGCACCAGATATAAAGCCTGTACCAGATAAAGTTAACGTACTTGCTACTCCATCTAATATACTCCCTGAAACAGACGAAAGTGTAGCAATAACAGATGAAATTTTTATCCAGCTTGTTCCATTTGAAAAATATACAACGTCATCATCAGTATCATATCTAATATGACCCTCAGTAGCACTTGCTGTAGGTTGTTGTGCTGTAGTACCTTTTGGTAACCCGAAAGATCCAGTAGATGTAGGAGTATTATCTAGGTGTGCATTTTCAAATAATGCAGCGGTAGGTCTAAGTTCGATCCTATCACCGATTGAAAAAGCACGAGCTGATGTACTATCTTGCGCTCGTAAAACTGTCATAGAGTCAGTAGAGCGAGCTGTGACTTTTATAATTTCAAGATTGTTGGACGTATCAATAAGAGTAGCGAAAAAGAAGTCGCCACTACTTAAAGCTGGAAATCTAGCACCTTGCCCAGAGTCAACAGTAACTGTGGTAGCAGAACTATTGATACCTGCTGAGAGAGTTCCGAACCCGTTGTTTGTTACTTTAACTCCCATGCTCTACTCCTTACAAAACTATTGTGCTAGCTTCATCTTCGGTTAGCTTTTCACCAGCTACAAGTTTCTTTTTAGCGCTGGTTTTTACCTCATCTAATGTAGGTATAGTAGTTTCGTGCTCAAACTGCTCAATACCTTTAGCTTTTAATACTTCTTCACTAGGCAAATCACCTTCATTTTTGTAAGATTCTTTTAGTGTTGTATAATTAAAAGCATTTGTATCATTTTGAGAAAGACCTAACTTTGTCAAGCCTTTAAGTAAAAGTGCCATTTTTGGCATAGTTGTTTCTTTACCACCTATAGTAACTGTGTAAAATTCTTCTAACGCCATAATTTATACCCCCGCTAATTTTGTTATACACGCTCTCATTACAGTGTTCCTTGAAGTCACGCCATTAATTGCATAGTTACCAAACAAATCACTTCTGTTAGTACCGAAAACTTGGCTACCATCATTCGTCATTCTTACTGAATAATCTACGCCAGTTTCAAGGTAATATATATCGCAAGGATTTGCATTATAACCTTGTGTAACGTTATAAGAAACAAGAGGGGCCTGAAAACTTTCTCCACTAGTTAAAGCAGCAACAGGTCTAGGAGCAAACTTGTTATTAGTAGTATTATAAAGGTACATTTTATGGTGACCCATTGTGTGTTTCATAATATATATACTTACATGGTATGCACAACTAGCGTTCACCCGAAAAACATTTGAACCAGTTGTCCCAATAATATTATATGGATCAAACACGGTATTAAAAGGAATTGTAATTCTATCACCACTAGTAACACCAAAAGTACTTATATCTGTAAAACGAGCAGCCGTGTCTTGATATTCTAGTAAAGCTACACCAGTAGTATTAGTACTAATACTGTTATAGCTAAATGATCCGTCACCATCTGATATTACTGATTGGCCTGCTGTACCGTTACCGGAAATATTTAATTCAGAAGCTGTAACTGCGTTAGCTGCAATAGAATCTGAGTTAACAGCATCAGTAGCAATCATAGAGTTTACAACTTGATCAGCTTGAATAGTAGTAGCATCTGTAAGACCTTGTGCTGTAACACGAAGCTCTATTCGATCTCCGCTGGCAAAAGCTCTAGCTGATGTACTTTCTTGTGCTCTTGTAGCAGTAAGAACGTCTGTACTTCTAGCTGTAACTTTTACAATCTCAAGATTGTTAGAAGTGTCAATTAAAGTTGCATAGAAAAATTCACTGCCCGAAAGGGATGGAAAACGAGCACCGTGACCACTTGCAACTGTTATGCTAGTAGCACTAGTAGATACACTAGAAGCTAAAGTAGAATGGGCATTATTTGCAAATTTGACACTCATATCTAACTCCTTAGTTTACCGTTACTGTCCAAGTTATACCTAATGTATCCGCAGATGCTTTATTAATAACTGAAAAAACAGTTCTGCATAATAGTGTACCACTTGAACTTGCGTTTAATATTCCAGCTTCTGTAATTGCTCCTGTGCCTGTCCCCGCTGGGAACGTTGCAACATAAGCTACATTGTTCGTGCTTACAGTAGTAGACGTAAGTGCTACCCTGCCTGCTTCAGAACCTAGAGCTGTATTTCCTGCAGCCGCCGCAGTACTACCAGTACCAATAGCCATATGAGTCATGGCCGTAGCGGACGCATCTTTCATCCTTGACGCTATGTAATTTTTTCCTGCTGTAACAACAAGATTAGGTATAATAACCTCATGTTTTACATGCCCGTCAGGTCGTGTAAGGGTAAGTTTTAATTCACCCGTAACCTCTATAGAATCATTTATCATGTATCCATCTCCTTTTAATGTGATCCAGCTCCCATCGGTGTTTCATTTAAGAAATGCCCGTTCACCCCATGAGAACCTGTTGTTGGTGAATCACTGGTATCAGTATATATAAAATTAACTAATAGTCCAGCGTTTACTAAATCACCGTAAGTTATTGTATCAGAGTTTACAACGGGTTGTCCAATTAAACCTGATGCTCCAATAACACCTGTAAAATCTTTAATTCCTGCACCATCAGTAGCAGTATCCCATATTACTGTGCTGTTTAGTAAACTGTCACCATTTGCTATCTGTGCAGAGTAGTCAATATTCCTAACTCTAAATCTATCCTGTGCAAATACTCTATTATAAAATCTTATGCCGTCTCTATTTTCGCCGCCGATATAATGGTCATTAAGTACGCCAAACTCATCATTCATTAAGTACTGCGTATCAGCCACACGAGACGTTACATTACTATCACCTATATGATAACCTCTAACTTTACCTGTTTCTGCACCATCAAACACAGAAACTATAGTTGGGTAGAGATAATCAGACTCACCTAATATTAATTGCGTAGTCAAACTTTCTGTAGCATTTACAGTATCTGTAGGGTTTAAACCTATAGTAAATGGGCCAAAACTTTCTGCCATTGTAACACTATCAGTTTTACCTGCTGGTGTAATGGTTTTAACTGGTGCGTCTGCAACCGTTATAGAATCTGTTTTACCTGCTGGTGTTACAGTCATTGCAGCAAGTTCTGCTATTGTTACTCCACTGGTTTTACCACCGGGAGTAATAGTTTTTGCATCACTTTCAGCAATAGTAAGAGTGTCAGATGGGTTCTTACCAATGTTAAAAGGGCCAATAGCTTGAGCCATTGTTATGCTATCTGTAGTGATTTTATTTGGTTGTTTTACTGGCGAATCAGCAACTGTTATGGAATCTGTTTTACCCGCTGGGGTTACAGTCATTGCAGGAGCATCAGACACACTGACCGGATCTGGATCGACATCAGGATCAGATAAGTCAAAATCAATACTGGAATTTATTATTTTATTTGGTGTATCAACAACACTAACTGAATCAGTTTTAACTATATCAACAGCTAAAACAGGGGTGTCAGTTATAGTAAGCGTATCACCAGAAACTCTGTCAACCGTAAGTGTCGGAGTTGAGTCAGACATTGTTACTGTCTGATTTGCTAAGGATCTTGTAGGTATAAGTTCAGTTGTAAAGCTAATGCTAGTAGCAGGCGCAGCAGCGTATTTTAAATTAACAAAAGTATTAGAAGCCGATACACTATTTGCTACAATAGTAAGAGATAGTAAAGTTGTTGCAGCGTATGTAAATTTTATATTGGCCATTAAAAGTTTGACCTCACTCTAAATCTTAATACATCATACACTGTCTGTAAGCTTCCATTTTGATCTACTACAATCTCTCCTTCGTACTCACCAGCATCTACATCAAGAACGTTACCAGAAAAATTAAATTGGACTTTACCATCTGATCCATCTGTAAGGTTACTACATGTTATAGTGCTTAAAGTAGACGTACCACCGACTGCTCTAAATTTTACTTTTACTACTGTACTAGCAGCAGATACATTTAAAGGTGCACTAGCAACATCATCCGTAAGCGTAATTATAATGCTTGGAAGTTCGTCTCCTTTTACTAATCTAATAACATCAGCCATAAATTACCTCACGCAAATCTTTGTGATTGCACCCGCATAGATGCTTTTGCTGCACCTAAGTTAGTTCTAGCTCTACGCTCAGATAACTTAAATGCAAACTGTTTAGCATGGTATGATGCTAGCTCTCTATCACTCCATGTTCTATCAGGTAACACTAAAAGATGTTGTAACGCTCCGTGCATTATAACATTCTCTAGTTCGTCTAAAAACTTTTTATCCATTTTTGTTGCTGTCCGTAATGGCTTTAAACATACAATCATCCTTACATCATACGTTTTACTATTATCTGGAATAGGAGCAACAGAAAAATTATCCGGATCTAACTGTGTTACATACATAGGCTCAGCTCTTTCATTAACAGATTGATCAGGCCACTTAGGATATATGTCGTATAGCTGTTCTATTGTTATTGGTTTTAATGATCGGCCATTTACAGTAGCAGTTAGAAACGCATGTATCTCTGCATCGTCTGGCCCTTCATAAGCATAGTCATGTGCGCCGGGGACTAATCTTATCTTAGGCTGCTCATAACGCCACGCTAGAGTACGTTCACACGCCTCAATAGCGGCATCACGAACATATTGCTCTATGACAGGAGTAGGACACCCGGGTACACTTGGAGAAAGTCTATTAACAATATCGAGGAAGCTTCTAGTTGTATATGTAGGCATTAGGCAACATCCTCCTCAGCTAGTCCGCCTCGTTCTGTATCAGTAATAGCTCTGCTCTGTGCAGCAACTCCTAAAGCCTGAGTGAACGAAGTCTGGAATAATTGTGCTCTGTTAGAATTAACATGCTCGTTATCTACTGACTCTGCTATAAATATAGTTGCGTCTATAACAACAGGGAAATAAGCATCAGGAAGTAAAGCAACTGCAGTTGTACCATCATATATAGGGGGAGTCTGTGCGTACTCCCCAATTAAAATTTGATTTGCAGGAGCTTTTGGGTATATAAAAAATTTGTTTGCATTACGCACATGCCGCATAAAATTAATAGCAGCACCTGCTGTTGTATTCATCCAAGTCGGTAGAGACTGATCCAGTATTTCTCTATTCGTCTCAATAATACCATTACCACCTTTAACAGAATAAATTTCTAATAGTCGAATTGAATCTGCAGGCATTGACTGCACTACAGCATCTGTGGTGGTAGGGATGTCAGCAATAATAGCAAATAAATCTGGACGCAGAACAGCAATACGTTTTAACGCTTGGTTAGCAAAACCTAACAGAATATCATCACTATATCTCTGAGGAGATAAAGTATCCTGTAAGATTCGCCTTACTTCTGTTACTACATCATTTAGTATCACTTCTTTTCAACCCATGCTTCGTTAATATCTGTTGTGCCTAAATCATCAGCTATGTAATGACCTTTGTTATCTCTAGCCCTAACTAAACCTTTACTTGCTTCTTCTGCTAGCTCAGGTGGTGTCTCACCTTTTGGATTAGGAATATCTTTTTCAGCTGTCTCTACATTAACTTTAGCAGGACGACCTCTTTGTTTTTTAGTCATGTGCTTTTCAGGAAATGCTTCTTCTTCAGAAACTTCTTCAGTAAGTGGATTTTCAGCTAGAATTTCATTCCAACCATAAATCTCACCATCTTTAATGTTTCTGAGCCATCTTTTAGTTTCAGTCATTTAAGAACCTACCTTTCTTTGTGCTAAGTTATGTGACTCTGTAAACGTTTTACCTTGTTTCATTAACTTAGTCATATAAATTATATGTTTCTTAGTATGATGTTTAGAATGCTTTTGTAAAGTTTTCTTTTGTTTATCTGTTATTTCTTTTGTCATACTATGTAACTCTCTTTACTTTCTTCGAACTTTTCTTCTGAGCCAAACGAGAACGTTTTTCAGAAGCCGACAGTTCCGAGGCCGTCTTGGGGGTCTTTGATGAAACTCGCTTAGACGGGCGGCAATAAGGGTAAGCACGACTCTCTCCCTTTTGTCTTCCGCACGGCTTGCCTGTTCTTACATCTACCCATTTTTCCTTAAACCATCTTTGTAGATTAGCACCAGCTTCTGTTTTTCTTACATTACCCATACTATTTCTTCTTCTTTTTACTATTGCCCCAATTTGCTGCACCAACTTTTCTACACTTTGCCAAAGCCCCTGAAGCATATGCGCTAGGCCAAACTGTGTAGCGAGCTTTTACCTTATGGTAACAAGCATCTTTTTTTGATTTTACTTTTGGTGCTGCCATAATACTACCACTTCTTACACGACCAATAACGAGCAGTCATCTTAGATGGTGGTCGTGAATCACATCCATGCCTTGCTCTAAAACTCTTTCGCCTTCCCGGCTGATCTTTTTTAATAGTCATGTTAGCATCGCCAAATCGAATGATTTTTTCTTTACCATTCTGACATGCTTTAACAACAAACTTCTTACCGCCCTGAACTTGACGTTTAGGTTTGTTACAAGCCATCTTAGACTTATCAATCGCCATAACTACTCCTGTATGAGTA
>Ga0209631_10002252_pt1 | contig 23249 bp, 22 predicted proteins | sample COG_08_FD_184752 | JGI IMG/M metagenome (GOLD analysis project Ga0209631, IMG submission 184752) | Pelagic Microbial community sample from North Sea - COGITO 998_met_08 (SPAdes) (version 2) | ecosystem: Environmental > Aquatic > Marine > Neritic zone/Coastal water | place: Helgoland, sampling... | reverse complement strand
CAATGAATCGCTTGTTAAAGAAAATTCTAAAATGACAGAAGGTTTTTTTGATAAAGTTAAAAAAATGTTTAAGTCTTAATGTCCTTTCAAAGTTTTTACTTTGAAGAAATTAAAACCACTATTGGAAAATTATTTATTTTAGAAAACAAGGACGGTATTTGCTGCCTTTTGCCATTCCAAGATTTTAGAGTGAATAGAATAAAAAAAAATTTAAATCTAATTAAAGGTTTAATTTATCATAAGAATATTATCAAAAACTTAAATAATTACTTAAATGGAAGGGAGTTATTATTAAAATTTCCAATTGTTTTTTTAGAGGGAACCTCATTCCAAATAAGTGTATGGAAACAACTTCAAAAAATTCCTTTTGGCATTAAGTCTAATTACTCTGAGATTGCACAAAAAATACAAAGAGCTTCAGCTGTCCGAGCAGTTGGATCTGCCATAGGTAAAAATCCTATTATGATTTACGTGCCCTGTCATAGGGTTATAAAAAAATCAGGAAATCTTGGTGATTATGCATGGGGTATGGTTAAGAAAAAAAAACTACTACATATAGAGTCAATTTAGAAAGATGGCTGACTCGAAATAGTAGAGGAGGAAATTGAATACCGAATCAGCCCCCGCATGAACGCTAACTGAACATTATAAATTTTTTTTCTTTAGTCAAATTTTCAACTCTTCAAAAATTCATAGTTTTTAAATTTATCTATATTTATCAGTCTTTTTAGTGATTACTCTATTTAAAAGGAATTTGTTACATACAGCATTGTATTGCTAATTTTATTCAGATATAGAAGTAGATCAAATGACCCCTGCACAGTTACGAAAACCAACTATTGTTTATTTAATTGGTTTTGTTGCTTACTTTATATTTTCCATTGGCGATACATTAATTAAAATTGCTGCCGAGGGGCATGCGTTCACACTTGTATTTGCAATAAGCACTTCAGCTGGATGTTTGCCTGTTTTAGGATATTTGTTACATAAGAAAAGCTTTTCACAAATAGTTACAAAAAATTACACACTTCACATTGCAAGAGGAATACTAATGGCGGCTGTGGCATATAGTATTTTAAAAGGAATAATTCTATTACCTCTTTCTATAGCTTATCCAATATTATTATCAGCTCCAGTTTTTTTGACGATAATGGGTGTTATTTTTTTAAGAGAAAAATTAAATATTTATAAAGTCTTATCATTAATTATTGCTATGATTGGAGTCATCTTAATTTCAGGCTTTAGTTTTAATCAAGGATATAATAAAGAAGGTATTATTCTCTTACTAATTGGGTCTATCTTAGTTGCTGTTTTAGATCTTACAGTCAGATTGTTTGGACAAAAAGAAACAACAATGGCACTTAGTTTTTATAATTTATTATTTGCTGCAATTATTTTTGTATTATTATCTCTGAATTCATTGCAGCCAATTATGTTTTTAGATTTAGCAGCAATTACTGCAGGTGGTTTTCTTGATGGTTTAGGAATGTTGCTGCTTGTTTTTGCTCTCAAAAATATTGAGGCATCTTATGTGAGCATAACTCATTATTCACAAATACTTTATGGCCTGATAATCGGATATCTTATTTTTAGTCATGTTCCTTCGTATGTTGAATTTATAGGATCTGCCTTAATAATTCTATCTGGGTATTTAATCTATTTTAAATTAAATACTTCAAACTGATTCCTGATCCATTAGGGATAAGGCACAGCCAGAAATTTTCCAGTCACTCCCAGCTAATGTTAAAGAGTAAGTTGCAATGTAGATTTTATTAGATTGTGATATAATTTGAACCTGATGGTATATTTCTCCATTTACAATTTTCGATTTAAGAAAGTAAAAGTCTTTAGGATTAGATACAGGTTCGTAGTTTTCTTTCACCATTTTCATAAAGACGTCAGAGTTATCAAATCTTAATTTAATATAAGGAGCAGCAAAAGAATAAGCCTTTTCGGCATCCTCTATTTTAAAAGCTTCGATTTGTTGAGTTATAATTTCTTTAGTTAGTTCAAATGTTTTTTTATCTTCTTCAAACGCATAAAGGCTGCCAGATACAAGACAAAATAGAAAGATATTAATAATTAATTTCATTATACTTATTATATGTAATAAATTATTTGTTAGATGAAAAAAATTATATTATTTCTTATTGTCTTTAATTTTCAGGCTCTTTTGGCAGACCAAAATGATCCCAATCTTGACGAGTTGTTCCAAAATTTAAAAGATCCAAAAAATATTGAAAACCAAGAGAATATAATCGGTCAAATTTGGACCATATGGACAAAAATAGACGATCCATATACTCAAAAAATTATGGATTCATTACCTATATATTTTACTAAACAAAAATATAGAGAAGCTATCGAGGTCCTCAATAATATTATTCTTCAATTTCCAGAATATTCAGAAGCATATAATAAGAGAGCTACGGTTTACTTTATATTAGGGGATTATAGTTCTTCTATGGAGGATATTAAGAACACACTAAACTTAGAACCAAGACATTTTGGAGCCTTAGATGGCATGGCAAGAATACTATTTTATTTTGAAGAATATGAAGATTGCATAGAGATTTATAAAAAAATGCAACTTATAATGCCCTTTGATAAAAATTTAGATTACAAAATTGATAGAGCCAAAGAAGCTATGTCAGTAAAAATTTAACACTTAGTAATTAAATCACTGTCAATTTCTTTTAAATTTTTACAGCCAGTTAAAACCATACTTTCAATTAGCTCTTTGTGAAGTAAATTTAAAACAAGTTCAACACCTTTTTGGCCGTCATAGCCTAGTCCCCATAGAATTGGTCTACCTAGCTGAACAGCATCTGCACCTAACGCCAAACACTTTAGTACATCCGTTCCCCTTCTAATACCACCGTCAACTATGATTAATTTATCGTTACCAACAGCTTCTCTAATCGGTAAAATTTGTTTCAAAGTTGGAACTGCAGTATCAAGTTGTCTACCGCCATGATTAGAAATAATTAAACCATTAGCACCATTCTTAAAACAATTTACTGCATCATCAGGTCTCAAAATGCCCTTAACTAAGACAGGCAGTTTAGATTTTTCTTTAATCCAGCTAATGATTTCAAAAGTTAAAGTTGGATCAAATAAATGTTCAGAATGCATATTCATGCTTGAGCCTTCATAGTCATCAAATTTTTCAAAAGAAGTTCCTTTAAAATTACCAAGAGTTAAGTGATCAGGCATCTTAAAAGAATTTTTTTCATCCCTTTCTCTGGTCCCAAGTCTTGGCGCATCTGCAGTAAAAACAATTGCTTTATATTTTTCATCATAGCATCTCTGAAGCATATCTTCAGTTATTTTTCTATCTTTTGCAAAGTACAATTGAAAAAATAATTTATCATTATGTGGGGATACTTCTTCAATTGATTTATTTGAAGATGTTGCCAATGTCATAATAGTATTGCTGACTTTTGATGCTTTGCTGGTAGCAAGTTCTCCATCAGGATGAGCCATTGACTGCATTGCCATTGGAGCAATTAAGATTGGAAAATTAATTTTTAAATCTAAAATAGTACAAGATGTATCGATAGTTGAAACATTTCTGAGTAGTTTCGGTAACAGCTCATATTCATTAAAAACACTTCTATTTCTTTTAAGTGTAACCTCGTCTCTAGCACCCGATCCGTAATAACCAGCTATAGCTTCTGAAATATTTTCAGGAAATTTTTTTTCTAAATCAAATAAATTAACAATCATAATATGTTTTTATATCTATATTTAAGATAAGCGTCTTATTAGAAATGATAATAACGTTTAAAATATTTTCCTAAAGTATTATATTTTAGGCCCAAAAGCATTGTACCTATTAATAAGATCAGACTTAATTAATTTGAACTTTTCAAAGTTATGATTAAATTTTTTAGTTAGATCTAAGGCATTGGCACGCCAGCTCTTATCATCTTTAAATGAACGAATAGGATTATAAAAATCTGTATCCTCTTTTAACAAGGAATTTGGTACTTTAAGATTGAAATATGGTACTTCAAAAAAATTCATGTCTTGAATTTTCCCAAAATTAATCAAATTTATAATATTTCTTGTTTTTTCTAAATCTAACCTCTCTTTTCGCCCATTCCATCCTGTATTAACTAAGTAAATTTTGGGCTTATGTTCAATAATTTTATTTTCAAGAACTTCAGCATATTTTACAGGATGTAGTTTGAGAAAGGCTGATCCGAAGCATGAAGAAAATGTTGCTTGTGTTTCTGTTAGGCCAATTTCTGTGCCTATTGCTTTTGATGTATAGCCAGAAAGATAATAATAAATAGCCTGTTCATAACTAAGGCAAGAAATGGGAGGCAGCACACCAGTGGCGTCAGCAGACAAAAAAATAATATTTGACGGGTGATTTGCAACAGATTTATTTTTGATCCTCTTTTCAATATGACTTATGGGATAAGAAACTCTTCCATTTTCTGTTAGCGACGTATCATCAAAATTTACGTGGTTTCCCTCTAATAACTTAACATTTTCTAGTAAGGCATTTTCTTTTATGGCATCAAATATCATGGGCTCTGATTTGCTTGTTAATTTTGATGTTTTTGCATAACAGCCGCCCTCAAAGTTAAATATACCATTTGAGTCCCAACCGTGCTCATCATCACCAACTAGATATCTATTAGGATCATTTGATAGAGTTGTTTTTCCAGTTCCTGAAAGACCAAAGAAAATAGTACTATTTTTACCATTCAAATCAGCATTTGCAGAACAGTGCATCGATGCTATTTTTTTTTGAGGGAGAATATAGTTCATAAGGCCGAAGATCCCTTTTTTCATTTCCCCGCCATACCATGACCCACCAATAATTTGTATTTTCTCACTAAAATTAAAAGCAACATAATTTTCAGAATTGAGTCCATCATTTTGCCAATTTTTATTAGTTGCTTTAGATGAATTCAAGACATGAAAATCGGGACGAAAATTTTCTAGTTCATCTTTTGATGGTTCAATAAACATATTTTTTACAAAATGAGCCTGCCAAGCAACTTCTGTTACAAATCTAATACTAAGTCTGGTTTCAATATTTGCACCGCAAAACATGTCTAGTACATAAATTTTTTTATTTGATAATTGTCTTTCAGTAATTTGTCTTAAATTATCCCATATCTTTTGAGAAATAGGCTTATTGTCATTTGGATATTCTTTCCTATTCCACCATAGTGTATTAATAGTTTGTTCATCTTGTACTATGTACTTATCCTTAGGAGATCTACCTGTAAATTTACCAGTATAAACACTTTGACAATTAAAATTTGTTTTATAGCTTTTTTCGTATCCCTCTAAACTTTCTAAAGTTTCCTCTTTCAATAAATCTTCATATGTTGGATTATAAAAAATAGAATTTATATTTTTAATTTTAATCTCAGATAATTTTTGGATTATAAGTGCGGACAAGCATCAAAAGTAACTTATTTTGTTTTAATTATAAATAAAAGTATTAATGCAAATTATTAATAACTGATTTACCAAGCTAACTTATAAATATCGAATGCGTCTTTTTCTGTAATTTCTTTAGGATTATTAATAAGCAATCTTGATTGTTTCATTGCATCACTCGCCATCTTTGCACATGCATCCTCAGGAATATTGAGACCTCTTAACTTTTGCTCTAAGCCTAATTCTTTTGAGAGTGAAGCCAAGTTATCGATAAATTTAATACTTGTCTCTTTATTATCAGAAGAGATATCCATTTTGGGAAACAAACGGGGAGCTAATTCTGCATAAAGTTGGGCTGCATTATCATCAGCAATATTAAATCTTAAAACATGAGGTAATACTAATGAGTTTGAAAGACCATGGGGAATATGAAAAGTTCCTCCCAGTGGATATGCTAAAGCATGAACTCCAGCAACAGGTGAATTTCCAAAAGCCATTCCTGCCATCATTGATCCGAGCAGCATATCCGTTCTTGCGTTAATATCAGTACCCTCGAAAACAGCCTTTTTAATTGATCTACCAAGAATACTTAAAGCTTCTTTTGCCAACATCTTTGACATAATATTATTATTAATGCTCCTAGATGCGTAGCCTTCAATAGCATGAACCATTGCATCTATGCCGGTTGCAGCTGTAATATGAGAGGGCAGGCCAATTGTTAAATCAGGATCTAATATAGCTAAATCTGGAAGTATAACAGGAGAAGACACTCCTTTTTTTTCATCACCACCGACTGTAATAATAGAAATAGGCGTAACTTCAGATCCTGTACCAGCTGTTGTAGGATAAAGAACTAGAGGAAGTCTAGGACCTTTTGCATTAGCTACACCCCAAGCCTCTTCGATATCTTCATTTGAGCCTAGAAGTAAAGCACAAAGTTTTGCAACATCCATGGATGAGCCGCCTCCAAAGCCAATAACACCAGTAGCCTTAAACTCTTTACCTACGTCTACTACGCTCATTAAAGTTTTTAGTGAAGGGTCTGCCTCCACTCTGTCAAAAATAATTATTTTGGAATTTGTTTTTAAAGCTTCAATTGTCTTGTCTATAAGTCCTAGTTTTTTTAATCCAGGATCAGTAATAAATAGAATTCTCTTGCCTAGTTTAGATAAAACTTCAGGTGCAGTGTCAGTGGCTCTACCACTACCAACTCTCAGACCTGCTGTGGTGTTGAATTGAAATGATTTCATGAAAGGTAATATAAATTATAAAGGTATTTTTCCAATGTTAAAAACGTCTCTATATATGATTAAACAGAAATAAACTCACAAGAATTTTGAAATAAGTCTTTCTAATATGATATTTATTTTTATACTTATATAATGTCCAAGGTTATTACCATAGCTCAACAAAAAGGCGGATCTGGTAAGACAACAATAGCAGCAAATTTAGCAACAGTTTTTTCATTAAAAAATAATCTTCGTACCACTATATTAGACACTGACCCTCAGGGAAGTTTGGGAAAGTGGTTTATGACAAGAATAGCTAAGCTACAAGATAAAAACACAATAGAGTTTAAAACTGCAAGTCTGTGGGGAGCGCAATATGAAGCAAAAACTCTAAAAGAAAAATCTGATATTATTATTATTGATACACCACCAAAGATAGATGCTGACGGAAGACCGGCAATTCAAATTGCAGATTTAGTTATTATTCCAATTTCTCCCTCACATGTTGATTTTTGGGCAACTGAGTCAATTATTGAATTAGCTAAAAGAGAAAAAAAAGAAATTTTAGTTCTAGTCAATAGAGCAAATTCAAAATCAAAATTAATTCATGAGGCAATGAGATTTGTAAAAGATATGAATGTGAGTAGTGCCAATACAATTCTTGGTAACCGTCAAATATTTGTATCTTCAATGGGATTAGGGTTGACTGCAATAGAAAAACAAAGAACCGGGAAGGGGTGTCTAGAAATATTATCTCTTGCCAAAGAGGTTCGAGCTATTTTAAAGATCTAAATTAATATTTAATTAAAAAATGATTAAAGATGCGGAAATACCACAAATCGAAAATATATGTACTAGACTGTTACAGGGTTTTATCGGCTGGATAGAAGTCAATGATAAACATGAAATAGGACTTATACTTGATAGCGCGTATGATTTTAAACATCAAATCTTAAATATAGAAACACCGTCTCTTCAAAAAAAATACTTTACAAATGCAAGAGAACTAACACAAGATGAAAACATGATGCTTATAAAACAATGGAAAGATACCTTTTCACAATTAATAAATACAAAAGCAGATAGAGTTTCAAAAGATTCATTTAAAATATGGTTTTTAACAATAGCCGCTTACGGAATACCCAGCTTAACACAACAAGGAAATTATTTATGGTCAAAATTAGTTGAAGGGATTGAATATTGTGAGAAATTTTCAATACAAGATATACCATACCCATACAATAAAATTTCTAAAAACTAATGAGATGTTATGATGCCAGAAAAGCTAAATGATTAAATTTATATTATATTTCTTTTTAAATATTTTTTTAATACATAATTATGGCTTTTCAAAAGAGCTTTTTGGATACAAGCTACATTCAGACATTTATCAATACACCAATGATGGTAAAATTAATTACAATGAAGAAGATATTGACTCGATCGAAATATTTAAAGATAAAGTCAAAATCCCTAATACTTATTTAACCCAATATATAATTAAATCCACCACTGCCGGCAATATATATGAAATCCATGGATCTAATAATAAATTAGATATTAGCCCAGTAGAGTGTTTGAGTATTCAGGAAACATTTATTAACTCTTTTGAAGAAAGAAATTCTGACCTATTCCTAATAGAAAAAAAGAGATTACCTATAAATCTTAAAAGTAAAATTACATGGGATGTGTTACTAATTGATAAAATAAATAACAATACTTTTATATTTAGTGTCATATGTGATTATAGTTTTAATAATAGACGAATTGATATTGTATTAAGCGACAATGAATTTAGGACGAGAGAAAATAAAATTTTTAATAACTTGCAGGAAACTAAGAAAGAAAAAATTAATAAATCAAAAATAGATACGAGTGGAATTTAATTATTGAAATTTCGTAATTAAGGAAAACATATTAATTATAATATAAGCCTTTATCTCTGATTTCAGTTGCTGATAGCTTATTGGCCACTCATCTACTAGCTGTAGGCAAAAATCAACTACCTCGAGCGACTCTTCTCTATTCATGGATATTTCTTCTGATAAGTCTGAAGCTAATTTTTCTCTTATTATAATGATAGATAGTGTTTTGCGTGAAAGTTTCTTATCCAACTTTAGTCTGTAGTTTTCTTCTTTTTCTTAATTTTAGATCCACCTAATTGCATTCCACCAGATGCTTTACAAAGACTTTTCTTAGCTTTATCACATTTTTCTACCTTCTTTTTCTTAGGTTTTTCTTCAGTTTCTAACTTCTTTTTATCGTCTTCTTTGAGCTCAGAAGTTCCCTCCTTCTTGGTAGAAGTTAAAGTGCTGCTTACAGAACCAGCTTGCATATTAGACAGCATCTCTATTATTTGATCTTGTTTTGATTGTTTCTCTGAAACTTTATTTTTCCATGATTTTGGAAGTTTTAAATCAGCACAACTCTCTGATCCGCAAAATAAAACATCCCCAGTTTCATTATCAAATAGAAAACCACCACAATTTTCTACTCCCTTTTGAGTACAATTAGGAATATGCATTTCATATTCAGCTCTTACATGAGATGAAAATAAAAATACGTAGCTTAATATTAAAACTAAAATTTTCATTTGATAATTAAATTATATTTTATTAATTTAAAAAATCTATTCATATTTAAAACTTTCTCCAGGTAAGGTAATTTTCATATAATCCTTTTTAGTTATTTCTTCTAACCACTTACTAAGCTTAGTATTTTTTATTTTCCAATCACTTGAAAATCTAAAACTTGTATAATCTAAAGCACAGGCGACAGCTACCTGGTCCATAGTAATTTTTTCTATTACAAACTCATCATGCTTATTTTCAATCCATTCAATTGATCTTAATATTTTTTTTTCAAATCTTTCTATTGCTTTTGATCGCTGCTCCGCTATTGAGATAGCTGATGTTTCAATGAATCTCTGAACTGCATTTTCCATAATTCCATTTGCAACACTGATCATTGTCATACAATCCCAGTACCTATCTTGAGGAAATAATGACTCTTTATTTGATATAGAATCTAAGTACAAACATATATTATCACTATCTACTATTGCTTTATTTCCACTTATTAATGTTGGTACTTGCCTTAATGGATTATGTTCATCTAAGAATCTCGATTTATAAATATTAATTTTTTCTTCTTGATGTGGGATTTCTAAAATTAAAGTTATTATTTTACATTTTCTTCCAAAAGGCGAAGTAGGTCCATTATATAAAATTAAATCTTCAGACATTATCATTCAATAACAATTGCGATTGTTCCAGGGTTAACACCTTCTTGATCATTTTGTATATTTACCTCAGTGACAGTTCCGCTAATTGGTGCATTATGATTTACTTCTGATTTCATTACTTCCATAATAAACAGTACGTCTCCCTCACTCACTGTATCTCCAACGCTAACTAAAACTTTCCATATATTACCTGGTACTGATGTTAAAACTGATGTAGCCATTTTTACTCCTTATATAATACTTTCCTCTGAACATATTAAAGTTTGGTAACTCCTCATATCTTGAGCTTCCTCAACAGATATTTCCTTAAATTTAAAATATTCACTTGGTTTTGCTTGCCCTAACTTCCAAAATGAGGCAGATGGAACGGTGAAAGGTACAATAAACCCTCCCATGCTAGGACCATCATTGACAAGAATAATGGGGGTTTGTCCTGCCAAATTAATTCCTCCAATTGGGTATCCTTGATCAATAATATTAGATGGCTCATATCCGTGTTCAGGTGATTTATTTGTAGCCTTCTCGTTAAAACTTAATAACGGGCCGTCTAGTCTAAAACCAGTGCGGTCACTTCTTGCCTGTAATTTCCATTTTGCGTCTAAAAATGTTTGGTACCCATTGTTATCAAGCCAATCATCATTTGGGCCTCTCACTACTTCAATTTCCCATACACCATTTTTTGACATCTCGGGAATGACGTCAGCTTTAATTTTTTTTCCAATTTTACTATTAGAATTTCCAAGAGATATTTTTTGTCCTTCTTGAATTGCACGACCATCAATACCGCCCACAGCAGCCTTATGAAAAGTAGATTTTGAGCCAAGCCATAATTCAGATTGTATACTACCGGAAAATGCTATGTACGTTCTTGCGCCTGTTAGACAAAAGCTTAATTCTAGAGTTTGACCTTTCTTTATCAAGATGCTTTCCCATAATGGAACGGCAGTCCCGTCAATCTTTGGTTGCATATCCCCACCACAAATAGCGATTACATGATCGCTCTCAAACTTTAAAGAGGGACCTGTATATTGGCATTCTAGTGCAGCTTCTTCAACTTTATTTCCTACTAATAAATTTGCTAAACGAAACGACCAGCTATCCATGGGCCCTGATGGCGGGAACCCTTGATTTAAAAAACCTACTCGTCCAGGGTAGTCTTGTAGAGAAGTCTCCAAACCTTTTTTAATGACTTCAAACATATTAAAACTTCTTTTTCCAATCTAGTTTTGTAACCCAATTTTTGTAATCTTTAATTGAAAATTTATGATTTTCCATAACATCATACTTATAACTCCCATCAATAATTTTTCTTTCTATTGATTCAAATTCTTCATAATCACATGGTTCGAATTTAATTCTGTCACCTGGTCTGAATAAACAAACACTGTCTTTAAATATAGAAAATCTTTTTTCTGGATCCCAAATGGGCACAGGTGTTCTTCCAAAAATCTGATAACCACCTGGAAGTTTGTCAGGATAAATTGCAGTAGAAGACCCTCCCATTCCTACGGCACCTTTTGGTGTCCAAGTTCTTGGAGGATTGTATTTTGGTGCTGTGAGTTTACATCTTGGATCAAGGGGCATAGTAAAAGGTAGGCCAGGCCAAAAACCAAGAGACGCAACCCAATATTCCGTGCTGGAGTGAACGCGAACAAAATGCTCAACATCATCAAGATTATTAAGTTCTACAATGAATTCAGGGTCAGGTTTTTTATAAGTAATTTTGGCAGTATAATCCTCGACTGCTTCTTTAGTCCATTTATCCAAATAAACAGTTGGAAATTTAAACAATCTACTTTGTACTATGGTATCATCAGAACTTTTAAGATTATTAACTAAAGATTTAAGTTCCTTTTTTAAATCACCATATTTTATTTCGTCTGGATTATAATGAACAATCATTGAGGCAAAACAGGGAAGTGTTTCATAAATCCCTTTTATATTGGCTTGTTCAATTGCTTTTGCTAAACCTTGAGCTTTGAAATTTAATTCTAAACTCATGATATTGCCAAACTCGACAAGAAGGTATTTGTCTCCTCCTGGTAAATATTTTGGCTCATCATACATACCTTTAAAAATTTCTGAACTTGAGTCAGAGTCATTGTTCCATGTTAATTTTGGAGATGTCCCATCTTCATTAATGTGAACTTTTATGGATGGTCTTTTGATTTTTGATTTTCCATATCTTATATTATGGGGATACATTGACCTATAACCAGAGGAATCATCAATAGTATTTTGTGAGAAAAAATATTTTGTTTCTTCGCTAATTTGACTAGTTGCTAGAGTATTTTCGATGAGAGAAAATTGATTTTTATCTTTTTGTTTGTAATGCTGTCCTTTAACTTGCTTTGTACTTTTATCTAGTAATTTTGTATCATGTCTGTATGGCTTATCTTTGGTAGGTGTAGAATTTTTTTTTTGTGAAATTTTTATCTTATCAAAATTATCTAAATCTAACTGACTGTATTCTTTAACCATTTAGAAGTACTTAATTTTTATCTTATCTTTTGTTTTATTTTTAAAATCAACAACTTGGATATTTTCGGGTTTTGGAGCCTCAACTACTTTTTTTATAATATTAGCATTATTAGAACTCGTCGATATTTTATTTTCCTTAACAGCGGATGTATTATTAATTGATTTTTTCGTATGACCAAACATGCCTTCTAAAATTATATTAGCTTCAATTTCCTCTTTTTCAAAAGTTTCAAATATACGACCGTCTCTAAAAACCAATACCCTGTGGCATAAGCCAATAAATTCCTCTAATTCACTGGATAGGAAAATTACAGTTCCACCTTCACTTACAAAAATTCTTAGATGTTTGTATAGGTCTCTTTTTGCTCCTATATCAATTCCCCTCGCAGGATCATTAAGGATTAAAATTTTAGGTGTTGTGGTAAAAGCTCTAGCGATCATAACTTTTTGCTGATTTCCGCCACTTAATGAAGTTATTGCATTGGTTTTTGGTCCAGTTTTTATACTAAGTCTTTCTACTTCCCAGTCAAAAATTCCATTTAATTCTGTCCATTTAATAAAGCCTAAAAAACCGCCTGATGTTTTTGCTTTCTCGCCTTTGTATAAAGGTATCAACATATTTTCATATATGCTCATATTAGGAAAAATTCCTTCTTTTTTTCTATCACCAGACACATAAGCAACACCACTTTTTTTTGCATCCAATAAGCTTAAAACCTTTTTATAATCTTTTTTTGTTAATTCTTTTTCTTCATCAGAGTGTTTAACAATTACCTCTCCACTTAATGGCTCTTCAATACCCGCTAAAGCTTTAACAAAATTATCTTGCCCTTGCCCATCTAACCCCGTAACACCTAAAATTTCTCCTTGAGGCAAATCAAAATCAATCGATGCCTCGTCTTCCCAAACTTTTAATTTTCTTGCTGATAAAACAATTTCTTCACCTTTAGAATTAGGAGGTGTTGATCTATTTTCAGCAGCAGTTTCAATTTTTTTATTACCAGTCATTAAAGCAAGTAGATTCTTTTCTGTAATTTCATCACCCACTAATACGCCAACATCTTTGCCGTCTCGCATGACAGTTGCACGATCGCTAATTCTTACAAGCTCGGCTATTCTGTGAGTCACAATAAAAATAGCTGCACCATTGTCTCTAAGTTCTCGCATTTTACCAAAAAGTCTTTCTGTAGAGTCAAAATCTAATGCAGCGGAGGATTCATCTAAAATTAAAACTTTTGGCTTTCTCAAAAAGGCCCTACCAATAGTTATCCAGGCCTTCATACCCAAAGATAATTGACTTGCAAGAGTATAGGGATCTACAAATTCTCCAGCTAATTCAAGCATAATTTGTGCAGCTTTTTCAACTTTTTCTCTATGATTTAATTTCTTCCCGAATAAAGAGTCATATCCAATAAATAAATTTTCATAAACTGTTGCTTCTTCAGCTATCATCACTTCTTGAAATACTGTTGAGATACCAATTTTTTGTGCCTCAATCGGCGAATTAGGTGATTGTCCCATAATGGATAATTTACCTTTATCAAGAGGTAGAACTCCTGAAATAACTTTAGCTAATGTGCTTTTACCACAACCATTTCCTCCAACAATTGCATGAATTTCTCCAAAGCTAGCTTTGAAGTTAACGCCATTTAAGGCTTTAGTAACACCAAAAGATTTAGTGGCGTTTTGAACAAAAATATCTCCACCAGCATTTTTTGAAGATAGCGCTTGCTCTTCAGTAGAAGCGCTATCTTTATTTTTTTCTTCATTCATTAGTTAAAATTAATTTATTTAACTAATCTTTATAGTAATGCTTCGCCATTATCAAAGAAGTTGTCAAGATAATCATCACTTGCCCAGTTTTCGATTCCAACTGTTCTAAATTCACTTGAATTTCTATCACAGTCTTCTGGCACAAATGATTGAATTGTTTCAACATCTTCTTCATATGGAGGAACAAGAATAGATTGCATCTTTAATCCTTGTCCTTGCATAGTTCTTAGAAGAACATTCATTGCAAACTCTGCATCATCTCCTGGAGGCCATGCATAGATTGCTCTGTCAATAAAGTCAGGATTATTTCTCCAGTAACAAAATGCACCAATTTCTCCTCCTAGTGCCATTGGCACCATTGGACGACCTGAGGACTCAAGTGCATTTAAAGCACCAGACTCTCCAGATGATTGAACAGCTAATCCATCAACTTGAGTTGTATTCGCTGAAAGCCATTTTTGTAATTCTGCTTGAGCAATTTGTGGAGTCCACATATGTGCAATTTCAGCAACAATAGTTATGTCAGGATATTCTGCAAAACCGGCTTTCATACCAGCATGCTGTGAGTCAGAAGCTGAAGCACCAGGAATACCTTCCATAATTATAACATTACCTTCGCCACCAATCGTTTCAGCAAGCCAAGTCGCAATATTGTAACCAGCCATCGCATAGTTAACAGATGTACTAATCGCATATTCTGAGGTTAAGTAACCGGTCATAGATGCAGTCGGAACACCTTGGTTGTACGCATATTCAATTGTTGGATTTAAAGCAACAGGGTTCGAACAACAAACGATCAGTCCATCAACACCTTGGTCAACTAATTGTCTCATTTGCTGAATTTGAACAGCGTCTTTTAAGTTTGATTGGGTCACAACGATATCATTTAAGATACCCGCTTCTTTCATTTTAGGTAAATAGTCGCCATACAATCTTTCCATGACACCTTTTCTCCAAAGGTTACCAGCATATGAACTTGCATAGCCAATAGTCCACGGAAGTGGTCTATCACTTTTCCAATTTCTGTATACACTTTCGTCAAGTGGTTGATTAGGATCCATGAAGTCTGGATTGTAAACGTAGTCTCTAATATCGGCTGGGATTTCATCAAGAATATCAGCATTAAGAGTGCCAGTAATTCCAACGAAAGAAACAGCTAATATAGCTATGAATTTTTTAAGCCATACCATATTAAATTCCTCCTTGTTATCTAAGTCTTATATTACTAACAAAGTCATAAAATATATTAAAATTGTTCCATAATGTGGATAATAATTTCACAAAAACGTCTTATTTTATGTAGATTAAAGATAGATAAATTAAATGGTGGATTTAAATTGTGATATGGGTGAGGGTTTTGGTATTTATTCCTTCGCAGAAGATGATGAAATTATGCCATTTATTGATGCCGCTAACGTAGCCTGTGGATTTCACGCATCTGACCCCAATATAATGAGAAAAACTGTTGAACTCGCGAAAAAACACAATGTAAAAGTTGGGGCTCATCCGTCCTATCCTGATCTTGTAGGTTTTGGGCGAAGGCCAATGAAAATGCAAAGAGAAGAAATCAAAAATCTTGTTTTATATCAAACAGGAGCTTTAAAGGCATTCCTAGACGAATTTAATCTCCCACTTAATCACATAAAACCTCATGGTTCACTTTATGGTGTTTCTGCAAAAGAAGAAGATGTAGCTAACGGTATCGCGGATGCAGCAGAAATTTATAATGTAGGTATTTTTGGTATGGTTAATACTTTTCATGAAAAAGTTTACAAAGAAAGAGGCGTAAAATTTATAGCAGAATTTTATTCAGATTTGGAATATGACGAAACGGGTTATCTTGTAATTGCAAAAGGAAGAAATAAATATTATCCAACAAGCCTTGCCGTAGAGAGATGTTTAAGAGCTATTAAAGAAAATAAAGTTAAGACAATAAACGGAAAAGATATGGATGTAGGGTGTGAGACTATTTGCGTTCATTCGGATACTCCTAATGCAATTGAAATTTTAAAAGAGTTGAGAAAAAATTTATCAAAAAGCACTACCAAGCAGTCTAACAATATAAATACAAATGATAATAAATTACCTTACATAGTAAGCGAATAATGAAAAAGATTTTAATAGCTAATCGAGGTGAGATTGCATGTAGAATTATCAAAACATGTAAACTGCTCGGACATAAATCTGTAGCGATTTATTCTGAGGTGGATAGAAATAGCAAACATGTAAGACTAGCTGATGAGTCATTTTTTGTTGGTCCAAGTAAGGCTCAAGAAAGTTATCTTGTGCATGAAAAAATTATTGATGCAGCAAAAAAAACAAATTCAGACGCAATTCATCCAGGCTTTGGTTTTCTTTCGGAAAATGCAAACTTTGCAGAAAAAGTAATTCAAAACCAAATTACTTGGATCGGCCCTAAACCAAAACACATCAAAGAAATGGGTAGTAAAACAAAAGCCCTAGAATTAGCAAAAAAGGCTAATGTGCCTACTTTGCCAAGCGTTGATGATCCGCTCGGCCTTAATGAAAAAGAGCTAAAAGAACAGAGTGAAAAAATTCAATACCCTATCCTTGTAAAGGCAAGTGCAGGTGGCGGCGGTATTGGAATGAGTGTTGCCCATAACTTTTCTGAATTAAAAAAAACAATGGAAAAGACTAGTAATTTAGCTGCAAAAGCCTTTGGTGATGGTACTATTTTTCTCGAGAAATTTATAACAAATGCAAGACATGTTGAAATACAAATATTTGGATTTGGGAAACAATCAGCTATTCATATGCATGAAAGAGATTGTTCAATGCAAAGAAGATATCAAAAAATCATTGAGGAATCTCCAGCACCAAATATTGATCTAACTATTATTGAGTCCATGTCAAAGGCCGCAGTAGAACTTTCCTCAAATGTTAACTACGAGGGTGCAGGAACAGTTGAATTTATTTATGACCTAAATGAAAAAAAATTTTATTTTTTGGAAATGAATACTAGAATACAAGTCGAACATCCAGTAACAGAACTTATTACAAATTGTGATTTGATAGCTATGCAAATTCAGTTTGCTTTTGATAGAAAGAAAAAGTTTCTTCAACAAAAAGATATCACAAGTTACGGTCATGCTATCGAATGCAGAGTTTATGCAGAAGATCCTGCTAAAAATTTTTTACCATCACCTGGAAAAATTTCACAACTTGTTATTCCGACTATTCCCGATGGCATTAGAATGGATTGGGGTTTTAATGAGGGAGATGAGGTTAGTTTTTATTACGATCCTATGATTGGTAAAATTATTTCGCATGGGATGGTAAGAGAAGACGCAATTGATAAATTAATTATATTTTTAAAACAAATAAAAATTGTTGGCATTAAAACAAACATACCTTTTATTATCTCTCTTCTGAGTAATAATATATTTATAGAAAGTGGACATAATACAAAGTTTATTGAAAATAATTTAGATATAATAAATAATGATATGATTAATAAAAAACATAGCGAGATAATGAGTAATCAAAACACGGTTGATATTAACTCAATTAAAATTGTTAAAACTGATGATCTAAAAGGTATGAAAAAAATCAAAACATCTAGGGGAGCAGAAGACATGAAAATTGTCTTTTTTGATTAATCTATGGCGACCGCTTCAATGACAACTATTAAATCTTCACAAATTGCTGGCTCAGATACACAAGCTCTTAAATATCTTATTGTTCCAATCTTTATATTCTTTGCACTACTAATCTTTGCAATAATAAGAGGTCCTCAAATAATTTCTGGTTCAGGAATTGGAACTGCAATTATGGTCTCTACTCCGTTAATCCTTGCAACTTACGCTCTCACAGCTTTAGCACTATCTGGAAGAGTCACAGTTGACTTATCAATGGGCCCTTTAATAGGATTTATTAATGTGACGACCATCCAGCTCTATGGTGCTGGATACATCCAGTCACCCGTTTCTTATTTTGTTTGCGCATTTGCTATTGGAATAATTTATCAAATTTTGTACGCACTTATTGTCTTATTTGTAAGAGTCCAGCCTATAATCATTGCTCTCAGTATGTTTTTGGCCTTTTCTGGAATTAATTTAGTAATATTGCCAAGACCTGGAGGAAGAGCGCCAGAATGGATGTCATCATGGAGTTCTGGTACAGAAATTATTCAACCAACTTTCATTTTATTAGTATTTGCAACACTCGTATGGTACGCCCTAACACATACAGCTTTTTGGCAACATTTAAAATTAATGGGCTCAGATGAAAAGTCAGCATATACTAGCGGCGTAAGAATTTACCTCGTTAGAATTGGCGCTCATATAATAGGTGGTATCTATGCAGCTCTTGCAGCAATTGCCTTTACAGGTCTTATTGGATCTGGCGACCCAACTCAGGGAACTACATATACCTTAATGGCAATTACAGCACTTGTCTTAGGAGGTTCAAGTTTAGTAGGCGGAAGAGGCGGAGCTTTTGGGGCAATTTTAGGAGCTTTAAATATTTACCTAATTAACTTTATACTATCAACTTTTAGATTTGAGAGTCTACAAAGCTTTGTTACAGATTTGTCCTATGGTGCAGTGCTCGTTGCCTCTTTACTTATTTTAATTGCTCTTCCTTATATTCAAAAAGCTTTTAAAAAATTATCAGTGTTCGTTTTTTTTATAATAGGAACTTTGAGTGCGACAGCTGTTTTAATTCATATGAAGTTCGATCAAGTCACAAGAGGCACAGTTGGTGGCTTTGGAGGAAAATCTAGAAAAGCAGAAATGTTTGAAGAGGCATTAGCTTCAGGAAGTGATTGTTTAATTACAGGTAAAGCTTGTGCAGAAGGTGGCGATTCAACAATTTGGATGTTTATTGCGATAGGAATTGCTTCTCTTATTTATCTCGTAACTCTTTTAATCAAACATAGAGACGCGTCAACAGTTTCATTTATTATTGCCTCTATCGTAATATTTTTTGGTTGTGTTTTTAGTGGCACACGAATTGCAAATTTTGTTCATCATGATCTTGGATCCAATTTGCAATACATATTAAATTATGCCCCACAATATTTTGCATCCGAATATTTAAAAATTGGAACAGCTATTCCTGACTTTACATCTTCAGGCTGGCTTGTTGGGTTGGCGTATGCGATTACAATGCTTGCTGGAATTATATTTTTCACTTCTGCGATTGTTATCATTGCACTACCAAAGTTTAGGAAAGAGATAAAGACGCAAACCCTAATTTTATTCGCAATTGTTTCCTCTGTTATTATTTTTTCAGCTGTCACTTATTATGGTGTTGATGCCAATAGAGAGAGCTTCTTTGGTATCGATGGCTATGCTGTTATCTTAATATGTTTTTTACTTTTTTTATTGACGACACCTACTTTGTTTTCTCAAGTAAATTTAAGTAATGTATTTATTGTTTTTATTGGATTGATGAGTTTAGTTGCTATTTATTTTTTAGCTTCACCTTCAGGCGTAATAATTTCTGATGATGGCACTAAGTTTTTTGAGCCAATTATTACAGAACTTGGCATTATGGACACTTCATCTGTTAAATATCAAAGACCTATTAGAGGCGAATTTATACCTGAAAATACTACTCTTTTAAAAGAAATTGCTTTGACTGTTTTTGCTATATTTGTGTTTCAATTCTTCACATATTTAACTATGCGAGGTCAAATGAGTTACAAGAAGCTCAGACCTTACATACCAATTTTAAGTTTAGGGGCAATTACGTGGTCTGCTTTATTTTATGGTATTGGTTTTCCTTATTGGAAAATGATATTGATTGCCTCTATAGGTATCCTTACAGCTCCTTTAGTTTGGCAAGCGTTTAATGTTTATAGAGTTAAATTAAAGTCCGAAGAAGGACTTGAAAAGTGGGGAGGCTTATCAGATGATAGGCAAAATTAGGCTTATATAAAAAATGGAAAAAAGATTTTTTAACTTTTCTAAAGGACTTGGAATATTTTTTGCACTTGCAGCCGGGATAGGCACAGCTGTTCTTGGTTATGTAGATAGAACTGATTGGATACAAGTTGTCTTTTACTCTGTTGCCGTTGTGGCTTTAGTTTTATGGGGTTGGCATCATTTTTCTATTAAGTGGTCTTATGGTTTATCTTCTACCAAAAAAGATTTGGAAAAATCTAATGATGGATTAGAAGAACAAAAAAGAAGTTTATTTTTTGAACTTGTCTCAAAAAATTGGATAGTGGTCGTTGGCTTTCTTTTATTACTTGCAATTTTTATTATGCTTTGTTTTTTAGTACCAGGTTTTTTCTCAGGAAGAACTATAGTTTCAGCGGTTATATTTTTAGGCTTCTTAATACTTGCTTTTGTTGCTTACAAATTCCTAAACATTAACAAAAGTGTTATAATTGGTGTTTCAGTTTTAATAGGTCTCTTTATTATTGGATCAGTTTCAATTGATGGATTTTTATCAGTTCAAAATATTAAATCGATGCTTGTATTTTCTGCTTTTCTAGGGTTAGCAACAATTGGTCAAACTCTAGTTGTAATGTTAGGAGGATTAGATCTATCTATTCCCTTTCTAATTGGATCTTCAAATGTTGGTCTTATGTCAATGATATCTCTTGGAGTGCCTCCTTGGCTTGCGTTTATCGTTATTTTAGTTTTTGGTATTCTTGTTGGCTTATTTAACGGCTTAATAAGTTATAGACTTCAAGGCCAGGCTTTAATTGTAACTATGGGTGTTGGTTTTATGTGTATAGGTGGAGTGCAAATTTTAGTTTCTTTAGCTACAGTCACGGGCGGAATGGTTTTTGGAGTAGTTCCAGATTGGCTCAAGAATTTAGCTTCATTAAATGGTAAATTTTTTGGCTTACCTATACCTCCTGTGATTCTAATTTGGATAGTTGCTGCTGTTTTTTTAATTGTGGGTATGAGGCATACTAAGTGGGGAAGAAATTTATACGCGGTTGGTGGAAAAAGATTATCTGCAGAAAGACTCTCCATTTCTGAAAAAGCATATTGGATTGGTGTTTACGTTATTAGTGGTTTTACCTCCGCTGCAACTGGAGCGATGCTTCTTGGTTGGAGTGGTGGTGGTTTTATTGGAGTGGGAGATCAATACTTATTTTTGACTGTTGCAGCTGTTGCTGTTGGAGGAACTTCTCTATTAGGTGGAGAAGGCGGCTATGGATATACTGTTATTGGCTGTCTAGCATTGCAAGTTATAAGCACATTTTTAGCAGGATTAGGGTTAAGTTTTGAGGGTCAGCAATTTATTTTTGGCTTACTGATACTTCCATTAGTTGCACTTTATTCAAGAGCACCTCATATAAGGGAGCAAATTTAGTACAATGTCTTATTACACCAATTATAATAATATTTATTTTATTTCATATTCTGGAACAAAAAGGTCTGTAAAACTATGAAGAACATTAATATAATCATTGAGAATAGGAATTTATTTAATGAATAAGATGTTACTTCCCTACGACATTGTCGGAGGGTCATTTTGGTTAATTTCAGTGGCTATGATTGGAGCTACTCTTTTCTTCTTTTTTGAGAGAAGTAAAGTTCATGTCAGATGGCATACGCCTATGACTATGATTGCTGTTGTATGTCTAATGTCTTCAGTCCATTACTTCTTCATTAAAAACCTTTGGGTTGTTAGTGGGTCCGCACCGACACTTTTAAGATACGTTGATTGGTTTTTAAATTTCCCTATGCAAGTATTAATTTTTTACGCAATGTTGATGTCAGTTACTAAAGTAAAACAAGGAATGTTTTGGAGGCTTTTAGTTGGAACGCTAGTCTTTATTATAGCTGAATTTTTAGGAGCAGCAGGATATATGAGTAAAACACTTGGTTTTATAGTAGGTCTTGTAGGTTGGTTATACGTCCTCGGTGAGCTTTACGTAGGAGAAGCAGGAAGAGCCAATGCAAAATGTGGTAATGAAAATATTCAAATGGCTTTCTTTTCAAACAGACTAATCCTAACCATAGGATGGGCTATTTACCCAATGGGATACTTTATTGAACACCTAGGTGGGGGCATAGATGTTAATAGCGTAAATATTATTTATAATTTAGCTGATTTTCTAAACAAGATCATTTTTGGAATGATCATATACAAGGCGGCAACGCAGGATACTAAATCTAATGTTTAAAATAACAAAATTAGGAGGTAACATTTAGGTATGAATATAACAAGTGGCGCAGATATAATTGCAGTAATTATTTTAATAGCATTAGCAATTGCTATTATCGTTTACCTACTTCATTGGCTTTATAGAAGGTCTTCTAAAGAAATAGCTTTCGTTCGTACTGGAATGGGCGGAGAAAGTGTCGTGATTAGTGGAGGCGCTTTTGTTTTACCTATTATTCATAATATTACCTCGGTGGGCATGAAAACTTTATGTATTGAAGTTTTAAGAACAGGAAATAAATCTTTTATAACAAAAAACAGAATGAGAGCTGAAATGACAGCTGAATTTTATGTCAGAGTGGCACCGGAAAAAGAAAATGTTTCTATAGCTGCTCAAACACTTGGTAAAAGGACATTAGACCCTGATAGTTTAAAAGAGCTTGTTAACGGTCGTTTTGTTGATGCACTTGGTGTTGTTGCTGCAAAAATGACACTGGATGAAATACAAGAAAATAGATCTGATTATGTAAAGGCAGTATCTAAACATGTAGAGGAAGCAATTAAACACACAGGATTAGAGTTAGAAACCGTTTCATTAACATCTCTTAACCAAGCACCAGTATCTGTTTTTGACCCATCAAATACTTTTGATGCTGAAGGTTTGACACAAATTACAGAAATAACTCAGTCAAGAAAAAAGAAAAGAAACGATATTGAAAAAGACACCCAAGTCAGTATTAGAAATAAAAACCTCCAATCAACCAAACAAGAATTAGAAATTGAAAAGGATGAGGAGTTTGCTAGATATCAACAAAAAAGAGAAATTGAACAACAAAGAGCTATCGAGCAGACTGAAACAATAAAAGTTAAATCTGATAAAACAAAAGAATCTGAATTGGCAGAGATTGTTTCAGATCAAGCAATTGAAATAGCAAGAATTAATAAAAAAGATTTAGTTGAAATGGAAAAAAGTCTTCAAGAAACTAAATTAATTCAAGAAATTGAAAAAAGAAGAAAAG